>Ga0070739_10005136_pt1 | contig 15129 bp, 18 predicted proteins | sample Coa_R1_7_FD_66445 | JGI IMG/M metagenome (GOLD analysis project Ga0070739, IMG submission 66445) | Surface soil microbial communities from Centralia Pennsylvania, which are recovering from an underground coalmine fire - Coalmine... | ecosystem: Environmental > Terrestrial > Soil > Unclassified ... | reverse complement strand
AAACCGATCTTTCAGTTCCCTCTTCATCGGGAAGATCTCTGTTACGAAGCCATGAAGCATTCCCTCGGATTAGAATTTGTCTTTCAGTTCCCTCTTCATCGGGAAGATCTCTGTTACTTTGCAGATGTCCTAAAGGGCCTCCACATCGCTGAAGCTTTCAGTTCCCTCTTCATCGGGAAGATCTCTGTTACAAAAAGGCCCGGCAACCGAAACTCTCTTCGGTCGATCCCTTTCAGTTCCCTCTTCATCGGGAAGATCTCTGTTACTTATACTCTCGTTGAATATAGCGGTAAGTTCAACTTCTTTCAGTTCCCTCTTCATCGGGAAGATCTCTGTTACCGAGGTGGAGACACCGGAGCTTCGAGCGGCGATTCCCTTTCAGTTCCCTCTTCATCGGGAAGATCTCTGTTACCCTACCGGACAGAGGAGAAGGTCTTCTTCTTCATTCCTTTCAGTTCCCTCTTCATCGGGAAGATCTCTGTTACTAGAAGAACGGAAGCGCCGATGTCGCGGGCGGTTTGACTTTCAGTTCCCTCTTCATCGGGAAGATCTCTGTTACTGGATCAGTCTTGAACCGGACGAGCAGCTCCACGACCTTTCAGTTCCCTCTTCATCGGGAAGATCTCTGTTACGGACGGCCGGGTACATCGTTGGGAACGGGTTAATATCTTTCAGTTCCCTCTTCATCGGGAAGATCTCTGTTACCAAAAATTGTCGGCACGCGCAAGTCCGCAAAGCATCACTTTCAGTTCCCTCTTCATCGGGAAGATCTCTGTTACAATCCATTTCGATGGGGAATCTGCTCCCTGTAGGTCTTTCAGTTCCCTCTTCATCGGGAAGATCTCTGTTACCGATGTTCTTTATTGCGGCCCCGATTCCGACCTGGCTTTCAGTTCCCTCTTCATCGGGAAGATCTCTGTTACCGGCGCAGTCGATGGCTTGTGGTTCGGAATACCTACCCTTTCAGTTCCCTCTTCATCGGGAAGATCTCTGTTACCGGCTCAGGCGAACGAGGCCGTAAAAGCTCTCTCAGACTTTCAGTTCCCTCTTCATCGGGAAGATCTCTGTTACCTTCATTTATGAATGTGGGCCGGATGATGTTTACCTGCTTTCAGTTCCCTCTTCATCGGGAAGATCTCTGTTACCGCAATACGCTCGGCGATCTCGATCTGGTTGGCCACGCTTTCAGTTCCCTCTTCATCGGGAAGATCTCTGTTACTGATCGCTGCCCCTCCCTTGGCCGCCGCCGGCATCGTCTTTCAGTTCCCTCTTCATCGGGAAGATCTCTGTTACAGAGATCCGCGAGGAATCCAATCGGGTCTGTCGCCACTTTCAGTTCCCTCTTCATCGGGAAGATCTCTGTTACTTACCGATCCGGACACGACGCGCACGCAGTGGATTCTTTCAGTTCCCTCTTCATCGGGAAGATCTCTGTTACCTGCAATTCGAGAATACCGCGCTGAAAGAAAAAATCGCTTTCAGTTCCCTCTTCATCGGGAAGATCTCTGTTACCCTCCTTCATCTGCGCGGGCTGCGCTTCCGTATCCCGCTTTCAGTTCCCTCTTCATCGGGAAGATCTCTGTTACTAGGAAACGGCGGGACAACCCCCTCTAAATCAATCCCTTTCAGTTCCCTCTTCATCGGGAAGATCTCTGTTACGTGAATCGGTCACCATCACCCGGGTGAAGAATATCCCTTTCAGTTCCCTCTTCATCGGGAAGATCTCTGTTACTTGGCCGACGGCGGCGCTGATTCCGAGGTGCTCCCCTTTCAGTTCCCTCTTCATCGGGAAGATCTCTGTTACCGGGAAGAAACCGGAATATGTCACGGTCTACATTCACTTTCAGTTCCCTCTTCATCGGGAAGATCTCTGTTACTGCGTCTCCGGCGGGCCAGCAGCTCTTCATCTGCAACTTTCAGTTCCCTCTTCATCGGGAAGATCTCTGTTACCTATTAATCGTTGTATGACTATTCGGGCTGATGAAGCTTTCAGTTCCCTCTTCATCGGGAAGATCTCTGTTACATTCCTTCAGTAATGCCCCGCGACATTAACGCATACTTTCAGTTCCCTCTTCATCGGGAAGATCTCTGTTACACCTTACGGCGGTAATGGCCGCGCCCCACATATTGACCTTTCAGTTCCCTCTTCATCGGGAAGATCTCTGTTACGGATCGCGATTGTCTCGGTTGAGCAAGTGAGAAATCTTTCAGTTCCCTCTTCATCGGGAAGATCTCTGTTACCTATATTGAAAAGTTTGAGGAGTTAAAGTAATGTGCTTTCAGTTCCCTCTTCATCGGGAAGATCTCTGTTACTGAAAACTCACTTTTTACCTCGTTTTCTTTGTCGTTTACCTTTCAGTTCCCTCTTCATCGGGAAGATCTCTGTTACTTCAGCTTCGATGGTCTAGCGACGGCGGTCATACACTTTCAGTTCCCTCTTCATCGGGAAGATCTCTGTTACCAAATACTCGGTTCATCGATTACCATAGCCTCTCATCTTTCAGTTCCCTCTTCATCGGGAAGATCTCTGTTACTGAATCATCTCCTCTGTCACGAGTGGAGTACCGTCCTTTCAGTTCCCTCTTCATCGGGAAGATCTCTGTTACTCAAGGGAAGATCCCGAACCCTGGAGCATCTAAGACTACTTTCAGTTCCCTCTTCATCGGGAAGATCTCTGTTACTGACATGAAAATTGATTGGCATGGGTCCCAGGTGTATCTTTCAGTTCCCTCTTCATCGGGAAGATCTCTGTTACGATTGTATTATCACAGAAAAGATTGATGGTACTAACTTTCAGTTCCCTCTTCATCGGGAAGATCTCTGTTACTCATGTTTATTAAATGTTCGAAGAAGCTTAGAGAAGACTTTCAGTTCCCTCTTCATCGGGAAGATCTCTGTTACAATTTATGTAATTTTTCCTGAAACTATTACTTTTTCTTTCAGTTCCCTCTTCATCGGGAAGATCTCTGTTACTGAAAAGCCAACGGACCAAGTTTTTTCCTGTCTTGCTTTCAGTTCCCTCTTCATCGGGAAGATCTCTGTTACTAGAATCAGACACCCCAATATCCCAAGCAGTATAAACCTTTCAGTTCCCTCTTCATCGGGAAGATCTCTGTTACTCAATGGCGGCGAAACAGGAAAGATATTTTTATCTTATCTTTCAGTTCCCTCTTCATCGGGAAGATCTCTGTTACTCCTGCATTTGTTACTACTGATTGGAGTTTACATGGCTTTCAGTTCCCTCTTCATCGGGAAGATCTCTGTTACGCTCCCGCATCGGTCAAATGGTCCTGGGGATTTTCACTTTCAGTTCCCTCTTCATCGGGAAGATCTCTGTTACTCGATTACCCCGGTTGCGAGATTTTTCATCTGTATAACTTTCAGTTCCCTCTTCATCGGGAAGATCTCTGTTACTAATGCCGAATAACTGAACGCGAGCTGCTTGGTTACTTTCAGTTCCCTCTTCATCGGGAAGATCTCTGTTACCAAGTTTCTCACTTGACATCGCAACATGGACCGGATCTTTCAGTTCCCTCTTCATCGGGAAGATCTCTGTTACCGCATCTCAAATGCTAAGAAAATCAATAGACTCGTTGCCCTTCTGAAGCCGCTTTTTTCGCAACCCTCTTTTTTGTTCAAAAAGGGGGGAGGTTTGCGAAAATTCCTAGAAAACATCCCCACAGTAGTTACGGTACTCACAATCAGTGCACCTGTTTCGATAAAGAGTCGGTTCGGGAAAGATCTCCCTCCGGACCATGTCTCTGATCTCATCGAGCATCTGAAGGGTTTCCTGCCGGAGCGCGTCGGTAATTTCGATCTCTGCCGCATCATTCTGGGGAATCAGATAAATAAACCCTCTCTCTACCCGACGGGCATATAACTCTTCGAGGATCAATCCGTATCCACAGATTTGGTGCGCATGGTTTCGATGCGCCGGTCCTTCGGTGAATTTGAAGTCCACCGGATAAAGGGCCTCGTCCGTTTCGATCAACATATCCAACTTGCCCGAGAGGCCGAGTCGCTGCGAGTGTACCCAGACGTGGAAGCGACGCCTCCCCTGATCAAGATAATACCGATGCAGTTTCCGGCGCTTTTCCAGCTCGTCCATTTTCGCCTCGGCAACCTTTCCATGCTCCATCTTATAGGTCGCCTTCTTTTCCACGGGCATGACATACTGGTAGAAGACGACCCGGGGGCAATAGGCATACTGTTTGAGATCATTCACCCGAAGCGGGATCGCCGCCTTCTCCTCCGGCATCTTCCTCCTTTGGCTCGTTCTTGATCTGTCGCCCCTCCTTGGCGTCCTTCTCGCAGACTGGGAGAACCAGGATCTTTCCAGGCTTCTCCCCCAGCGCCACGGAGAGTCGAACGAAGAGCTCGCTCCGTTTGTTCCGGTTCAGGAGGCCGCTGAAGGCGCTGTATTGGATTCGGGCCAGGCCGTAATCCTTGCAGGTCTCCGCAACGCGGTTTCGGATCCGGTCGTCTTCGATGTCGTAGAGGACATAGGTCCGAAGCTCCTCCATCCTTCCTCACCACTTGAATGTGAACGGTTTGTACTCCGCCTCGCCGCGAAGAAAAGTGCAAAGCCTTCGCGCCTGCATCTGGACGATCGATTTGATCTGGTACTTTTTCCCCGAAACCATCTCGGTCGACTCCAACCGCTCCAGAATTCTCGCCCCGAATTCCTTTCGGGTCTCTTCGTCCAGAAGTCCCTCCTTCATGCCGATCACCTGGCCCAGATTAATATGGGAGATGACGACGCGATCCACCACCGGTTGACGAAACTCCTCGACCAGATCAAGGACGAGGGAGGGCTTACCGGGACGATCGACATGGAGAAAGCCGGCGAAAGGCTCTAAGCCCGCATTCAGCACCGCTCCCCAGACATGGGAGTAGAGAATGCCGTAACCGTAATTCAAAAGAGAGTTCACCGCGTCGGTCGCCCCCCGGTGCTCGCGACCGAAGAACTCGACCTTCTGGCCGATGATCTCTTTGACCGCCTCCCAGTAAAGGCGGCCGGCATTCCCCTCCAGTCCCAGGAGGGTCCCGCGGACCGCCTCAATGCAGGCCCCCTGAACCGGCTCGACCCGGGCCCGGATCTCCCGAAGGCCGTCGGCCGCCTGCTCGATCTTCTCAAAGCGAGCCGGATCGCTCTCCTTGAGGTACTTTCCGAAATAGCGGAGAAGCTTCTCTTGATTCTTAATCTTTCCCTCGACCACTTTTTTGGAGAAGGCCACCCCGCGCGCATCCGAGAAGGCCAAAATCTGCTCGCGCCGCGAGAGTACCGTGGCGGTCAGCATGGGGGAGGTGACCATCGCATAGGGCCTTCCTCCGCCCGTGAGAAAACTCAGCCGGATTCCCTGCGCGCAGAGCGCTTCGATCAGGTCCGAGGAGAGGGAGACCCCTCGGGAGGCGACCACCACCTCCCCCACCCGAAAGAGGGGAAATTCATAAATCGCCTTCTTTCCATTCTTCACAATCAACCGCTCGCTCTTCTTTGAAAGGAAGATGCCGAATCCGGAGAGAATGATCTGAGAGCCGTCAGGGGTCTGGACCATGGAGATCCCTTCTCCTAAGATCCGCTCCCGCCCCTCCTCGGATAAATCGTTGATGATGGCCGGGACCGGATCGGCCTCCCCGGTGAAGAGATTGAACTGCGCGAGCGGAAGAGGGATCGCCTCCGCCGGGTTGTACTCGGGGTGGATTCGGATCACTTCAGACTTCGCCGGATCTTGAGCCTGCTCCATGGAACGCTCCCTTTCAGATGAGTTGTTTAAGCCGTTCAAGAAGAGTTCAAAAACGTTCAATCGAGTTGCTGGGTGGCGAGGAGCGCCCGAGCGGCATAAAAAGCCGCGTAATAAAAACGATTGATCGCTCCGATAGATGCCCCACGTCCCAACAGCAGATCCCCCTCGGAAAAGGCCCCGCGCGCCCTGGAGAGGCGATGGCGGGCGAGTTTTTTGATTTCCGGTTTCATAGAGGAATCCCCTCCTGAGTGATGGCCTGAAGAAAGGGGGTGATCTTCCAGACGGGATCTTCCAGGGTGGCGCGGGCAATCACGCGGGGGGAGAGGTAGACCTCATGTTCGAGGTTGACATCAAATGCGATGTCGAGCACCCGATCTTCCACCTGCGCGCTGGCCTCCTCCACGACCACCAGGACATCGATATCCGATTCCGCCGTGTCCCTTCCAGTTGCTTTGGAGCCGAAGAGCGACATCGCCAGCACCTTTGTGCCGAGCGCTTCGCGCACCCGCTGCGTGAACTCCCGCAACGCCTCCGCATCCTTCGGTTTTAAATGAAGCGCTCTCTCCATTGTTTTCCCTCTCTCACCCGATCCGCTTTTGATCTCTTTCCAGATCCCTTCTTTTCAAGAATTCTTCACCCGATCATACATCGCCAGGACCAGCAGGGCCAACCCGTCGAAGGCGAGGAGAAAAGGACCCGCCTAGAAGAGCGGCAGCCGCCAGTCGAGGCCGTTTTAGACGGGCCACCTTCAGCACAGAAGAAGATGTATTTTTGCGGGAAAGAGGCCCCAGTGTAGAATTCAATTCAAGAGGATGGCCTTATAACGAAATACGCTCGTAAAATGTAAAGTGCCTGCTTGACCTCACAAAACGATACGGCAACAGGGTAGGAACAAGTGCCCGATGCTCGCCAAGCTTGATCGTTCCGGACCCATAAGTGTTAATACGATTGAACCCATCGCTGGCTCTGCAGAGTGCCTCCCCGAAATCATCTAAAAAATGGCTGGTTGCAAATTCCCCAGAAGAAACATTGGCTTCGTCTCTAGGAGAGGTATAGCCGACTGGGAGATCACTCTCATGTCGTTCATGACCTATAAATTGCCAAAATGAGCCCCGCTTGCCGATCGTGTTGATATGTCGTGCTACAAATTCGAGCCTCAAGACCGATTCCTCAGAAAGATTTTTAATTCCAATCGCTATAGACAATAATCCAGTAAAATAACAGAATTCTCGGTAGGCAATTGTAGACGCATAGATTCCTTTTGGAGCTCCCCTCTCTTCTTGTCGAATCTTAATAAATGTATTTTGAACGAGACATTTTTCGGGAGGACGAAACCGGATTTCTCCCGCTTTGATATTATCGAACAATTCTCTTGCCTCGGTTTCAGCCTGTACTCCCTCAAATGCTCTGAAACAGGCGTCAATCAGCGCCATCTTGAATGCATACGGCGTTGGAACAAGAAGGGTCTTCCCCCCCTTACTGGTTGCATGCGTCATGCGGAGAGAAAAGAAGCTAACAGGCTTGTAATTCAGGATCAGCCATTGCTTTTTCGTCCGGTCTGATGAAGCGAGCGATGCTTTATTTTGGTGAACCTCTTTCTTAGCTGCCATGGGCCCTTACCTCTTGAACGATTTTCCCCAATACCGCGCTGAATGAAGCAAGCCCATTAAACCTCTGCACTTGGAGAGGCTTAGTTTTTTCAAGATTGTTGAGATTCTGCGCAACTCCTTCAATTTCTTCGCAGTAATGAGGGTTTAGCGCACTGACAGCAGGTGCTGGTATTGCATTCGTAGATGTAGAGACCACGCCGCTAAAATCTAAAACGTGAGGATTTTGAGTATTTCGATGAGCACCCGTCGGCTTAATAAAAGTGTTCAGCAGACTGAGCAGGAGCGCCTTGATTCGCTTTTCTCTATCAGCAACAGGAATATCGTAATTTAAGGTAATGTCGTTCCGGCCTATTTTATAGAGATCCACATTAACGACAACAGCATATTGTCCCGAAGAAGCGGGCCGATGAAAGATATTTTGCCCGAGATTTTCTCCCGCACCTGAACCCTTCCCTCTGCCCTCTGGGACATACTTTGCGTGGAAATAAGCCTCCGTCCGGGTTGAATCCGGCCTTCCCACCACCCATCCGAATTCGATGCACGATTTCCGCGCAATTGAACGGGCCTTCCCAATCTCACTGGTAATCAGAATTCCCTCCGAATCGTCTAAAATACAGCTTTTAAGCGCTTCAGAGAGGATCTCACTATCCTTGGTATTTTCAGAAAAACTTTTTCTCTTAGTAAATGACTCATCCGCACAGATTCGATTTGCATCAAACTTTTGGCAGCCACGGCATAAAGGAAGCCCTTCTTGGCCGGCGATTTGGAATAGGTGTTCTGCCTGAATATGTTTGAACATATCTCCGGAAATACCATTTACCGTATGAAGTTTTCCATTTTCATCGACGATCTCGACCATGCGGGTCATCATCGTATTGCCTTCTGCTCCTTCATTATTAAGGGCATGAAGGTTCATCGTAACCAATCCCGAAATACCTAATGAATGTAATTTCATCACGTGCCCTCCACGATATAAATCGTTTTATGAAACTTGCGCCACTTCTAGCTCCATTTTTGGAGCACGCGCATAACCATAAGCAAGCAGGAGCATTCCGACTAATTCGGCACCGTGCTGACTGATAAGGTCAAGTAGAGAATCAAGCTCCTCTTGCTTTACCACATGGACGCCTTTTTTTGTCTTTTCTTTTATACCTTCCGACTCCCAGTTATACTGCTGAACGAATTCTGCAAGCGCCGCAATAAACTCTGCATTGCCTCCTTTTATCTTTTGCTTCCACTTCTGCGCTAGACCAAAGTGCACATCCCGATTTTTTAGGCCCAGCGCATAAATGGTACTGTTGCGGATCGCCCTTGCAACGCTCAGGAAACCCGGATTCTCAACAATCTCTTTCATCTCGTACCCCCTTTTCAACAATATGTCTAGATTTTCCGTCGAAAATTCCTTCACCCATTCATTGTGTCCACGTCTTTCCACAGCATGGACTGCAAAGCGAGCATGAAAATCAAGCAAATCCATCAACTCTCCTGTTGTCAGCCACTTCCGATATTGCTGAAGAATAGGAACATCTCCAGACCGATTTTCGTCCAACGAGCCAAGGCAGCCCTGTTTCCGTTGACCACCTTCATAACTACCAATTTGCTCACTAATAACGACAAGGTATGCATTGGCATCCTCTTCAGTCTCAACGACGAACCATGACGGAAGTGGCAGAAATGCATTATTCATGAGAGCAGCCGCTGTCCCAAGGCTCTTAAAGTAAGCTTGATAAAGACCTTTAATAATCTGGTTTGGTCTCTTCCGTCTTAATCCAATTGAACCTCCCATTACATCCGAGTGGCGAATCAGAAGTTCTGCAAGCCTCAGGTTTGCTTCTATATCCAAGCGAATTCCGCCCCACAAATTCAGAGCAATCATTTGATCTCGCAAACGAGATAAATCCGTTGGCCCTATATCTACCGGCTCTATGACAAAAAATTTGAAGTCATCTCCACTTCGGTAGGGCAATAGAGCACGGTAAGCTCCACGAAATTTCATCCATTCGGAAAAGGAATCAACAATTTCATCACTGATTGAGCTGGGCGATCGTGCTATTGTTTTAGACGAATGCACTCCTTTGCCCGAAATTGGGTTAAAAAACTGGCTGTTGCTCAGTTCAATTGGGGAATCAATCAGATTTACGTTAGAGAGGCGACTTTGAACCCACTTCATTGCTTCTTTAGGATGCTCAGTTAACCAATGATAAAGCTGACGGTCTGCGTTCCAACCTTTCCGCATCGAAGAAAGAATAGATGCCATCCGATATTCCCTATGGGGTTCAGGAGGGGCTTCCAAGCCCTGGTCCTGTATGGCTCCGAGTAACTTCTCCCGTTTTTTTCCGTGCGCCTGACGATACTTTTTCAAACCCTCTGCGATTTGTTTTTCTGCTTCATAGTCGATGACCTGCTGGCCATAGGGTTTTTTCTTCTCCTTGCTTTTCTCCCAAATATAAAAAAATCCCGGACTGGGAGGAGACCAGTTGTAAGAAGGAATATCCTTTTCTGAAATGATCTCAAAAGTCTGCCCAATGTCTTTGATGAATGTTCTACATCCGCTTATTTCTTCTATGAGGCTGGCCGTCCCTATTGCTTCCAGCGTGTCGGCATAGGTCCCTGTTGTTTTAGGAATATAAAGATTCATCTATTTCCCCCAGTCTTGGCTTCCCTGATCTGAAAGTCGTAAGCATCGCACTACATAAACATATAACGGCCATAGCAACTCATCTTTATCATTGCTGCTAAAACAAAGAAGATCATCGCTAAAACGATCTCGATCAGTACGCTTCGGCAAATCTGGAAATTTGCTGCCGGTCTGCCATTCTTCTGGTAGAAGGTTTGTCGCTATAGAAAAGGCATTTTCGATAAGAGAAAATTCACTCAAGGAGGAAGTGTGAGTACCGTGATGGCGGGCAATTGCTGTCCAGATTACTGCTGCGTTTTTCTCACCAAGTTGTCTGATGAGTAGATCCCCGACCGCGTAAGCCCCTTCTGCTGCATGAGGAGGGCGTAGAAAACGTTTTTGCTCTAACCAATCCGATTCGGGATCATAGTCCGAATGGGCGAGCGGCACACGTTCTTTAGGGGGCTTGCTCTCCATCTTGTCTTTGTACCCCTGCCATGCCCAAATTGCTTGTTGCCACTGCAACGAAAGCTTTCCCACATCATGAAGCGCACAGGCCACCTCACCGAGTCGTTCTATTTCCTGCTGGTTTGCCTGAAAATGTTCCGACAAACACTTTAAGATCACCCGCATGGAAGGAAGCATCTCTCTATATTGATCCATAATACGTTTGACATGAGCCTTGTAAGGTTCATAGCGATATTGATATCGGGGTAAAGGGGGCTTATCTTTTTCTAAAACGGGATAAACTGTACCGGACTCACCCAAAACCAGACCCAATTTCCCGCTGTAGTAGGCATAATCGGGATGGATAACGACTAACCAAGGTGCAGATATCAAAGCTGTTGCATCAGGTATTGATTTCCATTCAAAGTAAAAATCGCTACCCTGATCTGATAATTCCGGCACTTTTGCTACCCATTTATCCGGTCCAAGATTTTTAAAAAATGGGGATAAAGTCAATAAGCTATATCTCGGCACCGATAATAGTTGCGGCCACCGATTTTTATTAAACTGAAGTTTTTCCGGCTGCGGAGTAATCAGAACATTAATGGACGCACTTTCCCTAATCAATTCCCGAATTGCTGCCCTGTTTCGACCATCCATCGCTTTGTGGACGGTCTCACGGCGAGAGTAGAGGCTGTCATAGGAAGAAAGCGCCATTTCTTCACTCTCAGCATGAACTTCCTGAATCCACCTAACCTCTTCATCAAAATCAATTTCCTTCCCATGCTCAGGGAGTTTTCTGAGCGCATTACGTGTCATATCAATTAAAGCCGCCGATTCATTATACCGGTATGGTCCTAACCTCAGACCTCCTTCAGAATCCTGCATGAGTTCATAGATCCAGACAGTTCCGATTCCTCTCTTACCGCCATAACGCGCACACCGGCCAGCCCGCTGAATCAGACTATTCATAGGGGCAATTTCAGTATGTAGGTTGTCCGCAGAGAGATCCATCCCTGCCTCAATGACCTGAGTGGTCACCAAAATAACATCGGTCTCAACGGCTTCAGGACCGAACCAGGAATTTAAAAGGCTTTCCTTTTCTTTTCGATGTTCAGGGAAATATCGACTGTGAAGAATCTCCAACTTTGTCTTCCATCCAAATTGTTTTAATGTTTCCACTAATTCTTTGTAGAGTGATTGGGCGCGTGAAACGGTATTAACCAGGACGATAGAGCGTCCTCCGTTATGTACCTGTAGAACAGCCTCCGCTGTAAGGGGCTTTCCGGCCCATCTGTAAATTCGATGCTTCTCTTTATGGGAAGGGAGCTGTTTGACCTCCTCCGAATCCAAACACTCAACTTTGGTATCCAGCTTCTTCGCTAACCATCCAATAGCGCCATTCGATAAAGTCGCTGTCATGATCAAAAAACGGGAAAACGGCCTAAGTCGGTCCATCATCTCAATCGCCGTCCCCATTGCTTTATCCGGATCAAGAAGATGAAATTCGTCAAAAACGATAAGAGCCCCCAATAAAGCCCCTGCATTAATATTGCCGACCCGTTCCGGAAGAGAGACAGGCATCATGAGATAGGAAGAGAGTAATTGGTCAATTGTCGTAAAGATGATATCGCCTTCAAAGAATGGATCGTCTTTCTGTTCACCTGTCTGGATCGTTACACGAAGCAAGTCTTTCCTGCGGTAGTCGCGGTCTTTCCCGACAGAAGCGACCCTTGCTTCTCCAAATGCTTGTTGGCAATTTTTAAGAGCATCCGCATGTAAGGAGGTGGCGAGTGTCCGCATCGGGAGGGCATACAATAAACGATCTGCAATCGATTTATCTTTGGTATAGGAGTATAAAAAAGGAAGGAGAGCCGCCCAGGTTTTTCCTGCTCCTGTGGGGGCCCGTAGAATGACATTGTTTCCGGCTAAAAGCAGGTTAGCTACCCTTTCTTGATAGGGATGAAGCGTTTTCCCAGGCAGTAGTTTTTCAAAAAGCTCTTGCACGGAGACACCGATCGAGATTTTATGTTTCTAACTCATACCACCCATTTCCAAAAACTGCGTTCTTGCCTATGCCTGTATACTGGCCGAGCCAAAGTAGTGGAAAGAGATTTTTTAAAGCCTCTCCCCTTACCACTAACCTGCCGACGGCTCCTCCCAAGTCATGGGTTTCTCGGCTGTGACCCGCTCTACGAAATCGATTTATCCACCTGAGGCTATTTTCAACCTCTTCAATTCGTTCAGCAAATAAACCGATTTCTTTAAAATCCCAATCAATCGTTAAATCTGTGTAAAACTGAATGAGAGAACTTATCCGATCACGCAGGCGCTTCACCAAGTGATGAAATCGTGGTTTCTCCAGAATTCTGCCTTCTGCCTTTATTGTTACAGGCGTCAAGAATCGCATGGCTAGCAAACTAGTTCCAGTATCAGGGATCGAAACGTCAAACTCACTTGTCAAGGGTTTAAGATACTTTGAGCCATCATGAACAACGTTCAATACCTGCCCTTGCAATCCAACCGATTCTATTCTTTCGAGTCTAAACTGTCCTCTGCCTATCCCAATTCCCTGAGCCTCTAAGTTTTTAAAGGCGATGAAAACATAATCGAGGTGCTGCACCGCAAAACCAAAAAGAAATAGATCAAAAACAAATGGCGAGTGACTGGTATATTCCCTCCTACCATCCAAAAAGGGTCTGATCAAAAAGGGTCTGGGCAGGTCTTGATTCCTGGAAAGTTTCCCAGGATGATTGTCAGGCCCAAGCGTGAAAATCTTTGGATATAAACATTGATTCCGAAGTTCACAGCGCGGGCAAAGCAGGCGGACATCCGGACATAGAAGTCCCTTCAGTCCATAACCAAGCGCCCCTCGCAATGCGGCCGTTTTTCCTCCATAATCTTCACTTGGGAATAACAGTTTTTCTTTTGGTCGCAATGTAAAACGATATTTGGTGATTGGAAGTTCAATCATATTGCATGCTCAGTATCAAAGTTCCCTCTTCATTAGGGCGTAAACTTCTTTTATCCTCTCAGCAAACCAACACAATTTCAGTTCCCTCTTCATCGGGAAAACCATCTGACCTATAATTGATTGCTTCGACGTTGCTTCTAAGTGTATGTCGATTTTAATACCAATCAGAACGAAGCGAACCAATGGTTTTATCTGCTCTTGCTCTCCTACCAGACGGAAGTTTCAAATTCACGCAGCCTTCTGGCAGACCAAAGACTCTCTCAATTTCTTCTTGGGCGCTTGCGACTGAAGCATCATCCCGAAAGTTCTTAAAACGGCGAGGCTGCATGTGGTTCTTTCCATTTTTTCCTTTAGCTTACGCATTGTTCTCTCCCCGGCAAAGCTTGTTATTACACTGTACATTCCGTGTGATACCTCTCTTGATCTCTCGCTCTACCAGTGACCGTATAGCCGCAGCCCTTGAGACTCCGGTCCGCTGCTTTTTTATGTCCAAGTATTCGACCTGGTGTTCCTCAAGTGAAATTAAGAGCCTTCTCTTCTTATACATATTTTTTACTCCATGTGTTGTTTTACTGAGACTATAAAAATAACAACTTTGCGTCAAGCTCAAACTTGTATATACAAAACAGACACTCCTCCTGCTCGCACTTTGCAAATTTCTCCTTCTGCCCTCGAGCCGCCATCCAGCGGGAGGGCTTTTAAAATCAGATCCGATCGGTCCATGTTTCGAAATTAAAAAAAGTTTAAGTCGTTTAAGAAAAGTTCAAATCGTTCAATGATAGAAAATAAGAGTTCAAGTCGTTCAAATCGTTTAAAACGTTCAAGACGGTTTGTTCATTTGCTTCATCAACAGTTCCATCTCCTCTCTCATCGTTCGGGGTGGCGCTTTCTTGAATTTGGCTCCTTTGAGAGAACTCCCCTTCAAATACACGATCAAATTATTGAGCATGACTGACAGCCGCTTGAACGACTTGAACAATTCATTGAACTCCTTCTCCGAGAGATAGCTCTGGTCTTTCGCGACATAAAGCTGGGAGCGGACCTCGCCGCAGGAGCCTTTGGCGATATACAAAAACTGGATGAACTCCGCATTGCCGCCCCGCTCGAAGCCTTCGGCGATGTTCGACATCACCGAGACCGCCGCCCGCCGGATCTGATCCCGCAGGCCGAAATCGCTCGCGAAACCGCGCTCGCCGGTCACCTTGTAGACGCTCGCGGCGAGCGCCCGGGATTCTTTCCAGACCTCCAGATCTTCAAAATGATCGATAGACATGGTTTAAATAAGAGAGTTTAAGTCGTTCAAGAAAAGTTCAAGACGTTCAAAAAAAGCCTCAGTCGTTTAACTTTAACGACTTGAACGATTTGAACGTCTTGAACGCTTATTTTTTGTCCAAGCAACACTTCTTATACTTCTTCCCGCTGCCACAGGGGCAGGGGTCGTTTCGCCCCACCTTTGGTTCGATCCGGACAAACGGCTGCGGTGGGGCCTCCTCGACGGGCGCTTTCCAAGCCTCCGCTGTTTGGGCCTCGCGCTCCTCCCGTTCCCGCTCCTCCTCGGCCCAGCGGGCCTGGCGGGCGGCGATCGCCTCCGGATCGTAGAAGCGAAGCCAGTCCTGCGTGTAATGAACGAATCGTCCTGGAAAGGGATCGGAAAAAGCTTGCTCGACATCGTCCACGCTGAAGGCAAGGAAGAACTTTGACTTCACCTCCGCTTCCCTTCTATGGGCATATTCA
>Ga0070739_10005131_pt1 | contig 15148 bp, 10 predicted proteins | sample Coa_R1_7_FD_66445 | JGI IMG/M metagenome (GOLD analysis project Ga0070739, IMG submission 66445) | Surface soil microbial communities from Centralia Pennsylvania, which are recovering from an underground coalmine fire - Coalmine... | ecosystem: Environmental > Terrestrial > Soil > Unclassified ... | reverse complement strand
CCGAGCGAGCTGCGCAGCGCCTCGTCGAGCACGACCTCGCGCCCGAGCCGGCGGATGACGACCGGTGGCGGCACCTTGCCCTTGCGAAAGCCCGGGATCTTCATCTCGCGGCCGAGCGCGCGGGCCGCCTGCTGCAGGCGCCGCTCCACCTCCTCGGCGGCGACCTCGGCCTCGACGCGCACGCGCGACTCGGGCAGCTCGGTGACGTTCGTCTTCACGGCCTCTGGCATGACGCCAGCGCACGATAGCTTGCGCCCGTGCTCTCTCGGACGCTCGGCGCTCTGCTCACAGGACCGTTCGCGTTCCTGATCTCTGGCCTGATCGACATCGCTGTCGCGCTGCGACTGGCATTCGCGTACGTATTGCGCTCTACTATGCGCCGCCGATGGGCGCGAGGCCAGGGATGACCAGGATCGGGGCGGTGCTGTGCGCCCTGTTCTGCGCGTGGGCGCCCGCGGCAAAGGCGTCGCGCACCGAGCAGTCGATCCTGATGGACGACAACCAGCTGATCTACGCATCGCCCGCGCACATCGAGCAGGCGATGCAGCAGATCAAGGCGCTCGGCATCGACCGGGTGAAGGTCTCGGTGGTGTGGTCGCTCGTCTCACCGGCCCCGAACGCTGCACGGAAGCCGAACTTCGATGCGAGCAATCCGAACGCCTATCCGCCCGGAGCCTGGACCCGCTACGACCGCATCGTCGAGCTTGCCCGCCAGCTCGGGCTCGGCGTCTACTTCCAGCTGACGGCGCCGGCGCCGCGCTGGGCGTTGACGCCCGGCCATCTCAGCTTTGGCGCGCACTCCTGGTCACACGAGCCGAAACCGGCTCTGTTCCAGCAGTTCGCCGAGGCCGTCGGACGGCGCTACTCGGGAAGCTTCATCCCCAGCCGAGGCCCGACGCCGGTGCTGAGCCTTCCGCTCGCCGGCACCACGCTCACGGTCAACGAGCCGCTGCTCGAGCCTGGCCAGCCGATTCCGGCGGTGACCTGGTGGGGGATCTGGAACGAGCCCAACGAGGTGGGCTGGCTGAGCCCGCAATGGCACGTCGTCGACGGCCGCAACACCCCGTACTCGCCGCTGCTCGATCGCCAGATGACCGACGCCGGGTACGCCGGCCTGGTCGCGGCCGGCCACGCCGGCGAGACGATCCTGATCGGCGAGACGGCTTCGGGCGGCAACATCAGGCCGGGTCAGTTCCTGCGCCAGCTGTATTGCGTGGACGGCCACTACCACCCCTTCCGCGGCGAGACCGCGGCCGCGCTCGGCTGCCCCACCTCGGGCAGCCGGGCCGCGTTCGTCAACGCCAATCCCGCGCTCTTCCATGCCGCCGGCTTTGCGCATCATCCCTACTCGTTCGACGTTGCTCCCAACCGGCTCGAGGGCCACGGCTTCGTCACGCTGGCCAACCTCGGCAGCTACGAGCGCTCGCTCGACCGCATCTTCGCCACCTATGGCCAGCCGACCGGCCTGCCCTTCTACCTCACCGAGTGGGGCTACAAGACCAACCCGCCGAACCCGTACGTGAAGACCTCGCTCTACCAGCAGGAGGTGTGGCTGAACGAGGGCGAGTACATGACCTGGCGCAACCCACGGGTCCGCGTCCTCGCCCAGTTCCTGCTCTTCGACGACAAGCCGCGGGCAAGCGCCGCCCGCGGCACGCTCAGCTACTGGAGCACCTTCCAGTCGGGCCTCTACTACTCAGACGGCAACCCGAAGCCGTCGCTCGACTCTTTCCGCATCCCGATCTGGGTGCCCTCGCCGCGGACCGGCGACCGGGTCACCGTGTGGGGGCAGCTCCGGCCGGCGAACCACGCTCAGGTTCAGAGCGCGGTGCTCGACTTCCGTCCTTCCGCCCGCGCGGCCTGGAGCGCGCTCACCAACCTCCAGACCGCCAGCCCCGAGGGCTTCCTGCTCGCCCACGTGCCGATCGCCGAGCGCGGGATGATCCGCCTCGCCTGGTTCGATCCGAACACCGGTCAGGTCGACTACAGCAGGACGGTCACGATTCACTGAGCGCCGTCGCCCGCGCGAGGTTTCGGACCTCGCGCAGCGCCACCGGCAGCGTCGTCGTGTCGTAACTTCGCGACGTTTCGATGTCGGCGAGGATCTCCAGGCAGCGGTCCACAGCGGCCCGGTGGCTCTCCTCCCAGGCGGCCACCGAGCCGCCGCCTTCGAGGACCTCCTGGGTGAGCACCCGCACGAGGCTGTTCAGGTCATCGCGCAGCGCGGCGCGCGCGAGCGCCTGCCATCGATCCTCGCGCGGGAGCTCGAGGATCCGCTCGCGCAGCCATCCCAGCCTCAGCCGCGAGGTCACCCCGAAGCTCGTCCGCATGACGAGCTCGGGGTCGGATCCGGTGGCGCCCGCGACCTCGACGATGTCGAACACGGGCAGCATCGACGGCATCGCCGCCACGTAGCGCGCGAGCGGCACCGGCACCGCCGCCTCGATCAGCTCCGCCGCGCGAGCGTCGAAGCGCTTGCGCTCCTCGGGCGGCAGGATCTCGGGCATCGCCGCGCGCAGCATCCGGGCGCCGGGCTCGAAGCGCTGCACGAGCGCCTCGATGTCGATCTGAGCCGGATTCGCGCGCACGAGCCAGCGCGCGGCGCGCTCGCCGAGGCGGCGCACCTCGACGAGCATCGAGAGTTGGGTACCAGCTTCGATCTGGTTGTCCAGGGCCTCGATCTGCTCCCACAGCTCACGCATCCCGTACACCTCCCGGGCGACCGCGTAGCCGCGCGCGAGAATCGAGGCAGGAGCGCCGGTCTCCTCGCCGAGCCGGAAGAAGAAGGTCGTGCCCGCGCGGTCGACCAGCTGGTTGGCGACGACCGTCGCGATGATCTCGCGACGCAGCCGGTGCTCGCGCATCTGCTCGCGGTAGCGGCCGGGCAGCGGCTCGGGGAAGTAGCGCTCGAGGTCGTGGCTGAGGTACGGGTCCTCGGGCAGGTCGGACTCGAGCAGCTCTGCGTAGAGATGGATCTTGCAGTAGGCCATCACGACCGCGAGCTCGGGGGCGGTCAGACCGCGCTTGTTGTTCTTTCGCTCCTCGATCGTGCCCTCGTCGGGGAGGAACTCGATCTCCCGGTTGAGGCCGGCGACCCGCTCGAGGTGGCGGATCAGCCTCCCGTGCACGTCGATCATGCCCGCCGCCTGCGCCAGCGCGAGGCTCATCGCCTGGGTCTGGCTGTAGCTGCCGCGGATCACCTGCGCTGCGACTGCGCCGGTCATCTCGTGCAGCAGCCCGTTGCGCTGCTTGTCGGTCATGTCACCCGCGCGCACGAGCGCGTCGAGCAGGATCTTGATGTTGACCTCGTGGTCGGAGCAGTTCACGCCCGCGACGTTGTCGATCGCGTCGGTGTTGATCCGCCCGCCCCCCAGCGCGTACTCGATCCGTCCGCGCTGGGTGAACCCGAGGTTGCCGCCCTCGCCGACGACCCGGCAGCGCAGCTCGCGACCGTCGACGCGCAGCGCGTCGTTGGCCTTGTCGCCGGCGTCGGCGTGCGTTTCGAGCGAGCTCTTCACGTACGTGCCGATCCCGCCGTTGAAGAGCAGGTCCACCGGCGCCCGCAGGATCGCCGAGATCAGCTCGGCGGGCGACAGCTCGTCGGCGTCGATCGCGAGCGCCTGCTTGACCGGGGCGCTGATCGGAATCGACTTCGCGCTGCGCTCGTACACGCCGCCGCCGGCGGAGATGAGCGCAGCGTCGTAGTCGCTCCAAGCCGAGCGCGGCAACTCGAAGAGGCGCTTTCGCTCGGCGAACGAGACGGCCGGGTCGGGGTCTGGGTCGAGGAACACGTGGATGTGGTTGAAGGCCGCGATCAGGCGGATGTGCTCTGAGAGGAGCATCCCGTTGCCGAACACGTCTCCGGCCATGTCGCCGATCCCGACGCAGGTGAAGTCGGTCGTCTGGATGTCGGTGCCGAGCTCGCGGAAGTGGCGCTTGACCGACTCCCATGCGCCGCGCGCGGTGATCCCCATCGCCTTGTGGTCGTAGCCCTGGCTGCCGCCGGACGCGAACGCGTCGCCGAGCCAGAAGCCGTAGTCGGCGCTCACCGCATTGGCGATGTCGGAGAAGCTCGCCGTCCCCTTGTCGGCGGCGACCACCAGGTACGGGTCGTCCTCGTCGTAGCGCACGACGCGGTCGGGCGGGACGATCTCGCTGCCGGCGATGTTGTCGGTCAGGTCGAGCAGCCCGCACAGGAACGTGCGGTAGCAGTCGATCGCCTCGCGCTGGAGCTCCTCGCGCGTGGCGCCGGGCGGTGGGCGCTTGACCACGAAGCCGCCCTTTGAGCCGACCGGCACGATCAGCGCGTTCTTGACCATCTGCGCCTTCATCAGCCCGAGGATCTCGGTGCGGAAGTCCTCGGGCCGGTCCGACCAGCGCAGGCCGCCGCGGGCCACCTTGCCGCCGCGCAGGTGTACGCCCTCGACGCGCGGCGAGTACACGAAGATCTCGAAGCGCGGCCGCGGGAGCGGCAGCAGCGGGATCTGTTCGGGGTCGAGCTTGAAGCTCAGATAGGGCTTCCGCCGCGCGTCGCGGCCGGCGCCGTCGCGCCGGTAGTAGTTGGTGCGCAGGATCGCGCAGATGACGGAGTGGAAGCTGCGCAGGATCCTGTCCTCGTCGAGGCTCTCGACCGCGTCGATCGCGCTGACGATCTGCTCGGAGAGAATCGTTGCCTGGACCTCGTCGCGCGCATCGGGATCGAAGCGCGCGCCGAACAGCCGCACGAGCAGCGAGGCGATCTCCGGATTGGCGTTCAACGTGCGGCGCATGTAGCTGTCGGTGAACGCGATCCCCGCCTGGCGCAGGTATTTCGCCACCGCCCTGAGGATCGTGATCTGACGCCCGGTGAGACCCGCGCGCAGGACGAGCCCGCCGAGGGCGTCGTCCTCCAGATCCCCCCGCCACACGCCGAGGAAGGCCTCCTCGAAGAGGTCATGCACCCGCTCGAGGTCGTGGGTCTCCGAGCGCATGCCGAAGTCGTAGATCCACAGCGAGGGCGCGTCCGCCGGACTGATCTCGTAGGGCCGCTCGTCGATCACGCGGACGCCCATGTGCTCGAAGGTCGGTAGCACGTCCGACAGCGATATCCGGCCGAGGCTGAACAGCTTGCAGCGGATCTGATCGTCGTCGGCCTCGAGCGGTCGGTAGAGGCGAAGGATCGGCTCGCGACGCTCCTCGAGCTCTTCGATCCGCGCGATGTCGGAGACGGCGGAGCGGGCGAGCCAGTCAGCGCGGTAGGCCGTGGGGAAGGCGGACTCGAAGCGCTTGAACTGCGGCAACCCGAGCTGTTCGCCGTTCTCCTCGACGAGCGCGTCGCGCAGGTCGTCGGACCATGCGCGAATCGCCCGCACGATCTGGCGCTCGAGTTCGCTCTCGTCGTATTCGGGGACGCCGCCTGGCGTGTGGACGATGTAGTGGACCTTGGCGATCGTCGACTCGGTCAGCTGGATCGTCCAGTCGAAGTGCGAGCCGCCGAAGGCGCCGACGAGGATGTTCCCGGCGCGAACGCGGTTCTCGGTGTTGAACCGGTCCCGCGGAAGGCACACGAGGCAGGCGACGAAGCGCTCGAGTTCGTCCGGCCGGGCGAACACGCGCACGCGCTGGCGCTCGCCGAGGCCGAGGATCCCCATCGCGATCCGGAACAGCTCGTCGGCGTCGATCTGGAACAGGGAGTCGCGGGGGTATGTCTCGCAGATCTCGGTGAGCGCCTTCGCGTCGTGACTGTCCGGTGAGAACGCGGCGCGCTCGAGGACGTGGCGCACCTTGCCGCGCAGGAGCGGGATCTCGAGCGGGCTCTCCTTGTAGGCAGCGGTCGTGTACAGACCCAGGAACCGGCGCTCCCCGATCACCCGGCCAGCCTCGTCGTAGCGCTTGACGCCGACGTAGTCGAGGTAGGCGGGGCGGTGCACGGTGGCGCGCGAATTGGCCTTCGTGAGCAGCAGCGGGGTCTCCCGGAGCGCGAGCTCGAGCGCCCGGTCGCTGAGCTGGGTGACCTTCGTGCCGGGCGTCCCGCGCAGGATCCCGAGTCCTGACTCCGGCACCGCCTCGAGCCGCGCGCTACGCGGCGGGTCCCCTTCGGTGATCAGGTCGTACTCGCGGTAGCCGAGGAACGTGAAGCGATTCTCGGTCAGCCAGCGCAAGAAGCTCTCGGCTTCCTCGAGCTGACGCTCGCTGATCGGCGCGCGGCCCTCGCCGAGCTCGTCGATCAGCGCCTCGGCGCGCCGTCGCATCGGTTGCCAGTCGGCCACTGCCGCGGTCACGTCGGCAAGCACGCGCTCGACCCGAGCCGTCAACTCTGCGAGCCGGGCGTCGTCGGTCTCGCGGTCGATCTCGACGTGCAGGATCGACTCCGGCCGCGAGTCGGCCGGCCCCGAGCCGGGGTGGGTGACCCCGATCAGGTTCCCGTCGGCGTCCCGCAGCACGCGGATCACCGGATGGATGACGAGGTGCGTCCCGTAGCCGCTGCGCGAGAGCTCCATCGTCACCGAGTCGACGAGGAACGGCATGTCATCGGTCACCGCCTCGAGCACCGTGTGCGGGGACTGCCAGCCGTGCCGTTCGGCGTCGGGGTTGTAGACGCGGAGCTTGACCTCGCCGGGCAAACGGTGAGCGGCCAGGTTCCAGTGCGACACGGCCGCGCCGTAGAGGTCGAGCTGGCTGCGGTCGGCGAGGTCCTCGGGCGGCACCCAGTGGTAGTACTGGCGTACGAACGCCTCGCAGGAGCCGGCCTGATCGCCGGGAAGTCGCTCGCGGACCCGTTCGCAGACCCCGCCGATCAGCTCCGCCTCAACTTCCTTGAGTCCCATTCTCCTCTGGGGTGAGCCTACCCCTCCCCGGCCGGGTACGTGAGCGCTGCACGGCCGCTGCCAAGCTGCTCACCGCTTGGCGACTGGGGCGGTACCGTTCCCGAGGTCATGCCAGGTGATGCGCTGAGTGCACCGGCCGACGCGATCCCCCGCCGCCACGCCGAGGCGCTGACGCTCGCAGACTGCTGGCGCTCGTTCATCCGGCGTCCCTCGCCGCCCCTGCTCGCCGCCGCGATCCTCGTGGCCGTCGTCCTGCGGCTGGCGCTCGGCGACTTCGACTGGCGCGACCCGGTCGTCCTTGCGGGCGTGCTGATCGCCACTCCGCCGGTCGAGTGGGCGATCCACGTGTTCCTCCTGCACGCCAAGCCACTGCGGATCGGCCGCCACCGCTACGACCTGCTCGCCGCGCGCGAGCACCGCGCCCACCACCTCGCTCCCGCCGAGCTCGAAGGGGTGCTGATCCCCACCTATGCCGTGTTCCTGTTCCTCCCGATGATCGCGCTCACCGTCTGGCTCCTGTCCTTCCCGATCCACGTGCTGTTCGGCGGCGACCGGATCGCCCATGCCGCGACCGGCCTGCTGGCCAGCTACGTGATCCTCGGCGCCTACGAGTGGTGCCACTACCTGATCCACACCCCATACCGGCCTCGCGGTCGCTACTACCGCTCGATCTGGCGCGGCCACCGGCTCCACCACTACAAGAACGAGCACTACTGGTTCGGCGTCACCTCCACCCTCGGTGACCACCTGCTGAGGACGGCCCCTGACCAGTCCGCAGTGCCGAAGTCGGCGACCGCTCGCACGCTCGGCGCGCGGTGAGCGCCGATCGCCGTCGGGCGAAGGCATCTACGCTTGACCGGTGCGCGATCCCTGGGGCCTGAACGAGCGGCTGTTCGCCCTCTACTACCCACACATCCTCGAGCTCGCCGAGCGCGCGGGGCAACGAGAGACTCGGCGCGCCCTGCTCGCAGAGGCCCACGGGCGGACGCTCGAGCTGGGCGCCGGCAGCGGCGTCAACCTCCCCCATTACACGGCGGACGTCAGCGAGCTGGTCGTCACTGAGCCGAGCCCGCACATGCTCGCGCACCTGCGCAGGCAGCTCACGGATGCTCCCCCACCGGTCGGCTCCTGGAAGCTCGTGGCGGCGGGCGCGGAGGAGCTTCCCTTCGAGGATCACAGCTTCGACACCGTTGTCGCGACGTACATCCTCTGCACGGTCCCGCGCCCCGCGCGCGCCCTCTCGGAGATCGCGCGGGTCCTGCGGCCGGGCGGCCGCTACCTGTTCCTCGAGCACGTGCACGCCGGCGAGGGGACGATGCTCGGCGCCTTCCAGGACCTCGTCGAGGTTCCGCACACGTACATCGCGGCGGGTTGTCACCCCAATCGCCGCACCGGTCGGCTGATCGCCGATTCCCCACTCGAGATCGAGCGGCTCGAGCACGGTCGCCAGCCTCGCGCGCCGCTCACCGTCCGTCCCACGATCATCGGCTCGGCCAGGCGGCCGGAGGCCAGCGCCGTCACGGTCTGAGCACGAGCCCGGCATGGACGGGGAACCTCCGGCGGCGGTCGAGCAGGCCTTTCGCGACCATTGGAGCCGCGTCCTCGCTGCGCTGATCGGCTTCCTCGGCGACTTCGAGTACGCCGAGGAAGCCGCCCAGGAGGCCTTCGCGATCGCCGCCGAGCGCTGGCCGACCGACGGCGTTCCGAGCAACCCCGCGGCATGGCTGCTGACGACGGGGCGCAACCGTGCGATCAACAGGATCCGCCGCGACCGCACGCTCGCCGCGAAGCTGCCGCTGCTCGCGCGCGAGGAGACGGTCGAGGAGCACGAAACCGTTGAGGTCGGAATCCCCGACGAGCGGCTCGAACTGGTGTTCACCTGCTGCCATCCGGCGCTCGCACTCGAGGCACAGGTCGCGCTGACGCTGCGCACGCTCGGCGGGCTCGAGACCGCGGAGATCGCGCGAGCGTTCCTCGTCCCGGAAGCGACGATGGCGCAGCGACTGGTGCGCGCGAAGCGGAAGATCAGAGCCAGCGGAATCCCGTTCCGCGTCCCCGACGGGCCTCGCCTGTCCGAGCGCCTGGACGGCGTGCTCGGCGTCGTCTACCTGATCTTCAACGCGGGCTATGGCGGCCGTCAGGCGCTTGCGCGCGAGGGCATCCGTCTCGGGCGCGCCCTCGTCGAGTTGATTCCCGGCGAGCACGACGCGGCCGGCCTGCTGGCGTTGATGCTGTTGCACGATGCGCGTCGAGGCGCCCGCTTCAGCGACGGCGAGCTGGTGCTGCTGGCCGACCAGGACCGCTCGCTGTGGGACGCCGCGCAGATCGCCGAAGGGCTCGCCGTGCTCGACCGCGCGCGGGCTGGGCACGGTCGGGGTGCCTACCTCATCCAAGCCGAGATCGCCGCGCGGCACATGGAGGCCTCGCCCGACTGGAGAGCGATCGCGTCCCTGTACGGCGAGCTCTCGCGGCTGACCGGTTCGCCGGTCGTCGAGCTGAACCGGGTGATCGCATTGGCAGAGGTGGAGGGGCCGCAGGCCGCCCTGGAGCGGTTGGACGGACTCGACCTGGCGAGCTTCCACTACCTGCACGCCACACGCGCCGATCTGCTCCGCCGCCTCGACCGGACCGTCGAGGCCCGCGCGGCATACCTCGAAGCCCTCTCGCTCGTCCACGAGGAGCCGGAGCGGCGTCTTCTCGAACACCGGCTGGCCGAATTGCACGATACTCGCGGCTGATGGAGCGCAACGTGCTCGGCGGACCGCTCGAAGCCTGTGGAGCGGAGCCCCTGACGGGCTTCTACCGCGACGGATGCTGCCGCTCGGGACCGGAGGACACCGGGAGCCACACGATCTGCGCCGTCGTGAGCGCCGAGTTCCTCGAGTACCAGCAGCGGATCGGCAACGACCTCAGCACTCCCCTGCCCGCGTATGGCTTCCCGGGTCTGGAGCCGGGCGACCGCTGGTGCGTGACGGCCCGGAACTGGCTGCGTGCCCACGAGGCGGGCGTGGCGTCGTTCGTGGTCCTCGCCGCGACGCACGAGCGCGCGCTCGAGATCGTGCCGCTCGACGTGCTGACTGCCTACGCCGTGGACGTCCCGGCCGACCCGGGGCCGATCGTCGGCTAGTGGCCCCAACCGGCTGGCCACCCGCCTACGGAGCCCTCTACTACAACAATTCGAGAGCCGGCGCCAACGCCATCGGCCCAGATGGGTGGTTGCACCCATTCCCCGACAGCGCCTCCTCGCGCAGGCTGATCCCGGGAGCGTTGCTTCGAGGTACGCGCAGCTCATCTCGCACAACCGAAAGGACTGAGGGCCATGTCCGCCTCTCGCACTCATCGCACTGCTCTCGATCAGCCGGTCCTCGTGCCCGGAGACGACGCGTTTGACCATGCTCGCCGCGCGTGGAACCTCGCGGTCGATCAGTGGCCATCGGCGATCGTCGCCCCCACCTCGCCCGAGGATGTCGCTCACGCGGTGGCGATCGCCCAGGAGCGGGGGCTCCGCATCGCGGCACAGGGCACCGGACACGGGGCCGCAGCGCTGGGCTCGCTCGAGGACACGATCCTCGTGAAGACCGACCGCATGCGCGCGATCCACGTCGATCCCCGGACCCGGATCGCCCGTCTCGAGGCGGGCGTGATCTGGCAGGAGGCGGTCGACGCCGCTGCCCGGCACGGGCTCGCGCTGCTGGCCGGGTCGGCTCCCGACGTCGGCGTCGTCGGCTACACGCTCGGCGGCGGCTTGAGCTGGCTCGGACGCCGCCACGGGCTGACCTGCAACAGCGTCCATGCCGTCGAGCTGGTGACCGCGGAGGGCCGGCTCGTGCGGGCCGACCGCGACCACGAGCCGGACCTGTTCTGGGCCCTCCGAGGCGGGGGCGGCAGCTTCGGCGTCGTGACGGCCGTCGAGCTCGAAGCGCTCGCCATCCAGGAGGTGTACGCGGGCATCCTCTGGTGGCCGATCGAGCGTGGCGAGGAGGTCTTTCGGTCCTGGCGCGAGCTGGCCGAGTCCGACCCGCCGGACGAGTTCACGAGCCTCGCGCGCTACCTGCAGGTGCCGCCGCTGCCTGAGATCCCCGAACCGCTCCGCGGTCGATCGTTCGTCGTGGTCGAGGCCTTCCACCTCGGCGACACGTCGCTCGCCGACGAGCTGCTCGCGCCGCTCAGAGCGCTCGCCCCGGTGAACGACACGATCGACACGATCCCCGTCGAGGCCCTCGCCCAGGTGCACATGGACCCAGACCAGCCGGCGCCGTTCGTCGGGGACGGGCTCCTGCTCGCCGACCTGCCGGAGGAGGCGATCGACGAGCTCGACCGCATCGCCGGCCCGGGCGCTTCCTCACCGCTCGTGTCGGTCGAGGTCATCCAGCTGGGGGGCGCGCTCGGCCGGCCCGAGCCGGGTCACGGCGTCCTCGCGTCGATCGATGCCCAGTACGCGTTGTTCGGCCTGGGGATGGCGCCGACGCCGGAGCATGCCGACGCCGTTCGTGCCCACCTGGAGCAGCTGAAGGCGGGCCTGGCGCCGTGGGCAGCAGGACGCATGTACCTGAACTTCGCCGAGACCCGCCGCGATCCGGCGACGCTCTGGGGCGAGCGCACGGTCAACCGCCTGCGCCAGGTCAAGGCCAAGTACGACCCGGGCGACCTGTTCCGCTCGAACCACCCGGTAGGCCCACCGCGGGTCCCGTAGAACGCCGCACCGCCAGCAAGGCATCAAGGTCCGGGGGGCCGGCATCCGATCGGCCGGCCCCCCGGTGGTCAGGGAGCGGGGGCGGCGTCCCTGACCGGTCTTGGCCCGGACCGCTCGGCGGTCGGACCAAGCTGGCTGGCTCGCGCGTCTGGCGAGCGAGCAGCTCACCCCGAGTCTCGGTCACCCGGCCGGAATGGCAATGAGGGTTTGCCCCCATCTGCCGCAGCGAGCTCCGTGCGCCAGGGCGGCGCCCGGCAGGACCTACTGCGGCTTGTTCGAGAGACGGACGTCGACGCGCTCGCGCCTGCCGCCCCGCATCAGCTCGAGGGCGATCGTGTCCCCGGGACGTTTCTGGCGCAGCGCGGTGAACAGGTCCTCGACCGTCGCCAGGCTCTTCCCGTCGATCGCGACGAGGATGTCGCCGGGAGCGATGCGCGCCTGAGCGGCCGGGCCGCCGGGCGAGACGCCGTACACGAGGACGCCCGCGGTTTGCCTGATGCCGAGCTCCTGAGCGAGCTCCGGGGTGATCTGGGCGGGCTGGATGCCGATGAACGCGTGCTCGACGTGCCCGGTCTTCAGGAGCTGGTTGGCCACGCTCACGGCGGTCGCGGCCGGGATCGCGAACCCGATCGCGACGGCGCCCTGCTCGGGCGGGATGTAAGCCTCGCTGATGCCGATCACCCGGCCCTGGCCGTCGACGACCGCGCCCCCCGAGTTGCCGGGTGAGATGGGAGCGTCGGTCTGCATCAGATCGATCAGCGCAGCCGACTCGCGGGCCGAGCCGGGGATCGACCGGTGAAGCCCCGAGACGATTCCGGCGGTGACCGACTTCTGGAACCCGAGCGGACTGCCCAGGACCACCGCCAGCGCCCCCACCGGGGGAAGGGTGGTCTCGAACTTCGCGGCCGGCAGGCCGTCGCGGCCCACCCGCACCAGCGCGAGGTCGGTGTCAGGGTCGGCGGCGATCACGCGGCCGGGTTCGCGCCGGCCGTCCGCGAAGGCGATCTCAACGTCGGTGATTCCCCGAACGACGTGCTCGTTGGTGAGGATGATGCCGTTTGACCGGTAGATGACACCGCTGCCGACTCCGCTCGGGGTGAGCACCGTCACCACCTCGGGCTCGACGCGATCGACGATCTGGGGGATCCCGCCGGCGAGCACCGGGGCCTCGGACGCCGCGCTCAGCGCCCGCGTCGCGGAATGCCCGGAAGAGCCGCCTCCGCACCCCGTGAGGCCAAGCGTGACGGCCACCGCGACGGCCAGCCAGCGCCGCCGTGCGCTCCCGCCGGCCATGCGACGCTCGATCCCGGCCACGGCCGGCGGCGGCTGGCTCATGCCGAAGGTCTACCCCGCGGCGCGGGCGCGGACACGTCAAACCCTCTCGCGTCGAGCCGCATGGTCCGGGGCCTCGAGACGGCGGAGCATCGCCCACAGCCGCGACTCCAGGCCGGCCGCGGGCAGGCCCAGCATCTCGCCGATCTTCTCCTGCCCGATCCCGGCCAGCAGCATCCCGAAGATCGCCTGCTCCTCTTCGTCGAAGCGGCAGCGCAGCGCCTCACCCAGCCACGGCGGGATCGGCGGCAACTGGGTCCCTCCGCGAGCGACGACCCGGATCGAAGCGCACAGGTCGAGGCCGCGCCCGCCCTTGCTGACGATCCCGTCCGCCTCGGCCACCACGGCGCCGGCCGCGAGCAGGCCGTCGGCGTAGGCCGAGTAGACGAGCACGGCGGGAGGCTGGGCCAGCCGCTTGAGCTTGCGGCTCACCCAGAGGCCATTCGGGCCGCCGAGCTGGTAGTCGACGACTGCGACGTCGATCGGCTGGCATTCCGCGATCGCGAGGGCGGCCTCGCCACTCGCCACGGCGGCGACGACCTCGAAGTCCTGCTGGTCCTCCAGCAGCGCCCACAGGCCGGCCCGGACCGCCTCGTGGTCGTCGACCACGAGCAACCGGATCGGCTCACGCGTCGCCCGCATCGACGTGTCGGATTGCCGCGGGATGGGTTGCCGAGCCACGCTGGCCATTTGGTTCTCCTTTGCTCGATTCGCATGATCAGCGTGACCGGCCCGGCTCGCCGGAGGAATGGGTGAAGACCCGCATCCGCCGGACATCGGACACCCACAGCACAGGCCCGAGCCGGTGACCCGGAAACGCGTGGACCTCAGGGCTCGACGAGGCCGCGCCGGATCGCGTAGCGGGTCAGCTCGACCCGGTTGCGCATCCCGAGCTTCTCCAGGATGTTGGCGCGGTGGCGCTCGACGGTCTTCTTGGAGATCACGAGCATCTCGGCGATCTCGTCGCTGGTGTGGCCTTCGGCGATCAGCTTGACCACCTCCTGCTCACGGGGGGTGAGTGGATCTTCGGGCACCTTCTCGCCGCTTCGCGCGCGGTCGAGGTAGTCGCGGATCAGCGCCGTGACCGCCGCCGGGTAGAGGAACGGCTCCCCGCGCATCGCGGCCCGGATCGCCTCGACCAGATCACGATTCGCGGCCGACTTGAGGACATAGCCCGACGCCCCCGACTTCAGCGCCTCGAAGAAGAACCGCTCGTCGTCGTGCATCGACAGGATCAGCACCCGCAGCTCCGGCCTGCGGCGCTGCAGCTCGGCGGCCGCTTGCAGTCCGGTCATGCGCGGCATCGCCACGTCGAGAATCGCCAGATCGATGTCCGGGCCGAGCGCGATCCGGACCGCTTCGGCACCGTCGCCGGCCTCGGCCACCACCTCGATGTCCGGCTGGGCGTCGAGCACCATGCGCACACCGCTGCGCACAAGCGCATGATCGTCGGCGAGCAGGACGCGGGTCTTGAGCGGAGTCGGCATCAGCCGCCCATCGCCAAGGGTATGCGCAGCCTGACGCTCACGCCCCGGCCAGCCGCCGATCCGACCTCGAGGTCGGCCCCGATCAGGATCGCCCGCTCGCGCATGCCCGCCAGACCGCCACCCTCGCTCACCTGCTCCGGCAAGCCGGAGCCGTCGTCGCTGACCGACAGCACCAGCTCACCGTCGGCACAGTCCAGGACGAGCCTCGCCTCGGAAGCCCCCGAATGTCGCATCACGTTCGTCAGCGCCTCCTGCGCGATCCGGTAGACGGCCAGTTCGACATCGGAGGGGAGCTCGGGCACGGGACCGTGCAGCTCCCTGAGCACTCGGATCCCGCTCTCGGTCTCGACGCGAGCCGACAGCGAGATCAGGGCGTTGATCAGTCCGAGCTGGTCGAGCGCGTCCGGCCGGAGCTCCAAGGAGATCCGCCTCACGTCGGCGAGGCTGCGGTGCACGGTCTCGGCCAGCTCGGCGAACTCGGGATGCTGCTCGCCGCTGCGCATCGCCGCGTGCTCGGCGCGCAGGGCGACCGCGGTCAGCGTCTGACCGACTTCGTCGTGCAGCTCCCGCGCGATTCGCAGCCGTTCGGTCTCGTGAGCCGCGAGCACGCGCGCCGAGCTCTCCCGCCGTTCGCTCTCGATCCGGTCGAGCATCTCGTTGAACGCTTCGGCCAGCGCGAGCACCTCGCTGCCGGAGCGCTCGAAGCCGACCGCGCGCTGACCCGGCCGCAGCAGGTTGATCTGGCCCATCACGCGGCTGAGCCGCCCGAGCGGACCCAGCGCCTGACGCACGAGCAGGAGGTCGAGGACCAGCATCACGATCAGGCCGGC
>Ga0070739_10005130_pt1 | contig 15148 bp, 10 predicted proteins | sample Coa_R1_7_FD_66445 | JGI IMG/M metagenome (GOLD analysis project Ga0070739, IMG submission 66445) | Surface soil microbial communities from Centralia Pennsylvania, which are recovering from an underground coalmine fire - Coalmine... | ecosystem: Environmental > Terrestrial > Soil > Unclassified ... | reverse complement strand
CGCTGGCCCTCGGCCTCCCGGGACGCCCCGGCTCGGGTTACGGCGCGTTGACCGGCCAGGGCAACGGACAAGGCGGCCGCGAGCATGGTCAGAAGTCTGATCAGCTGCCGGGCTACCGCAAGCTGGACGATCCCGCGGCGCGCGAGCACGTGGCGGCGGTCTGGGGCGTCGACCCGGACGAGCTGCCCGGCCCCGGTCCGAGCGCGACCGAGCTGCTGGCGCGCTGCGGTCGCGACATCGACGGCACCGGCAGCACCGATCCCAAGGATGGCGCCGACGGTGCCGCGACGCCGGGCCGCATCGACGCGCTCCTGATCATGGGTTCGAACCTGCTGGTGAGCGCCCCGGGCGCGGCGCAGACCGAGGCCCGGCTGCGCTCGCTCGGCTTCCTCGCGGTCTGCGATCTGGTGCTCTCCGAGACCGCGGCGATCGCAGACGTCGTACTCCCCAGCGCGCAGTGGGCCGAGGAGACCGGCACCATGACGAACCTGGAGGGCCGGATCCTGCTGCGTCCGGCCGCGATCGCGCCGCATCCCGGCGTGCGCACCGACCTGGAGATCCTGGCGGAGCTGGCCGCGCGGCTGGGTGGCAAGCTCTCCGCCGACCCGGCCGAGGTGTTCGCCGAGCTGGGCCGCGCGAGCGCGGGCGGCATCGCCGACTACAGCGCGGTCACCCACGAGCGGCTTGAGCGCGGCGAGGAACTGTATTGGCCGTGCGGCGAGCAGAGCCCGGACGGTACGCCCCGCCTCTTCGAGCGCACCTTCCCGACCCCGGACGGCCGCGCGCGCTTCGTGCCGGTCGACTACCGCCCCTCGGCCGAGGAGCCGGACGATCAGTACCCTTACCGGCTGACCACCGGCCGGGTGCTCGCGCAATACCAGTCCGGGGCGCAGACTCGCCGCGTCGGCGCGCTCAACCAGGCCGCGCCGGAACCGTTCGTCGAGCTGCACCCGGACCTCGCCCGCGCGCTGGGCGTGGCCGAGGGCGCGGCGGTCAGCGTGGTCAGCAGGCGCGGGACGGCCACCGCCCCGGCGCGGATCAGCCGCGCCATACGGCCGGACACGGTGTTCATGCCGTTTCACTGGCCTGGCCCCGGCCGGGCGAACTCGGTGACCAACCCAGCCCTGGATCCGACCTCGAAGATGCCGGAGTTCAAGACCTGCGCGGTGCGGCTGGAACTGCCGTCGCACGTCGCGGTCGCCGAGGCGGGAGCTGAGCCGTGATGCGCCGGATCGTCGTGATCGGATACGGCATGGCCGGTCATCACCTGGTGGCGCGGCTGCTGCGGGCCGGGCGGCACACGCCGGCCGGAGACTTCGAAGTGACCGTGCTCGGCGCGGAGAGCGGGGCGCCGTACAACAGGGTTCTGCTTCCAGAGGTGCTGGCCGGCCGGATCGACCAGCGTCGCATCGACCTGTCAGAGCCCGATGACTCGCGCGTGACCGTGCGCGCCGGGGTCCGCGCCACCGAGATCGACCGCGAGCGGCGCCTGGTTCACGGCGACGACGGCTCGGTGCTGCCGTACGACGAACTGGTGCTGGCCACCGGGGCCAACCCGGTGCTGCCGCCGCTCGGCGGCATCCGCGACGAGCACGGGCTCAAGCCCGGCGTGCACACGCTGCGGACGCTGGTCGACCTGGACCGCATCCAGGACCAGCTCACCGCGGTGGAACGCGGCGGCGCCGCGCTCAACGGCTCTGCGCTGAACGGCTCTGCACTCAACGGTCACGCGCGCAAGCTGCGGGCCGTCGTGGTCGGCGGCGGCCTGCTCGGCGTGCAGTGCGCCAGGGGTCTGACGCTGCGCGGACTGGAAGTCGTGCTCATCCATCAGGGCTCGCATCTGCTCGACCACCGGCTCGACGCCGACGCGGCCGCGATCCTCGCCCGCACCGCGCGCGGCCTCGGGATCGAAGTGCACCTCGAATGCCGGGTCCGCTCGGTGCTGCGCGACCGCGAGGGCCGGCTGACCGGTGTGCAACTGGCCGACGGCTTCCGCCTGGACGCCGATCTCGTCCTGCTGGCCTGCGGAAGCGCCCCGGCCACCGGCCTGGCCGCGCGCGCCGGGCTGGCCGTGGACAACGGAATCCTCGTCGACGAGCGGCTGACCAGCGTCACCGACCCGCACGTGCACGCGATCGGGGACTGCACCCGCGTCCACCGCAGCCTGCGCGCCGCGCACGGCCTGGCCGCGCCCGCCCTAGAGCAGGCCGAGGTGCTGGCCGAACGACTGCTGGGCGGCCCGGCGCTCTATCAGGGCTCATCGACGATAGCCAGGCTCACCGCGACCGGCGTGGACGTGGCCATCCTCGCCGCCGCGCCGTCGCTGGTGGCCGAATCGCGGCCCGATCACGTCGCGCGCACGGTGCGTCTGACCGACCCCGTCGGCGGTACGCATCGCGCGGTGACCGTGCACGGCGGCCGTGTGGTCAGCTCCGTGCTCATCGGCGATGTCTCCGCCGCGGCCCGCCTAACCCGGCTGGTCGATCAGCCGGGCCCGCTGCCAGAGAACCCGCTCGACCTGCTGTTCGATACCGCGGTTTGACCTACCGCAGAAAGGAACCGATTCACGATGCGGCAAATCGTCATCGTCGGCTATGGCATGGTGGGGCACCGCTGCGCTGAGCTGTTGGCCGAGCGTGCGGCAAACAGCACGACGCCCGTTCAGATCACGGTGCTCGGCGAGGAGCCGCGTGAGGCCTATGACCGAGTCCATCTCAGTGCCCTGTTCGACGGTAAGGACCCCGCGGATCTGACCTACCCCGCGCCGCCGGGCGTCGAGTTGAAGCTTGGGGATCCGGCGACCGCGATAGACCGGGAGCGCAAGGTCGTCATGACCGCCTCCGGCGCCGAATTCCGTTACGACGACCTGGTTCTGGCGACCGGCTCGTACCCGTTCGTGCCGCCCGTTCCGGGCCACGACGCGACCGGCGCGTTCGTGTACCGCACGATCGACGACGTCGAAGCGATCAAGGACTTCGCGGCCGGCCGCAAGGTCGGCGCGGTGGTCGGCGGCGGCCTGCTCGGCTTGGAGGCCGCCGGAGCGCTTAAGGCCATGGGCCTGGAGACGCACGTGATCGAGTTCGGCCCGCGGCTGATGGGCGTGCAGGTCGACGAGGGCGGCGGCCAGGCGCTGCTGTCGCGGATCAACGACCTCGGCGTCACAGTGCACTGCTCGACGCGCACCGAGGCCGTGGAGATCGGTGAGGGCGGCGCGGTATACGCGCTCGTACTCGCGAAGGGCGACGACCTCAGCGCACTGCCAGTCGATCTGGTGGTGTTCGCCGCCGGGGTGCGGGCCCGCGACCAACTCGGCCGCGAGTGCGGCCTCGCTGTCGGCGAACGCGGCGGCATTCGGGTCGATGAGCTGTGCCGCACCGAGGATCCCTCGATCTACGCGATCGGCGAATGCGCACAGGCTGTGGACGGACGCGTGTACGGTCTCGTCGCGCCGGGATATGCGATGGCTGAGACGGTCGCCGATCACCTGCTCGGCGCGGACCCCGCGCCGTTCCGCAGCGCCGACCTGTCCACCAAGCTCAAACTGCTCGGCGTCGAGGTCGCCTCCTTCGGCGACGCCTTCGGCAACACGCCCGGCGCGCTCTCGGCCCTCTACAGCGACTCGACCGCCGGGCTCTACAAGAAGCTGGTCATCGGCGAGGACGGCCGGCTGCTCGGCGGCATCCTGGTCGGCGACGCCTCGGCTTACGCGACGCTGCGCCCGCTCGCCGGGACCGACGCCCCGCTTCCCGCGACGCCGGAACAACTGCTGCTGCCTGCCGGCTCGGGCGCGGGACCGGCCCTCGGACCGGACGCGCTACCCGACTCGGCCACCGTGTGCAGCTGCCACAACGTGACCAAGGGCTCGATCAACGCGGCGATCCACGAACAGGGCTGCGCCGACGTGGCCGCGATCAAGGGCTGCACCAAGGCGGGCACCGGCTGCGGCTCCTGCGTGCCGCTGCTCGGCCAACTGCTCTCCGCCGCCGGCGTGCAGACCTCGAAGGCGCTGTGCCGGCACTTCGAGCAAAGCCGCGCCGAGCTGTACGAGATCGTGCTGGTCACCGGGATCGACTCGTTCGCGCGACTGCTGGCCGAGCACGGCAACGGCGAGTCGGACGGCTGCGAGATCTGCAAGCCGGCGGTGGCCTCGATCCTGGCCTCGCTCGGCGGCACTCTCGGCGCGGCGAAGCGCAACGGCGCGCCGAAGCACATCCTGGACGGCGAGCAGGCCGCGCTGCAGGACACCAACGACCACTTCCTGGCCAACATCCAGCGCAACGGCAGCTACTCGGTGGTGCCGCGCATCCCCGGCGGGGAGATCACCCCGGAGAAGCTGATCGTGATCGGCGAGGTGGCCAGGGACTTCGGGCTCTACACGAAGATCACCGGCGGCCAGCGCATCGACCTGTTCGGCGCGCGGGTCGAGCAGCTGCCGCAGATCTGGCGCCGCCTCGTCGACGCCGGATTCGAATCAGGGCACGCCTATGGCAAGGCGCTGCGCACGGTCAAGAGCTGCGTCGGCTCCGAGTGGTGCCGGTACGGCGTGCAGGAGTCGGTGAAGATGGCCATCGAGCTGGAGCTGCGTTATCGAGGGCTGCGATCCCCGCACAAGGTCAAGGCCGCGGTCTCCGGCTGCGCGCGCGAGTGCGCCGAGGCGCAGAGCAAGGACTTCGGCGTCATCGCGACCGAGCAGGGCTGGAACCTTTACGTCGGCGGCAACGGCGGCTTCCGCCCCCGGCACGCCGACCTGTTCGCCAAGGACCTGTCCACCGAGGAGCTGATCCGCACCATCGACAGGTTCCTGATGTTCTACATCCGCACCGCGGACCGGCTCGAGCGCACCGCCTCCTGGATCGAGCGGATGGAGGGCGGGCTCGACCACCTCAAGGCCGTCATCCTGGAGGACTCGCTGGGCCTGTGCGCCGAGCTGGACCGGCTGATGGCGCAGCACGTCGAGAGCTACAGCGACGAGTGGCGCGCGGCCATCGAGGACCCCGAGACGCTGCGCCGCTTCGTCTCCTTCGTCAACGCCCCGCAGACCCCGGACCCGGAGATCAAATTCGAGGTCGAACGAGGCCAGATCAAGCCGCTGCTGACCATCGGGCCGCCGCCCGGCCGCGACCTTGATCAAGACTCTGGGTCCGACCGCGACTCCGCCGACGAGCTAGCCGAGGCGGCCGCCGGGCCCGACGGCGCCGACAGCCTGGTCCCGGCGGAGGTGGGAGCATGACCGTGACCGCCGGCAAGCAGCGGACCTGGACCGCGGTGTGTCGATACGCCGAGCTGACCCCGGGGCGCGGCGTCGCGGCGCTGATCGACGGCGTCCAGATCGCGGTCTTCCGCACGACGCCCGGCGAGCTGTACGCGATCGGCAACCGGGACCCGTACTCGGGCGCCTACGTCATCTCGCGCGGCGTCACCGGCTCGCGCGACGGCATCCCGACCGTCGCCTCACCGATGTACAAGCACGTCTTCGACCTGCGCAGCGGGACCTGCCTGGACGATCCTACGGTCGCCTTGCCGACTTACCCGATCCGGCGGTACCGCGGCCTGGTCTGGGTGCAGCGCTGAGCTCGCGGCAATCCGGGCGTGACGTGACTCGGCGCCGGGATGTCACAAGCCGATCCGCGACGCGTGCGGGCTAGTTGACCACACGCGTCGCCGCCCGCTAGCTCGCTGAAACGCCCGCTTTCTACCTTCAGTGCCATCAGGTGCCCTTCACCCGTTGACGCCGCACCTCACCCCCGCACCCACCACTGCCGTAGGAGGCGACGATGAGCGCCGAGACATCGACAGGCGCAGGCAACACCGCTGTGATCAGCCCGCCCCGACCCGGGGCCGCTATCACCGACTGGCATCCGGAGGACGAGGCGTTCTGGGAGCGTGAGGGCTCCCGCACCGCCCGGCGCAACCTGATCCTGTCCATCTTCGCCGAGCACCTAGGGTTCTCGGTGTGGAGCCTGTGGTCCGTGTTCGTGCTCTTCCTCGGGCCGGCCTACCACGTGGACCCGGCCGGCAAGTTCTTCCTGACCACCGTGCCGACCGTGGTCGGATCGGTGCTGCGGCTGCCGTACACCTTCGCGGTGGCCAAGTTCGGCGGCCGCAACTGGACCGTGTTCAGCGCCAGCCTGCTGCTGGTGCCGTGCATCCTGGCCGCCCTCGTGCTCAAGCCCGGCGTGTCCTACACCACCCTGATGATCGTCGCTGCCGTCGCCGGAGTGGGCGGGGGCAACTTCGCCTCCTCCATGGCCAACATCAACGCCTTCTACCCTGACCGGCTCAAGGGCGCCGCGCTGGGCCTCAACGCCGGCGGCGGCAACATCGGCGTCGCGGTCGTGCAACTGCTCGGGCTGCTCGTGCTGGCCACCGCCGGCATCGCGCACCCGCGCCTGCTGCTGGGCATCTACATTCCGCTGGTCGTGATCGCGGCACTCGGCGCCGCGCTGTTCATGAACAACCTGACCCAGATGCGCAACGACAAGCGGGCCATGCGGGACGCGACCAAGGATCCGCACACCTGGATCATGTCGCTGCTCTACATCGGCACCTTCGGCAGCTTCATCGGCTTCAGCTTCGCCTTCGGGCAGGTGCTGCAGGTGCAGTTCAAGTGGACCCCGCGGCAGGCCGCCGACATCGTGTGGCTCGGCCCGCTGCTCGGCTCGCTGATCCGCCCGGTCGGCGGCGCGCTGGCGGACCGGATCGGCGGCGCGAAGGTCACCTTCACGAACTTCGTGCTGATGACGCTGGCCGCGGTGCTGGTGTTCGTCGCCTCGCAGCAGAAGTCGCTGCCGCTTTTCGTCACCGGATTCATCCTGCTGTTCGTGTTCAGCGGGATCGGCAACGGCTCGGCGTACAAGATGATCCCGGCGATCTTCCGGGCCAAGGCGAACAAGGCGATCGAAGGCGGTGCGGACACGGCGTTGGCTCAGCGTGAGGCGCGCCGCATGTCCGGCGCTCTGATCGGCATCGCGGCGGCCACCGGGGCGTTCGGCGGGGCGCTGGTGAACTTCGCCTTCCGCGAATCGTTCCTGACCTACAAGTCGGGCAACGCCGCGTACATCGGCTTCATCGCCTTCTACGGGCTCTGCTTCCTGGTCACCTGGACCGTGTACCTGCGGCCGGGCACGCGCAAGCTGACCGGGGTCTGAGCAAGCACCACCCGGCGCGGCGGCGCTGGTCCTCGGACCGGCGCCGCTACAGCCTGCCCTCAGTGATCTGCGACTCGCCGAGCGGCGTGGCGACATTGGCGTTCCACAGCTGCGCCGCCTGGGCCTTCGCGTTGTCCGCGGCCACGGCCTGCTCGTTGCTCGTCTTGTAGTTCGGGTCCTTCTTCACCGCGCTGGTCTTGCAGTTGCCCTGCAAGTCCCCGGCGATCTGCGCGTACGCCGAGTCGTACTGCGCGGAAGCGGTCCACGCCGCCTTGAGCTGGTTGACCAGCTCGGTACCGTTCGCGATGCCGGAAACGTCGATCTTCGCGACGCTGTCGGCCTGCGCCTGGCGCTTCTGCGCGGTGTCCGAAAGCAGGGTCTGCGCGTCGGCGAGGTTCTTGCACGCATTCACTTCGACGACGCCGGTGTTGGCGTCCGAGCGCAGCTGTCCGGACTGCTGGATCAGCTGGTAGATCTGATCGGCCTGCTGCTTCGGGCTGGCCTTGCTCGCCACCGCGGTGGGGGTTCCGGAACCGGCCTGCGGCTTGCCGGACGAGCTGTTGGAGGTCACCGCGACGATGATGCCGATCACCGCCACGACCGCCACCGCGCCCCCGATGATCAGGCCCTTGCGGTTGCGCAGGCCGCCGCCGCCCCCGGGGCCGCCGTACCCGCTGCCGTCGTCGTACCCGCCGGGACCGCCATAGCCCATCTGGTCCTGCGGGTAACCGGCCGGCTGGCCGTACTGGCCGCCCTGGAACTGCGCGGCCTGGTACTGCGGATCCTGATACTGGCCGTTCGGGTATCCAGCGCCCTGATACTGCGCGTTCTCGTACTGCTCGGCCTGCGGAAAGCCCTGCTGCTGCGGATACTGCTGGTAGGGGGCACCCTGCGGCGCGGCCAGCTGCTCGGCGCCAGGGTTCTCCGCCACGGGTGCCGCCTCGGCCGGCTGCTGTTGCTGCTGCTGCGCGCCCTGCAGGTACCCGGGCGCGGCGCCGCCGATCATCGGCTTCTGGCGATCTATAGCGCGACGGCTGTCCGGGGTGGAGTCACGGAATAGGTGGTCGAACTCGGTCGGCAGCCCAGAGCCGCTGTCCTGCATCATCATCGCCTGCTCGGCCGGGCCCGCCCCGTAACCGGGCTGGGCCGCGTAGCCCGCCTGCCCCTGTCCCGCGTAGCCGCTCTGCGCTCCGTAGTCGGACGGGCCCGGGTAGCCCTGCTGTGAGGCTCCCCAATCCGGCTCGGTGTCCTGCTGCCATCCGGTCTGCGCCTGTCCGTACTGTGGTGCGGCAGGCTGCTCAGGCGCAGCCTGCTGCGGTACCGCACCCTGGGCGGGCGGCACCTCCTCCGGCCTGCCGTAGGCCGAGGGGTCGTAATCCTGCTCGGACCATCCGGCGGCGGGCGTTTCCGGCAACTGGGACACGGCGCACAATCCTCACAAAGCAACGGCACTGGCTCGCTGGTCGCGGCGGGCGCGCGGGGCGCACTACGCGTGCCGGAGTCAGCCAATACCGCCTCAGCCAACCAAACCGACCGCGCACGGGCAAGGTCGAGTCGCCCGGCACGCACCCTTTGGCATGGAATCGAGACCGGGACGCCCCAGAATACGCCCGCCAGGAGGTCCCGCGAACCGCGTTCCGCCAGATGCGACGGCGCACGGTCACGATCCGCGACCGTGCGCGCGTCCACCGTCACCTGACGCGCCGTCGACCCACTGCGGTCACTCGGATTGGCGTGTCCGTTTTACCCTATTCGCGCCATCGCCCTTGCTCGGACGCCCTCAAGCCGCAGCGGCCGCCGTCTGCCGGACCGCGAGCCGGCCGAGCCGCTCGCGGAAGCCGCGTACCGCCGTCGACTCCTGGTACGGGTCAAGCCGCCGGTCCAAATCGTGCAGGTACTCGACGCCGCGGTGCGAGCGCAGTTGCGCGAGCATGTCGATCGCCGCGGTACCCGCCGCGCAGGCCGCCTCGACCTCCCGCTCCTGCGCGTACGCCGTGGCGATGATCACGGTGTCGACGGCACGGCGACGGACATGCCGCTCGGCGTGCGCGGCCAGCGCCCGCTCGGCGTGCTCCTTGGCCTGCCGCGGCCGGTCCAGGTCCCGGTAGCAGTGCGCGAACTCGTCGGCCAGGTACGCTGGGGTGAAGTGCGCGATCCACTCCGGATCCTTCTCCGGCTCGGCCTTCTCCATCTCCGCCGCCGCCTTCTGCAGAGCCGACTCGCAGGAGCGCACGTCGCCGAGCACCGCGTGCCCGCGCGCCTCGGCCGCGTAGAACATCGAGCGCGCGGTCGCGGTGGCCTGTTCCCGGGCACCTTCCTGCGCCGCGCGGGCCAGCTGCGTGATCTCGCGCGGGGAGCCGAGCTGCCCGGCCAGGTGGCTCATGCCGGCCGCGAGCACGTAGCCGCCGTAGGCGCGGTCGCCGGCCGCCTGGGAGAGCCGCAGCGCCTGGATGTAGTAGCGCTGGGCCAGTCCGTGCCGCCCGGTGTCCACGGCCATGTATCCGGCCAGCTCGGTCAGCTGAGCGGCGGCGGCGAACAGGGCGCGCCCGGTGCGCTCCGGGTAGGCGCCGTTCAGCATCTCGCCGACCACCTCGTCGAGGTAGTGCACGACGATCGAGCGCACGTATCCGGACCCGAATTGGTGGTCGAGCTCGCGGAACGCCTTCGTGGCGGCCCGTACCGCGTACACGTCGCCGGGGCCGACCCGCGGCCCGCGTCCGGCCAGCGTCAGCGGCCTGGCGACCTCGATGTCCGGCGGGGTGATCAGCCAGTCGCGGCTCGGCGCGATCAGCGCGGCCACCGCGAATGAGGACCCGAGCAGGAACTCACGGTGACTCACATCGGCCCGCCACAGCTCCGTGGCCTCCTCGATGGCGGCCTGGACCGTGGGGGCGAAGTGCAGCCCGACGCTGGACGAGCCGTTGCGGCCGTCCGCCATGCCGATCTCCTCGACGGTGACCGGCCGGCCGAGCTTGCGGCCGAGCGCCTCGGCGATCAGCGTCGGGGCCATCCCGCGCGGCTGCTGGCCACGCAGCCAACGCGCCACTGACGTTTTGTCATATCGCAGGTCGAGACCGTGCTCCGCGCCTACCATGTTGACTCGGCGGGCCAGCCCGGCATTGGAGCAGGCGGCCTCGTGAATCAACGCGGCGAGCCGCTGATTCGGTTGCCGCGCGGCGGCGGTGCGAACAGCCATCGGGGTCTCCCCTTCCCTCGACCACACAGGCAGTGTCTTATCGCAGCCAACTGCGCATATGTCGCGAAGAGTAGCGTCGATTCGAAGAGAGCGGTAGCCCTGGGTAACGGTGCAGTCCTGATTCGCTACGCCACGACATGGTAAAGCGTGCGTCGGCGTCCACAAGTCCAGTGATTACAACCGTAACCGTGACAGCTCGTCAGGAGTTGGACGGCGGTGTGGAGCCGATCAACGGGACGGCCACCGAGACGATTGTGAGCCGAGGATGACGACCGCGCGCACCGCCGCCCCCAGGACCGCCGCCGCGGTGCCGGCCCAGCCGGGCCCCGCCCGCAGCGGGGACTCGCTGAGCCTGCTGACCGCCGCCCTCGAGTACATCGAGGACCGGCACTGGGAGATCGCGCTGGGCACTTCGGTACACCGCTCCGAGGCAGGCTGGTTCTGTTCCTGCGGCATCGAGCGGTGCCCGACCCCTGGAACGCATCCGGCGCAGCGCGACTGGCAGAAGCGGATCAGCGGGCAGCCGAGCAAGGCGCACGAGTGGTGGGCGGCCAACCCCGAGGCCGCGGTGCTGCTGCCCACCGGCCGGACCTTCGACGTGCTCGAGGTCTCCGAGGCCGCCGGCTGCCTTGGCCTGGCCCGGTTGGAGCGCGCGGGGACGAACGTCGGCCCGGTCGCCGCGACCCCGAATCGGCGGATGTACTTCTTCGTGCTGCCGAATGCGCGTACGAAGATGGTCAAGGTGCTCGCGACGCTGGGCTGGGGCCGCAGCCCGCTGGACCTGACCTGCCGGGGCGCCGGGGACTATATCGTCGCGCCGCCCTCGCGGATGGGCGCGATCGGCCACGCGCAGTGGGTGCGGCGGCCCTCCGAGACGAACCGCTGGCTGCCTGATGTAGAAGAGGTGCTGGCACCGCTCGCGTACGCCTGCGGCCTGCACCGGTAACCGCTAGCTGAGCAGAAGAGCACCAGCGCCACTCGCCCACGCCTGCGGCCTGCACCGGTAAGGTGCCCTGCACGCCACGCGCCACTACCCCCACCGGCCAGCCCGATAATCCGATCATAAGCAATCTGATGATCGGGTTATCAGTCCGGACCCGGGACCGGGACCGGTTCGGCCGCAACGACGCCGAGTCAGCCCTTAGCCGCTAGGCGTTCTCCGCGCGCCCCTCCACGAACACGTGCGCGGCAAGGTCCAGCTCGATCTCCGCCGCCTCACCGGCCGACGAGATCAGCACTCCGCCGGCCGCCGGGGTGACCTCCAGCGCCGCTCCCGGCCGCAGCCCGACCCGCCGCAGCCGGTGCATGACCTCGTTGTCGGTCTGCACCGGCTCGCCGATCCGGCGCACCACGACCACCGCGCGCTCGCCGTCGGCCAGCTTGTCCGTCACCTCGCGCAGCGAGACCAGCCCGCCGGCCCGGAAGTCGGGGGCGCTGAGCGAGGCGTCCAGCTCCTCGAGGCCCGGAATCGGATTTCCGTACGGTGAGACCGTCGGGTTGTCCAGCAGCGCGAGTACCCGCCGTTCCACGGTCTCGCTCATGACGTGCTCCCAGCGGCACGCCTCTTCGTGCACCTCGTCCCACTCCAGGCCGATCACGTCCACCAGCAGCCGCTCGGCGAGCCGGTGCTTTCGCATGACCCGGGTGGCGTGGGCGCGGCCCGCCTCGGACAGCTGCAGGTGCCGGTCGCCCTCCACGGTCAGCAGCCCGTCACGCGCCATCCGGGCCACGGTCTGACTGACCGTGGGGCCGCTCTGCCCAAGGCGCTCGGCGATCCGGGCGCGCAGCGGCACGATGCCTTCCTCTTCCAGTTCGAAGATGGTCCGCAGATACATCTCCGTGGTGTCGATCAGGTCGCTCACGCTCGTCGGCTCCGGCCCTTGAGAATGATGGGGGTGCACTCAATTGTGACTCACCCGGCGGACAATCCAATCGCTCGTATCAGCCAGTGAGCCGCGCCGGGCAAGTCAGGGGCTGAGCCGCTCGATCCGCCACTTGTCGCCTTCGCGCACGTAGCGCAGGCGGTCGTGCAGCCGGCTCGCCCTGCCCTGCCAGAACTCGACGGTCTCCGGCACCAGCAGCAGGCCGCCCCAGTGCGGTGGCCTCGGCACGGCGTCAGGAAACTCCCGATCGAACCGCTCGTAGCGCGCGTCGAGCCAGTCGCGGTCCGGGATCGCCCGCGACTGCTCGCTCGCCCAGGCCCCGAGCTGCGCCCCGCGCGGCCTCGTCGCGAAGTACGCGTCGCTCTCGGCCTCCGGCGACCGCGTCATCGCGCCGGTGACGATCACCTGCCGGGCCAGCGGGGCCCAGGGGAACAGCAGGCACGCCGCCGGATTGGCCGCCACATCCCGGGCCTTGCGCGACTGGTAGTTGGTGAAAACCGTGAAGCCGTCCGGCCCGTACCGCTTCAACAGCACCGTGCGGGCGGACGGCCGGCCCTCGGCGTCGGCGGTGGAAAGCACGGTCGCGTTCGGTTCGAACCATGGCGTGTCCGATTTTGGGACGGCCTTGTCGAGCTCAGCGAACCAGCGGGCGAATTGCTCGATCGGATCCGCTGTGAAGTCGGTCACCTCGATGCCGCGGTCGGAGTATTCGCGGCGCAGATTGGCTAGGTCCACGGTGTCCATTGTCCCCGGTCATCGCGCGGAAAAGGTCACGGCGCCGACGGCGGTAAGGGGCGCCGGGCCGCCGCGCCCTGGAGCGGGCACGCAATGGTCTATACCTTATGCGGGAACGCTGGGCTTGCGCCGATTTCCGTTCCGAAGTTGTAGCGGTCCAATATAGGTAGGCGGCCCCGCTTGGCGGGAACCTCCAAGGGAGGAACACCCGTTCAACGCGTGAAAGTCACAGAGTGCAAGGGAGCGCTCACCGCCGTCCCTTGTACGGCCCGCGCAGCCGACCGGCAGCGCGGACTACCCCCACGAAGGACGTTTGCCACAGCAAGGGAGCAACAGGATGCCCGACTTCGTACCCGGTCTCGAGGGCGTCGTCGCCTTCGAGACGGAGATCGCCGAACCCGACAAGGACGGCGGCGCCCTCCGGTACCGCGGCGTCGACATCGAGGACCTGGTCGGGCACGTGACCTTCGGTAACGTCTGGGGCCTGCTGGTCGACGGGAAGTTCAACCCCGGCCTGCCGCCGGCCGAGCCGTTCCCGATCCCGATCCACTCCGGTGACATCCGGGTGGACGTGCAGTCCGCACTCGCGATGCTCGCCCCGGTCTGGGGCCTCAAGCCGCTGCACGACATCACCGACACGCAGGCTCGCGACGACCTGGCCAGGGCCGCCGTCATGGCGCTGTCCTTCGTGGCCCAGTCGGCCCGCGGAATAGACAAGCCGATGGTCCCGCAGCGGGAGATCGACAAGGCGCAGACCATCGTCGAGCGCTTCATGATCCGCTGGCGCGGCGAGCCGGACCCCAAGCACGTCGAGGCGATCGACGCGTACTGGACCTCGGCGGCCGAGCACGGCATGAACGCCTCCACCTTCACCGCCCGCGTCATCGCCTCCACCGGCGCCGACGTGGCCGCGGCGCTGTCCGGAGCGGTCGGCGCGATGTCCGGTCCGCTGCACGGCGGCGCGCCCTCCCGTGTACTGCACATGATCGAGGCGATCGAGCGCGACGGCGACGCCAAGGCGTACGTCAAGAGCGTGCTGGACCGCGGCGAGCGGCTGATGGGCTTCGGCCACCGGGTCTACCGGGCCGAGGACCCGCGCGCCCGGGTGCTGCGGCGCACCGCCCGCGAGCTCGGCGCGCCGCGCTACGAGATCGCGCTGGCGCTGGAGGAGGCGGCGCTCGAGGAGCTGCGCAACCGCCGCCCGGACCGGGTGCTGGAGACGAACGTCGAGTTCTGGGCGGCGATCGTGCTGGACTTCGCCGAGGTGCCGGCCAACATGTTCACCTCGATGTTCACCTGCGCCCGTACCGCCGGCTGGTCGGCGCACATCCTGGAGCAGAAGCGCACCGGCCGCCTGGTGCGCCCGGCGGCCCGCTACATCGGCCCGCCGCAGCGCAAGGTCCAGGATATCGAGGGCTTCGACACCATGATCGTCCACTAAGCGGACAGTCAGGTAAAAAGCGCAGGTAAACCGGTGCTCGGTTAACCCCTTCAGGGTCTAACCGAGCACCGTGTGTTTCCGGTAACGTCTTCTTCACGTTCTCGGACGACGACGCCCGGGTCGGGATGCTGTGTTTGATTTGCTTCTTCGGTTCCAGCCAGGGAGCTCAGCTATCCCCGCCGGCGCGGCCGTGTCGGCGGTACGGAATCAGATCGCCGGAGGCACGCACCGTGTCGGAAATCCAGATCCCCGCCGAACTCAAGCCCGTTGACGGCCGCTTCGGCTGCGGTCCGTCCAAGGTCCGTCCCGAAGCCCTTTCCGCGCTGGCCGCGCAGGGTCCCGCGCTGCTCGGCACCTCGCACCGGCAGGCCCCGGTCAAGAACCTGGTGCGCCGGGTGCGTGAAGGCGTCGCCGAGCTGTTCAGCGCGCCGGAGGACTATCAGGTCGTCCTGGGCAACGGCGGCTCGACCGCCTTCTGGGACATCGCCGCCTTCGGGCTGATCCGGCAGAAGTCCCAGCACTTGAGCTTCGGCGAGTTCTCCTCGAAGTTCGCCGCCGCCGCCAAGGCCGCGCCCTGGCTGGCCGAGCCGCAGGTGATCAAGTCCGAGCCGGGTACGCACCCGCTGCCGGTCGCGGCGGCCGACGTCGACGTGTACGCGCTGACCCACAACGAGACCTCCACCGGCGTGGCCATGCCGATCAAGCGGGTGGCGGGCGCCAACGAGGACGCGCTGGTGCTGGTGGA
>Ga0070739_10005129_pt1 | contig 15150 bp, 14 predicted proteins | sample Coa_R1_7_FD_66445 | JGI IMG/M metagenome (GOLD analysis project Ga0070739, IMG submission 66445) | Surface soil microbial communities from Centralia Pennsylvania, which are recovering from an underground coalmine fire - Coalmine... | ecosystem: Environmental > Terrestrial > Soil > Unclassified ... | reverse complement strand
CGAGAACCGGCGGTGGAAGCTCGGCCCCTGATGCCAGGTACAGCTCCATGATCCGCTTGTGGTTCTGCCAGCGCCACTTGCCGTAGCAGACGACGCACATCTCGCGGGCCTTGTGCGGTTTCACCTCGTGACACACGATGCACTCTCGGATTCGTGGGCGGCGCGGCTCGACTCCGCGTAACTCCCGCGCCCGCGCCCGGCATCGCTCCTGAGAAAGCCGGTACCGCTCAGGGTATTTCTCCCGCCATCGCCGAGCCGAGCGGGCGTTCTGCTCCAGCTTGCGCTCTCGATGGGCAAGGTAGTACTGGCGGTTGTACTCCCTCTGTTTCGCCTTGCGTTCCTCCGGTGACATGGGCATCTTTCTTCTCCCTTCGACTGGACCGTTCATTGTGTATGATACTCATTTTTGACTCGTTGTCAAGTTTTGTTACACCAAGAGCGGTAGTGGAAGGCTTTGTCTTTGGCGTAGACATAAGACCTGGATCATTTCGCGGCGGCCGATAATGAACCATGGCCTCAGAGGAATCCGGAGAGCGTGCCAATGGCCCGGTGCGGGGACTGGTTTTGGCCTCCGGGATGTCCCAGCGGTTCGGCTCGGCCAACAAGCTACTGGAGTTCCTCGACGGGCGTACGGTGCTCGAACGCACCCTCGAGGCGTACCTGAGTGTCTTGGGTGAATGCTGGGTTGTGGTGGGTCACGACGCTGCGAGGGTGGTGAGCGCACTGAAGGGAAAGCCTGTCCATATAGTCTCGAACGCTGACTTTTCCTCGGGACAGAGCGCGGCACTCAGGACCGGCATCAGGGCGCTCCCGCCCGACACAGCGGCTGTTTTGGTAGGACCGGGCGACCAGCCGCTCTTGGAGGCGGAGGTTCTCCGGCGCTTGATCCGCCGGTGGCGTGAGTCCCCTGCCGACAGTGTGGTTCCAACGTACAGCGGGCGGCGAGGGACGCCGGCCTTGATCTGTGCTCGGCTCTTTGATGAGCTGGGGCAGGTGACCGGCGACGTTGGCGGTAGAGATGTCGTGGATCGGCATGCCGTCGAGTTTGAGGAGATGGGTGAGTTGGCCTCGGGGCTGGACGTGGACGACCCGAACGATCTTCGTGAGGCGCGGAACCTGATTTCACCTGAGGCGGTGTCCTTTTGAGCTGTGAGGCGAGTGAACGGCGTATGAAAGATTGCCCCGGAGTCAGACGTCCATGAGCGATGGCTCCTGGGGCGACGAGGGCGACCAGGAACCTGGTGCGGCGGTCTCGACTCGGGCCGGCGACGACGGCTTCACCGGCTTGCTCGGACCAGACCGGGTCCCGAAATACTCATCCCGCCCCTCAGCCTTCGGAACGCTCGACGAGGCCTCGTCGGCTCTTGGCCTTGGTCGGGCGCTGAGCATCCAGCCCCACATCAAGGAGACGGTCGTAGAGCTGCAGCGCGGTCTGTACAAGCTGATGGCGGAGCTGGCCACGCCATCAGCCAACTACGTGAAGATTCCGTTCAAACTCGAGGCGGAGGACGTGAACCGCCTCGATCAGCTACTGGCTGAGTATCGTCAGAAGGTGACAGTCGGCCGCGAATTCGTTCTGCCGGGGGGGAGCCCAGGAGGTGCCGCGCTGGATCTGGCGCGCACTGTAATTCGCCGAGGAGAGCGGTTGGTGGCGCGGCTGGCACACGATGGCGACATCCCCAACCGGCACGTCCTCGAGTGGCTGAACCGGCTATCGGACGTGGTGTTTGTCATGGCCCGTTACGAGGATACTCAAGAGAGCGAGAGCGATGGGACGGCGTCGAGGTCGTAGTCCGCGGGACGCGGATTGAGCAGTGCGGCGCCGGCGATCATGGCGGCATTGTCGGTCGAGAGGCCGGGAGCCGGCCATCGCAGCTCGACATCCAGACGGCTTCGTGCCACATTCAGTAAGCACTTGTTGTTGGCCACCCCACCGACGATGGCGGCTGACCCGGCGCCCTGATCCTCCACGGCTCGGGCCAGCTTCGCCGTCAAAACATCCGCCACGCTCTCTTGGAAGCCGGCCGCGATTGAGGCCACGTCCTCTTCAGCAAGGCTCAGCCTTTCCGCTCCCTCCGGTGAAGCCACCTTGCCCTGAGTCTGCACCAGTCGCAGGACAGCAGTCTTGAGTCCACTGAAACTGAAGTCGTAGGTCCCCGGCAGCCATGCCCTTGGAAGCTCGGTTACGGTCCCGTTGGCTTTCCCGGCTGCCTTCTCAACTGAAGGGCCTCCGGGATAGGGAAGACCCAACAGCCTGCCGACCTTATCGAACGCCTCGCCCGCCGCGTCATCGACGGTGGCTCCCAGAACGCGATACCGGCCCACGCCCTCTACCAGGATCAGCTCCGTGTGGCCGCCCGAGACCACCAGGGAAACCATCGGTAGCCTCGGCGGCTCCGGAGTTTCCAACCAGACCGAGAGCACGTGTGCCTCGACGTGGTTGACCGCGAATAGTGGGATTCGCCGGGCCAGGGAGAGGCCCATTGCAAAGTTGATGCCGACCAGAAGCGGGCCGGCGAGCCCTGGCCCGTACGTGACGGCGATGCCTTCAATCTCCCGCCAACCCATAGCAGCCTCTCTTAGGGCCGCTGCGGTAACAGTGGGAAGGGCAAGTACGTGTTGGCGGCTGGCGATCTCGGGAACAACTCCGCCGAACCGCCGGTGCAGCGCGATTTGCGAGGCTACGACGTTCGAACGCACCTCCCTGCCGACCTCGACGACGGCGGCGCTGCTTTCATCGCAGGAACTTTCGATGCCCAGGACTACGGTTGGTTGTGTGTCCGGCGTGATGGGCGCCGGCTCACTCACCGGGACTCGCGCCCACCACTGCGGGAGCATGGTCAAGAGCAGCTTCATTGGCCGCGAGCCGCTGTGTCAGCTTCTCCCTCAACTCTCCAAATCGCGCTAGGAACCGTGCCTGGGTCATGTCGTCGGTCGTCATGATCAAGGCATCTTCGTTGTTGTCGCTGTAGTAGCGCCGCCGCCTGCCGGCATCATGGAAGGCATACTTGCGGTAGAGCTGCTGAGCGGTGTGGTTCGAGGCCCGAACCTCGAGCGTGACCCAGTGTGATCCCATCTCCATGGCCGTCTCCATGAGCGTAGCCAGGATGAGCTCTCCGAATCCACGTCCCCGGTACGCCGTACGCACCGCCAGGATCGTGATATGGGCCTCATCCCCAACCAGCCACATCCCGCCGTAGCCGATTACCAGAGACCGAGAGGGAGCCTTGCTGCGTTCTTCCCCGCGACGCCAAGGCAGCACCTGCAGCCAGGAACGAGAGGGTGGTGCATCAGCGGGCTCCTCCTCGCCCGGACCATCGAGCTCCCGAACGACGATGTACCGCGCATGGCTGTTGGAGCTCAGCTCCCGTCTGTACGCACTGGCGGGCCATGGCAGTGCGGCGCTCTCGCGGTCGACCTGAACCACGTCGGCCACATCCTCCTGTCGCATGGCGTCGACCACGTATCTCAGCTCGTCACCCCTGTCCCGACCAGCCGCTCTTCGGCAGACGACGGTCGAAGGTAGTTGGGTGTTACTGAAAACAGGTCAGTGGCCTCAGAATCGGAGCGGAGGACCGGCTCAGCGGCGGTTGCAACGAAAGCCGCCGAAGGGATATTGAGGCTCGCTGGCGCGTAGGAGGCATGCGCCGGGATTGGAATGTCAGCCGCTCCGGGACCACATAGCAGTGCCCCATTGGGGATGAGCGACGCCGCCTCGGCAAAGGAGACGGAACGCGCGGGCATGTCTTCCTGTAAGGGCCAGGGTCCCGCGTAGACGGCGATAGCGACGTGGCCCGCACCTGCAGGAACCACCGGGCAGATGGGTCCGCTCGAGGAACCGCATGCGAGGGCAAGCACGTAGAGCGTACTGACACCTGCCAGCGGGAGCCCGAGTGGCAGCGCCATACCTTTCGCCAGGGACATGCCGACGCGGATTCCGGTATATGAACCAGGTCCAACAGACACGGCGATGCCGTCAAGGTCCCGTGGCTCCATCGCACACGCCGCCAGCGCATGCTGAACTGAGGGCGCCAGCGTTCTCGAATGGTCGCGCCCGGCCAACCAGGATTGGACGAAGAGGGGCTCGTCGTCGGTGATCGCCACCGAAGCGTAGACCGTGGATGACTCGAGGGCGAGGACCTTCATTCTGCGATCTCAATGCTGCGCAGGTCGTCGCCTTCGTCGACGATGCCGATGCGTACCAAGCGGGATGGAGAGCGGGCGGCAAGCGCCGGCAGCACCTTGTCTCCCCATTCCACGGCAACGACGCCCTGCGCGTCGAGCATCCGGTCCAAGTCCAACTCCTCGACCTCGCCTGGCTCAAGCCGGTAGGCGTCCAGGTGAAAAAGCGGCAGCCGCCCCCGATACTCATGGACGATGGCAAACGTAGGGCTGCCACGCCACGTGGCGACACCCAGTCCACGAGCGATGCCGTGGGCCAGCACCGTCTTGCCGGCTCCCAGGTCCCCGTTTATGACGACAATCGAACGGGGGGTTGCAGAGCTGCCGATATCCTGTCCAAGCGCAAGAGTCTCCTCGACACCCTCGGTCCTGATTCGTCTGTTCGGGTTGACCACGCGCGCTTCCACCACATGATACCGAGGCAGGCAAGCACTACTTCCGAGTCGAGGAGGAGCCTCATGTTGCCGTACCACAGATCGTTCTTCCAGATTAGTGTCAGAGCCCAACATGAGCATTCCCGCCCGCGGGGCTCGGATCGCCGGTGCGCTCCATGAGCAGAGCGACAAGGCAGAGGCCTCGAGTCAGTGGCCGGCGCCGCTTCGTCCGCATCGTATGGCTGTTCATGCGGCTCGTCGTCAGCTTCCTCTACTCCTATTCCCGTGCTCGGATCACGGTAGGCTCGTACGACTTCGTCGAGGACGCGCAGGCCAACCGGCGGCGAGCACGATGGATCAGACGAACCGCGCTCGACATGGGCGGCGTCATCATCAAGGTCGGTCAATTCCTCAGCACCCGCGTTGACCTTTTGCCACCCGAGTTCATCGAGGAGTTGGCGATGCTCCAGGATGAGGTGCCGGCGGTGCCGTTTGACCAGATCCAAGCGGTGGTAGAGGAAAATTTCGGCGCCCCCCTCAATGCCGTCTTCGCTCGGTTTGACCCCCACGTGATCGCCGCCGCCTCTTTGGGACAGGCGTATCGCGCCAACTTGTGGGGGGGAGAAGCGGTGGTGGTCAAAGTCAAGCGGCCGCAGATCTCCGAAATCGTCGAGGCAGACCTTCGCAGCCTCCGCTTCGTCGTCAATCAGCTCCATCGGTGGAATGCCGTCAGAAGGCGCGTCGATCTTCCGGGCATTCTGCGTGAGTTCACGGACACCGTACGCGAGGAGCTGGACTACATTGCGGAGGCTCACAACGCTGAGCGCATAGCCGTCGACTTCTTCGGGAATGAGCGAGTGCGGATCCCCAGGATCTACTGGTCCCACGTCAGACCTGACGTATTGACGCTGGAGTATATGCCGGGTATCAAGATCACGGAGTACGAGCGCATCGAGGAAGCCGGCATAAGCCGCTCGGACCTGGCCGAGATCCTTCTTCAGTGCTACCTGCAGCAGATCCTGGTGGATGGGTTCTTCCACGCGGATCCGCATCCAGGAAACGTCTTCGCTGCACCCGGCCCGGTGCTGGTGCTAGTCGACTTCGGAATGGTGGGACGAATCACGCCCAAGATGCGAGAGAGCATTCGGGCGGTATTCCTGGGGATCGTTCGCCGCGACTTCGATGCAGTCGTGCGGGCGCTGGTACGGCTAAACTTCGTGCGCGCCTCGGCCGACCTGGCTCTCGTACGGCGGACAGTGGCCTGGGTGGTGGACACCTTCTACGAGATGTCGTTTGCCGAGCTGCGCGACGTCGACCCCCGGCTGGTGCTGGAGCAGACGCGGGAGGTGTTCCTGACCGAAGCCTTCCAGATCCCCACCAGCTTCGCCTTCCTCAGCCGAGCCCTGGGGACGCTGCTGGGCCTATGTACTGGTCTCGATCCCGACTTCCAGTTCGTCACCGTGGCGGAGCCGTACGCGCGCCATCTCATCCGTGAAGGCGGGGCGCCGCTCACGCTGGACAGGCTTGCGGATGAGGCCAAGAGAATCATATTGACCACGGCCGCGATCCCGGGTCTGGCTCATAACGCGCTCCAAGGAATCGGAGACGGCGAGTGGGTACGCCGCGATCTGGACAACGTGTCACGCGGCTTGGTGCGGGTGGAGCGGATGGTTCGGGCTCTTCTGTATGGACTTCTTGCCACGGCGTTCCTCATCTCAGCCGCGTTCCTGGCGCCGAAGTTCAACATCCTGGCCATCATTGCCCTGGCCGTCACCATGCTGCTCATTCTTCGCGTCGCCGTGCACATGCTTACTTCTCGGCGCCCACCAATCTGAGGGTCTGTGGACGACGGGCGGTTGGAGGCTGCAAATTAGGTCAGTCGAACGGGCAAATGGGAGGTGCGCGGCACAACTTCGGTTCCGGACCAGAGCGAAAACACGTATCTAGACCCCTAGAAACTCACGGGGAGTCGTTCGCGCGAGCCGCGGGCACGGACCCCAAGGCAGTTCGGAGGCGCTCGCAGAGGGCGCCCACTGCCTGGCGGTCGCCCCGAGGCGCGTCCGGCCACTGCTGAACATTCATGCGCCAGTACTCGACCGGTGTGCCACGATAGCGGCTCGTCACGTAGGTATGAAGGTGCGGGACCACCTCCGCAAAGGTGAACGCGTAGATTTTCTCGGCCGCGGTACACGCTTTGAGTGCCCGGGCGACGCGAGTGAGCGCCAGACCCGCGGCGACTGCCTCGCCATCGGTCAGTTCAGCATATCCAGGGACATGCCGCTTCGTCTGTAGCAGCAGTTGGCCGAGGTAGGTCGCGCCCTCGTGATCCAGCACGTGCGCGGCCAGAACGAGATCGTCCTGGTACACGATGAGATCGGACGACGAATTCGGTGATTGGACAACATCGCAGAAGACACAGTCGGATGGCATGGAAGGTCGGCTCCTTCAGGAGTAGTGAGGCACTACAGCGAAATTCATGGTTGCAATCAACACGCCATCCTCCGCCCTGTGGGGGGATGGGTTGGTCTGCGCACAGGTTGTGAAAGGCGGGATTGCGCAGGCCTCTGGCGCCACTTCTTGCGCTCACGTCGGGCCATAGGCGGGCCGTGGCTGCTTTTCAAGCGCAATTGCCGCCTCAATTGTCGGTGTACTCAAGAAAGACGCGTGCCTCGAATCCGCCTCGCTCTGTCGCCCGTTCTTGGCGCAGCACTTCGAGCCGATCACGGGATATTCCGATGGTGGCAGCGAGCGCATACGCGACCTCGACAACGTCGGTCAGCTCGAGTGCGATATCGCGTGGGTCTTGCTCCCGCTGGGCCTCGGCCGCTTCCTCCAAAAGCTTCTCCTTGAGGGCAGTGAGGTACTCGGCTTCACCGAGCGTGCGAACGGTGCTCTCGATCCCCTGGCCCGCCAGAATTTCCGGTATCCGGTCGCGCACCAGCTTCTCCCACGTCCGGCTGGTCATGGCTCTGCCACCTTCGACCAGAAAGGCGGGGTGCCGACGGGGAGAGAGGAACGGGGACGTCGCCGGGCGACTCCGGGCGCTGGCATCAAAAGGCTCTCCTCTAGGAGTCTGGACACAAATGGATGATACAGGGGGAATTTCGCCTTGCGACCGAGGGCCGAGGCGGCCGCATCCCAAGACCGAAGAGAGATGCCTCGCGGTCACCCTACTTACTGCTTCCCGCTCGGGCGTAGAGGGTTTCCCCAGCTATGCCGGCTCGCACCGCTTGCTCCACCACGTCGCCCACTCGTTCCAAGATTAGCCGACGCGGATCGGCGTCGAAGGCTGCTGCGGCATCGGGCTCCATGCGTGCCCACGAGAGCGAAGCCCGAGCGGGAAAAGACTCCACGTACTCGTCTACCCGTTGCTGAGGATTACCGGTTTGGTCTCTGTCCGGGCCTGCTGCCGAAACAGGCCGCGCCGCGCCAGGTGCCGCCGCTGGAGCTCGACCGGCCATCTCAGTGCCGCCGCCGGTCCGGAATATACGCGACGATGTTCTTTTTCGATCTCCCTGGGGAGAGGAGGCATCACCGAGCCCGTCGGCAGCGACCGCTACGGGCTGCTGTGATCATCGAAATGGAGCGCGCCTGGCCCGCTCTCGTTCAGTCGGTCGAAGAGATCAGCGTAGGCGTTACCAAACGCCGCCGGAGACGCTGCTGGGAGGTGGGCCGAGCGCCGGACCACGTGGCGTGACGATGCCCCCGTCTACCCAAATCCGTGGCGTCCCTGTGGACTTCCCGAAGGTCGTGAGATTCGGATTGATGTATCCGGCCCGGACTCCGTTTGGCGTCACGACGGCCAGTGGTTCACCGCCGGGGTAGTGAGCCGACAGCAGGTCATTGCGCATCTCGTCGTGGAGAATCCAGTTCAGCGTGTCGCCGTGCTGCATGTCAAAGGGGCTGTCCTCGAGCGCGTTGTAGATCTTGAGGCGCTCGGCTCCGCTGAGTGCGGTGCCGTCCAGCTTGGTTATAGCCACGGTGTCGATATCCCCGGTGATGGGTCGCAGCACCCCGGCGTGTCCGCCGGCATCTCCCATCTGTAACTCCCACATCTCCGTCCCGTCAGCCGACTTTAGCCGCTGCAGCTTGAATTTCCGGGCGCCCGCCTTTGTGGGTGAGGAGATGCCGTTGATCTCCCGGTCCTTGCCCACGGAAATCCAGCCCCGCTCACCCCATTGCTGGTATTCCTCGGCGTACTTGTCCCACTCGGCGACGCGAGACTGCCAGCGCTGATATGCCGCCTGGATGATCTCTTCGGGCTGCCCACGCAGGTTCTTGAAGAGGTCTGCCTTGCTGATGGGCTGCTTCAAGATGAGGAGTCCTTCATCGGCCTTCCTGTACCCCAAGAACTGGTCCAGCTTGTTGACCGTTTTGAGCTTAAAGTTCTCGGGCTTTACCACAGCTTTGACGAGATTGACGAAGTCGATCGAGAGCGGGTTGCGGCGACGGAAGGCGATCTGGACGTTCATGTCCTTGGCAATTTGCAGCGCGGCGTCGGCCTCCTCATTGGACACGCCGTAATACTTCGCCAGGTAGGTCTGGCCGCTCTCCGCGTCGATCTTCAGCAGGTTGTCGGCCGCCTCGAGATCCTTGAAGTCCTGGCTTATGCGCTTGCTCAGAGTCGACGCCTGTTTGGACTCCTCCAACGAGACCGTTTCCTCGGCCACGCTCTTTGCTCCCTGTGCGGCTTCCCCCGGTTGGTTCAGATACCACATCAGTGCCTCTGGCGCCACGTTGCCGCTAAGCTGGCCAACCATGCTGTACACGGTGGCACTATCCCCGGATCCCCAGGCTGTCCCTAGCTGCTGCGCCCAATTGGATAGACTGCTGTAAACTGCGCTGGCGACCGCGTCCTCTTGGTTCGCCATCTGGACGGCCACCTTTTCGTAGTACTGCGACCGCTCCTGCGGCGACATGTACTGCAGCGTGTAGACATAAAAGGCAATGACCTGCAGCAGCCCGATCGGCGCCTTGGCCAGCAGCTCTGCCGTTTGAGGGAGTGCAGCGACTCCCTGCATCATGTTTGCCGTCCAAGACTGAAGGCCTTGGAAGAACCCGGTCGTGTAGATTCCGACTTTCGTCGTTAGATCAGTCGGTTGGAAGGGCGGCACGCTGGTGTCGACCGATACGGTGATCTTGCCCCCGGACGGCCCAAGGATTATCTCCTTTGGCTCGAGGCTGCTGAGTGTGCCGTCGGCTGCCTTCAGGATGCCGGTCGGAGCGTAGGTCAGCGTACCCGTTGTTGGCCCATCCGGCGCCGGAGTCACCGTGACGGAGAGCGGCTTCTCGTAGTCGACGGTGGAATCGCGAGTGCGGAGGCGACTTGACACCGGTGAGATCGAGCCTTTCGCCCGCGGGCTTGATGGTGGCGGGCATGCCGGCGGAGCCATGACACAAGGGTTCTCGTCCAACTTGCCCCCAAATGGGTATGGGAACGCGTTCGGTGCTGAGTTGTCGGGATTCGAAAGGTCGACGGGATACCCGTCGCCCGCGTTCCCACTGATGGTGGGCTTGAGGGGATCAAGTAGCAGGGACTCCGAATTCGTGAGGTTCTTGACGGTCCCGGTGAAGACGTACGAGTGCCCTGCCTTCACCGGACCGATGTGACTCTTGGCATCGAACACCAATGAAACAACCATCCCCGTGGAGATCTTTACCGTGCCTGAGCCAAACCCGCTGAGCGTCTCTTTTGGTGAGTCGGGGTTCTGCGCCGTCGCCAGGGCGTCGATCTCCCCGGTGCCATCCGCCTGAGCCTGAAACGGGTAGGTTACTTTCGCCGATTGCCCTGGAGAGAGCGTGCCGATGGTAGCACTCGGTGTGGGCTGGCCGTTCGCAATGACGGGAATCTGCGCGTCGACGGCGTCGCCTCGCACACCCTCCACCTTGGTCAGCTGCACCTGCTGCAACGTCTTTTTCGAAGTGTTCGTGACGGTGACGACGACGGAGACGGCTTTTGGCATCTCCGCGCCGTTCTTATCGTTGCTTAGTTGCAGCTTATCCTGGTTGGGTGTCACCTGCACCTGCAGCACCTTCGGTCCAATCGTGAACGGCTGATTGACCTGCGCTGTCACCGAGGAGGAGGCGGCGTCGAGCCCCGACACCTCACTGCTTAGGGAGACCAGGCCGAGGGTGTTGGCCCTGAGCTGGTAGGTGTAAGAGAGCTGCGAACCGGGCGTCAACGAAAATGGCTGATTTACCGTCGGAGTGGGACCCGACACAACGCCAACTCTGCCGGACGGCGAAATATTCAAGGGATTGCCCGAAAACGTCAGGTTCGATAGATTGCCCAGCCCGTCTGATGCCGAAACAGTGAGCACGGCGGTGAAGGTATCCCCGGGACTGGGGCTAGGCACTCCGTTGGCGCCGGCTCCCGGAAAGGAGATGGACACGCTGAGTGTCGGTGCATTCACCGTAACTGCCTGGGTTGTCGTGTCCGAGTGCCCTCCCGAGTCGGACACGGTCAATGAGACGGTGTAGGTACCGGGTAGTGCGAAGGCGTGGACAGGGTCAGGGAGAGTAGATGTGCTGCCGTCGCCGAAGTCCCACGACCAGCCGGTCAGCTTGTTCCCGTAGCCAGGAGAGCTTGAGTCGGTGAACTGATACGAGCCCGGGCTGCCGTTGGGCTGGTATGAGAACGCAGCAGTGGGTAGTCCGGTCTCGACGTAGAATGCGATTTCGCAGTATCCGCCGGAGTCGGCGGAGCAGGGATTGTAGCCACCCATCGTCCACCACAGGTTGGGAGCCGCTACTGTCTCAGCCCCCGCGCCTATCTGAACCGTGCATATCGTCGAAGTTGCCGTGCATCCGGAAACGATTTGAGCCCAGCTCGTCGGCTGGCACTGATCAAGACAGCCCGACCCAAATGCAGATGCGATGTTGCCTCCCTGAACGCCATTCGTTCCCACTGCTCGCTGGAGTTGAATATAGTGGACGTTGGTGCCCGCTGCAGGATTGTTGGTCTGAGCGTCCCACCCGCCGGCATGCGGGTTGGTAAAAGTGATCTCCTGTCCTGGCTTCACAACCTGTGTCGACTCGGCATACCCGCCCGAAGGGAAGACGCAGTCGAAGGGCGTTCCGCCATCAAAGTGCCAAGCGCCGTAGTTGCCGTTGTCGATTTCCGCACCGACCCAGCTATTGGACGGACACGTTGGCGGATAGGTTGGCCCGCCGGTCGGATCCGCGTGTACTGAGGGCACGACGGAGGGATTCAAGAAAATCGCAAAAAGCGAAAGTGCCGCAAGCAGGGAGGCCAGCTGGGCAGCGACCTGCGACCGGCTCCGGCCACCCTGGTTTCTCATCAACGTCTTCCGTTTCATTTCAAACACCTTGAGCTCAATGCCCCGCTTCTAGACCTGGAACAGATTTGGACCGCCCTGCAGTCCCGTCTGCCCTTGAGTACCGGCCTGTCCCGAAGCGCCGGGATTCTTGCCCGCCTCACCGCTTGGGTTGCCGGAGCCTCCCATTCCCGCGCCGCCGTCGTACCCCGCAGCGCCACCGTAACCCGATGAGCCACCGGAGACCTTATCAGGCATAGAGCTCGGGTAGGTGTTGGTCTTGCCGGAGACCGTATTGACCGAGAAGATGGCGCCGCCAAAGGCGAAGCCGCCATCTGTACCGTTAGCACCGCTGGAGGCATTGGCGCCGTTTGCTCCGGCTCCGCCCGGGCCGACCTGACCGGAGGTGGTTCCGGATCCGCCAGATCCACCCGCCCCGCCGTTCGCTCCCGCTCCGGAGCTTCCACCATCACCACCGTTTCCGCCACTTCCTCCCTGAGCTGAGTTACCGCCAAACGTGGACCCGGAAAGCTGAAGACTGCCCGTGTTGAAGATCGCTCCTCCTTCGCCAGCTCCCGGCCATCCGGCGGCTCCCGGCTGTCCGGCGGCAGCTCCGACGCCTCCCTTCCCGCCGGCGCCTCCCTTGCCTCCAACGGTGCTTGCGTTGCCGCCCGGGCCGCCCGTGCCGCCCTGCTGTAGGTACGCGCTTGTCGGCGGTCCGCCGTAGACGGTGGCGGCGCCGCCGCCCGGTCCTGCGACCCCGCCTCTGCCGGCACCCCCGCCGCCCGCGGTATTGTTCATGAAATAGCAGCTGCTGATCGCGAGAGTGCCACCGTTGTAGATAGCTCCGCCCATACCACTTCCCCCGGCGCCTCCTGCGCCACCGTTCCCACCCGCTCCGCCGGAGCCTCCGTTCCCGCCGGGTCCGCCTGCGCCTCCCCTTCCTGATCCAGTTGGCGACCAGCCCGGTCCACCGTTGCCGGCCTCACCACCCGAGCCGCCCCACCCGCCCCAGCCGCCGTCACCCCCGTATCCGCCATAGGAGGTGTTGTTCGAGAAGGTGTCGTTCTTGAGAGTGAGCGTGCCCGCATTGTAAATCGCGCCGCCAAATGAGCTTGCCCCGCTGCCGCCGTTGCCACCGGCTCCGCCGGCCGCGCCGTTGCCACCAATTCCGCCGGCCTCGCCCGTGGGTGCCGCGGCCGTTCCCCCGTTTCCGCTGAAGCCTGTCCCGCCGTAGCCGCCGTTCCCGCCTGCTCCACCCGAACCGCCGGATCCACCAAACGCCTGGCAGCCGCTGAAGGATGAGGCGGTGATAGTGACCGTCGCCCCCTCGCCGATGTGCATGCAGCCCCCGAAAATGGCAGTCGTATTGCCTGAGTTAGCACCTGCGTGGCCAGGTGTTGCATTTCCCCCGTTGCCACCTGGTGCGTAGCTGTTGGCCCCGCTCTGACCGTCCGATCCTGATGCTCCGTTGTTCGTAGATCCGCTAGTGACGAACACGTTCTCGATTCCCACCCCACTTAGGGTGAGCGAGCCACCGGTAACGCTAAAGACCTGCTGGGCCTGCTGGCTCTGAGACCACGTGAGGAAGAACTGCTCGATGGGCGCGTTGATAGTGACAGAATGCCCACTGCCGATCGTCATCGTCTTGGTCAGGCCAATCGTTCCAGTGCATTTGACCGTGATCACTCCGCCCGCCGCGACCGCAGCCCTTAGGGCAGGTTCGGTGCACGACGTTAGAGTCGTGCCGGCCGTACGCGGTGCCCCCTGGGCTGCCATTGACGTCACAGGCATCCCGGCTGCCAGCACGGCCCCAATCAGCAGGCTGAGCCCACGCTTGGTTGTGGCAAGATGTCTTGCTCCGATTTCACGATGTCTCATTGGTTAATCAGCTCCATCTGATGAAAGGCTGCGGATTGGATTCGGAGTTCGGTCTCGTCCGTGGCCCAACGAACCTGGCAGGATCGATGTACCTCGAATGGTTCGGCGGGAATAGTCTGCCAAGCCGTCCCTCGACAAGCCTGAGTGCCAGCGCTGCGCTGGACATATCCGACGGCGGAGGTTTTCCCAGAGTCCTAATCCAAGTGGCCGGGAATCAAACGGATTCGAAGTTGATCCTCACTCCCTCTCTCCTACTTGAAGTAGAAGTCCTCAAAGGTAAGTTGATCGTTCTTCACGGCCAGCAGGATGGTTGATCCCAGGATTGGGTGTCCTGTAAGTGTTGAGGCGGTCACGGGCCCGGAGTAGTCCTTCTCGTACTCTTCGTGGGTCTTTCCATTTATGTGACACTGGCCGTCGTCATAAGCTTTTGGAGCCCCAACCTTGACCTGAGCGGATCCGGTAACCAATCTGTCGTTTGTCGATGTTGTAATCGTTGCTACTCCCGCCTCCGAAATGGATACGGGCGGCTCGTTGGCCTGTACGTAGTCGTACCGCCGTGCCTTGGGCGGAGCCGAAAGGAGGTCTGTTCCAGACGGCGGCAGAATCTGATCGAAGTTGGCGCCCTTCGCTATAACGGGCAATCCAAACCAATATGGATACCTGGAGCTCCAGGCGAATCCGGCAGTGCAGGGCTGCGGTCCTAGCGGGGGGTAGCAGTACTCGGAGCCCAGGATGAGGGCGCTCTGACCCTCGGTGAAAGACAAAGTGGCGGCATTCATTGCGCCCAGAGGCGTGCTACTCGTTCCTTGCGCGTTCGCGTGAGTTACAAAGTCCAGCGTCCCTGATAGGCTGCCTAGGTCAACCGTCTCCTTCGCGCCGTTGGGACAGAACCATTTGGTCGTCGAGCTGGATTTCTTGAAGGTGATCGATAGATGCCCGTACGGGCCGATCGAGTCCTTTCCGTCGACGGTGGAGCTCAGCGTCGCGGTACCCGTTTTGGCAATGTAGGTTAATGGCGATGCGGGGGTCGAAAATAGCCAGGATTCGGTGGCTACGCTCCCGGCATTGGTATACGGGGGCAGATTGACGTCGACCTGGATGAAGTCGGGGAAAGTTCCCCCAACTCCCACACCTCCGAACACCTGAAGACCCAGTTCCTTTCCAGTGGACGATCTCATGGTTGCCTGGGCGCCTGCGAGCCACAGAGACTGGCCACTAGCGCGCCCCACCCGGACACGGGACTGCCCGGGGTTGCCGGCTGCTAGGGAGTGGAGATGAATCCCTCGTTGAGGCCATCCATCCACGGGGGGCCCCGGCTGCTGTCGAGCCGTTGCTTTCGCTACCAGGGTGAACGCTTGCCGAACGGTGTTCCTCGGGCGTGCGGCCCGCGCAGACACGGGAAAGACGCTAATGAGCAGAAGACTCAGGACGGCCAA
>Ga0070739_10005128_pt1 | contig 15152 bp, 8 predicted proteins | sample Coa_R1_7_FD_66445 | JGI IMG/M metagenome (GOLD analysis project Ga0070739, IMG submission 66445) | Surface soil microbial communities from Centralia Pennsylvania, which are recovering from an underground coalmine fire - Coalmine... | ecosystem: Environmental > Terrestrial > Soil > Unclassified ... | reverse complement strand
GCTTCGCTATGAAACGTGAGAAGGTTGTGTTCGGCTGAATCAATAATGGGTTGTTTGCGGCTGATGAAGTTCTGAATCCGAGACCATCGCCCGATCATCCTGGCTGCGTTTCCCATCAAGGGGAAACGGCTCGCGACGCCCATAGCCGCCAAGACCACCACCACGATCAATACGACGGCGAGTACCAATGCATCGACTCGCCACTTACCAGAAACGGGAGCAAGAACGAGGGTGGTAGCGATCCCCAAAACAGTAACGACCGCAGCGGTCAGCGTATGCACCCCTCCGTCAATCGCTGCGGCTGAGATTCCGTTGGTTAGCGGCACGACCCGCCCGAGCAAGGTTACGCGAAGTCCTTCGCCCAGCAGCTTCCCTGCAAAGCCAAGTTGCCCGGCTGCGTCCGAGACCAACTGCACAGCGAAACTGCGCGACCAGGACAGCCTGCTGATGTCGCAGGTGAACGTCTGCCGCCATGCAAAGGTCTTTGTCAGTTGAGACAATCCGCCCAAGACAATTACCAACGCCAGCCCCCAGCCTACCTCCCGGACCTGCTTCCAAACGACCGCCGGACCAGTTCGAAAGACCAGGTAGGCCAGCAGCCCAATGCCGAGGAGAGCGGCACTGGATCGAATACTGATTCGAATTAGCGACTGGAACTTCTTCATGAAAAATTCCCAGAACTCTGGACGTTGAAGTCCCGATTATGCAACCTGACCTCCGGACGCGGCGGCTTCACTGTGTACCTTTATCGGCGTTGCCGAAGGCCCTTCTTCCTCGCTCGAGTCCCACTTGATCAACTTCAGATCGAGCACGAAGATTGAATACATCACTGGCACAAGCAACAGCGTGATGAAGGTCGCGACCGTCAAGCCTCCGATTTGCGCATAGCAAAGCGGCTCCCAGAGCGGCCCGCCGTGCATTGCCAGGGGTATAAGCCCAAGCACGGTGGCGCCGACCGTGATCATCACCGGCCGCAGTCGAACGATGCCGGCGTCGAGCAGTGCTTCTCGCAGAGGTTCACCGCGGTGGTGCGCCTCTTCGATGAAATCGAACAGCACGATGACATGGCTGACGATCACTCCCACAAGGCTTGCGACCCCCAGGAACCCCATGAATCCGAATGGTTGATGCATGATGACCAGTCCTGCCAGTGCTCCGGTCATGCCATAAGGAATGGCTGCGAACACCAGGAACGGCTTCACTGCATTACGGAACTGCACAACCAACGCAATGTAGATAAGCAATACGGAGATCGCCATCACTACGCTGAGCTCCTTGAACCCTTTCACCTGCTCGTCATATTCCCCTCCAATTTCGAGAAAATAGCCGGCGGGAAGCTGCTTTTGGAATTGCTTGATTCGCGGCAGCAACGGCGTCAGCACTTGCGACGGCAACACACCGGGGATCGGGAACGCCGAAACCGTCACGGTACGGAATTGATTGCGGCGCTTGATTTTTGGCACCGCCATTTCAGTGGTGACCTGTGATACCTGCCGCAGTGGTACGCGCTGGTTGCTGGTCATCGAGTACACGTACGTGTTCTGAACGTCAGACAGTCCCGCGCGTTCTTCCATTCGTAACCGAACAGCGATGGGGATTTGTTTGTCGGCCTCGCGGTAATTAGCGACCGGTAATCCGCTCAAGGCCGCGGCCGATGAGAGGGCGACATCCAGGTTGGTGACACCCGAAATGTTTGCGCGATCCGGATCAACCTTCAGGCGCACGGTCATTGCGGGCTCTCCCCAGTCGTCGCGCACTCGGGTTGCGTTCGGCTGGGAGCGCAGGATTGACTGGAGTTCGGTCGAGAGCCGGTGGAGAACACCGATATCCTCACCGGAAATTCGAATCGAGACGGGAATGCCGACTGGCTTGCCGGTCTCGAGCTGCCGCACGTCCACCCGGGCCCCGGGCACTTCCCGGCTCAGCGCAGTTTGCAATGGCCCAACGAATTCGTTGGTAAAGTGCTTGTCAGCAACTTCGACGAGGATCTGCGCATAATTCAGCTGTTGTCGTTCGGGATCAACCGAAAACCAGAACCTCGGGCCGCCGCCACCCACAAATGTGGTCAACGACTTCAGAACGTCTTTCCGATGATGTTCGTTTCCGAATCGGTCGGCCTCTTCCCGTATCACACCTTCCGCTCGTTGGGCCACCGCATCCGTCGCGCCCAGCGGAGCATCGGGCGGGAGCCAGACGTCCACGTACGATAGGTACGACAGGTCCTTGGGGAAGAACTGCGAATTCAGCCTCGTGAATAGCCATCCTCCCAGCACCAGAAACAGCAGGGAGCCGGCGAACACGCCCCATCGGTGTCTGAGCGCGAAGCCGCCGACCCGGTAATAGAATCCGGGGAAGCCATGCGTACGCCGCTCCGCCATGGGCTGCTCCCGGGTTTTCGGTGGCTTGATCAGGTAATACGCGATCAATGGAATGAACGTGAAGGAAACAATGACCGACGCAACCAGAGTGCAGGTCATTACGACCGGCAGGCTGTAGAGGAAAAATCCGGTGTCGCCGGTCAGCATCAGGAACGGCAGGTACGCGACGATGTTTGTGATCGTGGCAAAGATGATGGCCTTGGCCAGCTTCGTCGGCCCAATCCACGACGCAAGGTCGCGCGGAGAGCCGGAGCCCAGTTCGCGTTTGATGGCGTCGCCTGCCACGACGGGCATATCCACCAGCAAGCCAAGAGCGATGATCAGGGTTGCGATCGAAACCTGTTGGATGTCGATATCGAGCACGTGAATGATGCCAAACGTCATGGCCAGCGTCAGGGGAATAGACGCCGCCATCAGCATGGCCGCCCGCCAATCCCAAAACCCGACCAGCGCGACAATCACGACGAGCACGATCGCCTCGTACAGGCTGGACATCAGCAGACTCACCAGTTCGTGGACTTGGCGCGGCTGGTCCGACGTGCGCGCCACGATCAGGTCAGCAGGCAGCGTGGGCCGCACTGTAGCGAGGGCCTTATCCACGGCCTCGCCGAATCGACCGATCTGTTCGCCCGATCGCATTTGCACCGCCAGGGTGATGGCGCGGTTGCGATGCCAATTCCCGTTGGTTTCGCGAGACACCATGTAGTTCAGATAGCGTGTGGGTGTCTGATAACCGCGAGACACGTCCACGAGATCGCGTAAATAAACCGGCACTCCTGTGCTCGATGCTCCGATGAGTACGTTTCCTATGTCCTTCGTATTTTTGAATTCTGCCGTCGCGTCAACCAGAACATTTCGCGATTGAGTTTCGACAATGCCGCCCGGTGCGGTTACATTTCGGGCGCTCAGGATGTCTTTGATTTTCGTTGGCTGTAATTTGAACGCCGCCATCCGAGCATCCGAGTACTCCAGGTAAAACTCTTCGGGGAGAACTCCCACGCGCTGGACCTTGGCTACCTCGGGCACCCGTTGCAGGGTGCGTTGGATCAGATCGGTGAAGTCATCAAGCTGCCGGTACGAATACCGGTCGCTCGCCTTTTCAGCCAGGCGTTGCTTCGTCGTTTCCGGATCTCGAATGATGATCGGTCCCCAGGCATCGGGATGGAAATCGTATTCCTGCAATTTCTTCTCGACGAATTGCCGGCCGTAGGCGCGAAGTTCGTCATCAGATTTGGCGGTTGAAAAGTCAATTCCGGAGCAGCCTCCCACCGACAGCGGACGAACATCTCGCGCTACGCCGTCGCGCTGTGCCTGTGCTGCGAGGATTACAAACGGCCGCTCAACCACGGCAGCCGATACTGATGTGGGATAACAATAAAGGACCGTCGCCCGTCCTTTGATATCGCCCTGGCGCGCTTTTTCGATGGCCTCACGCACACCGCGGGCACGAAGCTGGACTTCAAGATCCGGCACGGCCGGGCTGGCCACCGTAAGCATCAGCGCAGCCGTGTCGCCAAAGTCGCTGATCCACGTAATCGGTCCCGCACCCTGGGGCAGGTCTGTGATCTGATTCAGTCGTTGCCCGATGTCCTGAAATTCCTGTTGGGTGTTCTTGATGTTGTCGAGCAATCTAACCTGCACGACAGAAATGTTGTCCAGGGTGGTGGATTCCACGCGGTCCACTTTGCTATTCCCGGTCGCGGCTTGCTCGACCTTGCGTGTGACCAACTGCTCGACTTTGTCTGCCGAGATGCCTGGCCATGGGGTAATCGCAAGAGCGATACGCACCGGGATATCGGGATCTTTGCGCTTGGGCATGTTCATGTAGCCGAACACGCCCCAGGCAAGTGTCGCGACCAGCGCAACCCAGGCAATCTGCCGGTTGTGCGTGAAAAACCTCGCGGGATTCTTCGTGTTGCCCTCGTTTTCAGACTTCATTGCAGAACCTCCACCCGCTGACCATCCTTGAGCAGGGTGGAACCGCTGGTGATGATCCGGTCCCCCGCCGCCAGCCCATTGACGACCGCTATGTCACTTCCATTCACCGCACCAATTTCTACGCTACGCAGGTGCGCTATTTCTCCGCCGCTTGCGTTTGAAACCACGAACACGCCGTACTTCCCATCCTTCGCTTGCACGATCGCCGACAGCGGAACCTGCAGCGATGCAGTTCGAATTTCGGAGTCGCCACCGGCCAGTTGCAAAGAACCGATCATGCCTACCTTCAGCAAATGATCGTGGTTCGGTATGGCGACCTCGACGTCAAAGTTGCGAGTGACGGAATCCGCCGCCGAAGAAATGCGGCTGATACGCGCTTTAAACGTCCGCGTGGCAAATGCGTCAACCGCGACATCCACCGGCTCACCCAGCTTGACCGATCGCACTGCCGTGTCCGGGACACCAATGACGATCTTCACCACATCCGTTTTTGCCATCGCGAACACGGGCACTCCCGGCCCAACAAAGGCGCCCATGTCCACCGATTTCTTCACGATATCGCCGTCAAAGGGTGCGACGATCGACGTGTCGCGCACGGCAATCTCGGCCTCGCTGGTCGCTGCACGTGCCGCCCGGAGCTCGCTCTGCGACGCGTTGTATTGCGCCTGGGCGGCATCGAAGTCGGGCTTCGTGATGCTCTGGCTGGCGTACAGGCGGGTGGCGCGATCGAAATCGAGCTTCGCCTTTTCGGCCACAGCTTCTGCAGCGGCCGCTTGTGACGAGGCCTGTCGTACCTTGTCGTCGTATTCGGCTGCGCGGATGCGTACCAGCACGGTGCCTTTGGCGACTCGATCTCCTTCTGCGATGTCGCGCATCTTGCCATCCTGACCGCGCACCTGTTTCAGCGCGACAACGTAACCGGGAATCCGGAACGACAGCGGCACTTGCACATCCGGTGTGACCACCGCAGAGAAGCGGAACCCGGCAGGACCAGCCGTGGTTGCAGCTATCCGCTCGATTTGAACTGCCTGTGGCGTTTGTTCGATGGGCTTGCTGGCATGGCAGCCGACCATCAGAACCGTAATCAGCAAGGTCAGGAATATGTTTTTCACTTCATTCATCTCCCATTGCGCGGCGCAAGTCAGCCAAAGTGCCCCAATACGAAGAGAGCGCCTGCTGGTACTGGTATTCAGTCTCGGTCGTGCGAGCCTGCGCCTGTAGCAGGTCTCGTATGAGTGCCGCGGTTTCTTTGTATTTGTTGGTGGTGACGCGAAATTGCTCTTGAGCCGCTTCATGCCCGGTCCGCGCTGCCTTGAGGAGCAATGCGGCCTCTTGCCATTTGCGGTACTTCATTCCGACTTCGACCGCGATCTGCGCTTCGGTCTCGCGTGCACCGTTTCGCGCCTGTTCGATGCCCCTGGTTTTTTCCGATACGTTGTTGCGCCGGCGTCCCCAATCGAACGGCTCCCAGGTCATATAGAACCCAGCGACGCCCACGTTCGTCGGCAGCACCTTCACGTTGTTCAGTCCCTGATATCGAACTGACAAGCTGAGATCGGGTATGTATTCCGCTTTAGCCAGGCGACGGTCGTATTCCGCTTCTTTCTCCTTCAGGTGTGCTTGACGTATCTCCGGCCGGTTTTCCGATGCGCGCGCCCTCGCGATTTCGAGCGTGATACCGGTCGGATCTTCTTCCGGGATCGGATCGACGCGGAATGGCGTGGTCAGATCTCGGCCTAACAGTTGATTGAGGTGCTCACGCTCGGTAGCGAGGCCGTTCTGTGCAACCGACAGGTCATAGCGGCTTTGCAGCAGGCGCGCGTCAACATCCAGCGCGTCCGCCTTGAGCACCGTCTCCTGCAGGCGATACTGACTGGTGACGCGCTGCGCCTCTTCCAACGTCCGTACCTCTTCGCGAGCGGCGTCCACCCCAACCTGTGTTGCCACCAACTCGTAGTAGGCCTTTCTGACTTCCGCCGCGATTTTCTGTCGCTCGGCGCGAACGTCTTCACGCGCTATTTCGCGCCCAAACTTCGTGATCCGAATCGCCAAGCCGATCTTGTACTGCTGCGTGAGCGGTTGATCGAGAGCGCCAGTTACGTAAGTCGTGAATCGAGCCGGGTTGCGGATCGTTGTCTTCTTGCCCGGTATCGGCCCAACATTTTGGTAAGTGCCGAACGCACCCTGGTCAAAAGTGAAATCAAATGAGTGCATCAGCTCGCCCCCGAGGGCCGCAAATTGAAACTGCGGCAGCCGGCGGCTGCGAGCTGTGTCCACGCGAAAGTCGTATTTCTCAGCCTCGAGGGCCGAGTTCTTTACCAGCCGGTTGTCGCGGAGTGCGAGCGACACCGCGTCGTCCAATGTCAGCAAGGGCGCGTCCGCGTCCGGCGACGATGCTGGTGGCCGTTCCGCCAGTCCTATAACAGGACACGCAATGGCAAACACCAACAAGATCAAAACAACATGCTTTGCTTCCATTTCGTTGACCTCAGGAAATGCCCCGCAACTTCTTAGCTATGCAAGGCAGTTCGCGCACCAAACGAATTGGGAGGGCAAATCATTGAAATCGCGGAGGAAGGCAGGATTGGGCACCCGGCTGGGCTGCCCACATTTGGGCAGATGACCTTTTCGAGCCATGACTCGGGCACGCCCGTGACACTAACCCGCGGCGGAGACCCTAGGGTCTCATTCCGCCTATCGCAACATCAGAATTGGTTGGCGTACACACGCTTGAGTTCAATCGGCGCGCGTCCCATAATGTTGACTCTCTTCGCTCGCACAAGGTACGAAAATGGCTTCTCGCCGGCCGCTCCTCGTCTCGTTAAGCTGGCGATTTATGGCAATGCCAACCAATACGGCAGCAACTAGCGCCATAGGTCGCCTGCTGTGTCTCGCGGTAATAGTCCTGGCGATGGCCTCTCCCGCTTGCCCGTCGGGTCCATTGCTCGAGCTCAGCCAATATGCACACAACTCATGGACCACGCGCGACGGGTTCCTGAAAGGTGGGGTTCGCTCGATTGCGCAAACCGCCGATGGTTATCTCTGGCTCGGCACTGAGTTCGGCCTCGTGCGGTTCGATGGCGTTCAGTTCCGGTCGTGGACTCCTCCGGCGGGCCAGCACCTACCAAGCACGAATATTCGCAGCTTGGTTGCGGCACGTGACGGCACCCTCTGGATCGGGACACTCGAAGGACTGGCAAGCTGGAAGGACGGCAAACTGAATCAATATCCTGAGCTTTCCAAACAGAATGTCCTCTCATTGCTCGAAGATAACGAAGGAACGATTTGGGCGGGCACTTTTCGTGTTCCCAAGGGACAGCTATGCGCAATCCAGCACGCGACCGTGAACTGCTACGGAGCAGACGGTGTTTTTGGCGAATGGGTGTGGTCGCTCTATGAGGATGGTGACGGCCGCTTATGGGCCGGCGCCGAGACAGGGCTGTGGCGCTGGAAACCTGGGCCTCCGAAGCGCTATCCAATGCAACGCCCGGTTAACACGTCCCAAGCCATTGCTCAAATCGCGCAACATGCCGGACTACTCGCCATCGGCGAAAGTATCTGGCAGCTCGTTGACGAGAAGATGAAGGAGTACCCTCTGGCGACACTGCCGGGACGCTTAACTACACCGGTGAACCTTTTCCGCGACGATCAAGGCGGTTTGTGGGTCGGAACTTTGCAGCGCGGCCTTATGCGCGTGGACCAGGGGAAAACCAGTCGGTTTGCCGAAACGGAAGGTCTCTCGAGCGACCACATCCTGACTCTATTTGAGGATCACGAAAAGAATATCTGGGTAGGGACTGAGAACGGCGTGGACCGTTTTCATGAACCACCTGTGCCATCCATTTCGACGAAGCAGGGCCTCTCCAGTCCCAGCATTTGGACCGTGCTGGTGGCTCGCGATAACAGCGCTTGGTTGAGCACCCTCGATGGTTTGAATCGGTGGAAGGCCGGCGCTGTAACCGTTTATCGCAGTGGCACCCGTGAAAACATCCGAGCGCGACGGATTCAGGGCGCCGTTCCTCCGCGACCGGAACAGGTCGTCACGGAAAAAAATGATCCCGGGTTGCCCGATGACCGCGTGGGATCTCTTTACGAAGATGAAAATGGACGTATTTGGGTGTCCACTCCCGGCGGGATTGCCCGCTTCGAGCATGGCAGATTCGTCACCGTGAAAGAAGTCCCGGGTGGCTGGGTGAACGCGATCACCGGTGACAACCACGGGGGTGTTTACATCAGTTATGAGGACAAGGGACTGGTGCACTGGGAGAAAGGAAAGTTCGTCGGACACGTCCCATGGTCCAAGTTGGGCGGAGATGTTGTCGCTTCTTCGCTCCTGCCCGATCCCGCCCGCGATGCTCTGTGGCTTGGTTTCTTTCAGGGCGGCTTGGTGTATTTCAAGGACGGAGAGGTTCGCGCACATTACGGTACGAGCGACGGGTTAGGAGCTGGCCGGGTTATGGGCCTCGAACTCGGCCCTGATGGCGTACTGTGGGCCGCAACTGAAGGCGGCCTCAGCCGACTGAAGGACGGGCGAATTACCACCCTGACCACCGCAAACGGCTTGCCATGCGACACCGTTCACTGGAGCATGCAAGTGGACGACTCGTTCTGGCTGTACACGGCCTGCGGTTTGTTACAGGTTCGGCGCGCGGAGATGGACAAGTGGTCGGCTGACCCGCGGACGAAGATCCAATTCGCGCTTTTCGATAGTTCAGACGGCGTCAGAAGCCGCGCACTACTTACGGGATACACTCCGCACGTCAGCAAGTCCCCTGATGGCAAGTTGTGGTTCGCTCACTTTGATGCGGTCAGTGTTCTGGATCCGCGCGATCTTCGACTGAATCCGCTCCCTCCGCCGGTTCACATTGAACAGATCATGGCAGACGGGAAGGTTTACGCTGCCGTCGCCAATTTAAGGTTGCCTGCGCGAATCCGTGACCTCGGCATCGACTACACAGGCCTAAGCCTGGCGGCGCCGGAGAAGATGCAGTTCCGCGTCAAACTTGACGGCCAGGATAAAGACTGGCGAGTACCGGCTAACCCCCGCCACTCGCATTACACCAACCTGCCCCCGGGCAAGTACACCTTCCGCGTTAAGGCATGCAACAACAGTGGCGTCTGGAACGAGGCCGGAGCGCTTCTCGACTTTTCGATCTCCCCGGCTTACTACCAGACGAATTGGTTTCGTGCATTGTGCGCCCTCTTCTTGATCGCGCTGGCGTGGGCCGGATACCGATTGCGTGTTCGGCACTTGCATCGTGAGTTCGATATGACTTTGGACGCCCGCGTCGGCGAGCGCACACGCATTGCGCGGGAACTTCACGATACTCTTCTGCAAAGCTTCCACGGTCTGCTGTTGCGATTTCAGGCGGTTTCCCAGTTATTGCCAGAGCGCCCGGTTGACGCCAAGACGAAGCTCGACGAGGCGATCAAGCAGGCTGCCAGCGCCGTCACCGAGGGTCGGGATGCGGTTCAGGGCTTGCGCACTTCCACGCTCGAAGCGAACGATCTGGCGCTGGCCATCAGTACTCTCGGAGAGGAGCTCGCAGCCGATTCAAACAATCATCGGTGTGGCTTCCGCGTAGCAGTCGAGGGCGAGACCCGGGATCTGCACCCGATCATTCGTGATGAAATTTATAAGCTGGCCGCCGAGGCGCTCCGCAATGCATTTCGTCACGCGTGTGCAAAGCAGGTAGAAGCTGAAATCCGCTACGACGATGAACAATTCCGCCTTCGTATCAGAGACGATGGCACGGGCATTGATTCTGCGGTTCTCTCGCGCGATGGCAGCGAAGGACACTATGGCTTGCGCGGGATGCGGGAACGCGCCAAACTCATTGGAGGTAAGCTCACCGTCTGGAGCGAAGTCGATGCGGGAACCGAGTTGGAACTGTACATCCCTGCTTCCAAGGCGTACATGACGCCTCGCAGAAGTTCCTGGTTCTCGAGAAGGTTCACGGCCAAGGCATGAAGCGATTATTATGACCGCCGGCATCACGCAAATTCGGATTCTCGCGGTTGACGACCACCCTGTCGTTCGCCAGGGCATCGGCGGTCTCATCGGCATCCAGTCGGACATGATTCTGGTCGGTGAGGCGTCCAACGGACGCGAGGCTATTCAGCAATTCCGGGCGCACCACCCCGACGTCACGCTGATGGACTTGCAAATGCCGGAAATGAACGGCCTAGACGCACTCATCGCCATTCGCAACGAATTTCCCGACGCGAAAGTCATTGTGCTGACTACCTACGCAGGCGACGTGCAGATTCTCCGGGCGCTCAAGGCCGGCGCTCAGGCCTATTTGCTCAAGAACACTCTTCACACGGAACTGCTCGAGACTATTCGGGCCGTTCATCTTGGAAAAAAGACTCTCTCTCCCGAGGCTTCGTACGAAATCGCCGAGCATGCGACCGATGACGCGTTAACCCCTTCAGAAATCAGCGTGTTGCGCTTGATCGCCGCTGGCAATGCCAACAAGCAAATCGCAGATCGGCTTTCCATCACCGAGGAAACCGTCAAGAGTCGTGTCAAGTGCATCCTTTCCAAATTAGGCGCCCACGATCGTACCCACGCCGCAATGATTGGGTTGAAAAGAGGAATCATCGAGCTGTAGTTTTCACTGCCTCCGCTGCCTCACCCACCAACTTACGAAACTAGCAAGAGTGACGATTTCGACTCTTTTTAGGGTTTCGACCTTCCTAGCGGACAACACAATCTACTAATGTCCACCAGGGTGCGTGTTGCGACGTTTATATTCCTCATTTGCGGGCGGCTGGCCAGGTACGGGGTTACTTCTGATGCGGCTGGTTAGCGGCTCCGCACTCCTCGCGCGTGCCGGGGCCAGTTTGTGGAGCCCCACTCCGACGCACGTCACCATAACGTCCGCAGTGCTGGCAATCTGCGGCATTCTTCTCATTCCCGGGCTCTGGACTCCCCTCGCCGGCGCTCTCGCTGCTTGCATTGAAATCTGGCAAATCGTCACGCGGACAGGAGACCCGTGGGTCCTGCTTTTACTGGGAACTATCGCCGGCGCTCTCGCAATGTTAGGACCCGGTTTGTGGTCGGTCGATGCTCGCCTGTTTGGCTGGAAGCGGGTCGAGGTTCCGGCTCGCAAACGCGGTTCTGCCCTTCCTTAACTGTCCCAAGTTACCGAATTCCCTGGCTCAAAAGTAGGTCGCAATCGCCCCTCAAGAGTTTGCGATTCTTCCCGATGTGGGGCTGCCCGCAAACGGAAGGTGATGCACAATCGCTGGCAGTTGAAGCTAGTCCGATTGAACAAGAACATGGTCAGCACTTCGGAGGACGATATGGGATGCACGCACGTTGATTTCGCAGACCTCAGAAGCCTCGCAGCTGGCTTTCCCAGGATGGACGGCCTCGAAGAGCAGCAGCTGCACACAGCATCGGCCCACATTTCTGATCCATCATTCGAAGGTATTGTCGGCAACAGCGCAGCACTGCGCAGAGTGCTTGAACAGGTTGCTATCGTGTCGCCCACCGACTCCACTGTCCTGCTTCATGGCGAGACGGGAACCGGAAAGGAATTGATTGCGCGCGCCATTCACAACCTCAGCTCCCGGCGTGACCGTGGCTTTGTGCGCATGAACTGCGCTGCCATTCCCTCCGGCCTGCTGGAGAGCGAACTGTTCGGACACGAAAAAGGTGCCTTCACCGGAGCGCTGATGCAAAAGAAAGGCCGATTCGAGCTCGCCGACAAGGGCTCGCTTTTTCTCGACGAGATCGGCGACATCAGCCTCGAACTGCAGCCGAAATTGTTGCGAGCGGTCCAGGAGCAGGAGTTCGAACGACTGGGCAGCGCGAATACGATTCGGGTAAACGTCCGCATCATCGCCGCAACCCATCGGGACCTTGGCACCATGATTCGCAGCGGACAGTTTCGCGAGGACTTGTTCTACCGCCTCAATGTGTTTCCGATCGAGATCCCGCCACTTCGAGAGCGGCGTGAGGACATCCCACTACTGGTTGATTTTTTTGTCACGACTCTAAGTCGCCGGATGCGAAAAGAAATCAACTTCGTGCCCAAACGAACCATGGAATTTCTGACTAACAATGATTGGAGGGGGAACGTAAGAGAACTGGCAAACTTCATCGAACGGGCCGTCATTCTCACCCAGGGCGAAGAATTGGAAATACCCGTGGCAGAGCTGAAACTGTCGCAGTCCTCTATGACGATGCCCGGCAATTTCCGGGACGCCGAGCGAAACGCAATCATTGATGCGCTCAAAGCTGCCTCGGGTCGAATTGCCGGCAGCGGAGGCGCCGCCGAACGTCTCGGCTTGAAACGCACCACGCTGCAAAATAAGATGAACCGCCTTAATATCTCCCGCGCCAGCTACATGTGCTTCAACCGCAATGCCGGGCAACCCGCCCTTTAAGTACTGGGTACATTGAGCTAGCCAACTGATCCCGGCGGGGTCGCCGCACCTGCGGTCGCTTTCACCGATTCGTCCGAGACCGCTACATGACTCAGATAACGCGCAACGGCAATCTCCAGGTTGAAATGCATTCCTTCACGCCGCAGCAACTGTCCCAGTGGTGATCGTTGAACGATAGTCAAGACTCTGGGGGTCATCCCAATCAGCCAAAGCTGAACCCCATGCTGGTTTTGCCGCTTCGCCACTTGTGCGAACATTTTCAGCGCGGTGTACTCCATGTCGAGGATTCCGCTGGCGTCCACGGCGACGACCTTGGGTTGCGCTTCCCTGACCAGCGGCTCAATCTTGTGTGCGATCTGTGCCGCATTAGCGAAAAAGATTGGCCCTTCCGGCCTCAGGAGTAAAAGCCCAGGAAAGCTCTCGTCGTCGGGGTGTTCCGGCGATTGCGGCCGGAAAACGTTCGTCCCCCGCTTTCGCCGCAGCACATACACCGGCGGATCGGCGACCTGATATGCCAGCGTGATCAGCGAAATGATGATGGCGACAATAATTCCCTTTAGCGTGCCAACTACCACGACACCTGCGAATGCCACGATTGCCCAGGAAAATTCGATCCACCGAATACGAATGATCTCGTGAAACTCGATCGGCCTGATAAGTCCGAAGGAATAAACTATGACGAGCGCTGCCAGCGCAGCTTGCGGCAACAACGCGACGACCGGAGCAAGAAAGAACATGGTCACCAGCGTCATCGCGGCGGTTACCAGCTCCGCTAGTTGCGTGCGGGCTCCGGCGCGCAGGTTGACAGCGGTCTGCGTCGTGCCGCCGCCTCCCGGCATCGCTCCGAGGAGCGCGCCTCCGACATTGGCGAGTCCTGTCGCAAGCAGTTCGGTATTTGCTCGCGGCGGCCGCTCGTCCTTGCGCGCGAAGGCTTGGCCGGCCGCAACCGTCTCCGTGAAACTCATCAAAGCGATCCCAAGGGCCCCGGGCCACAGCACGCTTACCAAGGACAAGTCTGGCTTTGCCAACCCAGGCAATCCTTGGGGTATGTGACCCACCAGTTCGACATCCCGACTCTTGAGGTTCAATAAGTACACGGCCATGATCGCCGCAGCGGCAGCCAGCAGCGGTGCTGGCGCTCTCGGCATGAAGCGTTCCATCGCCAGCAGAAACACGATTACGAGAATGCCCACCGCCAGCGTTGCGAACGACGTCTTAGAAATATTGCGAACGGTTGAAATGACGTTCTGAATAAAGGTCCCTCGCGGAAAGTGGATGCCGAGAACCTTCGGCACTTGGTCCACGACAATGGCCAATCCGATACCGGCTTTGAAACCGACAAGTACCGGCTCTGAAATAAAGTTCGCCACAAATCCCAGCCGCAACACGCAGGCTAGAAGAAGAGCGGCGCCAACGAGCAGCGTTAAAGTCGCCGAGGCACTCAGCAGGGCTGCCGCGTCCCCGTTGGGGACGACTTGGCCTAACTGAGCGGCCGTCAGGATCGCCAACGTCGTGGTTGTGCTGACGCTGAGCACGCGCGAAGTTCCCAGCACCGCGTAAATCATCATCGGCACTAACGCGGTATAGAGGCCTACCTGCACCGGCAGCCCCGCGATCATGGCATAGGCCATCGCTTTGGGAATGATCACTGCCGCTGTCGTCAGCCCCGCAATGATGTCGGGCTGCAGCCACTCCCGCCGGTACGATACAAGCCACTGCGGGAACAGGCGCAACCTCGAATCCGCTCTAACCGGCAACGAAATTTCGCTGGGACTCATGGGATGTGGCGTACTGCGGCTACCAAAACTCTGGGACGGTCCGGTGGATTTGTCGCGGCTCTACATAGCCTTTAGGCTTTTGCCGGGGCGGAAGCTTGGGAGATTTGTAAGGAATCTCCTCGTACGGAATTTTGCTGAGTATGTGCTGAATGCAGTTCAGGCGGGCACGTTTCTTGTCGTCTGATGGAACGATGTACCAGGGCGACGCAGCCGTATCCGTGGCTGCGAGCATTGCATCCCGCGCGCGTGAGTAGTCGTACCAACGGTGGTGCGACTCTAAGTCCATCGGACTGAGTTTCCAACGTTTTGACGGATCCTTGATGCGCGCGAGAAAGCGTTTGTGCTGTTCCTTTTTCGATACTTCGAGCCAGTACTTCAGCAGGATCACGCCCTGGCTCACCAGGTATCCTTCAAACGTTGGACAGTCCCTGAGAAATTCCCTGTGCTCTTCCTTTGTGCAAAAACCCATTACGTATTCAACACCGGCGCGGTTGTACCAGCTCCGGTCGAAGATAACGACCTCGCCTCCTGCTGGCAGTTGTTCAATGTAGCGCTGGGCGTGAAGCTGTGACTTCTGCCTGTCGGTTGGCGATGGGAGCGCCACCACGCGAAAGATGCGCGGGCTGACTCGCTCCATGATGCGTTTGATCATGCCCCCTTT
>Ga0070739_10005124_pt1 | contig 15161 bp, 8 predicted proteins | sample Coa_R1_7_FD_66445 | JGI IMG/M metagenome (GOLD analysis project Ga0070739, IMG submission 66445) | Surface soil microbial communities from Centralia Pennsylvania, which are recovering from an underground coalmine fire - Coalmine... | ecosystem: Environmental > Terrestrial > Soil > Unclassified ... | reverse complement strand
GTTAGACGCGCGAATACAAATAGATTCATCTCCATTCGGGTCGAAGATGGCTTCGCGATGTGTTTGGAGGTACTTCGTACCCGATTTGGATCGGCACATTCCCCGCTGCTTGCGGCGGGGTATCTTCAATAAACGATCTCCCCTGCATTCTGTTTTATCGGAGCAGAAATGATCTCCTTCATTTTTTTGTCAGGGGTTTCGCTTCTCGCTCTTGCCTTTCTCAGGGTCATTTTTTTACAGCGGAAGAGGACGCCCGCCCATCCACCCAGCCTCATTCCTACAAATCATCATCAGACCTTCCTGGATCTTTTTCAAGAAGCGGTTGTCACCCTCGACGCAGCGTGGAAAATCATCTACTGCAATCCCGCCTTCACTGCCCTTTTCGGGTATACGGCCGATGAGGTGATCGGCAAACCGTTCCGTTTTCTTTTCTCGGAGGACGAAGAGGCGGCTCTCCTGGAACCCCGCTCCGGAGCAAGGTCCCCTCTGAAAGTGATCTCCTACCAAAAAAAGAACGGGGAGATTTTTCCGGGTGAGACCAGTTTTTCTTCAATTCAAGACCCTCCTTTTCTTTCTGATGGAATCATCGCGTTGGTTCGGGATCATTCGTCGCGCGCGGAGAATGATCGGAAGCGGATCGAAAACCACCTCGCGGCAGAACATGTCACTCAGATCCTCTCCGATTTTGAAACGCTCGCCGAAGTTGCTCCGAAAGTGCTGCAGTCCATTTGTGAGCGTCTCGGCTGGGATCTTGGGGTTTTCTGGAAGACAAATGATCAGGTGCAGGTATTGACTTGCATTGAAACCTGGAGGTCCCCTTCGATCCCCCCGTCTCGGTTTGAGGCGATCAGCCGGGAGAAAATATTTTGGCCCGGGGAGGATCTCCCCGGTCAGGTCTGGGTGAATGGAGCGCCGATCTGGTTGGCTGAAATGGCTGAACGAACTGACCTCGCTCGCGCCTCGCACGCAGTGAAAGAGGGGTTCCACTCGGCGCTGGCTTTTCCGATTCGGGGCAGGAGCGGCATCTCGGGGGTCATGGAGTTCTTTTGTCGAGAGGATAGGCGGCCTGATCCTGAACTGATCCAGATCTTGTCGAATGTGGGGCGGCAATTCGGACAATTCTTGGATCGAAAAGAGGCGGAGCGGGCGCTTCAGGCAAGTGAGGCGAGGAAGCGGGCGATTTTGGAATCGGCGCTCGATTGCATGGTCACCGTTGATCATGAAGGAAAGATTGTCGAATTTAATCCCGCTGCGGAGCGGGTGTTCGGTTATTTAAGCGCCGACCTGATCGGCCAAAATATGGCGAATTGCCTGATTCCACCCAATCTGAGGAGACGTCACTGGGAAGCTTTTGAAAGGTATTTGTCGACAGGAGTGGGATCGATTTTAAACCGGCGGATCGAAACGGTCGGAATGCGGTCGGACGGAAGCGAGTTTCCCGTTGAACTGACGATCACACGTATTCCGATGGAAGGTCCTCCTCTGTTCCAAGGATTTCTTCGGGACATTACGGAACAAAAACGAATCGAAGCCGAACGGGAAGAGCTCCTTCGCCGAGAGCTGGCGGCGCGCAACGACGCCGAGGCGGCGCGACGACAGCTTGCATTTCTCTCCGACGCCAGCGGGCTCCTCGCCGCATCGCTCGATTATGAGACCACGTTGGCGCGGTTGACACGATTGTCGGTCCCCTTCCTCGCGGATGGATGCCTCATCGATCTGGTCGAAGGGGATCGGGTTCGACGGATCGCGGTCGCTGCAAACGATCCGGAGAAAGAGGCAATCCTGAAGGACTTGATCCGACATTATCCTCCTCTTCCGCTTCCGCGACACCCTCTTCAAAAGGTATTGGCGAGCGGCCGGTCGGAGTTGATGACCGAGATCAGCGACGATTTTCTTGTTTCGATCGCGCAGAATAAGGCCCATTTACAAGCGATCCGCGATCTCGGCGTCCGATCCGCCATGGTGATTCCGTTACTTTCTCAGGGGAGCGTTTTGGGAGCCTTTACTTTCCTTTCGGTGGAGTCGGGCCGCCGATATGGCTCTCATGACGTCGCATTTGTCGAAGAATTGGCTCGGCGCGCCGTTGTATCGATTGAAAATGGACGGCTCTACCGCGCCGCGCAGGAGGAGATTGCAGAGCGCCGGCGGATCGAAACGATCTTGAATCAACGGGAGAAACACTTCCGGGCGCTGATTGAACAGAGCTCGGACGGAATCATGTTGACCGACGCTTCCGGGCTGATCCTCTATGCCAGTCCCTCAACGTCCCGCCTGCTTGGCTATTCGGTCGAGGAGTTCGTCGGCCAGAATAAGTTCGACCGGGTCCATTCGGAAGACCGCGCGCGGATCAAAGAGATCCACTCGATGCTGACCGATCGGCCGGGAGAGCGGGTCACGGTGGAATATCGGATGCGACACAAAAACGGGACGTGGCGATGGATGGAGGGGATTGCGACCAATCTTCTTCAAGAGCCGAGCGTCGGGGCGATGGTAATCAATTATCGCGATGTGACCGATCGCAAGCGGGCGGAAGAAGCGCTTGCGGCGGAGAAAGAGCGGCTGGCGGTGACGCTCGGCTCGATCGGAGACGGGGTCATCGCGACCGACGTGAACGGCCGGGTGGTCTTCATCAATCGAACCGCGGAAGCGTTGAGCGGCTGGCTTCAGAATGAAGCGATCGGCCGGCCGCTGCCGGAGATCTTCCGGATTGTTCACGAGAAGAATCGAACGCGTTGTGAAAATCCGGTGGAAAAGGTCCTCGCCACCGGAAACGTCGTCGCCCTTGCAAACCACACGATCCTCATTTCAAAAAATGGAGAAGAACACGCCATTGCCGACAGCGGGGCGCCGATCCGAAATCGGGAAGGGGGGATCATCGGGGTGGTCCTTGTGTTTCGCGATGTCACGGAAAAACAGAGAATGCAGGAGGAACTCCTTCGGACGAGCACGCTGGAATCGGTCGGCTTGCTTGCAGGCGGGGTGGCCCACGATTTTAACAACATCCTCACCGCGATTCTCGGTAATCTTTCTCTCGCCATGCTCTCGGTTGACGCGCGTTCCGACATTTACGAGCGCCTGTCCCAAGCGGAGAAGGCGTCGATGCGGGCGAGAGATCTTGCGCAACAATTGCTGACCTTCGCCAAGGGGGGCGTTCCTGTCAAGAAGACCGCCTCGATGATCGAACTTCTCAAAGACTCGGCCAATTTCGTGGTCAGGGGCTCCAATGTCCGGTGCGAGTTCTTCATTCAGGAGAAGCTTTGGCCGGTCGAAATTGACGAAGGGCAAGTCAGCCAGGTGATCCATAATCTGACGCTCAACGCGCAGCAGGCGATGCCGGAAGGGGGGATCATCCGAATCCGGGCCGAAAATATCACGATTGAGGAGGGGAGAGATCATCTGTTGAGAAGCGGTCATTATGTCCGCATCGTCATCCGAGATTTTGGAATCGGTATTCCGAAAGAGAATCTTCCGAAAATTTTCGATCCCTACTTTACGACCAAGCAGAAGGGGAGCGGCCTGGGATTGTCCACCTCCTACTCGATCATCAAAAAGCACGACGGTTATATCACGGTCGATTCCGAGTTGGGCCACGGCTCGACCTTCTCCATCTATCTGCCGGCCCGTCCGGATGCGGTGATTCCGAAAGGGAATGAGACGATTGAGATTCAGTCGTTGATCGGTCGTGGAAGGGTTTTGGTCATGGACGACGAAGAGATCATCCGTGACGTTCTCAATGAGATGTTGCGCCGCCTCGGTTATGAGACGGCGCTGGCCAAGGAAGGGGCGGAGGCGGTGGCGCTTTATCGTCACGCGATGGCGTCGGGCCGCCCATTCGATGTGGTGATCATGGACTTGACGATCCCCGGAGGAATGGGTGGAAAAGAGGCGATTCAGAAATTGCGCGAGATCGATCCGAACGTTCGGGCCATCGTCTCGAGCGGCTACTCAAATGATCCGCTCGGAGCCGACTTCGTGCAGTACGGATTCAGTGACTTTGTGGCAAAGCCGTTCCGGCTGGAGGAGTTGGGAAGGGTAATGAAGCGGGTATTATCGAAAGCGCCGTGACCTGCCACAGGGTCACCTTTGCTCTTTGAGGTCATGGATGGTGATCGCCCTGCCGTTTTCGATTTTGGTTAAGAAGACCTGGTGGAGACCTTGATGGTCGGCGGGGCTGAACGCGACCTCCAGCCCGCCGGCCTCCATCTTAAAATTCTCCAGCGTGGCGATGAGCCCTTCCCGCGTCAGCGGCGCGGTTCTCTTCAACGCTTCTACCATCACTTTCGCGCTCAGATAACTCTCCAGTCTCATCGGGTCTGGAGCGAGTCGGGCCGATTTCATTTCCGTCAGAAATTCTTTAACGATCGGCAGCAGGCTGTCGTTTGGGTTTGGGACCGTCTGTGTCACAATGAGCCCTTCGGCGGCGTTCCCCGCTTCATGCATCAACGCGGTTGTGCCTGCTGAAACATGCAAGAGTTTGGGGAAGAATCCGCGCGCTTTTGCTTTTTTAAGAAAGGCGCCGGAAGGCCGAAACGTACCCGCCAAAATCACCGCTTCGGGATTGGCTTTCATCAGCGTCTCTAAAGCGGCATCCACATCGACTGTATTCCGCTCAAATTTCCCATCTCCGAAGAGTTTCAGATTCCGTTTATGCAGCGCCCGTAACAATCCGGCCCGTCCCGCTTCCCCCATGGCATCGTCTTGCGCAAAGATGCCGATCTTCTTGATTTGAAGATCTTGGACCAGCCGCTCGACCAAGACTTCCATCTCGTCGGCGTAGCTGGCGCGAAGGTTGAAGATATACCTGTTGACCGGATTGCGGATGATCTCCGCCCCGGTCAGCGGGAAGAGATAAGGGATGCGCGCCCGGGTGACAATCGGCACGACGGCGGCCGAATTGGGTGAGCCGAGATAGCCGAATAAAGCGAACACCTTGTCTTCTTCAATAAACTTCCGGGTGTTCTCGACCGCTTTGAGCGGTTGGTAGGCGTCATCGTAGACGATCAACTTGATTCTACGGCCTTGAATCCCTCCGGCGGCATTCACTCTATTGAAGTAAACCGTCGCTCCCTCTCTCAGCATTCTGGCATTTTCGGAAGTGGCCTGGGCGTTGGACATCCCGATCAAGATCTCTTTTTCAGTGACGCCGTCTTCCGCCCAGGAGAAGGGAGCTGATAAGAGGATGAGAAGAGCCACTCCCCATTGCTTTGCTTTCAGCATCGCGATCTCCGGAACAGAAAGCCAATCGGCCTTTAAAAGGGTTGAAGAAATTTATTTCTGCCGACTCAAGAGGGAAACCGGCCGAACGAATCTCACAGAAATTTTATCGTCTGCCCGTAACGTGAAGCGGGGCTGATCGATGGAATCGATCAGCCCCTCCTGTTTTGATCCAACCGGTACGTCGGGTTAGAATGAATAGACCAAGTCAACCCAGAGCTGTTTGGCCTCGACGCGGTTTTCGGCGGTGACGGGAATGACATACTTACCCATGATACCGAATCGGCCGCTCTGATAACGCAAGGCCGGTCCCGCGGAAAACTCCTGGTCTTTGGTGTCGTTCCGGCTATTGCCGCCGATCTTGTCGTCCGACAATCCCTGCCAGTACCAGCCGGCGATGCCGACTCGGAAATTCTGCGTGATGGCCTGTCCGATTGTATAGTCGACATGGAGGGCCGGCGCGGTCTGATATCCTTTCAGACCGCCCGCTTCGACATAGTCGCCGTTCTTGGTGTGGTAAGAGAAATGGAAGAAGGCGCTTAACTCAAACCCATTGGCGAAAAGCCCTGAAACAAGATAGACCGGTTCGATGATCCATTCCTTGCTGCCGACATTGATCGCTTTGTTCGGATCGAAGTGTCCGGTGGGGGTGATAATTTGTAAGCCGGCAATCTGATGCCAGGTCGAGCCGTGCCAGCCTATTGCCGTCCCGACATAAATATCCCCAAGTCCTCCGTCGTGACCTGAGCCCGGTCCTAATATGGTCTGGACGTTTGCTTCTACGGTGTATACAGGGATGACGGCATGGACCAGCGGATTTCCGCCCAGAATCTGCTTGTCGAAAACATACACCGGACGAAGGGCCCAGCCGGAGAGGGACCCTTTTCCGTCAATGATACCCTGCCCCTTGTTCTCGACCTTTTTAATATCGAGGTAGTACGTGTAGTCGACAAGGTGAAGTCCCGGCGGAGGGGTATAACCTGCATAAAAATCGGCCGTGCCGTTGAAAGAATTGCTGTTAAACGCCTGAGCAGGCGATTGGACCAAAACGAGTATCAGCAGGAATAGTCCTAAGAGAATTTTTTTTGCAGGTTCCATTTATATCTCCTGTTAAGGTTAGAGATCGTTGCCCATGTTGCATGATCGTTTCGGGGTTCATCTTCCATTTGCGCTTCAATCAAGTCCAACCCGCTTCAATGCCGCGGATCGTTTATCTTCGGCATTGTTGGTCGTGCCTTTATGATCCAATTCTTCTTATCGGTATATCTAATCGGTATATTTAACAATCTTAAGTAAATATAGCAGCTTTTTTAAAATATGCCTATTCGGTATCAAATTTAGGATGGACTGGAGGCGGATGCGTCGTAGGTTTAATTTCTTAATGGCATATTAACTATACTGGATGGAAATGGATGGATCGGAGGAGGAATGTGGATGAAAGGAGAGAGGCCGTTGACATGCGAGCTGAATAGAGGCGACGCGCCGTCTTGCTTCTTTCGGTCAAGCGGCGTGGTTTAAGTTAGTTATACTCATGGGTATACAGAAGATCGAGGGTGTTTTCCTGGCCGCTTTGCGCGCGGAGATTGAGGCTCTCATTCAATTTATATCGGAGCGAGAAGGTGTTGCTCGTTTGGAACAGGCCGATTCCGTAGCTCACGTAAAAGCGAGGGGAGAGATATTTCCCGATCACCAGGGTGGTCTGCTGCGGGGTGTTCCCTCCTTGCAAGGTGACCTCATCGAGGCCGAGCGTTCGACCGATTTTTTTTGTAAGAAGATTACCCCCCTTGATTCCCAGCGCGGTGACGGCCTTCGTCATCAGATCTCCTTCCTGGCTGGAAGCCTGGTTGATGGGACGTCCCAACAATAAGTAAGACAAGGTATTCGCGTCATCCATCTGCGGATTTGAAAAGAGGGTGCTTTGGGGGCGTTTCAGCGTGCCGGTGACATGAATGCCGGCGGTGATCAGTTCAATCTTTCGGGAAGCCTGGATATCGAGGCCGGGATTGTCGGTGGGGCCGGCGAAGATCAGCCGGCCCTCCGAAATATCCAAGTTCTGACCATAGGCCTGATATTTTCCATCGACAATGCGCAGCGTCCCTTCCATCAGCGTCGGTCTCTCGGGAGACTCGGTCGCGAGTAATTCACCGGCGATCTTTCCGGTCAGGCCGAAACCATTGAAAGTGACTTTGTCTCCGACCCGAATCGTGACATGCGTATAGATCTGCCAGCCTTGCGCGTTGTCCTGGATCTTCTGCCCGGAAGGGGAGCGGACCACCACCGTATCGTCGGAAACCTGAACCGCTTCTTTTGGAAGCGCGCGGGGCTTGATCTCCGCCTCCGGAATCAGGACCGCGCCGTTGAGATCGATGCGTCGGCCGTTTATTTGAAGGGTCAGATCGGGGGAGGCGAGCAGATGCACCTCCGGCAGATTGACCGCCTCGAAGCGCTCCCCCTGGATTCGAAGGCGAGTCGGCCAACCTTGGCTCGCGTCCGGAATGACGGTTCCGTCGACAGTCAATTCTCCCGGATCAGACCGGACTTTTCCATTGATCAGCAAAGCTCCCTTCTCTCCGTTTCGGATCTCCAGACGCATTGTGTTGAGATCAATTCCGAGCGATGAAATCCGGGCTTTTCCATCGTCAAGAAGGGCCTTTCCGGTCAAATGAGGGGCGCTCGGAGTGCCCGCGATCGTGAAATCGGTTTGGAGTTTTCCACTGACCTGCGTTATGGTCGGAAAAAATGCAGTTATCGGTTCCAGTTGGTCGAGATGTGCCTGCACGGTTCCCTCCATGCGACTCTCGCGCCAATTGGCGTCCAGCCCGATCGGAGAGAGCGTCACCGTCGATTGAAACGCGCCGTACCCGGTGAGCGTCAGTTGGGCCTTGCTGCGTAGAATTCCCTCATTCAGCTCGGCCTGTAAGAGCCCATCCTGGTATGGGATGGTGATCGATTCCTCTTTCGTCATCTGATAAGCAAGCTTCCCCGGCGGAGGAGTCCACGCGGTCTTAAATTGAAGCTGTCCGTCGCGCTCAAGCGCGCTCCATTCGCCGTCGAGGGTGCCGGAAAGAGTGACCTCCGGCGGAAGCCAGGGCTTCGCAAACGCAAGGGGAATGTGCTCAGCGCGCCCCTCTGTCTGCCAGCCCTGCTGCTGTTGCCAGCGGCCGGCGATGCAGAAACGGGCCGACCCTTGAACCCAGCATCCTTTTTCAACCTGGACGGCGCTCGTTGCGAGCGCCATCGGGATCGGTTGGTCCGATGTCCATTTTCCAAATCGTTGATCTTGCAAGACCGATTGCGTCAGCGCCCCCTTCCACTCTTTTCCCTCCACGCCGCCCTGTAACCTGATCGACGCCCGTTGGGCATCGGTCCGAAGATCGACTTGAATGGCATGTTGTGACAGCCGACCTTCTCCCTTCACCTCTAATCGTGTGATCTTTTGACCGGACGCATCGATTCCATCCGCTTCGATCTGGAGAGAAGAGTTTATCTTGTCCTGCAGATCGATCAACCCGTCGATCTCTATTTGTCTGACCTTTGTATCGGTCCAGCGCAGGGAGGCTCCTTGCGCTTGGACCGAAATCGTCGGAAGCAATCGCGCGCCACGAACCTTCCCACCGGCGGACAGCCGCCCTGCCGCATTCGGAAGGAGCGCGGCCAGATCCGGGGCCTGAACTTTCCAGCGAAGGTTCCAATTCTCTCTTAACGTTCCGGCAGCCGTCACTTCGGCTTCGCCCGATTGAACATGGAGCGCCTGGATGTTGTAGGAATTCTGATCGACCGCCAGATTGGCATCGGCTTTCACCGGATACCCGCGAAGCTTGCCCCTCAACTCGGCGAGTTGAAGACGGCCGCTCGGCCCCTTCTTGCTCCAGGCGCCGCGCGTGTCGAGGCGAAAGCCGATCTCTCCTTTCCAGTCGGGCCATCGATTTCCAGGATTGAGTTTCGACCCATTGAGCGCGAGGGCCCATTGAATCTGCGGCTGCCAGGCGATCTCACCGTGGCCGTTGATCTTTCCGTCGAGCGTGTCCACCTCTATCGCCTGAAGGGTCGCTCCGTTCTGGTCGCCGACTGCATCGAGTTTCCAAAGACCGGTCGGAACGTTTGTCCCTGTCAGAGCGGTCCGAAGATGGAGTTGATATGCGTTGACTCTGCCGCTGATCTGATATTGCCCGTCGGCGCTTTCGACCGTCGCTTCTCCGGTGAGGGGCCATTGCACCTTGCTCCATCCGCCGTTCAGGTCAAACGTCGGCGTCCCCTCTGCGAGTCGAACCGTTCCTCGGGTGCCGACAAGAGCCGGTTCGATTAACTGATGATCGATCCGAAACTCCTTCACATTTCCTTTCGCCTCTCCTTTTCCTTGAAGCGGGGTGTCAGAAAGAAAATTGGCCGACCAGGTCACGGTGAGGTCAAAGGGATAGGTCCCCTGAGGATTGATTTTCCCGGAGAGCGACACCTCGGCTTGAGGCGTGGCCACTTGGAGGGATTGAATCTGAATTCCATGCTCATCGATCCGTCCTCCGAATGCAACCTGGTCGATGCTCACCGGCGGCCCACCGCTCTCATACGTAATACGGTTGACGACCGCTTTTAAGACCACGACCCGCAGCGGGAGGTTGATCGAGGGGAGGGAGGGACCTCCGGTTGGAGCGGAGGAGCGCTGCTCGGAGGAGGAATGATAACGGACCCCTTCCATCGAAAGCGTGTCGATGTAAAAAACGCCGCGGAGAAGGTGAATGGGAAACCATCTGAATCGGATCTCATCCACCGAAAGGGACCCATTCTCATCGGTGTAATCAATTCCCCTCAACGAAAGGGGGCTGAGAAGCGTTCCATCCACTTGCGTCACGCGGAGATGTCCCGGCGCGTATCGGATCGCCTGTGCGAGGAGGATTCGCGCTCCCGGCGGCGTGGACACCAAGAATCCGACGCCGATGACAAGAATAATAAGAAAGAAGAGAAGGGAGAGCGGGATGATCCAGAGAAGTCGGCGCATCATAGGTCGGGCCCCATGTTGACGTGAACGCGAATGGCAATGCCCGGTTTATCGATGGCATAGGCGAGATCGACCCGGATCGGTCCGACCGGCGAATACCACCGTCCGCCGACGCCGACCCCCTGTTGCGGAGTAAAATCGTTTAAACGATTAAACGCATTCCCCGCGTCGTAAAAAAGGGCGACCCCCCACTGCTTGGCGATTCGGTGATCATACTCGATGCTTCCGACCGCCAGGCGGCGTCCGCCGATCACATGACCCGACGGATCTTCGGGACCGAGAGAATTATAAGAGTAGCCGCGCACGCTCTGATCGCCCCCGGCAAAAAAGCGGAGGGTCGGTGGAAGATCTCTGAAATCGGAAACCACGCTCCACCCAAAGTCTCCCCGAACGAGAATGCGACCCCGTTCACCGAACGGACGGATCACCTTTGCATGGGCTTCGGATCGGAAAAGGCGAAGATCGGAGCCGAACGTTTCATCGGTTCCTTGGACCGTGAAGGAGATTCGACTTCCCCGACGAGGAATGGTCTGCTGATCGGTGAGGGTGCGCGCCAACGTCACCCCCGGCAAAATTAGCCGGGAGTTTCCCTGTTCATCGCCGACAGTAAACTTTTCGGCCCGATAATTGATGAAGAGCGTTTCGACCCAGCCCTTTCCGATGAGAACGCTTCGACTCACCCCCGCTTGGGTCAGGCGGCTCTCTGCCGTGACCGTATTTTCTTTCTGGAAGCCGGCCTGAAAATCGAGTTTGTCGGTCGCGGGATGTTTGAGCGGGATTTGATAATCGGCGGTGATGCTTTTTTTGAGCGAGGAGATCTCTAATTCGGATTTGAACCGATGGCCCCATTGATTGATCCGGTGATCCTCCCACCCCAGCGTAGCCCGCGGGCCGGTATCGGTTCCATAGCCGAGTCCCGCCGAGAGCTGATATCGCTTCCGGGTCGTGGTGGTCACCTCGATCGGAAGGAGATGATCTTCCGCCTCTTCTCGAATCGGGCGGACATCGACGCTTGAAAAATAACCGCTGTTGATCAGGGCATTGTTAAGGGCGAGGATCTGATTGGTGTGATACGGTTCACCCTGTTGAAAGGGGATAAAACGCTCCAAAAAGCGGAGATTGAAAGTGTATTCCCCCTCTTGTTTGAACCGCACCCGGCCGAGTTGATAGCGCGCTCCCGTCTCGAACGCCAGTTGGATGTTCGCCTGGTTTTGTTGAAGATCAAGTTCGATTCGGTGGGTGGTGAAATGCGCATCGAGGTAGCCCCGCTCGGCGGCGAGATTCTGAAGTCGGCTTTTGGCCTCTTCATACTGACCCTGATTGAGGATTTCTCCCACGCGAATCGGAAGTTTTTTTTCGAGGCGTTGAAATTCGGGATCACTGTTTCCTTCCCCCGTGATGGTCAGATCAAACTGCGTCACATGCACCGGCGGCCCCGGATCAATTTTGAACCGAGCCGTCCATCCTTTTTCGGTTCGGTTTAGTTCGGAATCGATCCGAGGGTGATAATATCCGAGCGCTTGAAGCGCCTTGGTGATCTCGCCGGAGGCTTGATGATAGAGATGTTGGACGACGGTTTCGGTCAAAGGAGACGGAGGCTTCTCAAGGCTCAAATAAGCGCGGATATTTTCCAAGAGTGCCCCGCCAACTCCTTCGATTTTGACCTCGACTTTATCCTGCGCGAGTGCAGTCAAGGGAAGTCCGAAAAGAGAAGAAAGGAGTAAAAAAATACCAGCTCTAAATAAAAGCAGCGATTCAGATGGGCGCGGTCGGATGGTGAATCGAACGAAAAAGAATCGAATCTTAATTCCTTTTATCATCAACGAACAGACACCTTACGGGAAAGGAGAGATCATCGAGAGATTGAGAGGTGGCACTTGTCTCCTATCGTAACCGTTCGATGGAGAACACTATTATCGTACTATAGTTCAGGGGAACGGTTCAAAGGGGAGGACGAACGGGTAGTTACTCAGTTTGGGTTTTTAGGCCGTCATTCCCGATGGCCTAAATAATAAAGCGGCCACTTGTGGCCTAGAAAGTGGAACGGCCACCGATGTTTCATCGGGAAAGCGCTTCTTGAATACGCGTAGCGCTCCGATCGCTTCGCGAAGCCATCCAGCGACCTTCACCTCTGGATGCCCGCTTTTGCGGGCATGACGTGCTAAGAATTTCAAAATGCGTCACGACCGACGAACGCATCGATCACAAGCGTGCCTCCGCAATGATTTCTGAATCGTTTCCTGTTTTCATCCAGAATAAGCATCAGGTTAAAAACCGCTCTCACAAGGAAAGTAACTTTTATGGTTGACATTAGTTCTAATTAGTACTATACTATATAGTACAAGTTGAGCAACAGGGGAGCGTCAAATGAGTTCGGTCCAAAAAGATCCTGGAGATGAGCCATTCTTAAAAGTATTAAGACCATTGGTTGAAACTTATTTTGCCTTCCTTTCGAAAGATGACCGGCACGTCCGATCGCTGGGGTTGACCCTTTCCCAGTTCGATGTGATCGCAACCCTCGGTGATACGGGGGGGATGACCTGCAAGCAGCTCTCGGATGAAACCCTTGTCACCAAGGGAACTCTGACCGGCGTGCTGGATCGTCTGGAGGGGAAAGGGCTGGTCGAACGGGTTCCTCATCAAGAGGATCGGCGCGCGACGATCATTCGTCTGACCCCGAAGGGTGAAAAAAAATTTCGAGAGGTCTTTCCGACCCACATTTACTACATCAAACCATTTTTCGAACGGGCGTTAACAGCGGCTGAAATGAAGACGTTGCGCGATCTTCTGCTTCGTCTTAAAGAAAGTTTCGAACGGGAAGAAAAATAAAAACCTGAATAAAGGAGGAAACCATGGCAACCCAAGTAAAGATCCATGATCCTGCGAAAGCAAAAGAGTATTTCGAGGCCAAAATGGCCTTCACCACCGGACCGGTGGAGTTGGAGCGGATGATTCAAGGCGGCGAGGTGAATGTCGTCGACGTGCGCGCTTCGGAGGATTACAACGAGGGGCACATCCCCGGCGCGATCAACCTGCCGAAGGATCGTTGGCAGACCTTGCAAGGACTCCGAAAAGATAAGATCAACGTGCTTTACTGCTACTCTCAGGTCTGCCATTTGGCGGCGGCCGCCGCGGTCGAGTTTGCCGGGAAAGGTTATCCTGTGATGGAATTGGAAGGGGGATTCCGGACCTGGAAAGAGCACGAATTCGACGTTGAGAAATAAGGAGTCACCGTCAGAGAGGCAGGGCTGCGGATGGTCGCATCCGCGGCCCTGTGAAACATCCACTCACATTGGGGGACAAAATGAAGGCTTTCTTTCAAACAGAGGATGCTTGGTCGAGTCTGGTTCTGCGAATGATGATGGGACTCATTATCTTTCCGCACGGCGCTCAGAAGTTGCTCGGCTGGTATGGCGGCTTCGGATTTTCCGGAACAATGGGCTTTTTTACGGAGAAGATGGGTCTCCCATGGATTATCGCTTTGCTCGTCATCTTGGGCGAATCGATCGGAGCGCTCCTCTTGATCACCGGCTTTCTCACCCGGTTCGCGGCGATGAGTCTCGCCGTCATTATGATCGGCGCCATTAGCTTGGTCCACATACCGAACGGCTTCTTCATGAACTGGTTCGGAAAGCAACCCGGCGAGGGATATGAATATCATCTCCTGGTGATCGCGATCTGCGCGGCGTTGGTATTGGCCGGCGGAGGAAAGTGGTCTGTCGATCGCGCTATCGCGGAGAAGCTATGAACCGAACCGTCCTTACGATTTTCGGACGTCCGATTTAAAGATAGTGGTGGGTCCGAAACCACTGAAGGGCATCCCGGATCGCCGGTTCAATCGGCCCCGGCTTGTATCCAAGTTCCTTTCGGGCCTTCGTGATGTCGTAATGATGCATTTCTCGCAGAACCTCGACAAAAAAACCGGGGACCGGCGGATCGCGCCGAAGGAGCTTCGCGAAAAGGATGTCTCCGGCTTTGCTCCCCCAATGGCTGATAAAAAACGGCATCGGAAGGAGGGGAGGGCGAACACCGGCTTGCCGGGCCACCTGCCTGTTGAATTCTTTCCCGGTGGTGTTGACGCCGCCGAGAATGTATCGCTCTCCGATTCTCCCTCGCTCTAAAAGGTCCACCATCCCCCGCGCAACATCCCGCACATCGACCAGATTCATTTTCCCTTCGATATAAAAGGGGAGCCTTCTCTTTGCGATCAGGAGAATCTGCTTTCCGCTCGACGGCTTCACATCATACGGTCCGATCAGAACCGTCGGAACCGCAATGACCGCCGGCAGCTTGCGATGCTGCACATATTGCCGGACCTCCTCCTCCATCGCCGCTTTCGACATCAAATAAGGATTGCGGGAATAACGGGTTTGAAAAGAACAGCGCTCGTCGGCGAGGTCGCCATGGGTGGGAGGGCCGATGGTCGTCAAAGAGCTGCCATAAACCAAGCGATGAACGCCGGACTGAAGGGCCGATTCCATCACCGACCGCAGTTGGGAGACGCCGCGTTGGATCGCTCGATTGACCGGGATCGGTCCTGTCGGATAATACGCGCCGGCGTGAATGACCGCCTCGCAACCCTGCATTGCTTTCAACAATGAATCTCGGTCATCGAAGTCACCCAGGGCGGTTTCGCCCGGAAGCCCATCGATCCCGAGGGTGACGCTATTGGGGCGGTGGAACGCGCGAACGTCGTATCGTTTCTCGAGAAGGGCGCGGATGACATTTGCGCCGAGGAAGCCGGTCGCTCCAAGGACCAGGACTCTCATCTCTTCCTCCAGCTTGTCGAGCTTACGAATTGATTCTGATCCAATCGGAACGATCGAATCAAGCGGGTAGTGGGTCAGTTTGGGCTGAGCGGTTGCTTTTGGGCCGTCATTCCCGCGAAGCTGCACACCGTGCCGAGAGGCATGGTGAATACGAGAAGAAGACTTCCACTCAGATCGATCCGTCA
>Ga0070739_10005123_pt1 | contig 15165 bp, 13 predicted proteins | sample Coa_R1_7_FD_66445 | JGI IMG/M metagenome (GOLD analysis project Ga0070739, IMG submission 66445) | Surface soil microbial communities from Centralia Pennsylvania, which are recovering from an underground coalmine fire - Coalmine... | ecosystem: Environmental > Terrestrial > Soil > Unclassified ... | reverse complement strand
GCCACCAGCTCGGCTCCTCGCTGCTGTTCTGGCTGGTCGAGGGCGCGCTGCGCACCGGCATCTTCCTCGGCTACCTGGCGCTGCTGGCGCGCATGCGCGACCTGCGCCGGGTGTTCGAGTACCACGGCGCCGAGCACAAGGCGATCTCCTGCTACGAGGCGCAGGACGAGCTCTCGCCCGCCCGCGCGCAGCTGTACTCGCGCCTGCACCCCCGCTGCGGCACGAGCTTCCTGCTCGTGGTCATGATCATGGCCATCTTCGTCTTCGCCCCCGTCGGCCTGCCCGCCTGGTGGATCCTCGTCATCACGCGCGTGCTGGGGGTGCCGGTGATCGCCGGGCTGTCCTTCGAGGTCATCCGCTGGGCGGGGCGCAACCGCTCCCGCCGGTGGGTGCGCGCGGTCATGTTCCCCGGCCTCCAGCTCCAGAAGCTGACCACGCGCGAGCCCGACCTCGACCAGCTCGCCGTGGCCATCGCGGCGCTCCAGGCGGTGCTGGCGGCCGAGCAACCGGGCACGCTCTCCGCCGAGGAGCTGCTCGGGGCCGAGGTCGTCGCCTGATGAACGTGGTCATCGTGGGGGCCGGGGTCGGCGGCATCGCCACCGCGATCGAGCTGCGCCGCCACGGCATCGAGGACGTCGTGCTGCTCGAGCGCGCCCCCGAGCTCGGCGGGACCTGGCACTACAACACCTATCCCGGGTGCGCCTGCGACGTCCCCAGCCACCTCTACTCGTTCTCCTACGCGCAGCGCCTGGACTGGTCGCGTGTCTGCTCGCCCCAGGCCGAGATCGCGAGCTACGTGGCGCAGGTGGCGGAGCGCTTCGGGGTGGCCGGCCTCGTGGTCCCGAACACCGAGGTGACCGCGTGCGCGTTCTCCGACGAGTCTCGGCGCTGGACGGTCAGCGCCGCCGACGGGCGCACGTGGGAGGCCGACGCGGTCGTCATCGCCACCGGACAGCTGCACCAGCCTGCGCTGCCGCGCTTCGAGGGCGCGTCGGAGTTCGCCGGCCACAGCTTCCACTCGGCTCGCTGGGATCACGACTACGACCTGCGCGGCAAGCGCGTGGCCGTGATCGGCACCGGCGCCAGCGCCGTGCAGTTCGTGCCCGAGGTGGCCGAGCAGGCCGCGCGACTGCACGTCTTCCAGCGCACCGGCAACTGGTTCCTACCGCGCACCAACCGCCCGTACCCGACCTGGCTGAAGCGCCTCGTCCAGCGCGTGCCGCGGCTCCAGGCCCTGCGCCGGCGCTACGTCTTCCACTACACGGAGGTCATCACGCTGGCCATCCGCCACCCGCGGACGATGGGCCGCGTGGGCAGGCTGTGGTCGACGATCTTCATGCGCATGCAGCTGCGCGACCCCGAGGTGCGGCGCAAGGCGTGGCCGGACTACACGTTCGGGTGCAAGCGCATCCTCTTCAGCTCCCACTTCCTGCCCGCTCTTCAGCGGCCGAACGTGGAGCTGGTCACCGAGCCGATCGCCCGCCTCTCGCGCGAGGGGATCGTCACCGCCGACGGCGTGGAGCGCCCGGTCGACTGCATCATCTACGGCACCGGCTTTCGCACCACCGAGTTCATGTTCCCGATGGAGATCACGGGCCGCGGGGGCCGCTCGCTGCGCGAGGCCTGGGCGCAGGGGCCGCACGCCCACCTCGGTATCGCGGTGCCCGGCTTCCCCTCCCTGTTCATCGTCTACGGCCCGAACACGAACACCTCCGGCGGCTCGATCATCTTCTACGAGGAGGCCCAGGCGGCCTACATCCGCCAGGCCATCGCGCACATGCGCGAGCGCGGCGTGAGCGTGGAGGTGCGGCCCGAGGTCGAGAGCGCGTACGACGAGCTCGTCCAGGCCCGCTTCGCCGGCACCGCCTGGACCGATTGCAACTCCTGGTATCGCGACCAGAGCGGGCGCATCGTGACGAACTGGCCGGGCTACATGGGGGAGTACGCCGACCGCGTCCGGGTCTTCGATCCCGGGGAGTACGAGCGGCTCCCGCTGCCCGAGCTCGCTCCCGCGGCCGCGTAGCCGGGCTCTCCTACACTCGCCTCGATGATCGACGAGCTCGTCGCCCAGATCGAGGCGCGCTTTCGCGAGCTGGAGGCGCAGCTCTCCGACCCCGAGGTGATCGCCAACCGCGAGCGCTTCACCGCTGCGAGCCGCGCCTACCGCGAGCTCGAGCCGGCCGCGCGGCTGGCGGCCGAGTATCGCCGCACGCGCGACGACCTCGAAGGGGCCCGCGAGCTCCTGGACGAGGACGCGGGCGACCCCGAGCTGCGCGCGCTGCTCGAGTCCTCGCGCACCCGCCTGGACGAGCTCGAGGAGGAGATCCGCCTGGCCATGGTCGAGCGCGACCCCAACGACGAGAAGAACGTGATCGTCGAGATCCGCCCGGGCGCCGGCGGCGACGAGGCCGGGCTGTGGGCGGGCGACCTCTACCGCATGCTCACGCGCTACGCCGAGCGCCGCGGGCTCTCGGTCGAGCCGATGGCCATCGGTGAGGGCACCTACACCTTCGCGGTCAAGGGCGACGGGGCCTACTCGGTGTTCAAGTTCGAGGGCGGCACCCACCGCGTCCAGCGCGTGCCGGAGACCGAGTCCCAGGGGCGCATCCACACCTCGACGGCCACCGTCGCCGTGCTGCCCGAGGCCGACGAGGTCGAGGTCGAGATCGATCCCGGCGAGCTTCAGATCGACGTCTACCGGAGCTCGGGGCCGGGCGGCCAGTCGGTCAACACCACCGACTCCGCCGTGCGGATCACCCACAAGCCGAGCGGCATCGTGGTGTCGATGCAGGACGAGAAGTCCCAGCTTCAGAACCGCGAGCGCGCCATGCGCGTGCTGCGCGCGCGGCTCTACGAGCGCGCCCTGGCCGAGCAGCAGGCCGCCCTGGCCGCCACGCGCCAGGCCCAGGTGGGCACCGGCGAGCGGGCGGAGAAGATCCGCACCTACAACTATCCCGAGAAGCGCGTCACCGACCACCGCATCGGGTTGCGGCTGCACAACCTGGACTCGATCCTGGTCGGCGAGATGGACGAGCTGACCTCGGCCCTCCAGGACGACGAGAAGCGCCGGCGGCTGGAGGCCCAGGCGGTTGCCTGAGCTGGCGGCCGGCGTGACGATCTCGCAGACGCTGGCGCTGGCCGCCGCGGACCTGCACGCCGCCGGCCTGGACACGCCGCGCCTCGACGCCGAGCTCCTGCTGGCCCATGCGCTGGGGGTCGACCGGGCGCGGCTCGTGCTCGACGCGCGCGAGCCAATCGAGCAGGGGGCCGCCGCGCGCTTCGAGGCGCTGCTCGAGCGGCGGCGCTCGTGCGAGCCCGTGGCCTACATCCTCGGCCGTCGCGCCTTCCGTCGCCTGGAGCTGTCGGTCGACCCCCGCGTGCTGATCCCGCGGCCCGAGACCGAGCTGCTGGTCGAGGCCGGGCTCTCGCTGCCCCCGGGGGCCCGCGTGCTCGATGTGGGCACCGGCAGCGGCGCGGTCGCGCTGGCCCTGGCCGACGAGCGGCCCGATCTCGAGGTGTGGGGGAGCGATGCCAGCGCCGAGGCGCTCGAGGTGGCGCGCGCGAACGCCGCGCGCCTGGGGCTCCCGGTGTCGTTCGTGCAGGCCGACCTGCTCGAGGGCGTGCCCGGGCCGTTCGACGCCGTGCTGGCCAACCTCCCCTACGTGGCCGATGGAGAGCAGCTGCCCGCCGACGTGGCGGGCTTCGAGCCCCGGCTCGCCCTGTACGGCGGCCCCGACGGCCTGGTCCTGATGCGCCGGCTGGCCGGCCAGCTGGGTGCGGTGCCGTTCGCGGCGCTGGAGGTCGGGCTCGGGCAGGCCGCGGCGGTGGCCTGGCTGCTGCGCGGGGCCGGCCTGCACCAGGTCGAGCTCGCGCGCGACCTGGCCGGGATCGAGCGCGTGGTCGTGGGACGGCGGGCGTGAGCGCCGCCGCCTTCGAGGCCTGCATCGCCGCGGGCGGCGTCGCCGTCTTCCCGTCCGACACCGTCTACGGGCTGGCCTGCGACCCCGAGAACGGCAACGCGGTGAAGCGGCTGCACGCCCTCAAGGGCCGCGCGCCCGAGAAGCCCTCGGCCGTCATGTGGTTCGCGCTCGAGGCCGCCCTGGACGCCCTGCCCGAGCTCGGGCCGCGCACGCGCGCGGCCCTCGAGCGGCTGCTGCCCGGGCCGGTCAGCCTGGTCGTGCCCAACCCGCGCGCTCGCTTCCCGCTGGCCGCGGGCGGCGACCCCGCCTCGCTGGGCGTCCGGGTCGTGTCGGTGCCCGCGCTCGATGGGGTCGGCCTGCCGGTGCTTCAGACGAGCGCCAACCTGGCCGGCGGACCCGATCCGGTTGCCCTCGACGAGGTCCCGGCGTCGATCCGCGCGGGCGCCGAGCTCGTGCTCGACGGCGGGCGGCTGCCGGGCACCCCGTCCAGCGTCGTCGATCTGCGCCGCTACGAGGAGTCGGGGGAGTGGGCGGTCCTGCGGGCGGGCGCCGTGGCCGAGGAGGCTCTGCGCGAGGCCCTGGGCTGGGAGTTTCACTTCGACCCCGCCACCTACGCCGCCGAGATCCGCGAGGAGATGCCGCTCTACGACCGCCTACAGGACGAGCTCGTGCGAGCCAGCGGCTCGGAGGCGCGGCGGATCCTCGAGCTGGGCACGGGCACGGGGGAGACCGCCGGGCGGCTGCTCGCCCGCCACCCCGACGCCCGGCTCGTGGGCATCGACGTCTCCGCCGAGATGCTCGCCGCGGCCGCCTCGGCGCTGCCGGCCGAGCGGGTGAGCCTGCGGGTGGCTGCCCTGGAGGACGAGCTCCCACCGGGGCCGTTCGACCTCGTCGCCTCGGCGCTGTGCGTGCACCACCTGCGCGGGCGCGAGAAGGCCGACCTGTTCGTGCGGGTGGCCGCCGCGCTCGCGCCCGGCGGGCGCTTCGTGCTCGGCGACGTCGTCGTCCCGGAGGACCCGGCGCAGGCCACGACGCCGCTGACGGCCGGCTACGACCACCCCAGCCCTGTGGCCGAGCAGCTCGCCTGGCTCGAGGAAGCGGGCCTCTCCGCGCGGCTCAGCTGGGCGGCCGGAGACCTCGCCGTGATCGTGGCCGCGGCGCCCGGGGGCGCTGGTATCGTCGGACCATGACCGCCGCCGAGCTTCCGCCCGATTTCTTCAACCGCCCGCTCGCCGAGGTCGACCCCGAGATCGCCGAGGCGCTCGACCACGAGCTCGAGCGCCAGCAGCGCACGCTCGAGATGATCGCCTCGGAGAACTTCGTCCCGCTGGCCGTGCTCGAGTGCCAGGGCAGCGTCCTGACGAATAAGTACGCCGAGGGCTACCCGGGCCGCCGCTACTACGGCGGCTGCGAGTGGATCGATGTCGCCGAGCAGCTGGCCATCGACCGCGCCAAGGCGCTGTTCGGGGCCGAGCACGCCAATGTCCAGCCCCACTCGGGGGCCCAGGCCAACGCGTCGGTCTACCACGCGCTGCTCCAGCCCGGCGACACGCTGATGGGGCTCGAGCTCGCCCACGGCGGCCACCTCACGCACGGGATGAAGATCAACGTCTCCGGCCGCCTGTACGACATCGCGCCCTACCAGGTCGACCGCGAGACCTCGCTGATCGACATGGACGAGGTCGAGCGCGTGGCGCTGGAGCGCCGGCCGAAGATGATCCTGGCCGGGTGGTCGGCCTACCCGCGCCAGCTCGACTTCCCCCGCTTCCGGGAGATCGCCGACGCCGTGGGCGCCTACCTGGTCGTCGACATGGCCCACTTCGCGGGCCTGGTGGCCGCCGGGCTGCACCCCAACCCGGTCCCCTACGCGCACGTGGTCACGACCACGATCCACAAGACGATCGGCGGCGGGCGCGGCGGGCTCATCCTGTGCAAGGAGGAGCTGGCGCGCAAGATCGACTCCGCGGTGTTCCCCGGCCAGCAGGGCGGGCCGCTGGAGCACATCATCGCCGGCAAGGCCGTGGCGCTGCGGATCGCCGCCTCCGAGCCGTTCCGCGAGCGCCAGCAGCGCACGCTCGACGGCGCCCGCGCGGTGGCCGCCGAGCTGCTGGGCGCCGGCGGGGGCGTGAACGTGCTCACGGGCGGCACCGACGTGCACCTCGTCCTGTGCGACCTGCGCGAGTCCGAGCTCGACGGCAAGCAGGCCGAGGATCGCCTGCACTCGATCGGCATCACCGTGAACCGCAACGCGGTCCCGTTCGACCCTCGCCCACCGGCGGTCTCCTCGGGCCTGCGCATCGGCACGCCCGCGCTGGCCACGCGGGGCCTTCAGGTCGAGGACTTCGTCGAGGTCGGCCGCATCCTCGCCGAGGCCCTGGCCGCGCCCGACTTCGAGGCCCGGCGCGGCGAGCTGGCCGAGCGCTCCGCGGCCATCGCCGAGCGCTACCCGCTGTACGCCGGGCTGCGCGCGGCCGCCGTCGTGTAGAGCCCGGCGGGCGGTCGGCGCCCACGCGCGCCGCCCGCGTGTAGGGCCGTCGGCGCGCGGGCCGCCCGCCCCTCTCTGTCACAGAACTGCGACGGGCAGCTTCAACTCTGTTCCAATTCGCGGCGGCGCGCTTGCGCGCGGGCGTCGCGGCCCGATACTCGGGTGCGTGCCCTCCCGCGAACGTGCTTGCGAACCCAATCCGGATCCCGGCTCCGCCGATCGGGTCGGCGAGCACGCTATTCGTGCTCGAGAACCCACTCGGCCCGCGGCGAGCGCGGTTTGGGTCCCCGAGCACGTTCGCGGCACGGGCGACGGCGAGCTCGCGCGGGTGGCCAGCGCCCAGCGTGGCGTCGTCACGCGCGACCAGTGCCTGGCGGCCGGGCTGACCCGGAGCGCGATTCGCACGCGCCTCGCCGCCGGCCGGCTCCACGTCATCCACCGTGGCGTCTACGCCGTCGGCCGCCCGTCGCTGGAGGCGCTCGGCCGCGAGTGGGCCGCCGCTCTCTACCTGAACGCTCACGGCGTCCTCAGCCACGCCAGCGCGGCCGCGCTGTGGGGACTCTCGGCGCGCGAGCCGGCCGAGGTCACCCTCACCGTGGTCGGGCGCGACGTCCGCTCGCGACCCGGGCTGCGCGTCCACCGCGCGCTCGAGCTCGACCGCCGCGACCTCCGCAACCGCCATGGCCTCCCGGTCACGAGCCCGTCGCGGACGATCGTCGACCTGGCCGCCGAGACGCCGCTCGACGAGCTCGAGTCCCTGCTCGCCGAGGCGACGGTCCGCCGCCTCGTCACCCCGAGCGAGCTCGCGGCGGCGGCCGGCCGCGTGCCCGGCCACCGGGGCATGGCCAAGATCCATGCGCTTGTCAGCGCCGAGGAGGACCCCGCTCTGACCCGCTCGAAGGCCGAGCGGCGGCTGCTGGCGCTGATCCGGGCGGCCGGGCTGCCGGCGCCGCTCGTCAACCAGCCGTTCCTGGGCTACCAGCTCGACATGCGCTGGCCCGCGCAGAAGCTCGTGATCGAGTTCGACGGCTTCCGCTTCCACGGCCACCGCGTCGCCTTCGAGCGCGACCGCCGGCGCGACCAGATGCTGGTGGCGGCCGGCTACCGCGTCATGCGGGTCACCTGGCGCCAGCTCGAGCAGGAGCCGCTGGCCGTGCTCGCGCGCCTGGCCGCGGCGCTGAGCCTGGCCGCGGCGTGAGCGCGGGGTCTCAGCCGCTTAACCTGGCGGCGGCGTGAGCGCGAGGTCCCCCCCGGCTGCCATGCTTGACAGGTCGGATGCGCTACTGGGATGCCGTCTTCGCCTTCTTCGTGGCCATGGCGATCTCCGCCGTGCTCACCCCGCTGGCGGCCCGGCTCGCCCGCCGCCTCGGGGTCGTCGAGCTGCCCAGCGAGCGCGGCCTGGCCGAGCGGATCACGCCGCTCCTGGGCGGGCTGGCCATCCTGGCCGCGGTCGTGGCCGCGATCGCCATCTGGGTCCCCGCCACCATCCACCTGCCCAAGCCCCCGCACTCGGGCCACCAGTCCAAGCCGGTCGTGCACACGTGGGCGATCGTCGCCGGCGCGTGCGTGATCACGCTCGTCGGCGCCATCGACGACTGGCGCAGCCTGCGCCCTCAGTGGAAGCTGGCCGGGCAGATCATCGCCGCGATCATCGCCGTCGAGGGCGGCGTGGTGGTCTACGACGTGACGCTGCCGTTCGTGGGCGCGCTCCAGTTCCCGCACACGGGCGGGGTGCTCAGCGCCATCTGGCTGGTCGGGCTCATGAACGTGGTCAACTTCTCCGACGGCGTGGACGGCCTGGCCGCCGGCCTGACCACGATTGACGGCGTCGCCTTCGCCATCATCGCCTTCTCCTTCCACGCCTACGACTCGGCGGCGTGGATGGCGGCGCTCACCGCGGGCGCCGCGCTCGGCTTCCTGTTCCACAACTTCCACCCCGCGCGCGTCTTCATGGGCGACTCGGGCGCGAACCTGCTCGGCTACATGCTCGGCGTGGTGGCCATCATCGGCTCGGTCAAGACCAACGCCGTGGTCGCCCTGGTCGTGCCGCTGATCATCCTGGCCGTGCCCTTCCTCGACACCAGCTTTGTGGTGGCCAAGCGGCTGAAGTACCGGCGCAAGCCGTGGCTGGCCGACGCCAACCACTTCCACCACCGCATGGCCCGCATCGGCTTCAGCCAGCGCAAGACCGTGGCCCACCTGTACGCGTGGACGGCGCTGATGGCGGGCCTCGCCGTGGCCCTGCGCTTCGTCCCCTACCACCACCACAAGCCCAGCTACTACGAGTGGGGGTGGGTGGCGGTGCTCGCCGTGCTCGGTCTGGCCGCGCTGGCGGCCAGCTTCTACCTCGTCTACGTTCTCGAGATCCTCAAGTTCCGACATCTCCGCAGCTTCCAGCTGCGCCGCGCCGATCCCGACACCAGCGAGCACGAGGTGCAGGAGCAGGTCCGGCGCGAGTTCGAGACCGGCGAATTCGACCGCGTGCGCTGATGGGAGCCCTGGGCCGCGCGGAGCGCCTGACGCTGGGCGCCATCGTCCTCATCACGGCCGTGGCCGGGGTCATGCGCTACGCGGGCGGGGTCCCCGAGGCCGTCGCGTTCGTCTGCGCCGGGCTCTCGCTGGCCGGGCTGGCCTGGATGGTGTCGTTCTCCACCGAGCAGCTGGGCCGGCGCTTCGGGCCCGGGGCGACCGGCCTCATGCAGTCGACGCTGGGGAACCTGCCCGAGTTCTTCGTCGTCATCTTCGCGCTCCAGGCCCACCAGCGGACGGTGGCCGAGACGGCGATCCTGGGCTCGATCCTCGTCAACGCGCTGCTCGTGCTCGGCCTGGTGATCATCGCGGGGGCCCGGCGGGCGCGGGACGGAGTGATGCGCTTCAGCACCCAGCTGCCGAACGACACGGCCACGCTACTGCTGATCTCGACCTTCATCATCGTCCTGATCGGCCTCACGACGTCCTCCAAGGACCTGGCCAGCCACCACACCAAGGCGATCTCGATCGTCGGCGCCGTTGTGCTGCTCGTCGTCTACGGGACGTGGCTGCGCCAGTACCTGAAGGGCGATCCGGTGCCGGGCGAGGAGGAGGAGCCCGCGCGGGTGCCGGTCGCGCTGAGCGCCGTGTTCCTGCTCTGCGCCGGCGTGGCCTCGGCCTTCGTCTCGGACTGGTTCGTGCACGCGCTCCAGCCGACGATCACCAGCGCGCACATCTCGCAGGCCTTCGCGGGCCTGGTCATCGTGGCCATCGCCGGCAACGCGGTGGAGAACGTCACCGGCATCGTGCTGGCCCACAAGGGGCGCTCCGAGCTCGCGATCTCGGTGGTCAAGAACTCGGTGGCCCAGATCGCCGCCTTCCTGTACCCGGCGCTCGTGCTCGTCTCGCTGCTCACCGCGACCACTCTGACCTTCGCGCTGGCGCCGGTCTACATCGGCGCGCTGCTCGGCACGGCGGTGATCGTCTGGCAGATCACCGGCGACGGCGAGGCCACCGTGTTCGAAGGCGCCGCGCTGATCGCCACCTTCGTCGTGCTGGCGACGGTGGCGGCGTTCGAGTAGCCGCGCTCAGCCCGCGCGGCGGACGGCGTGACGGCGGTGGTGGCGCCGCCGGCGGTGGCGGCGGTGGCGGCGGTGGTGGGAGTGGTGGGCGACCGGCGGCGGCTGGCTGGCGCTCTGACCGAGCCAGTCGGGCGTGAAGCTGGAGAAGACGGGCGAGGCCAGCAGGCTGCGCAGGGCTCGGGCGGAGGCCGGGAAGCGGCTCAGCCGGAACGGCCCCACCGGGTTCACGCCCTGGTTGTAGATCATCATCCGCACGCGCGGGTGGCTGCGCACCCAGCCGAACAGCTCGCGCACGAAGCCAGGGTCGTCCCCGCCCCACATCGCCCACTCGCCGAACACGAAGGGCAGCCCGCGGAAGGCCGCGTAGAAGGAGTTCAGGCCGGTGAAGTTGGGGAACTTGGAGTAGAAGTCGGTGCCCACCCAGTCGACCCACTGGCGCCCGGGCCAGTAGTCGGCCGGCTGGTTGCCGGCGATGTCGGGGGAGCCGCCGGTCATCGGCACCCACAGCATCGCCACCTGCGGGGTGGGGAGCGTGCCGCTGGCGTGCACGGGCGGCATCCCCAGCGCGTGCAGCTGGGCGTCGATCGTGGCCACCGGGCCCCCACGCAGGATCAGCGTGACCCGGCGCCAGGCGTTCTTGTAGGCGGTGGGGGAGTGGCCGGCGCCGCGGTAGGCGCCGGTGCTGCCGAAGGCGCAGTAGGGGTTGTTGGCGTTGTCCATCTCCGCCATGAGCCGGATGTAGGTGGGGCGCCCGCTCTGGAAGATGGCGTTGTTGAGGGAGATGAGCCAGGCGTCGCCCTGGCCGGCCGCGATCCCGGCCGGCGTGATCATCTCCTGCGTGCCCGAGGCCGTGGTGATGTGGATCATCAGCCGCGCCTGGGCGGCGGCGGCGTCCTTGAACATGCCCGGGAGGTACTCGCCCCAGGCCGAGAAGACCTGGTAGACGGCCGGATGCTTGCCGGTGGCCTGCTGGTACTCGGAGATCGGCTGGCCGGCCACCCCCTGGAAGATCTGGCCGGGGGAGGGCAGGAAGGCGTCGGCGGTGGCACCGGAGGGGGCCAGGGCGAGCCCCACCGCGGCTAGGATCGGCGTAACCGCGGCCGCGCAGAGTCGTAGTTTCGCTGACCGGGTTGGCAGGGAGCGGCCCATGCCCGTCGTATTCGGCTAAAGGGCCGCCGCATATAAGTCGAAGTCAGGTCAAGAGTCTTACCTTGAGTCGGATGCACCCACGTCTGGTGCGGCAACTGCCGCTGCTTGCCGCCTTCGCCGCCGCGCTGCTCGGCGCCGTCAACATCGCCTCGGCGCTGACCCCGAACGTCCGCTGGCGCGGGCACCTGCTGCTTCAGTTCGAGCCCGTGGAATGGATGCGGCTCTTCCACGCCCTGGCGCTCCCCGCGGGCGCCGCCCTGCTGCTCGTCGCCCCCTACCTGGCCAAGCGCCGCCACCGCGCCTGGCAGGTGGCCGTGGTGCTGATGGTCGCGCTGGGGTGCTTCGACCTCCTCAAGGGCCTGGACTTCGAGGAGACCGTTCTCACCTGGGCCGTGGCCGCCCTGCTCGTGGCCGGGCGCCGGGCCTTCGCCGTCCGCCACGACCCGGTGACGCTGCGCTCGGCGGTCTGGCGCGCGCCCCTGCTCGGGCTGCTGGCCGTCGGTGTAGCCGCGCTGGCCACCTGGGCCTCCCAGGGCCACCCGTCCGGCGCCTCCGTCGCTCGCGAGACGCTCGACCTGCTGCGCTGGCACGCCGGCCCGATCCACTTCCACCGTCACGCCTTCGAGCACCACTACTTCGCCTGGATCCCGCTCAGCGTGCACATGATCGAGATCGCCACGCTGCTCGGCATCGCGTATCTCATCTTCCGGCCGCTGGCCGCGCCGCGCGCCCTGCCCTCGCCCGCGGCCCGGCAGGCCGCCGTGGCCCTCGTGCGCGCCCACGGCCACGACACGCTGTCGTTCTTCAAGCTGCGCGGCGACAAGCACTACTACTTCAGCGCCGACCGCCGGGCCTTCGTCGGCTACCGGATCGAGAACGGCGTGCTGCTGCTCTCCGGCGATCCCGTCGGCCCCGATGCGGCGTTCCCGCAGCTGCTGGCCGACCTGCGCGCGTTCGCGCGCGAGCGCGGGTTGAAGCTCGGCGCCGTGGGCGCCAGCGAGCGCCTGCGCCCGCTCTACGAGGAGATGGGCCTGCGCACGATCTACCTGGGCGACGAGGCGGTCGTCGAGCTCGAGCGCTTCTCGCTCGAGGGCCGCCCGATCCGCAAGGTCCGCCAGTCGGTCACCCGCCTCAGCAAGGCCGGCTACACGGCGGAGCTGTGCGAGCTCGGGCGCCTCGACGCGGCGACGGTGAGCGCCATCGAGCGGGTCCTCGAGGTCGGGCGCCAGGGCGCGCCCGAACGCGGCTTCTCGATGGCCATGGACAGCATCGACTGCGAGCGGGGGCAGGACACGCTGGTGGTCCTGGCCCGGGACGCCGAGGGCGCCATCCGCGGCGTGCTGCACTTCGTCCCCGTCTACGGGCGCCCGGCCGTCTCGCTGTCGTTCATGCGCCGGGACCCGGCTACGCCCAACGGCCTGACCGAGTTCCTGGTCGCCCGCGGGGCCGAGCTGCTGCGAGAGCGTGGCGTCCAGGAGATGTCGCTGAACTTCGCCGCCTTCGCCAAGTGGATGCACAGCCCCGAGTGCCGCTACGAACGCGTGCTGGGCAGGCTGGTGTCCCTGGGCAACCGGTGGTTCCAGATCGAGAGCCTGTACCGCTTCAACGCCAAGTTCTTCCCGCGCTGGGAACCGCGGTACCTCGTCTACGACGGCGCGCTGGGGCTTCCGCGGGCCAGCATCGCCGCTCTCTGGGCCGAGGGTCAGCTCTGGAAGCCCACGCTCAGCGCGCGCGAGGGCATCGCAACGCGCCGGGCCGCGTGATCACGCTACCCTAAAGAACTCCGGCTCTGAGAGCAGGGCCGGGGGCATGCGTCGCCTGCCGCTCCGCGGGCGGCGCCTCAACTTGCCGTGCCGACCTGCGGTACGGTCCCTCCCTTACTCAGCCTGAACAGCGTGCATCGCAAACATGACGAACACCCGTCGCCCTGTCACGAGCAGGGACGCGGCCGGCGCCCTCATCCCGTCCTTCTTGCAGGGGAAATCCGTTGTCGCTAGGCGCTTCCGTGGTCTCTGAGCCCACCCCCTCCGTGATCGCCTACCTCGACGTGATCGTGCTCGCGCTGGCTGCGCCGATCATGATCCTGATGGGCGTGCCCGCGCTCGGCTACGGGGTGGGGGCGGGGGCGTGGGTCCTGCTCCGGGCGGTCGGGGTGCTGGTCGAGCGCGCCGCCGTGTCCACGCCCGGAGCGCGCGGGCAGATCAGCATGCGCATGGGATACATGCTCGGGCGCATCTTCCTGCTCGCATTGGCCATCATCCTGGTCCGCAGCAGCGGGGGCCGGGACGACGGGCTGGCCGCCCTGGTGGTCATCGCGGCCGCCTTCACCATCCAGCTGGCCATCTCGGCCGTGAACCGCCCGAGGTCGCGATGAGCAGAGGCCGCAAGGTGATGTGGACGATCGTGGGGGTCTACCTGCTCGGGATCATCGGGCTGGTCCTGATCTTCGGCTTCGGCCACAAGAACAACAGCTTCCAGATCCAGAACGAGTTCAAGCTCACGAGCTGGATCCACCTGGGCGTCCTCTCGATCAACCGCGCGGTCGTCTACCTGTTCATCGCCACCGTGCTCACGGTGCTCTCGATGATCTTCATCGCCGGGCGCATGCGGGCGCGTCCCAACCGGGTGCAGACCGCGGTGGAGATGCTCTACTCGTTCATGCGCGAGAACATCACCCGGGCCAACATGCCGGACTCGCTGGCCGTGAAGTGGTTCCCGTTCATCGGCGCGCTGTTCCTGTTCCTGTGGTGGTGCAACATGATCGGGTACATCCCGCTGCCCACCAACAGCGAGCAGAAGTTCAACGTCTTCGGCGCGCACATACCGTCCTTCGCGCTCTATGCCGCCACGGCCAACATCTCGGTGCCGCTGGTGCTGGCCATCGTCGTGTTCCTCGTCTTCAACTTCGAGGGCATCCGCACGCAGGGGCCGATCGGCTACCTGAAGAGCCTCATCCCGGCCGGCGTCAAGGGCCCGATGCTCCTGCTGATCTTTCCGCTCGAGCTGATCTCCACGTTCATGCGACTGATCTCGCTCACCGTGCGACTCTTCGCCAACATCCTGGCCGGCCACATGATCATCCTGTTCATGGCCGGTGGCCTGGCCGTGATCCTCGGCCTCTCGTTCCTGGGCTGGTTCACCATGCCGGCCGCGATCGCCATCTACCTGTTCGAGCTGGTGCTGGTGGCGACGCTCCAGGCCTTCATCTTCGCCACGCTGGCCGCCATCTACATCGGCGGCGCCGTCTCTCACCACTAACCACACAAGGAGCTGACTCCAGTGCTTCTCACCCACGTCCTCTCTCTCGCCGCCGCGTCCGGCCTGACCGGCAGTCTCGGGGGCCTCGGCATCGGCATCGGCGGCGGTCTCGGCGCGGTGGGCGCCGGCGTCGGCATCGGCATCATCTTCGGCAAGGTCATCGAGGCGGTGACCCGCCAGCCCGAGATGCGGGACGAGATCACCAGCATCCAGTGGCTGGGCTTCGCGCTCACCGAGGCCTGCTTCTTCTACGGGCTCGTCGCCGGCCTGCTCTCCTACGTCCTGAAGTAGATGGCCGCCTCCGCTGTGATAGCCCCGCTCGCCTCGAGCGGCTCGTTCCTGGTCACGCCCAACGTCGGGCTGATGGTGTGGACGCTGATCCTGTTCTTCGTCTCGATGGCGGTGCTGGCCAAGTACGCCTTCCCGTACATCTCCGAGGCGCTGGACAAGCGCCAGCGCGCGATCGAGGACTCGATCGACGCCGCCGAGCGCACCCGGCAGGAGGCCGACCAGATCCTGGCCGACTACCGCGAGCGCCTGCACGAGGCTCGCCGGCAGGCCGAGGAGATCGTCGACCGGGCCCGCAAGACGGCCGAGATCCACGAGCGCGACGCCCAGCAGGAGGCCGTCGCGCGCCGCGAGCAGATGATGGAGCAGACCCGCCGCGACATCGAGGCGGAGACGCGCCGGGCGATCGACGAGATCCGCCGGGAGGTCGCCGATCTCACCGTCATGGCCACCGAGAAGGTGACGCGCAAGACGCTGACCGAGGACGACCAGCGCCGGCTCGTGCAGGACGCAC
>Ga0070739_10005121_pt1 | contig 15168 bp, 16 predicted proteins | sample Coa_R1_7_FD_66445 | JGI IMG/M metagenome (GOLD analysis project Ga0070739, IMG submission 66445) | Surface soil microbial communities from Centralia Pennsylvania, which are recovering from an underground coalmine fire - Coalmine... | ecosystem: Environmental > Terrestrial > Soil > Unclassified ... | reverse complement strand
CGGTTCCCCCGGCGGACGCGGCCACCGTGGTCGGACGCCGGGCGAGCGTCGCGCTGGTCCCTGGTGAGCTCGTCACCCCGATGGACGTCTCGGCCGGTTCGCGGGTCCCGCCCGGCGACGCCATCGTCGGGGTGGCCATGAAAGGCAGCCAGCTCCCGGCGGAGGGAGTGTCGGCGGGGGACACGGTGGACGTCGTGCTGACCGGCACCCCCGGTTCACCCGTGAGTCCTTCGGGCACGGTGGGTGCTGCTCCCGTCGGTCTCTCGGCGCCCGGCGGCTCCCCGGCCCCCGCGCTGGCCGGCTCGCCATTCGGCGCCACCCTCGTGGACCACGTGCTCGTGACCGCCGTCGTCATCCCCGGGCAGACTCAGAGCGGGATCACGGACGTGTCGCTGCTCGTCCCGCACGACGTGGCCGCGGCCATTGCCGATGCTTCGACAGCGGGAGAGATCGCGCTGATCGGCGTCCCGGCACGATGACGACCGTCGCGTTCGTCGGAGCCAAGGGTGCGCCCGGCGTGACGACGACCGTGTGCGCGGTCGCCGCAGTCTGGCCGGACGTGCGCCCTGTCGTCGTGGCCGAATGCGATCCGGCAGGTGGCGATCTCGCGGCCCGATTCGGGTTGGGCACGGAACGGGGGATGGCGAGCCTCGTCCTGGCCGCCCGCGCGGAAGCGGGAAGAGGACCGACGTCGGCGCCGTCGCTCGACCCGCACGTGCAGGAGCTTCCAGGAGGGCTCGGGGTCGTCGTCGGGCCGGTGGGCGCTGATGCCGCATCGGTCGTCGATCAGCAACTCGCCCTGCTGCCGGCACGGTCGTGGCGCGGCGTGGACGGATCAGCCGACCGCGAGGACCTGGTCATCGATTGCGGTCGCCTTACTCCGGATGCCCCGGGCCAGAGACGCATCCTGCTCGAAGCGGACCTGGTTGTCCTCGTCGCGCGCGGTGACGCATCCTCGATCGTGAACGGACGCTGGGCTGCCGATCGCTTGGCCGACCTGCGCGGAGACCGGTCGACGACGCGGCTCGTGCTCGTCGAACCCGTCTCGTTCGAACCGGGAGAGATCGCAGACGTGATCGGCCTCCCGCTGGTCGGATGCATACCTCACGACACGCCGGCCGCCGAGACCCTGTGCGGCGTGCCGAGCTCGGCACGTTCGCTGGCCCGATCGGCGCTCATAACCGCCGCTCGGAAGGTGGCGCACGACTGCGCGGCCCCAGCAGTGGCGAAAGGACTACGCAATGCATCCTGACACGCGGACACAGATGATCGGGGCGATCCGCGCCCAGGTCGCGGACGATCTCGCCGATGCGGGCATCCGTGGATTGACGGAGGACGACCGCCGAGAGCTCGCCCGACAACTCGCCCTGGAGCGCCTGCAAGCGGTCGCGGCCGACCGGATGCTGGCGGGGCAGCCGCCCCTCGCTCCGCTCGAGGAGCAACTGGTGGCTCAGGACGTGATCGACGCCCTGTTCGGCCTCGGCCGGCTCCAGAGCCTCATCGACGATCCCGAGGTCGAGAACATCGACGTGAACGGCGCGGACCGCGTCTGGGTCACATACGCCGATGGCACGAAGCGCCTCGCTGATCCGATCGCCGAGTCCGATGACGAGCTCGTCGAGGTGATCCGATCGGCTGCCGCCCGACTCGGTCTGTCGGAGCGGCGGTTCGACAACGCGTGTCCCGAGCTCGATCTCCGTCTTCCCGACGGCAGCCGGTTGTCGGCGGTCATGGCCGTGACGGCGCGCCCGGCGGTCTCGGTACGTCGCCACCGATACGTCGACCTCACCTTGGCGGACCTCGTTTCCCTCGGAGCCATGGACGACGCCGTGGCCGATTTCCTGGCTGCGGCGGTCCGGGCCAGGAAGAACATCGTCGTCGCCGGTGCGATGAACTCCGGCAAGACGACCCTCGTACGCGCCCTCGCGTCCGAGATCCCGGCGAGGGAACGCGTGGTCACGATCGAGCAGGCATTCGAGCTCGGGCTCGACACGATGGGCGAGCGCCATCCGGATCTCGTCGCGCTCGAGGCCCGCAGTGCGAACGCCGAGGGAGAAGGTCAGGTGTCGATGGCCCGTCTCGTGCGACGGGCGCTTCGGATGAATGCGGACCGGGTGATCGTTGGAGAGGTCCTCGGCGACGAAGTGCTTCCGATGCTCAACGCCATGAGCCAGGGTCGCTCAGGATCGATGTGCACGATCCATGCCGACTCTTCGGCGGGGGCGTTCCGTCGGCTTGCTTCCTATGCAGTGCAGGCCCCGGAACGTCTTCCGCTCGAGTCGACGAACCTGCTCATCGCAGGCGCAGTCCATTTCGTGGTCTACGTGGAGGTGGCCGAAGAACCGTCCGGTCGACCGGGAACGGAGCTCGAGCGGCTGGCACAGATGGGCACGACTCCGGCGGACAGCAATTCCGCGTTCACGGCGGTTCGCCGCCGACGGTTCGTCTCGTCGATCCGTGAGGTGGTCGACGCAGATGGTCTCCAGGTGATCTCCAACGAGGTCTTCACCCCGGGGGCCGACGGACGAGCCGTCCCCTCGGCCCCGCTTCGCTCGTCGACATTGGCCGACCTCGCGGCGAAGGGATACGAACCGTCCTGGACCCGGGTCGAGTCGAGGTCGTGGTCATGAGCGCCATGACCAGCTTGGCGATCGCGGGGATGGCAGCTGGCGCCATCGGCTTGCTCTTGGGACTCCGCAAGGCCTACGGCACCGCGGCGCCCGTTCGGCTCGAGCGCCCCGGTGCACCGAAAGGACGTCCACTGATGCCGATCGCCGCCCTCGTCCTCGCGCTCGTGACGCTGCTTCTCACCAGATGGCCCGTCGCCGCACTGCTGGTCGGTGTAGCCGGGTTCGGGGTCCCTCGCCTGCTGCGGGCGCTGTCCGCCGACCGGACGAGCGCCCGGGTGGAGTCGGTCGCAACCTGGACGGAGCTCCTACGCGACACGCTCTCGGCGGCGTCCGGGCTCAACCAGGCCATCGTGGCGACCGCCGAACTGGCGCCGAAGGCCATACGTGGTCCGGTCATGGCCCTTGCCGAGCGACTGACCAGTGGAGTCCCCATGGACGAGGCGCTCCGGTATCTCGCGGACGAGATCGACGACCCCAGTGCCGATCTGGTGGTCTGCGCGCTGCTGCTCGCTTCGACCAGCCAGACGCAGAAACTCGCCGACCTCCTCGGTGCGTTGGCAGACGCAAGCCGCGAGGAGGTCGCGATGCGGCTTCGTGTGGAAGCAAGCCGGGCTTCATCGAGGAGTTCGGTCAGGACCGTGATGATCTTCTCGCTCGGCTTCGCGCTGTTGATGTTCGTCGCGGCCCACAGCTATCTCTCACCCTTCGGAACTGCGGCGGGGCAGATCGTGCTCGTTGCCGTCGGAGCCTGCTACGCCGCCGGGCTCACCCTGATGGTCCGCCTCGTTCGACCGAGACAGGGGGCCCGGCTCCTCGTCGGAAGGACGGCGTCGTGACCATCGTCCTTCTCGCTGGTCTCGGGACCGGATTGGCGCTCATCGGCCTGTGGCGAGCGGCTCGCCCCTCGCGGGGATCGGCCCACGGCGTCGTACGGGCCATGGAATTGGCCTCGGTGGCATCGAGAGACGCCAGCCGCCTGCGCGCGAGCGGTGGCCCCTCGGCCATGGCCACCCCCCAGCCCGCTCCGAAGGACCGAAGGCAATCGCCCTTCGAGGTGCATCGCCGGGTGGGCGAGCTCGTCGCCGATGCCTTGGACGACCGGTTCCGTCACAGTGGACCCGACACGCTGTTCTCGGAGATCTCGGGCTGGTTGAGGGTCACCGGGACCTCGCTCAGCGAGGTGTGCGGCGAAGTCGTGCTCGCCGCCTTCGCCGGACTCGCACTGCCGATCGTGTTCCAGATGGTCGCCGGCGCCGGCGGCGTCCGGGTCCCGGCGACCTTCCTTCTTCCGGCGGCACCCCTCGCCGGGACCGCCTTCGGTCTCGCGCCCGTCCTGGCGCTCCGCAACAGGGCGTCGCAGGCGCGCAAGAGCGCCCGGTTCGTGCTGGCGTCGTTCCTCGACCTTGTCGTCCTCGGGCTCGCCGGCGGAATGGGAATCGAGGGCGCCCTCCACAGCGCTGCTCGGGTCTCGGATGACGCCATGTCCCTGCGGCTGCGAGAGTCGCTCGAGATCGCACGCGACAGCGGCGAGACCCCCTGGCGGGCGCTGGCAGCGCTCGGTTCGGAACTCGGGATCGACGAGCTGGCCGAGCTCGCAGCAGCCGTCGGACTTGCCGGTCGCGAAGGGGCGCGGGTGCGATCCACCCTCGCCGCCAAGGCGGGTTCGATCCGACGGCACCAGCTCGCGGAGGCGGAGTCCGAGGCCAACACCCTGACGGAGCGTCTTTTCTTCCCGGGCGCCTTCCTCCTCGTCGGCTTCCTTCTTTTCCTCGGCTATCCGGCCGTGTCCCGGATCCTCGGCGGATTCTGACCAACGAAGGAGGAGCACCAACCACACACCGGTCATCAGTCGTCATCGCGTGTCATCAGCCGTCCGGAAGTGCCGGACGTACGAGCCAGATGGGAGTTGCTTTGTTGACATATCTGCAGTTCATCGCCTCGGTGGTGGCGTCCCGGATCTCGGAGCGGGACGAAGAGGGAAGCGTCGTGGAGAAGGTCATCCTGACTGCGATCTTCGCGGCGCTCGCCATCGCCGTCGGAGCGATCATCGTCGCCAAGGTGACGTCGACCGCCAACTCGATCAGTCTGAATTGATCAGCGGCGACATTATCGACGCGGTTCCCGGTCGGGTCCCTCTCCGGACCCGGCCGGACCGCGCGCGACGCATGAAACGGCTCTCACGAACCTGCGACGACGGTGGCAGCGTGGTCGTAGAGGCCGTCTTCGTCATCCCAGCCGCCATGATGATCATCCTCTTCGCCGTGCAGGCTTGTCTCTGGGCGCATGCGTCGGCCGTCGTGCAGTCCGCGGCTGCCGAGGGCGAGCAGGCGGCGACGGTGCTCGGCGGCACTCCGGACCAGGGCGTCAGTCGAGCAGAGGCCGTGCTCCAGAGCGAGGCTGCCAGCGCCGTGGTCGACCCGTCGGTGCAGGTCAAGGTGCTCAGCGACGGGAATGTCGACGTCACGGTTGCCGGCCGGGCATCCTCGATCCTGCCGTTCCTGCACCTTCCGGTGTCGGCGCAACGGCGGGCGTCGGTATCCGAATTCCGGAGCAACGGATGAGACGCGATGCCCAAGGGGGTCTCACCGTAGAGCTCGTGCTCCTCGCCCCCGTCTTGATCCTCTTCGCCCTGATGGCGCTCGGCCTCGGCCGCTACGAGCTGGCGCGCCAGGAGCTGGCCGACGCCGCCCGTGCCGGAGCAGAGGCCGCATCGGTGGTCCCATCCGCCGATCAGGCTGCCGGTGCCGCGTCGTCCGCCGTCCTGGCGCCGCTCAATGGGCAATCACACATGTGCGCACATCCCGCCGTGACGACGGACTCGTCCGGATTCGCTGCCGGCGGTGACGTCCGGGTGACGGTCAGCTGCAGAGTCGACCTCAGCGACCTGCTCGTCCCCGGTCTGCCCGGGGGCGTCGACGTCTCGGCGACGCAGGTCGCTCCGGTGGACCCGTTCAGAGAGGTGTCATGACAATGAGTCGGAATGAGCGTGGCTCGCTCACCGCGTTCGTCGCCGTCCTCGGCGCCGCCCTGTTCGTCCTCGTCGGGCTCGTCGTCGACGGGGGCCGCGCCATCGATGCCCACCGACAGGCGATGGACGCAGCGAGGGAGGCGGCGAGGGTCGGGGCGGATCAGCTGTCCGTCGACGGCCTGAGGTCGGGGGAGGTGACCGTCGACCCGGCAGCGGCAGTGGCGGCCGTGACGGGGTACCTCACCGCGGCGGGAGAACAGGGCTCGGTGCAGGTCGACGGGGACACCATCGTCGTGCACGTGGATGCATCGGTGCCGACGGCCATCCTCGGAATGATCGGCATCGACCACCTGTCGGTCTCGGCGTCGGCATCTGCCACCAATCTCCACGGCGTGACCCGGCAGGATCCATGAACCGCGTCCGCCGGGTGTTCGCCGTCGCCGCCCTTGTCTTCCTCGTGGCAGGCGTGCCGGTCCTCCTGTGGTGGTGGTCCGGGCCGCCGCAGATTGCCGGCGTCTGGCACGCCATCGGGCATCCGACGCTCGGTCGGCGGTTGTTCGACCGGGGCATGTCGGACGTCACCCTGGATGGCGTGCTCCTCGTCACGTCCTGGCTGGGCTGGGTCTACTTCCTGGCCACGGTCGTCTTCGACGTCGTCGGGCGTGTGAGTGGAAGGCGCATCCCGGGCTTGCCCCTCGCCCGCGGCGTCCGCTGGCTCGTGGCCGCAGGACTGGGATCCTCCCTGACCCTGATGAGTGGCCCTCGAACGCCGCCATTGCCTCGCCTCCACTCCTCGCCTGTGCACGTGCACACCGAGAACGCGCGCCCACGCGCGAGCACATCCGAGGGTGCTGGCACCGTCGCGCCATCGAAGCCGCAGTCGCAGCCGGGATCGAAGCCGCAGGTGGGCCCCTCAGAGCGCGAGTACGTCGTGCAGGCAGGCGACAGCCTCTGGACGATCGCCGCAAAGGAACTCGGCTCGCCGCAGCGGTGGAAAGCGGTCCGGGTCCGGAATCTCGGTCTCCCGCAGCACGACGGCATGGCTCTGAGCACGGAGAACTGGGTGCTCCCCGGCTGGAAGCTCATCCTTCCCGCACCCTCTGGGGCCACCTTGACCTCGGATACCTCGTTCGTTGCGGCGACGAACGGTGGGACAGCGGGCCACGTCGGATCAGGGCCCGGAAGCTCGCCCTCGGCGCCTTCTCCCAGGAATTCCGGGCACGGGAATCCACTCGGCTCCATCACCTACGGCGTCCTGGGGGCGGCGATCGTGCTGACTGTCGACCGTCTCCGGCGACGACAGCTCCGACACCGACCGGAAGGCCGGCGCATCGTGCTGCCTTCCGGAGCCCTGGCCGACCTGGAGCGAGGAGTGCGTGCCACGGCGGACACTGCCGCCTTGGAGGCCATCGACCGGGCACTGTGCTTGTACGACCGGTGCGTCGAGCCGACCGCCCAGGCTGCGGGCCCAGCCGTTCTCCGGTGCGCCGGGCAACACGTCGACCTGGTATTCGGTGAGGCCCCGGTTCGTCGCCGGGAAACGGTCACCGGCGTTGCGCAGCTGCCCGGGCCGCCTTTTCTCGTCTCCTCGGACGGGCGCACCTGGCGGGTTGCGAGGACGGAACTATCGGACCGGGCAGCGGACGCGCGCCCGTCATCCCGGCGGTCGCGCCCGCTCGTGAGTCTCGGTGTCACCAGTGACGGCGTTGCCCTCCTCGACCTCCGGTTCGTCGGGTCCCTGGCCATCGGTGGTTCGCGCTCCCGGCAGGTGGGGGAGGCGATGATGCTCGAGCTCTCCATGCTGCCGTGGGCGGAGGGAACTGAACTCTTCGTCGTGGGCTGGGACCACCAGCTCACAGCCGTGCCGCGAGTGCGGGTGGTCGGCTCGGTGGACGAAGCGCTGAGCGCGCGGGCTCGCGGGGGGACGGCGGAGACGCTGCGCGTCGTGGTAGTCGACAGCTCCATCGTCGGGCCCGACGAGGTGGCGCCGCTGATCGCCGAGACCGGGCGTCGCATCGGCGACCTGGTGGCGGTGGTGATCGGAGAAGGAGATGGCTCAGGGGCGGCTTGGGTGGTCACGGCGGAGGATGAGCATCTCGACATCCGGTTGAACAGCGCGCCGGGTCACCGCGATGCGGGCGGGGATACGCGGATCGAACGGATGCAGCGGCTTCCCGGTCGGGATCATCTCCTACCGGACGTCGCATCACTTCTCGCCAGTGCGCGAGCGCTCACCTTCGAGGACGCGCCTGCCGCCGAGCGCGCCGGCGCCGAATTGTTCGACGCCGACATCGTCGCCGCACCCGACGAGCCCGAGGTTCTCGTCCGGATCCTCGGGCCGGTGGAGGTGACCGGACAGGAGAGGGATTTCCAGCGGGCATGGGCTTTGGAGCTTGTCGTCTTTCTCTCGCTACGGGCACGGGGAGCGACCACAGAAGAATGGGCGACGGCCCTATGGCCTGACCGCGCTCCCGCTGCCGCGTCTTTGTATTCGACGGCGTCAGCGGCGCGCCGCGCGCTCGGGTCGGCGCGGTCGGGGGCCGATCACCTCCCGAGGGGGCATGGTCGCCTGGCGCTCGGCCCCGGTGTTTCGACCGACTGGCGACTGTTCCAGAGTCTCGCGGAGAGTCCGGACACGGCGGATTGGAAACGCGCGCTCGCCTTGGTCCGCGGCCGCCCACTCGATGGTCTACGCCAACCGGACTGGGCAATCCTCGATGGCACGATGGCTGCCATAGAAAGTCTGGTTGTCGATGTAGGAATCCGACTGGCGGCGGTGGCACTGCGCGACGGGGACACGGCGACGGCAGAATTCTCGGCGCGCCAGGCGCTGAAGGCGTCGCCGTACGACGAACGACTTTTCAGGGTGCTCCTGCGAACGGCCGACGCCAACGGCAATTCGGCCGGGGTCGAGGCCACAATGCGCGAACTCCTCAAGGTGCTCGCCGACGACGACGTAGAGGACACCGTGCATCCGGAGACCCTCGAGCTCTACAAGACGCTGTCGCGACGAGCGCAGAACAGGCGCGGCGCCTGAGCCGACCCCTCCGACCGGTGCGGCGGAATCAGCTACCGAGCTCGCGGGAGCGTGCCCGGTACTTACGCGCTTTCGTCTCGAGCTCCTGCATCATGGCCTCGAGGCGGCTCTGCTTTGCCCGTACCAGCCCCCGCAGACGGTCGTTGATCTCGATCGCTTCGGCGAGGATCTGCCGGTGGCGCTCGGGGGTCACCCCGGACTCCACCTCGCTGCGAAGTCCTGCGAGCTGATCCTCGCTACGGAGGATGTCGCCGATCTCTCCGAGGTCGAAGCCGAGGAGTTCCTGCAATTCCCGAATCCGCCTGAGGCGGGCGACGTCCTCCTCGGTGTAGCGCCGTGCGCCTCCGGCAGAGTGACTCGCCGGCCTGAGCAGACCCAGCTCCTCGTAGTAACGCAGCGTCCGGCACGACGTGCCGACCAGGTCGGCGGCTTCTCCGATGCGGTAGAGCGGCGCCGTGGTGGTGGGCACGTCCCGAAGCGTAGGAGTCATTGCCGGCTCAATTCGCGCACCATCGGGCCGGCGGAGACGGACGGAGCTTCGTCGGCGGCTGCACCGGCCGTGGCCGACGCCGACGTCCCTTGATCGTCGTGCGGTTTGTCACCGGCCCACCAGCTGGCCAGGCCGGCCAGGGCACACAGGGCGGCCGAGGCGGTGAACGCCACGACCAGACCGTGGTGGAAGGGACCGGAGATGAGCGAAGGGAAGAACGTCTTTCCCGTCACCACCGATGCGTGCGCAGGGCCGATCTTGGCGAGGACCCCGGGGCCGAGCAGGGTCCGCATCGGGTTGTAGCCGAGGAAGGCGGCGAACAGTGTGCCGACCGGCGGCAGACCCGCTACCCGGTGCGCGACGGTGGCCGGTACCCCCTGTGCGAGCAGACCTGCGGACATCGCGGAGGGGAGGGTCGAGGCCAGTCCGACGATCATGAGGGAGAAGAAGATGCTGATGGAGAGCACGAATCCCGAGTTCATGAACGTGGCCCGCATCCCCGATGCCGCCCCGCGCTGATCTGGTGGCACGGCGTTCATGATGGTCGTGGTGTTCGGCGCCGAGAAGAGCCCGGTGAAGATCCCGTTCAGTCCGACGAGGACGGCGAAGCCCATGTACGGGAAGTCGACCGGCAGCGCCAAGAGCAGCAGGAAGGTCACCGCCGTGCCGAGCATGCCGATCGTCGAGAACCACCGCTGGCCGAAGTGGTCCGACACCCGGCCCGCCATGGGTCCGGCGAGGAGGTAGCCGATCGACATCGGGACCAGGTAGATCCCCGACCACAGCGGCGTCGACTCGAACGAGTAGCCGTGGAGGGGGAGCCAGATGCCCTGCAGCCACAGGATCAGCATGAATTGCAGGCCACCGCGGCCCATGTTCGACAGGAGGTTGGCGAGCCCGGCACCGAAGAAGGCGCGGATCCGGAACAGGCCGAGGTGGAACATCGGCTCCTTCACCTTCGACTCGACGAAGGTGAAGGCGATGAGGAATGCCACACCGGCGACGAGTTCGGCCAGGACGGTGGGGTTCGTCCAACCCATGGAGTGATGGCCGTAGGGCATGAGACCGTAGGTGAGTCCGACCATCACGAGCACGAGCCCGAGGGCGAACGTCGCATTGCCCCACCAGTCGACGCGGGCCCTACCGCGGACTCCCGAATCATGCAGCTTGAGATAGGCCCAGAGCGTCCCCGCCACCCCCACCGGGACACTGACGAGGAACACGAGTCGCCACTCCACGTCGGCCAGCACGCCGCCGACGAGGAGCCCGAGGAAGGAACCGGATATCCCGGCCACGATGTTGATGCCGAGCGCCATGCCCCGCTCCCGGACGGGGAAGGCATCGGTCAGGATGGCCATCGAATTGGCCATGAGCAGCGCGCCGCCGATGCCCTGCACGATGCGCAGCCCGATGAGGACCATTGCCCCCGACGTGCCGGTCACGGGGGAGGCGGCCAGCCCGATCGAAGCCAGGGTGAAGACGGCGAACCCGGCGTTGTACATCCGGACCCGACCGAAGAGGTCGCCGATCCGCCCGAGCGTCACCACCAGCACGGCGGTCACCACCATGTACCCCTGCAACAGCCACAGCAGCAATCCGACGTTCGAGGACTGCAGGGGGTCGACGTGGATCCCCCGGAAGATGGCCGGCAACGAGATGATCACGACCGACGTGTTCATCATCGCCATGAACACACCGAGGGTCGTGTTCGTGAGGACGGTCCACTTGTAGCGGTCCGGATGCGGCCGGGGGGCTGTCGGTCCGGCAGGGCCTCGGAGCGGAGAGGGCAGCAGGGGGCGGGGCATCGTGGTCACAGTTTACGTCAACGTTAGGTTAGGTGCGACCGCCCGGTCGCTGCTCCCCCTACTCGCCGCCTCTCGACCGAGGCACCGGCCGGTGCCGGGTCGGCCGTCTCGGGGCGGTCGTCGGGTGTGGTAGCCAGGGTTCCGTGCCCCGATTCGAGCCCTTCTCCGGTCTCCGCTACGACTCGAGCGTTCCGCTCGACGCCGTGATCGCGCCCCCCTATGACGTGGTCGGACCCGAGGAGCGGGCCGAGCTCGCCGCTCGCCATGCGGCCAACGCCATCCTGGTGGAACTGCCCGCCGACGACCCGTCCTCGGGTCGGGACCGGTACGCCAACGCCGCCGCCATCCTCGAGCAGTGGATCAAAGAGGGAGTCCTGCGGCGTGACGACGCTCCGGCCTTCTACGCCTACCGCATGACGGCGGTCGGCGGCGACCACACGGCTGGCGTCATCGGAGCGCTCGGCTGCGAGCCGGTGGGTGGCGACATCCTGCCCCACGAGCAGACCATCCCGAAGGACAAGAGCGACCGCCTCGATCTCCTGCGCGCCTGCAAGGCGAACCTCTCTCCGATCTGGGGTCTCTCGCTCACCGACGGTCTCTCTGCGCTCTACGAGCAGACGGGACCGCCGGACGCCAGTGCCACAGACGACGAGGGCACGGTCCACGAGCTCTGGGTGGTGGACGATCCGGCTGTGGTGGACGCCATCCGGGTCAGCGTGGGATCCGCTCCCGTCGTCATCGCCGACGGGCACCACCGCTACGAGACGGCGCTCGCCTATCAGAACGAGCGCCGGGCCGAGCGCGACGGGATCGGCGGCGCCTACGACTCCGTCATGGCCCTGGTCGTGGAGCTCGCTCCCGATCAGCTCACGGTGAAGCCGATCCATCGCACGGTCACCGGCATCCCCGAGGGCGCGGATCTGGTCGGGGCCTTCTCCAAGTGGTTCGACGCCGTCCGTGCCGGTCCCGCCGACGAGCAGGTGGTGGGGGCGGCGGCCGACTCGCAGGCACTGGCCCTGGTCACGGCGGAGGACGTCTGGCTCCTCACGCCGAAGGAAGGCTCGTACGAGGCGGCCGAGTCCGATCTGGACTCGAGCCTCGTCGCCCTCGCCATCGAGGGCGTTCCCGGGGCTCAGACGCAGTACCACCACGACTGGCGAACCGTGGTCAGCTCGGTCATCGCCGGGAGCGCCGATGCGGCGGTGTTGCTGCGCCCGGTATCGGTGGCCCAGATCGGCGAGTGGGCCCATGCTCGGCGACGCATGCCCCCGAAGAGCACGTTCTTCCACCCGAAGCCGCGCACGGGGATGGTCTTCCGCCCGCTCGACGACTGAGGGGACCGCTAGGACGGAACCGGGGCGGGGCGACGTGCCCCCTCGCCGCAGCTGGCCGGCCGCGGTCTTTAGCGCCGCGCCCGCCCCGTTCCGTTTGCCCCCCGAAGGCCCTCTCGACGCCCGCCGACGTGGCTGAGGTCCCACACAGATGATCGGCAACGGCCGACGACGGCTGTAGGTGTTTGCGGCCCTGGCAGACCAACGTGTCCACAACCTCGCCCGGGCTCGGGTCGACCGCCGAGCGGGCAGGATCGCCACCGTCGTGGACCTCCTCCCGTGCCGGCAAGGTCCTCGCCAGTCCGCCTGCGAGGTCGCCGGCGAGGTGCTCGTCGCATCCTCAGGGCGCCACCCCGAGCGGGGTGCAGAGAGAGCGAGGACAACGACTTCCATGAGCAACAGCACGACCCTCTCGGGCAACCTCACGAGGGACCCCGAGATCCGCTACACCCGCGACGGTCAGGCCAACGCCACCTTCGGCCTCGCCGTCAATCGTCGCTGGCAGGCGCGTGGCAGCGAGGAGTGGGAGGAAGCGACCTCCTTCTTCGACGTCGTCTGCTGGCGCGACCTGGCCGAGAACGTGGCGCTCAGCCTGGGCAAGGGCGCTCGCGTGATCGTGACCGGGCGCCTCGACCAGCACGTGTGGGAGACCGAGCTCGGCGAGCGCCGGAGCCGCGTCGAGATCACGGCGGACGAGGTCGGCCCGTCCCTCCGCTTCGCCACGGCCGAGGTGACGCGAGCCGAGCGTCGCACCGTCGACGGCATGCACGGCGGGCAGATCACCCCGGCCGACGCTTGAGCCGTCTCCCTGTGCGTCCCGGTGCCGTGGAGCCCGCGGCACCGGGACGTGCCCGAGAGCAGCACCCCGAGCGGAAGGCGGTTCCCCCGTGTCGATGGTCGACGTCTCCGGCTTCGGGCCGGCCCTCTGGTGGGCACACCGTGGCCCGGTGACAGCGCAGATCACTCAGCTCGTCGGCGTGCTGGTCCTGGCCGTTCCGGTCGTCCGTACGGCGGCGCGGCGCGCCCGGGAGCGATCGTGACCTCCACGGAAGATCTGCGCGTCCCGGCCGAACTGCTCCGTGGCCCGGGGGAACCGCTTCCGCCGGCGCCCTTCGCGCCGGTCGTGGTGCTCACCCGGGAGGAGGTGTTCGACGCGCTCGAGACCTGCGCGGCGGCCGAGGCCGCGCTCTGCGCCGCAGGCCGGTGGTCCGAAGCGGCGTGGGCCTCTTCGCTCTTCGAGCTCCTCGAGGACAGGGTGACGACACCCCCGTCTCCGGCGACGGGCGCTCAGACCTTGGCCGTCTTCTCCGCCCCGTCGCCTGCGTCGGTGGCCGGCTCGAACTCGAGCGACAGGGAGTTGACGCAGTAGCGCAAGCCCGTCGGCGCCGGCCCGTCGGGGAACACGTGACCGAGATGTCCTCCGCACGAGGCACAGGTGATCTCGGTGCGGACCATGCCGAAGGAGCGGTCGGCGTGCTCTTCGATCACGCCGTCGCGCACCGCCCGGGTGAAGCTGGGCCACCCCGATCCCGAGTCGAATTTGTCGTCCGAGCGGAAGAGCTCGGTTCCGCAGCCGGCGCACCGGAAGAGTCCCGGGTCGTGCACGTCGAGCAGGGTGCCGGTCCAGGCAGGCTCGGTTCCCCGTTCGCGCAGGACGTGGAAACGCTCCACACCGAGCTGCTCCTTCCACTCCCGGTCGGACTTGACGATGTCGGGTGTCACCGCGGGCCTCCTCTGTGACCGGCGTTTGCCTCGGTAAAACACTGTCACGTACCCCAGAACATGCCCGCGGCGCCGGTTGTTCCCCGATGATCGGACGCCCACTGCCGGGCCGGTCGTCCGCGCGTCGTCGGCAGCGGCGCCACCGACCGGAGGCGTCGGATTACCCCGTTCACCTGGGCGGATGGCGGAAGCAGCGCTTTGCTAACGTCGCGTCAGAAACGGGCGGGGGACAGGCCGTCCGGAGAGCGACCGCCGCATGGATCTCCACGACAGCCCCGAGGACGCCTCCTTCCGGGACCAGGCGCGGTCGTGGCTGGAGTCCAACCTGCAGGGGCCGTTCGCCGAAGCCCGGGGACTCGGACGCGCCGGCAACGAGCACGAGGGCCGGGAGCTCCGGATGGCCTGGGAGCGTCATCTCGGTGCCTCGAGCTGGACATGCGTCGGATGGCCGCAGGCCTACGGCGGTCGCGGCGCGTCGATGGCCCAGCAGGTCATCTGGAACGAGGAGTACGTGCGGGCGGACGCTCCGGCGCGCGTCGGCGTGTTCGGGGAGGGCCTCCTCGGGCCGACCCTCATCGCCTACGGCACCGACGAGCAGCGGTCGCGCTTCCTCGAGCCCATCCGCCTCGGCGCCGAACTGTGGTGCCAGGGCTATTCGGAGCCGGACGCCGGCTCCGACCTGGCCAACGTCCAGACGAGGGCCGTGCGCGACGGAGACGAGTGGGTGGTCACGGGCCAGAAGGTGTGGACCTCGTATGCGCAGTGGGCCGACTGGTGCTTCGTGGTGGCGCGCACCAACCCCGACCTGCCCCGCCATAGAGGGCTCTCGTACCTGCTCGTGCCGATGGATCAGCCCGGTGTCGAGATCCGGCCCATCAAGCAGATCACGGGCACGGCCGAGTTCAACGAGGTCTTCTTCGACGGTGCTCGGACCCGGGCCGATCTCGTGGTGGGTGCCGTCGACGACGGCTGGAGGGTCGCCCTCGCCACCCTCGCCTTCGAACGGGGCGTCGGCCTGCTCGGCGACATCGTGTACTTCCGACGCCAGCTCGACCTCGTCCTCGAGCTGGCCCGCAAGAACGGGAGGTCGTCCGATCCGGTCGTGCGCCAGCGTCTCGCCGCCCTGTGGGCCAGGCTGTCGATCCTGCGACTCAACACGTTGCGGTCGCTGACCGGGGTGGACGG
>Ga0070739_10005120_pt1 | contig 15169 bp, 15 predicted proteins | sample Coa_R1_7_FD_66445 | JGI IMG/M metagenome (GOLD analysis project Ga0070739, IMG submission 66445) | Surface soil microbial communities from Centralia Pennsylvania, which are recovering from an underground coalmine fire - Coalmine... | ecosystem: Environmental > Terrestrial > Soil > Unclassified ... | reverse complement strand
TCGATGCGAGGCATCGGGCCGATCGTCGATCAGCTAATAGAGGACGAACGCGGACGGGTGTGATCGTCTATCTCGATTCCTCCGTGTTGGCGTGTGCCTATCTCCCGGACGAAGAGGGTCACAACGAGGCTAGCGCTTTGCTCGCGAACGCCGAGACCGCTTTGGTCACCGAGACCTGGAGCCGGGTCGAGGTCTCGGGCGCGCTCGTGCGCGCCGCACCGGCGGGACGGGGAGACGAGAATTCGTTGCTTACTCTTCTTGACGCGGATCTGGCTTCAGATGGGCCGGTCACGGTCGTCGCAGCGGATCAGGAGCAGGTGGAGCTACGCGCGTTGCGCCTCGTTCGGCAGTATGGGATTCGGGCGATGGATGCCTGGCATCTTGCTGTCGCGACGCTTACGTCGCAGCGGCTGCTCGAACCGGGCGAGGAGATGGGCTTTGCCACCCGAGACCTGATGCAGGCGGAAATTGCCGCCCAGTTGGGCTTCAGAGTCATATAGCCTGGGACAGCAGGATGTCGGTGTTCTCCGACTTGATGTCCTGCCAGAGGTCGCGGGCAGCATCAAATGAGGGAACCAGCGGGTTATTGGTGAGCGCGAGGAGGGCGATGCGCTCATCGCCGGTGACTGCCGCTTCAATCGTCAGCTCCTCGTAGGCCTTGACGTGCTGAACCAGGCCGCGGATGCTCCAGGGGAGATGGCCGGCGGCGATCGGGTGGGCGCCCTGCCGATCGATGACGGCAGGCATCTCGATGGCGACGTCATCCGGCAGGTCGGCCAGCGCGCCGTTATTGCGGCAGTCGACGACGTGGACATCGCGCTGGTCGTTGGCGATCGAGCTGACAAGAGTGACCGCCAGTGTGGAGTAATGGGCCCCGCCGCGCTTTTCGAGCAACGGGGGCTTGCAGCACAGGTCGGGGTCGCGGTACATGTCGAGCAGGGCGGCTTCGATGTCGCGCACTTCCTCGCCGCGGGTGCGTCCTTCCTGCTGATGCGCCAGGACCCGTTGCTGGTGGTAGAAGTAGCGTAGGTAGCTGGACGGAATCATCCCGAGAGCCGCGATCAGCTCCGGATCAAACCAATCGTCGTCCGACGATTCGGCGGCAATGGCGTCGATGACCCGATCGGTAACGTCCTCGCCGTCGAGATAGACCCCGGTGACCCACGAGAGGTGGTTGAGGCCGACGACGTCGATGCGTACCCGGTCGGGATCGACGCCCAGCGCGGCCGCAACTTGCACCTGCATGCCGTACGGCGAGTTGCACAGACCCATCACCTTCACCCCACCGTGGCGCAGCAGTGATTCGGTGACCATGCCCGCGGGATTGGTGAAATTGATCATCCAGGCACCGGGGGCGAGCTCTCGAATGTCGGCGGCAATGTCGAGCGCGACCGGGATCGTTCGCAGCGCCTTGGCGAAGCCGCCCGGACCCGTGGTCTCCTGACCGATGACGCCGTACCGGCGGCCGGTCTTTTCGTCGCGGATGCGCGCATCCTGGCCGCCGACGCGGATCTGATTGAGGACGAAGTCTGCTCCGTCGATGGCGCTGCGGCGATCGGCCGACGCCGTAACCCGAACGTCTAACCGGGCGGCGTTGAACATGCGGCGCGCCAGCGCGGCGAGAATCTCGAGCCGCTCTGGATTGATATCCACCAGCGCCAGCTCGCGCAGCGGCACTTGCGTCGCATGGTCGATCAGCCCTTCGACAAGCTCGGGTGTATACGTGCTACCGGCCCCGACGACGCAAATTTTCAATCCGGTCATGCCCCTACCTCCTCGGCGGTTCGAACCGGTGCGCTCGCATAACTTTCTCGCGCGCGACGACGAATCCGCCTATCCACCTCGATTTCCAGCATATCCAGCGAGCAAAAGACCGCGCCGACGACCGGCTCGACATCCGGCAGAACGATGCGGGCGCGGGGCGCCTGAGCGGCGAGTTGTCTGCGGATCGTATCAAGAAAGAGCGTTCCCTCTGCCTTGAAGATGCTCCCACCGAGAACGATATCCGCGGGGCAGTGGGCAATGCCGAGATTGCGAAGTAGGGCGGTCGCGGTTGTCGCGACCTCCTCGCCGCAGCGTTCGACCAGCTGGCACGCCACAGAGTCACCGCGGGCAGCCGCCTGAAACACCAACGGCGCGAGGTGAACCTTGAGCCAGGAGCGGTCAGTCTCCCACTCCGTCCCATCCTCCGAATCGAAATCGACCTCCGAGGCGTTGTAAAGGCGCGCAATCATCTCGTCGACATCAGTCACGCCAAGCGCTCGTAGGACCAGGTCAGTGAGGAGAGTCGGCTCCTCGCGCCCATCATGGGCGCGGGCGACGAGCCGGATCGCTTCGCGCGCCAATTCTCCCCCGCCACCCCAATCGCCGGAGATCCAGCCAAGAGCCGGCAAGCGATACACGCTGCCCGCGGCGTTTCGGCCGACGCCGTTGGTGCCGGCGCCCCAGCCGATTGCTACCGCATCGCGGCTATCGGTTCCCGAGCGGAGAATTGCGATGCTGTCGTTCCACAGCGACACGCGGTTCGCGAGCGCCAGGCTTTCAAGAGCGGGGACCAGCATGTCGAAATCCTGCGGCAGATCAGCGCCGGCCAGGCAAAAGGACACCGCACTGACGTCTGCGGGACCAATGCCGACCGCATCGAGCGCGCCTGTGGCCGCGAGCCTGACCTGTTCCATAGCTGGGGGCAGCCCGATCCCCTGGTGGTTACTCGGCCCGGCACGGCCGATTCCACGGATCGTTCCTGTTTCGTCCGCCACGGCGGCAAGAGTCTTGGAATTGCCGCCGTCGACGCCGAGGAGCCAGATCATCTGTCCCCCATGACTTTGTTTGACTGACAGTGCTATAAGTGTAGCTAGTTCGCCGTTGTCAATTGCGAACCAATCTGAACTGTGAGGAGTCGTACCGGAGGTAGCCAGCAAGATCGAGCGACCGTATTGCCCTTAGCCATCATTTCGCGCCAGGGAAAGTGGAGGAGTCTATGGATCGCCCATCGTTTGCGCCCCGTCCGCTCTGGACGTGTCTGACTATCGCCATCGTTCTCATCCTGGTCGGAGGTACGCAGTTCTCGTCGCGTGCTGGAGCGGCGACGGCGGGTGCATCCGGGGGCACCGTCGCGCTGGTCGATGTCGGCGGCAGTCTCTGGGACTGTGCCTTTAATCCCTGGGAGAGCTCCGATACGTTCATCAGCAACGGCTTCCTGTACGAGACGTTGATGTATATCAATCCGCTCAACGGTCATGCGACGCCGATGCTGTCAACCGGCTACTCGTGGAGCAACGGCAGCAAAACATTGACGATGCGGATTCGGCGCGGTGTGCGATGGTCGGACGGTAAGCCGTTCTCACCGGCCGATGTCGTTTACACGTTTGACCTCATGAAGAGCCACTCGGCCCTCGACGGCAACGGACTCTGGACCGTGCTCTCCGGGGTGCGCGAGAAGGGTAACTCTGTCGTCTTCACGTTCAAGCACCCGGCCGTGCCCGATTTCTACTATCTGGCCGGGCAAACGTACATCGTGCCGAAGCACTTGTGGACCAGGGTCAAGGACCCGGTGAAGTTCACCGATCCGCATCCGGTCGCGACCGGGCCGGTTGTCTTGAGCAAGTGCACGCCTCAGAACATCACCTACACCCGCAATCCGCACTACTGGATGCAGGGAGAGCCAAAGATCTCGACAGTGCAGGTGCCGGCCTTCCTGGGTAATTCGGCCGGGAACCTGCAGCTCCGCCAGGGGATTGCCAACTGGGGCTGCCAGTACATCCCCAACGTGCAGACGTACTACGTCAGCACCAATCCGGCGCACCATCACTACTGGTACCCACCCGGCAGCGACAACGATCTCTATCTCAACCTCAAGCAGTACCCACTGAACATCCTGAATGTGCGCCAGGCCATCTCGATGGGCATCAACCGTAATCTGGTGTCCAAGATCGGTGTCTATGGTTACCTGCCGCCGGCCGACCAGTCGGCAATCGTGCTTCCGAACTACGCGAACTGGTACGATCGCGGGCTGGCGAAGAAGTACAACTACGGCTACAACCCGACGCGGGCGCAGAAGCTGTTGCAGGAGGCCGGCTTCAAGAAGGGGTCGAACGGCTTCTACCAGAAGAACGGCAAGACCCTTTCGTTGACGATCCTGGGTGTCGCCGGGTTCTCGGACTGGGTCGCGGAGCTAGCCGAAGTGCAGCGCAACCTGCAGGCGATCGGGATCGACGCCAAGGTTGACAACATCGGTGGCGACGCCCAGCTCGCCGATCTTCAGACGGGCAAGTTCCAGATCGCGTATTACTTCACGACCGCGGGTCCGAGCCCGTATTACGAGCTGTACAACAGCCTGGACGGCGCGCTCGTGCATAAGGGAGCCAAGTCCGCTGCCGGCAATTACGAGGGCTGGCAAGACAGCACGACCGATCGCCTCCTGAGCGCGTTCTCCCGAACGACCAACGTCGCGAAGCAACACCAGATCATCAGAGGACTGCAGAAAATCATGCTTCAGCACGTCCCGGTGATCCCGTTGTTGGAAGGAGTGAATTTCTACCAGTATGATGACTCCCAGATCGTCGGCTGGCCGACCAAGTCCAACCCGTTCGTGCTGCCGTGCGACAGCCCTGGAATGGGATTGATGTTGACCCATTTACATCACCGCTAGAAGGGAAGGGGCGCGCCGCACGGCGCGTCCCGCTTTCACAGCATGAGAACGATCCTTCGCCGGGCAGAGTTCTTCGTCCTCACGCTCTGGGCCGCGATCACACTGAACTTCGCCCTGCCACGGATGATGCCCGGAAACCCGGCCGAAGCGATGATGGCCCACTACCAGGGCAAGCTCAACCCCACCGCGATGCATGCCCTGGAAGTCGCCTTCGGCATCAAAACCAACCAGAGCATCTGGCAGCAGTACATCCAGTACCTGGGTGATCTGGCGCAATTTAAGTTCGGCATTTCGATCAGCCACTTCCCGACCCCGGTGGGCGAGGTCGTGATGCAGGCGCTCCCGTGGACGCTGGCACTGGCCGGCGTCACTACTGTGATCTCGTTCGCGTTGGGAACGATTGTCGGGATGATCGCTGCCTGGCGGCGCGGCGGGGTTGCGGACAGTTTGCTGCCACCGGTCTTCGTCGTCGTGTCTGCGCTGCCGTACTTCTGGCTGGGACTGATGTGCATCTTCTTCTTTTCGCTGACGCTGCACTGGTTGCCGCTTGGATTCGGCTACGACGAGGGGGCGTCGATTCAGCTCACCTGGTCGTTCGTTCGGCAGGCAATCGTCCACGCGATCCTCCCCGCGTTCACGATTATCCTGACGTCGATCGGCGGCTGGATCCTGACCATGCGCAACAACATGATCGTCACACTGTCCGAGGATTACGTCAGGATGGCGCGAGCGAAGGGCCTGCACCCACTGCGAATCATGATTCAGTATGCGGGCCGGAACGCGATCCTGCCGAACATCACCGGCTTCGCGATGTCGCTTGGATTTATCGTCAGCGGGCTGCTCCTGACCGAGATCGTGTTCACGTATCCGGGGGTCGGCTACATGTTTCTGCAGGCGGTCAACGAGGAGGACTACCCGCTGATGCAGGCACTTTTCCTGATGGTGACCGTGGCGGTGCTCGGCGCCATCCTGGTTGCCGATATCGTTAACGCGTGGCTCGACCCGCGCATTCGGTCGTCACAGTAGGGGAGCCACGTGTATCCGTACGTCGCGGCCGAAGAGCAGGTCCCGGAGGTCCGGCCGGAGCACCACCAATCGGCGGTCGTTGGCGTGCTCGCCCGGGTCGGGACGATTCTGGCCACGAATCGGAAGGCCGTCGCGGGGTTGCTACTCCTACTGGTCTTCGTCGTCGGGGCAGTCTTCGCTCCGATCATCGCGCCGTACCCACCGGATGCTACGTTGTTCGTCCCGACGATGGGACCGAGCCGAGCGCACCTCCTTGGAACGACCGCCTTCGGCCAGGATATTTTTTCGCAACTGGTATGGGCGTCACGACAGACGTTGATGATCGGGCTGATCGGCGGTCTGGCGGCGACAGTTCTGGCCGTCCTGGTTGGCGTAACGTCGGCGTATTTCGGTGGCCTGACGGACCACACTCTCTCGGTGGTCACCGACGTGTTTCTTGTTCTCCCGGCGCTGCCGCTGATGATCGTCATCGCGGCGTACGAGCAGGGAGGCGGTTTCTGGGTGCTGGTCGCGGTGATCGTCATCACGGGATGGTCGTATGGCGCGCGACAGATACGACCGCAGGCGCAATCGCTGCGCAACCGCGATTTCCTCACCTCGGCCCGCGCGCGCGGCGAAAGTAGCTGGTACATCATCCTCTACGAGCTGCTTCCCAATATGACGTCGCTGATACTGGCGATCTTCCTGGGAGCGGCGCTTTACGCCGTCCTCGCGGCGGCCGGATTGCAGTTCATCGGATTGGGAAATCCGAATGATCTCAGTTGGGGGACGATGCTGTACTGGGCGGAGAATCAGGAGGCGCTTCTGACTGGCTCGCCACTCTGGGTCATCGCTCCGGGTGCGTGTATCGCGCTCCTCGGTGCGGCCGTGGCGCTACTGAATTACGGCGTGGACGAGATCGGAAATCCGGCGCTGCGAGCGACGAGGAGGAAACGTGGCCGTCGCGCCGGTCCTTGAGGTCCGCGACCTGACGGTCGACTACGGCGGAGAATCGCCGCTGGTGGCCGTCGATCGCGTGAGCCTCGACGTCGGCCCCGGCGAGTTTCTTGGAGTGGTCGGCGAGTCGGCGTGCGGGAAGTCGACACTGATGTTCGCGATCGCCCAGCTTCTCATGCCGCCAGCGGAAATTACCGGCGGCAGCGTACGGTTCAAGGGGCACGACCTGGTGCATATGAAGGAAAGGCAACTGCGCCACCTGCGGTGGCACGATTACTCGGTTGTCATGCAGAGCGCGATGAACGCGCTGAATCCGGTGCTGACGGTAGCCGAGCAGATGCGAGATGCGATGAAGGCGCACCGGCGCGTACCCCGGAAGGAGATCGAGGCCCGCTCAACCGAGATGCTGCGGCTGGTCGGAATCGATCCGGTGCATCTTCACAGTTACCCGCATCAGCTCAGCGGCGGGATGCGCCAGCGGGCAATGATCGCGATGGCGCTCCTTTTCACGCCGGACCTGATCATCATGGACGAGCCGACATCGGCGCTCGACGTCGTGGCTCAACGATCGTTAATGGTGCAGATCAAAGAGCTCCAGAGCATGCTCGGCTTCGCGGTGGTTTTCGTTACGCACGACATGTCGCTGGTCGCACGATTCTCGGATCGCATCGCGATCATGTACGCGGCGCAGTTGGTTGAGGTCGGAGCGACCGGAGACGTTTTCGCGGCGCCAGAGCATCCGTATACAGAGGGCCTCCTCAAGGCTTTTCCCTCGATCTACGGTCCAAGGAGGGAACTGACGGGGATCCCGGGCAGTCCACCCGACTTGCGCCGTCCGCCCGCTGGTTGCCGGTTCCGGCCGCGCTGCCCGTATGCAAGGAACGCGGAACCTGAGCTAGCTCGGCTGCAGGAGATCGTGAGTCCGGAGCTGCTGCCGATCGGTGACCGGCTGGTGGCCTGTCACCGCGTGCAGATGCTGGAGCGAGCCGGATGAATGGAGTTCCGCTGCTCAGCGCCGAGGGTTTGACGAAGCACTTTTCGGTTGGCGGGATGTTCGGCCGGAAAGAGCTACACGCCGTCGACGGCGTGGACCTGGAGATTGGCGAGCGGGAGATCGTGGCGCTGGTGGGCGAGAGCGGCAGTGGAAAGAGCACTGTTGCGCGACTGCTGGCACGCCTCTATATGCCGACCAGCGGGGAGATTCGCTTCCGCGGTCGGGCATTGGTTTCGTTTCGCTCGCGGCGCGACACGCTTGACTACCGCGGGCACGTACAGGTCGTGTTTCAGGACCCCTACAGCTCGCTCAATCCGGTGTACCCGGCCTCGCACGGTGTTTTTCGTTCGCTCAAGCTCCACCAATCGGGCCTCACCCGGAACCGGCGGCGTGAGACAGTCGAGCGGATCCTGGGTGCGGTTGGTCTCTATCCGGCAAGTGAGTTGATCCGGAAGTTCCCCTACGAGCTAAGTGGAGGGCAGCGGCAGCGGTTCGGATTCGCGCAGGCGCTGGCCTCCCGGCCGCAGCTGATCCTCGCCGACGAGCCGGTCTCGATGCTGGATGTATCGATCCGCATCGGCGTCCTCAACTTGATGTCGCAATTGCGGGAGCGCGAGGGCGTCTCGTTCCTCTACATAACCCACGACATTGCGAGCGCGCGGTACGTCGCGGATCGAATGCTGGTTATGTACGCGGCGCATGTCGTCGAGACGGGGCCAGTCGAAGCGATCCTGGCGAATCCGAAGCACCCGTACACGCAACTCCTGCTCTCGGCGGTTCCGGACCCGCTGGCTCCGGTCGAGGTCGAAGGGGGCGCGGCAGCGGGCGAGCCGCCGCGGGTAATCAATCCGGCGCCGGGATGCCGGTTCAGGTGGCGCTGTCCGTTGGCGACCGACGAGTGCGCGCAGGTGACGCCCCGGCTACGTCCGATCGGTCCGGGGCGCATGGTAGCGTGTCACGTCGCGGAACCGGATGCGACAGACGGCTAACGCGTGTTGTACGTTAGCCCGCCGTGGGTGAAGAAGTTCATTGCCAGTTCTGCCCCACGCCGCCAGAGGTAAAACGCAATCGCGGACATGATGGTTCCGAGGGCGAGGCACGTTTCACCAAAGTAGATGTCATCCCAGGGCGCAATGAAGGCGATTGGCCAGGTGAGTGTCATGTTGAGGCCGGTGGCGAACAGGATGACTCCGAGCGTGCCGAACGCGATCGCCCAGCCGTCGAACTCGATCTTGCGGCGCCCGAGAAGGTCAGCCCCGAACCAGACGATAAGGAGAAGGCCCGTGCCGGCGGCAAGCCCCATGATGGTGTTGTACATGGGGACCCGCGTCCACGGAACTTTGAGAGCGGCAGCTAGGACGATCGGTAGATGGATCGACATTCCGTTGCTCTTTCAGCCCCCCAATTTCGACGGAAGGCAATCGTCGTGCCACACCAGGCCCGCCAGCGATCAGGCGTCGATGGAACGCGCCAGGCCCAGAATTGCTTCGTCGATCGTCGACTCGTCGGTCGCCCCGAAGCCGATGAGATAGGTGGGGAGCGGCGGGGGAGCGGCGTAGTAAGCGCTGGCAGAGCGGAGAGCGACGCCTGTGGCGCTCGCACGAGCGTCAATTTCTGTTTCGGACAAACCGACATCGAATTGAACGAGCAGATTAAGCCCTCCGGGGCGCTGACCGATCTGGACCGTCGGGCCGAAATGCTTTTGGAATGCGGCGATCGTCGCGTCGCGTCGCGAGCGGTAGATCCGCCGCATGCGACGAATGTGGCGCTCGTACTCGCCGGAGGCGAGGAATTGGGTGAGGGCCGCCTGTTCCAGCGACGGGCTGCCACTGTCCCAGACCGATTTGGCTGCGACGACTGGTTGGGCCAGGTTCGAAGGAACGATCAGAAAGCCGATGCGCAGCCCGGGCAACAACGACTTGGAAAATGTCCCGGCGTAGACGACGCGTTCGTGGCGGTCGAGCCCCTGCAGCGATTCGATCGGACTGCCCTCAAAGCGGAATTCGCTGTCGTAGTCGTCCTCGATGACGACGGTGCCGACACGGGCCGCGTAGTCGAGGAGGGCAAGGCGGCGCGGTAGCGAGAGCGCCGCTCCGGTTGGTTCTTGATGGGACGGCGTGACAAGGATCAGGCGAGGGATGGGACACGCCGGCAGGCGATCGACCTGGAGCCCGGATTCATCGACGGGGACGCGACAAACAGTTACGCCGTGTGCCTCGAGTGCCAGGCGCGCAGTTGGGTATCCTGGGTCCTCCATGACCGCGGCGTCTGCCGGATCGGCGAGGAGTTGGAGCAGGAGATTCAGACCCTGCTGAGATCCGCTGACGACGATGACCTGGTCGGGCGAGCAGCGCACCGATCGGTAGCGCCGAACGTGGGCCGCGATGGCCTCGCGCAGCGGAAGAAGACCTGCGGCCGGCGGTGAGGCGAGGGCAGCGGGATCGGTAGTCAGCGCCGCGTCGACCGCGGCGCGCCAGGCGTCCCAGGGGAAGGAATCGAGAGCAACGCGATGCGGTCGGAGGTCGAAGCGCACATCGAGGTCGCTGGGCCGAAGCGATACGCGTGGTTCGGCCGCCAGGCGCCGACCCCAGGCGGAAAGCTGGATCGGTGTCCCGGGTGGTGATGGGTCGTGATCGGTAGGTAGGGGCGCGACGTACGTCCCCGAGCCCTGCTGGCCGTTGAGGTAGCCCTCGGCGTGGAGTTGGTCGTACGCCTGGGTGACGGTGGCGCGGGCGACTGAAAGTCGCTCCGCCAGTACGCGGGTTGGTGGGAGGCGATCGCCAGGGCGCAGCTCGCCATCGAGAATCGCGCCGCGGATCGACTCATAGACCTGGCGGTGGAGCGGCTCTTCGGCGGTCGGGTCAACGTGCAGCGGCAGCGCCACGGCCCGCCTCGACGAGCGACAGGAAGTAGCGGTGCATGCGGTCGTCGTCGGTGAGTTCGGGATGGAAGGAGGTCACCAGGAGATTGCCCTGGCGCGCGGCGACAGACCGCCCGTTGATATTTGCCAGTTCTTCGACGTTGCTCCCGAGCCGGCTGATGAGCGGTGCGCGAATGAAGACGGCGTGTAGCGGTTCATCGCCGATGTCTTTCACCGACACATCTGCCTCAAAGCTCTCGCGTTGGCGGCCGAAGGCATTCCGGCGCACGGCGATGTTCATCCCGCCGATTCCCGGCTGATCGGTTCCCGGATCCAGAACTTCGTCGGCCAGAAGGATCATGCCGGCACACGTGCCGTAGATCGGGAAGCCGGTTCGGGCGCGGTTCTGGAGGGGTTCGAGCATTTCGAAGCGGCGCAGGAGCTTCCCCATCGTCGTGCTCTCCCCACCAGGGATGATGAGTCCGTCGATCTCGTTTAGCTGCTCGGCGTGCTTGACGGCGACCGGCCGCGCGCCGGCACGGGAGAGCATGGCCATGTGTTCGGCCACGTCTCCCTGGAGCGCTAGAACCCCGATCTTGGGCCTTGTACCGCCGCCCACTACCAGCCTCGGGTCGCCAGCAACTCGCGCTCGGGAATGGCGCTGATCTCGATTCCGACCATCGCCTCGCCAATGCCTTTGCTGACCTGGCCGACGATCTCCGGATTCTCGTAGTGGGTTGTCGCCTCGACGATTGCCTTGGCGCGCTGGGCAGGGTTGCCGCTCTTGAAGATTCCCGAGCCGACAAAGATGCCGTCGGCGCCGAGCTGCATCATGAGGGATGCGTCGGCGGGCGTGGCGACACCACCGGCGCAGAAGTTGACAACCGGAAGCGAGCCGTTCTCGTGGACGTACCGAACGAGCTCGTACGGCGCGCCAAGCTCTTTGGCGATTGTCATCAACTCCTCTTTCGGAGCGCTCTGTACTCGCCGAATCCCGTCCTCGACGGCACGCATGTGCCGGACCGCCTCGACGATATTGCCGGAGCCGGCCTCGCCTTTGGTGCGGATCATCGCGGCGCCCTCGCCTATGCGACGTAGCGCCTCGCCCAGATCGCGCGCCCCGCAGACGAACGGCACGGTAAATTCGTGCTTGTCAATATGATACTTGTCGTCGGCGGGGGTCAGAACCTCACTCTCGTCGATATAGTCGACGCGGAGCGACTGCAGAACCTGAGCCTCTGCGAAGTGGCCGATGCGGCATTTGGCCATGACCGGGATCGTCACCGCGCTCATGATCTCTTCGATTAGAGCCGGGTCGCTCATCCGCGCGACGCCGCCGGCAGCACGTATATCGGCCGGCACGCGCTCCAGCGCCATGACGGCTACGGCGCCTGCCTCCTCGGCGATCCGGGCGTGTTCGGCGGTAACAACATCCATGATGACCCCGCCCTTGAGCATCTGCGCCAGGCCGGCCTTCGCGCGCCATGTTCCGGTTTCCATCAGTTTCCTCTCCTCGATTGGTCTAGTTGAACTGCCCCATTCTAACAAGTTTTTCCAGTCCAATTCGTAAGGAGCGCCTCAATTGCAATCGGGGGAACAGAAACGGGAGCTTGTAGCATGAGGTCGTGATGACTCTGATATCGACATCTCCACTACTTGAGTTAGTGCTCGGGCGGCGGTCGACCCGGCGCTTCGCCACTACGCCAATCGGCCGCGACGAGGTGCGTGAGCTGCTCGAGCAGGCGAGTTGGGCGCCGTCGCCGCACAACGCCCAGCCTTGGCGGTTTACGGCGCTATTTGAATTTGAAGACAGGTCGCGACTGGCGCGGGCGATGGCTTCGCAACTGGCGGGCGAGCTGGCGAAGGAAGGAACCGATTCAGGGGTGATCGAGCAGCAAACGCGTCGGTCGATCGCACGGATCGAATCCGCTCCAGTGGCGATCCTCTGCTCGTTGCACGCCGATGGGTTGGTGCGGTACGGCGACGGTTGGCGAAACGACCTGGAGTGGGCAATGGCGGTGCAGAGCGTGGGAGCCGTCTTGCAGACGCTCTTCCTCCTGGCGGCGGAGCGCGGTATCGGCACGTGCTGGATGGCGGCGCCGATGTACTGCCCGCAGGTTGTCCGGGAGACGCTCTCACTCCCGCCCGGCATCGAGCCTCAGGCGCTGGTGTTGATGGGGTACCCGGACGGACCCGGAAAGATTCGCGACCGGCGCACGGGAGTCATCGAGCTGCGATGATTACCGCTCTCTGCGGGGGCGTCGGCGGCTCGAAACTGGCGCTCGGCCTCCATCGGACTCTGCCTCCCGACTCGCTCACGGTGATCGTGAACGTCGCCGACGACACAGAATTTTTCGGTTTGCGGGTGAGTCCGGATCTCGATACGGTCCTGTACACACTCGCCGGAGTCGCCGGGCCACGCGGGTGGGGAATCGCCGGCGATACGTTCGCGGCGCTTGAGCAATTGGAACGCTACGGAGCCCCGGGATGGTTCAAGGTCGGAGACCGCGATCTCGCGACCGACATCGTTCGAACCGACGGCCTGCGCCAGGGGCGTCGGCTGACGGAGATTACGGGCGACTTTGCCCGGGCGCTCGGGGTGCGAGCGCGCATCCTCCCGGCCAGCGACGGCCAGCCGGAGACGGCCCTTCGTGTCGGCGACGAGTGGCTGCCGTTTCAGGAGTATTTCGTGCATCGGGCGCATAACGTGCCGGTGGAAGAGATTCAGTACCGAAACCTTGATGCCGGCACGACGCCGGAGGTACTGGCCGCGCTGCGCGACTCTGACCTGATCGTCATTGTCAACTCAAACCCGGTCCTGAGCATTCTCCCGATCCTAGCGTTCACCCGAGTTCGACAAGCGATTGAGCGGCGAAGCGTGCCGTGTGTAGCGGTGTCGCCGATGGTCGGGCAGAACTCGGTCGCCGGGCCAGCCGGGGAGTTGATGCGGCTCGTTGGACAACCGGCAACGTCGACCGGCGTAGCATCGATTTACCACGGGTTGATCGACGGCATCGTGATTGACCGCAGCGATGAAGGTCAGGTGGGAGCGATTCGCGGCATGGGAGTGGCTGTACGATGCACCGACACGGTCATGAGGAGTGACGCGGATAAGGAGCGGCTGGCCGGCGAGACACTGGCCTTTGCTGCCGAGTTGCGATGATTGCGGCGGTAATACCACTTAAGGACCCGGAGCGGGCAAAGAGCCGGCTGGCAGGCGTGCTGCGCGCCGATGACCGGATTGCATTGGTGCTGCAGCTAGCCGAGCGCACCGTCGAGGTCGTACGAGATTCCGGAGTCGCCGATCGGATAGCGCTGGCGGTGACTGACAGGCAGCTGGCGGATTGTTTTGGTGTCGAGTGGGTGCCGGACGAGGGATCGCTCAACGCAACGCTTCGGGCTGCCGTGGGGTGGGCGAAAGATGCCGATGGACTCTTAGTCGTGGCGGCGGATTTGCCCTTACTTTCGAGCAACGACCTCCGGACGTTTGCGGGTGCGTTGCCGGGATGTGGGGTGACGATCGCGGTCACGCCCGATGGGGGGACCGGAGCGCTCCTCTTGCGCCCGCCGCGGATCATCACCCCACAATTCGGGGCGAACAGTGCCGAGCGGCATGCTACCGCGGCAAGCCGGGCCGGTGTGCCGGTCTGGCTGATTCACCGCGGGGGGCTGACGCGCGACCTGGATACCGGTGCGGACCTGGAGACGCTGGGACGATACCTGCCGGTATCCAATCACGCTGGTCGATAGAGCCAGGCTCGTGCCGCCTCCGAGTTGTACGCAATCCGTCTCGAGTAATTCGGGTGCCGATGGGGAGCGAGGCTGGCGATTCTAAATCGCCACTACGTTCTCCCGAATGTCGTCGTGGCGATTTGCAATTGGCACCGGACATTCCGGCGCCAGCCCACGTCGTTCGGCAGTAGACGGGCTGAAAGCGGTTACCATATTAGTCTTCCCACCGCACGAGAGCCGTTTCGGCCAGGCTGACCAGCAGGTACGCGAATGCGCCGAGCGCGATGAGGGAAAGGAGCGCCACGAAGATGAGTGGCGTGTTGTATTGCGTATTGGCGTACATGAGCAGGTATCCCAGGCCTTGATCGGCCGCAACGAATTCGCCGACCACCGCGCCGGTCACCGAAAGCGCGGCGGCGACTTTGACTCCGGCGAAGATGGTCCGCGCTGCCAGCGGAAATTCGACGTAGCGAGCTACCGCGAACTCACCGGCGCCGGCGACCCGGGCGGCGTCCTTCAACTCCGACGGGACGCCGCGAATACCGGTCGCGGTCGTAGCGAGGATCGGAAAGAAGGCGATCAGGGCACAGACTATGACTTTCGGCAGGAGGCCCACCCCGACCCAGACAACCAAAAGTGGGGCAATGGCGACGATCGGCATGGCCTGGCTGCCGGCCAGGTAGGGGGCGAGAACACGCTCCAGCAGGCGGAATCTGCCGAGTAAGTAGCCGAGCGGAACGGCGACGAGTAGAGCGACGAACCACCCCCAGGCCGCCTCCTCGATGGTGGTCGCGAGTGCCGGCAGGTAGGTGCCGTCGCGGAGCGCGGCGACGAAGCTCGACCAGACAGCAGCTGGCGCAGGAACGAGGAAGGGCGAGCTGACCCGAGCCGCAGCGGTCCAGAGAGGGAGAAGGACGATTGCGATGATTCCGGCGGCGGTCAGCCGAAGTACGGCCAATGGAGGTTGACG
>Ga0070739_10005118_pt1 | contig 15173 bp, 6 predicted proteins | sample Coa_R1_7_FD_66445 | JGI IMG/M metagenome (GOLD analysis project Ga0070739, IMG submission 66445) | Surface soil microbial communities from Centralia Pennsylvania, which are recovering from an underground coalmine fire - Coalmine... | ecosystem: Environmental > Terrestrial > Soil > Unclassified ... | reverse complement strand
ATTGTGCCCAGCACACCCTTCGGCGAACTGCTCTCCTTCCAGGTCGACCCGAACACGCATGTGGGCCGCAGTTACAGCGGCACGCTGACCTACCAGCGTGAACTGCCCGGCAACATGCTGCTCGAGCTGGGATGGATCGGCCGGTGGAGCTCGCATCTGCCCGAAGCGGTGAACTTTAATGCCGCTCCCTACTTCTTCGTGGACCCCGTCTCGGGGCAGAGTTTTGCACAGGCCTTCGACGCCGTGGCGACTCAGCTGCGACGGGGGCAGCCGGTCACGCCCCAGCCGTGGTTTGAAAACCAGTTACCGGGTCTCGGCACGAACTTCCTGGTCTCAACGAGTTCTTCGGCGTTTATCAACGGGTTGGTTTCAAGCCTGTTCACCACCATCAACCTGGTGCGCAGCACAGCGCTGAACCTGCCGCCCTTCATCAACCTCGAGACCCTGGAGTCGTTCGTCCGCACCTATGAGGGTAAGGCCAACTATCAGGGTATGCTGGTCACACTGCACAAGCGGCTATCCAACGGTCTGGTCTTCGATCTGAATTACACGCTTTCCAAGGCGCTTGACAATGGCATCGCCAACCAGAACTCGGCCGGCTTTTTCAGCAACAGCTTCTTCCCCAACGCCAGCTACGGTCCGACGCTGTTCGACCGCCGGCACGTATTCAACGCGAATTTCTACTACGAGCTGCCCTTCGGACCCGGCCACCGTTTGACAACCGGCCATGAGCCTCTCAACAAGCTCATTGGTGGCTGGTACACCTCGGGCATTTTCATCGCCCAGAGCGGGCTGCCCGAAATCGTTGTTGAAAGCAACCAGGTCTGGGGTGGGGGTAGCATCTTCCCGAACGCCGTCGGTGCGATTCCGACCCGCGATGTCAACAGCTTCAACGCGGGCGTGCACTCGGGCGTGACCTCGACCTGCAGCTTTGGCTCGGCAGGCAATCCCGCCAACCACGGCACAGGGTTGAATCTCTTTGCCGACCCCTGCGCGGTGGCCAACAGTTACCGCCCCGTCCTTCTGAGTGTCGATGGACGTGATGGCCGCGGCCATCCCATTTACGGCCTCGGCATGTGGAACCTGGACCTCTCGCTGGGCAAGCGCACGACGCTGCATTCAGTGCCCGGTCTGTTCCGCGAGGGTATCAGCTTCATCTTCACGGTGGACTTTTTCAATGTCTTCAACCACGTCAACTTCAACGATCCCGCGCTGAACCTGCAGCAGCCGCAGACGTTCGGCGTGATCACCTCGCAGTTCGTGCCCGCCAATCGGCAGGCGGGCAGCCGGTGGATTCAGGGCGGACTCCGCGTCGAATGGTGATCCCCGGCTGATCCTCACGAGGTTCGCGTGCAGGGGCCCGGATGTTTCGTCCGGGCCCCTGTAGCTTGCCAGGCAAAATCCACAGCCGTGCCCATCGCCCTCGCGCACCCGCTTGACAAAACCGCGCGGACGTCATAGAAGGTTTCCGGCAACGGGGTGTGCGATGGGCGCTTCTTCCCATACCGCAGGAGCGGTGGATTGCCTACTCTGTTGTTCCGGGTTCACAGGTATCCCGATGAGGAAGATCCCGGGGGAGTGGGAAGCGCACAAATGTGCACGGAATTTTCATCTGCCCGTAACAGAGTGAAAACAGGAAACGGGTAGGCTGCATCGCGGTAGAGCATGTCGTCGAGGAGGTCGCAAGCGATGAAATCGAAAGGGCAATTTCCTCCGGCAGCGTTGCTGACGTTCGTCCTGTGGATGGCAGCCCTGGCGGGACCGCTGGCCCTGACGGCAACCGCTCAGACAGCCGGCACGGCATCCATCGTAGGCACAGTGACGGATCCGGCCGGGGCGGTTGTTCCCGACGCCGAAGTGACGCTGAAGAACATGGACACGGGCGCCACCCGAACCTTGCGGACCGGCACCAGTGGTCTTTTTGCGTTTCCCTATCTGCAGCCGGGACGCTACGAGCTCCAAGTCCGCAAGAGTGGCTTCGCGGAGGTGATTCGCCAGAACATCGTCGTGGCGGTCGGCCAGACGGCCACGGTGGATATTCAGTTATCCCTGCGGACAGCGCAGCAGACGGTTACGGTGACGGCGGCTCCGCAGCTCGTCGAGACCCAGAAGACCGACGTGAGCCAGGTGGTCAGCTCGACCCAGGTGGAGAATCTGCCGCTGAACGGACGCCGCTGGGACAATCTGGTCCTGCTCACGCCGGGCGTGAGCGAGGATGGCGGCTTCGGCCTGATCAGTTTCCGTGGCATTTCGGGCCTCTACAACAACAACATGGTGGACGGTGCCGATAACAATCAAGCCTTCTTCAGCGAGGCCCGTGGACGGACCCGCATCCCGTACGGCTACAGTCTGGACGCCATCAAGGAATTTCAGGTGACCGCCGCCGCCTACTCGGCCGAATACGGACGGGCAGCCGGCGGCATCGTCAACGCCATTACGAGGAGCGGTACCAACGAGTTCCATGGCGACGCCTTCTATTTCATTCGCGACGACCTCTGGCTGGCCCGCGACCCCATCGCCAACGCCAGCGGCCAACCCAAGCCGGATGAGCGACGGCAGCAATTCGGGGGTTCGCTGGGCGGACCCATCCTGCACGACCGGTTGTTCTTTTTTGCCAACTACGATCAGCAGAAGCGGAATTTTCCGGCCGTTGTGACTTTTTCCAATCCCACCACCTGGCAGCAGCAGATTGCCAACTGCCCGGGCAACCCGACCCCGACAGCGGCGGAATGTCAGCAGGTCGTCAGTGCGCTCAATCCTCTTTTCAATTCAATCCAACCCCGCAAGGGCAATAACTATATCGGGCTCGGCAAGCTGGACTGGCAGGTCAATGCGAACAACCGGATCAGCGGCGAGGTGAATATCCTGCGCTGGGATTCCCCGAACGGTATCCAAACCAGCCCGGTGCTGAACGTGACCGAACTGGCCAACGGCGGCGATTTCGTGCACAACCAGTTCGTCAACGCGCACTGGAGTTCGGTGATCACTCCAACGCTGGTCAACGAGGCCCGATTCCAGTGGGGCGAGGATTTCGAATTCGAAAACGCCAATCACTCCGGCCCCAACTTCGGGTTCAACACGAGCTCCATTGGCGGCGCCAGTTTCGGGATGCCGAACTTTCTCCCCCGCGGAAAATTTCCGGACGAAATCCGGTATGAATGGATCGACAACTTGAGCTGGGTGCACGGAAGGCAGGAATGGAAGTTCGGCGTGGATATCAACCACGTTCACGATTCCGTGCAGAACCTGTTTCAGGGTGGCGGCATCTACAACTACTCCGGCTCGAATGCTCTGCGGAATTTTGTGAACGACATCTTCCACGGCACGCGGAGCTACACAACTTTTGTACAGGCCGTGGATCCCATTACCGGCAACGGTTCGGGTGCCTTCTCGACCAACGAATTCAACGGCTACGTGCAGAACACCTTCCACTGGCGGCCGAACTTTACCCTCTATGCCGGTCTGCGCTACGAGATTCAGCTCATGCCCGACGTCGTCCGGGCGAATCCGCTGGTCCCCGAAAGCAGCCGGTTGAATACGGACAAGAATAATTTCGCTCCGCGCCTGGGTTTCGCCTGGGACCTGGGCGGCCACCAAACGCAAGTCATTCGTGGCGGCTATGGCATCTACTACGGCCGCACACAGAACAGCACGATTTTCAGCGCGCTCTTTCAGAATGGCGTTTTCCAGCAAACCTTCAGCGTGCGACCTTCACAGGGCCCGGCCTGCGCGCCCCTGGTTCCCAACATTCTGTTCCCGCAACCGAGCACTGCGCCAGCCCTGAGCCCCATTTTCGGCAGCAGCGGCCCGACACCCTCGGTGATGTATCCGAATCTTGCCGCCTTCCTGGCCGCCTGCACTTCGGCCAGTGGAAGCTCTGCCGTGGATGTTCTCGATCCTAGTTTTGCCAATCCGCTGGTGCACGAATACGATGTGGCCTACGAACGGCGCCTGCCGGGCGATTTTGCCCTCACGCTAAACTACGTCGGTTCGCGCGGGCTTCACCTGCCGATCGTGTACGACGTGAACCTGCCGCCGCCCGATCAGACCGCCGTGTACCTGATCTATGACGCCACGGGCAACCCAATCGGCCAGTTTTCCGTGCCTTTCTTTTCCGGGACGCCGTCACGGCCGCGGCCCAATCTGGGGCCCGTGCTGATGGCCAAGAGCATCGTGAACTCCTGGTACAACGGACTGGTGGTGCGACTGCGTCGCCAAATCGCATCGGGTTTTTCGTTCGATATGAACTTCACCTGGTCCAAGGCGATTGACGACGGTCAGGTCGCGGGGAACAACGGGACGTTTTTTGGCACCAACAGCCCGCTCAATCCCTACGATATCCGTTCCGAGTATGGCCTGTCGGACCTGGATATCCGGCGACGGTTCATCACCAACTTTTACTGGGTGACTCCGTTCGGCAACTGGGTACACAATGCTGCCAGCAAAGCGTTGCTGAACGGCTGGCGCTTCTCCGGGATCATCCGAGCGCAGGATGGTCGCCCGGTGACAGCGTTCATGCGCAGCTCGCCTTCTTGCAGCAGCAAGGCCGACTTTGGACTCACCTGCGGGGCCATCAGTGGAACGGCGGGCTTCACCAACGGCCGTGTGCCGTTCTTCCAGCGCAACACGCACTTCACGACACCGGCCATCTTCATTGTGGACTTTCGGGTCAACCGGACCTTCCAGATTACCGAACGATCTTCGTTCGAGTTCATCTGGGAAGCGTTCAATCTGTTCAACCGCACCAACGTGTTCGGTGTCGATAGCGGGGCCTACAACTTTATCGGCCCCAATAGTTCGCTGGCGACACCGCTCAACCTGACGTTGAAGTGCCCCGCCACGCTTGCCACCACGGGGGTCTATAAGGGTTGCATTCAGGCAGCGCCTACCTTCCTGAGGCCGACCAGTACAGGGAATACCCTGTACGGGGCGCGCCAGATGCAGTTTGGGGCACGCTTCCGCTTCTAGCATTCCGGGAATGGTAGTTCGTGCGGGCAACCGGTACGGCTTTACAGGCCGGCCGGTTGTCCCATAGCCATCTCGTTCAGCGTCCTCCGAATTACATCGCGGAGCCGCTGGATTGTCTCGGGACTCCAGCCGCGCTGCTCGAAGCGGATCGAACCGTCCGGGCCGAGCAGGCAGTACGAGGGCACTGCCGGCATATGAAACTGACCGGCGATGCGGCCGTCCGCATCCCAGACCTGCGGCCAGCGAATTCCCTGCTGGGCAATAAAGGATTCCAGCTGCTGCTGGCTGTAATCCTCGCTGATGCCGATGAGCTGGAAGGCGGCGCCGGAAAATTCCCTGTACAGCTGCATCATTTCGGGCAGGGATTCCCGGCAGGGCGCACACCAGGTCGCCCAGAACTCCAGCAGCACAACCTTGCCCCGTAATTGTTCCGGCGTCAGAACCACGCCGTCCAGTGTGCGGAGCGCGAAGGCCGGTGCCGGCCGATCCGATCGCTGCACGTGCTGGAACCGGAAGACGCGCGCACTGCTCACCGCGACGACAACCGTTGCTCCGACCCAGACGACGGCCAGTCCGCGCACGGGCTGGCGCGCAGTGTCCGGACGGAAAAGCCACACCGACAGCGCGATCAGCAGAGCAAGGGTCAGCGCCAGCCAGCCCAGAAACAGCGCCAGGGGCAGGTCCATCTGCCGTCTCCCGGACACATTGTAAGCCCCGGGTAGCCAGACCGCCGCAAGGATTCGGGCAACCCCGGCCTATTGGTCACCCGCCAGGCTGACAGCAGGTAACCCGTTCTTTTGCAGCCGTTGATTGAGCTCGGGAAGGTCACGGTCAAGGATCGCCTTCCACTGCTGCAGGAGCTGACCCGCTCGTGCTTCGACCTGTACGAGCGCCTGCCGCTGAGCCGCCGTCGGGGCTTCATCAGCAGCATCGATCAGCGCGTACAGTTGTGCCGCATCGCCGTGGACACGCTGCAGTGTATCGGTGCCCGTGATTGGAGCCATGAATCCCGCCGGCCTTCCTTCCAGTGTGTCGAGTCGTGCAAGAAAGGCGGACAGCGCTTGCTGCAGTTCAGGTGCATTTCGCGTGTTCAGCGCCCGCAGCTGCGCACGCACGTCCTGGATGCGCTGAACCGCCCGAGCGGTATCGGTCATCATGCGGGCCAGCTTCTGTTCGGCTTCAAACTGTGCCTGCAGTTCGGGCAAACTCGTCCGGACTCGCGGGTTCATCTTCACCACCAGCGATTGTGTCAGGCTGCGACCATTGACCGTCAGGCGCACCGTATAACGCCCCGGCAGGGCTCGCGGGCCCTGCGGTTCGAGCGGGGTGCGGTGTGGAACAGCCGAGATCGGAAACTCGTGCCGCAGGGCGCGTGGAGCTTCGTAGTGCAGGTCCCAGACCCACCGATGCATCCCTGCTCCGGCCGGCAACGCCTGGAAAGGCGCGACCCAGTAGGAGGGAATGGTGAGCTTCTGCGGGTCGGTCAACTCAGCGAGCGGCCGATCCTGGCTGGTATAGCGACGGACCAGCTGCCCCTGCTCGTCGAGGATTTCCAGTGTCACCAGACCGCTGGCATCCCGCGCCAGATAATAGTCGAGAATGACTCCAGAGGGAGGATTCTCCCCGGCAGGTTCTTCCGGTGGGAGCGGCGTATCGGTGTTGGTATCTCGCCGCACACGGTAAGCGGTGGCGGGCTCGAACAGCCATAGAGCGGCTGCTTCAACCGCAGGCGTGATCTGCCGCAACGGTGTGATGTCATCGAGAACCCAGAACGAACGGCCATGGGTCGCCACAATGAGATCGTTTTCGTGAATCCACAGATCGCGCATCGAGGTATGCGGCAGGTTGAGCTGCAGGGAGTGCCAGTGCTCGCCATCATCGAACGATACCCAGACAGCATTTTCCGTTCCGGCAAACAACAGCCCGCGCCGCACCGGATCCTCGCGGACGACGTTCACCGGAGCATCGTCCGGCAGACCCCGTGTGATCTTCTGCCAGGTCCGGCCATCGTCGTGTGTCCGGTAAATATAGGGATGCAGGTCGTCTACGCGTAGCCGGCTGACGGAGGCGTAGGCGGTGTGATCGTCGAAGGGGGAGGCGACGATTTGCGTGACCTTGCTCCACGGCGTTAACTCCGGCGGCGTCACATTCCTCCAGTGTTGGCCACCATCGTGTGTGACCCAGATCAGCCCGTCATCGGTACCGACCCAAATCGTGCTGGGGTCATGAAACGAAGGGCCGATGGCGTAAATCACGCCCCGGTGGCGATCCGCCTGGGGATCCTGGCTGGCCATCGGACCTACCGAGGGCGGAATTCCTGGATGTTCGCGCGTCAGATCAGGGCTGATGGTTAGCCAGGTGCGTCCTCCATCGCTGGTTTTGAACAGCACGTTAGTCGCGTAGTAAAGGATGTGCGGGTCTGCCGGCGAAAACATGAGCGGCTGAGTCCGATCCACGCGGACCGCGGCCGAGCGCAGCGGTACCGGCGAGACATTCTGCGTCTGCCCCGTGCGCCGGTTGTAGCGGGTGACCGTGTTGGTACCGGCTCCGTAGACGATATCTGGATTGAGTGGGTCGGGCGCTACATAGCCATACTCGATCGCCCCGACCGGGTGCCAGTCGCGGAAAGTAATCTCGCCGTCATCGCCCCGGCTTGCAACGCACACCGAGCCGCTGTCCTGCTGGCCACCGCAAATCCGGTACGGGAAAGCGGTATCCGTCTGCACATGAAAAAGCTGTGCCGTCGGCTGGTTGTACCACGAGCTCCAGCTCTGTCCGCCGTTGACACTGACGACCGCGCCCTGATCACTGGCCAGCAGCAGGATGCGTGGATCCTCGGGGTCAATCCACAGATTCTGATAGTCATCGCCTCCGGGCGCCCCCTTGACCGCCGTCCAGGTGCGCCCTCCATCGGTGGACCGCCAGAACACAATGCTGGCGCTGTAAACGACGTCGGGGTTTTTCGGGTCCACCCGCAACACGGGAAGATCGCCGCCACCGATGCGGGTCGCCGGCCGCGGATCATCCGTGATGCGCATCCAGCTTTCCCCACCATCGTCGGAACGATAAAGGCCTACCCCTGAAGCTGTCGCTACACTGGCATACAGGCGACTCGGACGACTCGGCGCAATCGCCAGATTGACCTGAATCACACCCGACGGCAGGCCCGATTGCAAGCGCCGCCAGTGATCGCCGCCGTCGGTCGATTTGAACAGCCCGCCCTGGGTGCCACTGTAGGCATTGCCGTACTCCCACGGGGCCAGCCGGGACTCCCACAGCGCGGCGTAAACGACTTGTGGATTCGATGGATCGATGGCCACATCCGAGCCTCCGGTGTTCTCGTCTACGAACAGAACGCGCTGCCACGTGCGCCCTCCGTCGGTGCTGCGGAAAATGCCGCGCTGTGGATTCGGTCCGAAGGGGTGCCCGAGCACTGCGACGAACACACGGTCGGGATTCTGCGGATCCACGGCCATTTGCGGAATCTGCTGCGCATCATCCAGCCCGAGGTGCACCCAGTTCCGGCCCCCGTCGGTTGACCTGTACACCCCGTTGCCCACGGAGAGATCCGGGCGCTGCAACCCCTCGCCGCTGCCTACATAAATGACGTTGGGATTGGAGGGCGCTACGGCGATGGCTCCGATGGAACCCACCGGCATGGCGTCGAAGATCGGTTCCCAGGTGCGCCCGTAGTCCAGCGAGCGCCATACGCCACCGTTGACGGGCCCGATGTACAGAGTGTCAGGATGCCCGTGGACGCCGGCCACGGCTCGCGTTCGGCCTCCCCGAAAAGGGCCGACCAGCCGCCAGCGCATGCCAGCGTAAAAAGGTTCTGGATGCGTCTGTGCCGGGCAAGGCACCGCGACCGTCAGCAGCGCCAGAAGGACTGCCACCGCCGGACGGCAAATCGTCCGCGTCTGTGCTCCCCTCATTCCGTTTCCTCCTGTTTCCCTGCGGGGCGCACTATAGCCCTTCCAGCGAAAGCCGGCAATGGCTTTCCGACCTGCAGTAAACTAGCGCGCCGAGCGCTTTCCGCGCGGAGGAGATCATCCTGTGACGACTGCCACGTTTTGGTTCCGCACCCGCCGCCGCTACCTCGGGGCGTTGCTGCTCGTGTCGATTGTTCCTGCCGCCGCTCAGGACCGTGCGGCCCTGGCGCAACGCGTCAAGGCGATTATCCAGCGACCCGTGTTCCGGCATGCTCGATTCGGCATTGCCGTGCTCTCGCTGGACGATGGTCGCATCGTCTACAGCCTCAATGCGCAACAACTTTTCACGCCCGCCTCGACCACCAAGCTGCTGACAGAAGGCACGACACTGGCTCTGCTCGGCCGTCACTTCCGGTTTCATACGCGCGTCTACCGCACTGGAGCAATCGATCCCGACGGCGTGCTCCACGGCGATCTGGTTCTGGTGGCCAGTGGCGATCCCAATCTCTCGGGACGCATCCGCCCGGATGGCACTCTCTCTTTCACCAACGAAGATCACTCGTACGATGGCACCCCGGATACACAGGCCGTTGACGGCAATCCCCTGCAGGTTTTGGACGAACTCGCGCAGGCGGTAGCCCGGCGGGGCATTCGGCGGATCGAAGGGCGTGTTCTGGTGGACAACAGCTTGTTCCCCGAAGGAGATCGGGAACTTGGCACCGGGGCCGTCATCTCTCCCATCTGCGTGAACGACAATTTGATTGACGTCACTCTTCAGCCCGGCCGTCATGAAGGCGACCCTGTTCGCCTGCAGGTTTCACCGGTCACTCGGTACCTGACCGTTTTGAACCAGGTGCAGACGGGACCGCCTGGCTCGCCGCGGTCGGTGCACTGGTCTGACGACCAAGTCCAGACTGACGGCTCACATCGCGTGACCCTTTCGGGTACTCTGCCTGCAGGTGGGCCTTCGATTCTTTACGCCTATCGTGTTCCCGAGCCACGGCGGTTTGCTGAAATTTCCTTTGCCGAAGCCCTCGAACGAGCGGGTGTTCAGGCTACCGCCGCAGCATACAGAGAATCGATCAATTTCGCGAGCTTCACCGCTGCCTATACGGACACAAACCTGATTGCGGAACATGTCTCTCCCCCACTGGCGGAAGAAATCAAGGTCACACTGAAAGTCAGCCAGAACCTCCACGCCAGCATGATGCCATTTATTCTGGGCGCTGTGCTGGGTCACGCGCACGATCACATTGATCAGGCTGGCTTCGATGCCGAACGTGCTTTTCTCGAACAGGCAGGCCTGGATTTATCCGGGGCCTCGCAAAGCGACGGAGCCGGGGGTTCGGCGGCCGCTCTATTCAGTCCGGACTTCATGGTGCACTTCCTCGCCATGATGGCACGCCGCCCTGACTTCGTGGTCTTCCACGACGCGTTGCCTGTGCTCGGCCACGATGGAACACTCTGGAATATCCAGACCGACTCCCCGGCCGCCGGTCACGTCTTCGCCAAGACGGGAACCTACGGTGCCTACGACCGCTTGAATCGGCGTCTGATGGTGACCGGGAAGGGCCTCGCCGGCTACATGACCACGCCGGCGGGCCACCACCTCGCCTTTGCGATTTATGCCAACGATGTGGGTGTACCCGCTGACCCTGAACTCGACGCAGCGCAGAAGATCGTCGGGCAGGCGCTTGGCGAAATCGCTACTGCGATTTACATGAGCGATACAAGACGCTGACCTGGTCTGCGCTTTTCAGAAGGCGAGGTCGTTTCAGCTCTCAGCCTTGCACCTGCCGACTTTCACAGAAACGCCCACGCCGCATGCGGGAAAAAGCAGGCGCGGTGACCGGTGTCTTGGTAGGGGCGGTGGGGATCGAACCCACGACCTTCGGCTTAAAAGGCCGCTGCTCTACCACTGAGCTACGCCCCTGCACGCATGAATTTCATCTTAGCAGATGAGCTATGCTGGCACGTGCCTGACGGCGAGGCGCTCAGCCCGATGTGCGCCTGACCGGGTTCCGGGTGAAAAGGGTATGCCTTGAAAAGCGCCTGTGATACAGGTCTCTGCCGGTCGCCTCGAAGCCGGGCTGTAGAGATGAACGAACCCGTTATTCCCCGGGCTCGGTTGTCCCTGACTCTGGACGGCTGGAAGCCTGCCGGGCCCGTCGACGTTTCCAGAGGTAATCGCGTCGCAGGCGGCCCTGATGTTTCTTGATCTGCTCTTCGAGCTCGTCGAAGGCCTGCCGGAGGGCAAAGCGCGCATCGGCATGCGTCGCTGAAACCGGAATATCGGCGCTCGGTAGCCGCAGATCCAGCGACACAGTGTACTCCTGCTTCCGCGGATGCTTTTCGTAGGTCAGGTGCAGCGACACCAGATCTTCGTTGTAATGCTTGAGCCATCGCGAAAGCTTTTCGCGATAGCGCTCCAGATCTTTCTCGATCTGCGGCCGGAACTCTTCGGATTTGAAATGGGCAGTCAAACGCATCTTCGCGGCTCCTCCGCAACCGGGTTCAACCCCGCCCCGGGGTGCGCAGCAGCCTAGCAGGCCCGGGGTTTCGGTGCAACCGTGGGCGCTCAGAAGTCAACATCCATTTCCACCGAATAGCTGCGCGGCTCGACGAAGTGGGTCCCGCTGAACGTGGAGAGGAAGTTATACAGCGCTTCGTTATTGCTGAGATTCGCCACCGTGAGTCGGAGATTCCACTGCGCGTCCCGGATGCGGAAAAGATTCTTGAATCCCAGCGAGGCGTCCAGCAGGTGGCGGGGTGCAATGCGTGCTGGGTTGTGGTCTGGATCGTAGGTGCCTGGCGCGGGAAGCACTACGCGGTGAGCGCCGAAGCGGCTGGCCCCGGCACAGAGTTGCGGAGTCAGCGGCCGGCTCAATGTAGCCTGCAGGTCGCCGCAGTAGAGGCCAATTACCGCCTGCTGATCCGCATCCAGGGCCAACGCCGCAGCAAAATCGGGTACGGCGCCAGCGACCATTCCACTGTCATACCGCCAGGTCAGAGCCAGCCACGGGCCGCGCCGCGGAAATTGATAAATCACGCTGGTGGTCTGCTCGAAGGCCTGATCATGATCGACCCGAAAAACTCCCGGCGCGATGGCCGAATTGAAAATCAAGCCACCTGTCTCCGGAGGAAAGAAACGTGCGCGCACATGCCCGAGAACGGAAAAGGCGCTCAGTCCGTGCCACTGGGCGAAATTGATGCGGACCGACAGACCGTCAATTTTGGATTTGTACCACTCGATCGGAAAAGCCAGCGGCGTGTCAAACAACGTATCGAAATCGAAGTCCGTATGCGTAAACTTCCAGAAATACTCACCGTCGACCAGCCAGTGGCTTCCCAAAGCCTGCTGGAATCCTGCATTGAACTGGTTGCGGGTTCCGGGACGCAAGGGCTGCACGGCAGAGGCGCCAAAGACATTGGCAGCCAGTCCGCCGCTGCCGGTGGCACTGGAAAGCACCAGATTTTCGTTATAGGGTGTTTCGAAGATGCGCGCATAGCCGAGACGGAGAACGGTCCCCGTTCGCCGCACCAGATAGGAAACCGCCAGACGCGGCTGGACACCATCGTCGCGACTCAAACCGCGGTAGCCATCCCAGCGCAGCCCGGCATTCACCGTCCAGGAACCCAAGGTGATCTTGTCTTCCCCGTAGAGCGCAAACTGCTTGATGTCGGTATGCCCGAAGAACGTGAACAGCGAACCGCCGCGCGTCAGATCGTAGGCCACCAGCCCGGGCAGCAGTTGAGGATTCGGCTGATACCCCGCGGCCGTGCACTGACTCGGATTGGTCAGTTGCGGATCCGTCACGGGTTCGCCGGTGGCAGTCAAGCACACCGGATTGAAGGTCGGGTCGGTGATGCCGAGGCGGAAGTTTTCGGTCAAAAATGTGTGAGTGAGCGATCCTCCAAGCTTCAGATTGTGCTGCTTCCATACATAGGAATAGTCCGCGACCAGGCCGGCGTTCGTCAGGCGCCGGTTCTGCCCGAACGTCGCCGGTCGGTCGGCAAAGGGATCTTGGCTGGGAAAGTAACCGACCCGGTCCTGGCGCACAAACCCAGTGAACACCAGCGCAGCCTGGCTACCAAACAGGTGCGTCCACGATGGCGCAAAGTTCCAAGAGCGGACCAGTTGCCGCTGATCCTGACTGGTTGCCAGCTGGTCGTAGGTGTTCGGCACCTGAAACCAAGAGCGACCAGCGAATAGATTGATTTGAATCGAATCGGCTTGCCCTCTCTGAAGATCAATGCGATCAAAAACGCCTTCAGAGTTCCCTTTCGCGTGGATCGGGCGCCATTCAGGTGTGTCGAGGAACCGTCCCGTCTGCATGCCCGTCGCGGCGAGAAAATTGCCCCACCTGCGTCCTCCCAGCCCCAGGCTGAACTGCGCGGTGCCGGTGCCAAAGGAACCGTAACCCAGCGAGAGCTGCCCCGTAGGTCGCTTCTGCCCTAGAGCGGACCGGGTGACCACATTGGCCGTGAGACTCGATTTATCCCCGTACTCCGCTGTCGGGATGCCGGTCTCAATCTCGAGCGATTGCACAGCGTTTTCGGGAATCTGGTTGGAGTAGATGCGGCTCTGCTGGTCACTCACAGGTTGATTGTCAATGACGAAGGTTGTGTCGGCATGCTCGCCGAGAGGATGGAACATGCCGTTGGAATCGGCGACGACGCCGGGAGCCGTATGCGTGACCACACTGCTCAGAGCCGAGCTCGTCGGTGCCATGGGTAAAGCCTGCAATTCGGTGCTGCCCACATCGGTGTGGGCCGTTGTCGCAGCTTCCAGTAAATCGGACGAGCTCGCCTCGACAGTCACTGTGGTGGAGGTGGCCTCGAGCTGCAGGGTGATGCTCAGCATCACCGGCACGCCCCCGGAAACGTCCACATCCTGAGTGTAGGTTTTGAATGCGGCCTTGGTCACTGTCAGGTGGTACCGATTCGGAGGAATGTTGCCGAATTCGAAGTTGCCCTTAACGTCTGTGGCCGTCCGAGCCCGGAAGCCGGTCACAGGATTGCGAATTTCGACCACGGCATTTGGGACGGCTCCGCCACTGGGGTCCACGACTTGCCCGCGAAGCGTCCCTGCCGCCCGCGAGAGCTGTGAAGCAAACGACCACGGTCCTGCAACCAGGAGTAAACTCGTAACGATTATGCCATCCTTCCATTTCATTGGTTTCTCCTATGCCTCGACGTGCACCCGCCGGGTGCGCGCTTCTACGTTCTGACTGTTCAGACGGCCGAAACCGGACCAATGCCGTAGCGTTCAGGTGGAGCCCGCAACCCTGGGTCAGAACTGGCTCAAGAATGCGTCGAGGGAGGCGCCCGTGGCGGCCTCGGCAGTAAAGATGCGCATGGAGGAACCGGGGTGGCCTTGCTCACAATTTTTTGACTGAGGAATTGGCCCAAAGCTGGTTGATCCAGGGGTTGCGCGGCCAGCGTGGGCAAATGGCTCAGATGGCAGATGGGGCAATTGGCGCTTCCGGGTGGGCTGGCGTGATGATGAAGGAGGGCGGCCGCCCCGCTGATGCTGGCAAACACCAGCAGGATCAGCACCAGCGAAATTGCGCCTGCCCTGTCGCTCGCAACCCGTCGCATCGGTTCTTTTATAACACAGCACACTGCACCCGTCGTTTGAATCGACGCATCCGGCCGTTATCGGTTACACAAAAAGCTGTGCTAGGCTGAGCACAGCGGAGCGACCCCTGTGAAATCCGATCAGCGCGTTCCTCAAGATGGCCCTGCCACGACCCCGGCGGCTGCCCCTGACGATGAAGCTGTCCTGGTCGCTGCGGCTCGTCAGGGCAACCTCGAGGCCTTCGAGGAGCTTGTGCGCCGCTATGAAAGCCGCATCTTTCGGCTCGCTTACAACATCACACAGAACCGAGAGGATGCCGAGGACGTGACCCAGGAAGCGTTCCTCAAAGGCTTCGAGCATTTGCCAGAGTTTCACGGTGATTCCCGCTTTTACACCTGGCTGGTCCGCATTGCCGTGAATGAAGCTCTGATGAAATTGCGGCGGCGGCGACCGAACGAGCTGCCGCTCGACGAGATGATCGAAACCGAAGACGACCTGATCCCGCGCGAGATCGTGGACTGGGGACCCACGCCGGATCAGCGGTACGAGCAGGCCGAGCTCCAGCGCATCCTCGCTGACGCCATCGCCCGGCTGGAGCCCCCTTACCGCGTGGTTTTCCAGCTCCGGGATATCGAAGAGCTGCCCACGGAAGAGACAGCCCGGCTGCTCGGCCTCTCCGTGCCGGCCGTGAAATC
>Ga0070739_10005116_pt1 | contig 15176 bp, 17 predicted proteins | sample Coa_R1_7_FD_66445 | JGI IMG/M metagenome (GOLD analysis project Ga0070739, IMG submission 66445) | Surface soil microbial communities from Centralia Pennsylvania, which are recovering from an underground coalmine fire - Coalmine... | ecosystem: Environmental > Terrestrial > Soil > Unclassified ... | reverse complement strand
CCCGCCCAGTACTGCATCACGCCGCCCCACACGTCGCCGTGGATAGTAACGCCCGGGCTGCGGTATGCAGCCGTCGCGTTCGGATAGAGTGCCGAAGCCAGCGAACGCTCAATGAAGTCAATGTTGGTGACTGCCGTCAGAGTTTCCTGCGCGAAAGGCTCTTTGAACTGGCCGATCTGCACCTGGAATTCGGGAAGGGCCCGCACGTTCAAATAAAGATCGCGGAGCTCAACGCTGCTAGAGGTGGCGTCGACCAACACCGCAAAGTCATAGTGCTTACCGTAGTTGCCCTGGAAGCCGAAACGCGCGCGGCGAACCGTGAAGGTGTTTGCCGGCGCGCCGTCACCGCTGAACGCGCGGTAATCAGTCTGCACGTAGCCGTAGGGCATCAACTGGAACTGGCCGTCCGAACTCTTGATGAAGAAGTGGTCGCCATTCCAGCCGGCCGAGATGGGCACGGTGTCGGCGCCTTTCTTGGGCACGACCTGGCTCTGCGAGGTCGAAACTTCGAGAGGGAGGGGAGTGCCATCGTTCTGCAGCACGGCGGGGACATAGTGGACGCCATCGGTCGAGACCGTGGTCTGCTCACTCACTTGGGTGAGCCGTTCCACCATTGCCTTCAATTCCTCGATCGTCTTCTGCTGCGCAGCCACCGCGCTGCGCAACTGGTCCACTTCCTGCTTGCTTGCGGCAGCGGAGGAAGCAGCGCTTGAGTCCGCAGTTGTGGCGGCGGGTTGTCCGCTGGAAGCGGCCGGTTGAGGAGCCTGAGCTTGGGCGAGCGTACCTAGCGCCATGATTAAAACTGCAAGTACCAGCCATGTTGTCAGCGAGCGCATCTTCATCTCTCCCAGGGTGATTTGGCGAATCTCGTCTTCCACCCGAGTCCGGGCACACTTCCAGCGTCCGAATTTATCGGGTCGTACAGCGAACCAAATTTTTCCTTTACGATGAGTGCGAGGCCCGGACTATGAATCTCTTAAAAATGCTCTGCATATGAATACATCGTGTGACATATCACGTGGTCTGATGAGCGGACCAACGCGGCCTGCGCATTTAACACGTTTCCAAGAAACGTGTCAAGAAAAGTTTTACAGCCACGTCGGGCGCAATTTTGCAGCTGTAGCAAAATTTTAGGTTCTGCACATAATGCGCTTGTCGGGGGACCAACGGTGATAACTAATCGGGTTCTGCCGCGTTCGGACAGACTGACGATTGCGGGAGCAATCGCGTGCGGGACGCGTTCCGTGGTAAACCTTCTGCTTGCACTGGAACCACGTCATTGTTCTGTTGAGTGCCGCGACCGTGGGTGGAGTTTTGAATGCACTCGCGGGCGGCGGAAGCTTCATTACTTTTCCGACCCTTCTGTTCATTCAGGTTCCCCCAGTTGACGCCAACGCCACGAATACCGTCGCAATGTGGACCGGGCTCGTCGCCAGCGGCAGCGCTTACATGCACAAACTGGATGCTTCGCGCCGGCTGTTGATCGCGCTGGTGGCGAGCAGCATTGTGGGCGGGCTCGTCGGCGGGTTGCTTTTATTGAAGACTCCGCAACGCACGTTTCTGCATCTTGTGCCCTGGCTGCTCCTGGGCGGGACGCTGCTTTTCATTTTCGGCAACCGTCTACGCAGGGTAGGGCGCGGACACGCGAACGGCGGTGGCGGGCTCGATCACACGTGGAGCGCACTGGCGTTAGCGTCAAGTTTCGAATTCATGGTGGGAGTCTACGGCGGATATTTCGGAGCAGGGATCGGGTTCATGAATCTGGGCATGCTCTCGTTGCTCGGCATGCGCGAAGTTCACGCCATGAACGCGCTGAGGACATTGCTTGCGGTAACCATCAATGTGGCTGCTGTTGCCACCTTCATCGTGGCGGGCGTGGTGTGGTGGAGATACTGTGTCGTGATGATTGTTGGGGCGCTGCTGGGAGGGTGGTTCGGGGCGCGTTTCGCCCAGCGCGCCGATCCAAGGAAAATCCGCTACTTCATCATCACGCTTGGATTAAGCATGAGTCTCTACTTCTTTATTACGGTGTATGCAAAAAGTTAGGGCACGTGAATGATTCACGTGCCCTCATACTGCCGAAAGCAGATTGTTGTTACCGTAGCGAGCTGATCTTCGTTTTCACGTTCGCGAGGAGCTGCGAGGGTAGCTCCGAGTAGCCCTGCTCGGCCCCCAGTTGCTGCCCGTTGCTATACATCCAATTCATAAAGTCGGTCAGGGCGGCGCTGCGGCGTTGGTCGTGGCCGCCTTCCTTCACGTACACCCAGGTAAAACTAGTGATGGGGAACGATTCAGCTCCGGGCGCATTGATGAGCGAGGCACCGAACTTGTCCCAACCAGGCGCTTCCACCGCGCGGCAGGCAGCCGTGAGGCTCTCCGAGGAAGCCTTTACGAAATGTCCAGCGGGGTTGAGCACGAGCCCGTGCTGGACACGATTTTTAATCGCGTACTGGGCTTCGACGTAGCCGATGGAGCCAGGTTCGGACTTAACTTTATCGGCCATATCGGAGCTGCGCTCAGCGGGCGATCCCACAGGCCACTTGGGCGAGGGGGTGATACCGATCTCGGAGCGGAACTTCGCGTTACTCTTGGCCAGAAATTCGGAAAAAATGTAATTGGAACCCTTGCCACCCGGACGGAAAACAACTTTGATCGGCATGTCGGGCAGGCTCACATTCGGGTTGAGCTTCGCGATCTGCGGAGCATTCCAATTCTTGACGTTGCCCATGTAGATTTCTGCGAGCACTTCGCCGGAGAACTTCAGGTCCTCGTGAACGCCGGGCAGGTTGTAGATGGGAACGATGCCGATGATGATGACGGGCAGTTCAGTGAGATTGCCCTCAGCACGATCTTTTGCAGTGAGGGGAACTTCGCCGGCGCCGAAATCGCCGCTGCCATGTGAGATCTGCTTGATGCCCTCGCTGGTGCCGATCGGCAAATAACGCATCTGCATACCAGAATTGCGTTTGTTGTACTCCTCCGCCCACTTGGTATAGAGAGGGGCCGGCACACTGGAGCCCGATCCGACAAGCACAACTGCGTCCTGGGCCGAAGCCGCAGGATGATAGAGCCCCACAATCACAAGAACTGCCAATGCAATGAACAACCCCGTTGACCGGCCGCGATCAAGCTGCGCTTCAAACCTGGTACGAATGTTCATCGGTGAATTCCTCCGCCTTTCGGCGCTCCAAGACGTAAACGCTTCAGGTTTCCGCTGTGACCTGCTGAGGTTCTGCCAAACTGATGGCAAGCGGGTGGGGGCCTGCTCCTGCGGAAGGGTTAGTAGACTGTTTTTTTGTTGAGCTGCAAAGGTCACGGTCGGTCATGTACGTTCATGTACACAATTTGCCCTACGAGGTAGGGGTCGTCTTTCGAGCAACAAAAAGGGGCCGGTAATCGGCCCCTTTGTACGCAATGTGTCTTGTCTTACGTGTTAATGCGAATTGGTGGTCTTAGTATTTGATCTGCTTAATCCGCGCACGGACTTTCTCGGCAACGTTTCCGGGCAGAGGAGCGTAGTCGAGTTCTTTGACCATGCCCTCACCGGAATCAAGCATCCAGTTCAGAAAATCCACCATGACCTTTCCCTTGGTGGCGTCCTTCCATTGCGCAGGCACCAGCAACCACGTAAAACTCGAGATGGGATACGCATCTGGGCCTGGAGCATTGGTAATCGAGACGCGAAAATCGTCCGGCATGCTCTTCATCGAGGCCGCTGCTGCGGTGGTGCTTTCGAGGCTGGCTTTCACGAACTTGCCTGCCGCATTTTTGACCGTGCCGAACGTGATCTTATTTTGTAGCGCATAGATCAGCTCGATATACCCGATGGCGCCATCCATCTGGCGAACCACGCCCGCTACGCCCTCGTTTCCCTTGCCGCCCAATCCGATGGGCCACTTGACTGAGGTGCTCTTGCCGACTTGAGTTTTCCAGTCAGGACTTATCTTCGAGAGATAGTCGGTGAAGATGTAGGTCGTGCCGCTGCCATCGGAGCGATGTACGACGATGATAGGCTTGTCCGGCAGATGCAGGTCGGGATTGTCTTTCGCGATGGCTTTGTCGTTCCAGTTGGTGATCTTGCCGAGGAAGATGTTGGCCAGAACGTCGGGGCTGAATTTGATCTCGCCGGTGACTCCGGAAATGTTGTAGGCCGGGACCACGGAGCCAAGCACGGTGGGGATGTGGAAGAGCTTGAACTTGAGCTGGGACAATTGCTCGTCGGTCATGGGGCCATCGCTCGCGCCGAAGTCAACTGTTCCCGCCGTGACCTGGCGAATACCGCCGCCGCTGCCGATGGACTGGTAATTGATTTGAACGTCAGGATGTTGCTTGTGGTAGTCGTTGAACCACTTTGAGTAAATAGGATACGGGAAAGTTGCGCCCGCTCCGTTCAGGTTCACCTCCGCTGCCGCAAAAAGCGAACTGGCAAGCAAGGCAAAAAGGATAAAGGCCTTTCGTATCACTCCACTCCCTCCTGTACCGATGGTGTTATTTGTAGGGCCCCGTTGTTAAAGGCTGGTTACAGCCGGGTGAATTTTCGGTTACACGCGCCGCGCTCCCGCTGCGTCTCCGAGGCGAAACGACTTTCAACCCGACATTAGGATCTGTACAGGTTTTCGTTCCCCGGGGATGTTTTTGGTTGCCTTTGTAACCAACGCTACGGACCCCGTTGACAAGTTGTGCTACTATCACGCCCTCTTTTCTGGTCATTCAAGCGAGGAACGCACATGACCCCAGTGCCTGTGCGAGAGGTCACATCTACTTTCAAGATTGTGCTGTATTCGTTTCTCGCCGGCTTTTCGGTTCTGATCGTCACCACCGTTCTGCAATGGCTCGTGTATGACGATTGGCTGAATCGCGGCGGCCCTCTCCGGCTGCTCGGCACAAGCGTTGCTGCGATGATCACTTTCTGGTCGGTTTTGCGCTGGCAGTTGGGAGTGAGAGAACGTCACCGGGAGTTGTTGCGGCGATTCGAGGTAATCGCGACGATGACTGACCGCGTGCGCAATGAGTTGCAAGCCATCGAATGTCTTACATACGCGGCAGATCACAGTTTGACTGATAGTGTCCGTACCGCAGTCGAAACTATTGAAGCCACGCTGCGGGACGTGGTTTCCGAAACCCGTGCAGCGGCCCTGACCGACTCGAGAAAGAAGATGGCCGCCAGTGTGGGTGCCGCATCACACGAGGTACAAACACCATCGTCCCCCCAGGGTCGATAATCTGTCGCTGCGCACATATTGAATCAATGATCCTCCAGGGCCGCGCAATAACGAATGGCATACCCTCACCTGGCCGGACAAATGTCCTAGGCTGTCCCGGTTTCTTACTCACTCCTGTCTCTCTCTAGGTGAGTTCGCGGTAGCCTTTTGCAGCAGGGATGTGCGTGGCATGAGTGAGTGGAGAATGTACCCACTGATCGTGCGCCGCTGTTCTTTCGCGGCATGGCGAATCTGCTCGGCCTCATGGCTCCAGCAGCGCACTACAAGGCTTGTGCGGCGGTTGCGGGTTCCTGCTGAAATAGTTGTCTGAATGATTTCACGCTGCATCTTTGCCCACCAGTTGTTGAATGTCATCCAGCAGGACGCTAGACTCGCCTCCCTTCAAAAGGAAGACGTCCACGACAGTTTCAACATCTCGAGGGACATCAATACAGCCGGAAAGCATGACGATGGGCACATGCGGTTTTCGGGAGCGCATCTGCCTCGCCAAGTCCATCCCGTTCAGACCGGGCATCATGTAGTCGAGAAGGACCAAACAAACCTGCAATTCCAAAAACAAGGCCAAAGCTTTTTTCGGTTCTGAGCACGCTACCACCTCGTATCCTGCTTCCTGCAGCAGTAACTTCCGGATGGCAAGTCCGGATTCTTCGTCATCAATGCAAAGGACCAGACGGTGGGCGGCTAGCCCGAAACGTTTTTGGGCGGAATCCGTGCAGGGCTGGCTGGAGCGACCTTCCGGATACATCCGTATTACCTCGCGTAAAGTAAGTCTCCTGAACTTCTCCTTGTGAGGGAACAGCAGGATGCTTGCGAGAATACAGACATTTGAATGCCAGGGTTAGTACAGTAAGTGACAATCTTGCGAAAAAACATTTATCACGCGGGAGTTTAAAAATCCTCAGAGGCTCGCCTGCGGATCTGGTAGCACTCGCAGGCGAGCCTTTCAAGGCCTGACCAATTGGTAATTTTCATGTGGCTTTATCCATAGCTGATCAGTCCCCGTTGGCTAAAGCGCGCTGCCTCGACGCTGACTGTCGCTCTGCGGGCCCCCAGCATGTCGGCAAGCACCTCGTGAGTGATCTTGAACTCCGGACCGCAACGATCTGCGATCAGCAGGAGCCAACATGCGAGCCTCTCCTGAATGCAGTGCAGCGAGTTGCAGGCAGCAGTTTGAGCCATTGCGCTCAAACGCGCCAGCGTATAGCGCCGCATGATCGATTGCAAATTTCCTGGTTTGTTTATTTCATCAAGAAACCGGCGTGCGTCGATTCTCATTGCGCTACCCGCCACTTGCATGACGACAGTCACATTCGGGACGCTTGCGCCTTGAAAGAGGAGCGGGATACCGACTAACCCTTCACGGCCGATCAGGTAATTTGCTACAGCTACACCCTCAGCCATGGTGGTAAACCAGCAGGCAATGCCGGAGGTAAGGAAATACGTGTGCCGGATGGGCGCGGAAGGTGCGATCAGGACTTCCCCGTAGTTCAACGAAACAGGAGTGAGAGATTGCAGGAATGCATTGTTGTGCTCGTGACCGGCGAGTGTGGCAAGAATTCTATTGTTCAAAATCAAATTGGTCGTGGCGAATCCTGGAGACCTCTATTTCTTCTCGCACCTGCTGTTATCGGGTTACTCTGCGACAAATGCAGTCACTGTTGCCAGCAGCTGCACCGTCAACCAACGAGATCACTAGTTTCAATACTGGCTTTAGGAAGGGCACAGCTCGCGGTCGTGGAAACTTGCCCCGGAGGTTTTCAGGCGGCTGCGGGTTCGCGCCAAATCTCTTGAGCCACTAAGTACTGATGCTGATTTTTTGGACGGAGATCGCCGCGAATCAATGTCTTACCGGCTTGGTGTCGACGTGGATGTCACAAGAAAATGAGAAAGTCCTTAATCTCATTGCGCCCATCGTTACTTGAGATCACCATAATTCGAGCCATGTTGGGGAGCATACCGACGCGCTCAACATCGTGAGCAGCGCGGTCGTCACCGGCAACGCGCTGGTGCGACTTGACGCTTGATTTGCTGGCGCCTCGCTGACAAAAAATTCCGGTGCCGCGCTGCAGGTGCTCGCTTGAGTCTAGTCAAGCATCCATACTTTCTTGAGCATCATCTAGGAAAATGCCAAGCGAAATAATCACTTGGGGCCGCAAAGGGAGTTCGACATGCCGCTCCTAATTAGTGGACTTGGCCGAGGTTTTTTGCGCTACATCGTCGCGTTTGTGCTGGGCCTCTGCCTGGTAGCCGTTCTAGGTGTATTTCTTGTTCCCGCTCGAACAGGTCCTTACACTGCGGTGTCTGGGCCAGCGACCGTTGTGAACGTCGTTCCGAACGTGGAGTTGTGGCGCTACTCCGTCTCGGTCTGCGCGCCACAGATTAAGGTCGCAGTTGTATCAGTTCCCGAACCCCTGAAAGCCGCCCATGACGGGATTTTGCCGTTAGTACAGCGAAACGTCGTCATTTCTCCCCTCCTCTGCTGATTTTCATTATCGCCATCCTACGCGTCTTCAACGAAAACCAGCCAGCTTTGCTTCAAGGAGCGAGATATGGCGAGAACCGTGTTGTGTATCGACGATAACGAGAATTGCTTGTACGTGACGAGATCGATCCTAGAGAAGAACGGATATCACGTGGTGACTGCATTGACTGGCGTGGAAGGGCTCAAGCTGTTGGACAGCGAACAAATCGATTGCATTCTGTTGGACCTTAACATGCCAGATATGGACGGAGATGCTGTAGCTGACGAAGTAGCTCACCGATCCCGATGTCCACCCATCATTTTGTATTCCGGATCCTGCAACCTGCCGAGCGGAATGCTCGAAAAGGTCCGTGCGGTAGTCGACAAAGTCGCGGACGTCAGGGAACTGTTGAAGTGCATTGAAACTGTTTTGGCCGGTTGTACGGCCAGGTCAACCGACCGTGACCGCGATCACCGCGACCGGGAAGCACGACACAAGTACCCGCACTCTGCAATACGGGATTGGCTGCTCCCGTGGTAGCACCAGCCGGTGTCGCCAATGTACTTCCGCCTCCTTCCTCAGTTGTTTGGAAGGAGTTTAGCGAGAGCGACCCGTTTCCGCCGGGCCGTTCTCGCTTGTTGATATGCCGGAACGATTGGACGGTTGGAAAGAACCAGGCAAAGCCGGCAATTGGAGCGGCAAGGCCGTTGAAAGAGAAGTGATCCCATGGATTCGCGCACCCTCAACCAGTTTCGCAGCTTGTTGCAAAGCCGCCACAAAGATCTTCTTGAGCAAATTGCGCGCAATGAGCAACAGACACGTGCAACGGCTGACCGTCAGCCGGAAGACTCAGGAGATATGTCCACAAAGTCCGTCGAACGAGATTTGTTGTTTGCGACGACTGACAGCAATCATCGGATGTTGCGCCTGATCGATGCAGCCCTGAAAAGAGTTCGACAGTCTACATTCGGGATGTGTATGGGCTGCGGTCATGAGATCAGCATGCAGAGGCTCAAGGCGGTGCCCTGGGCGCTTTACTGTATCAAGTGCCAAAATCGCGCTGAAAAGCGCTTGGCGGCAGTGACTTAACCAAAGGAGGTTCGTATGAAGAGCTTTATGGTGGTTGTTCTCATGCTTGGCATGACCAGCTTCGCGCTAGCTAACCAGACCAAGACTGATGTTCAAGACCGGTTGCAGAGTGCGACAAAGACGCTCGAAGACATCATGAAAACGCCTGATAAAGGAATACCGGAAGAAGTGATGGAGGGGGCCAAGTGTGTCGCTGTCGTTCCGAGTCTGTTAAAGGGAGGGTTCGTGTTCGGAGCGAAACACGGGCGCGGCGTGGCGAGTTGCAAATTGCCTAACGGCTCCTGGAGTGCTCCTGCATTTTTCACCATCACCGGAGGCAGTTGGGGTGCACAGATCGGAGTGGAGGACGTGTCACTTGTGATGATGGTCATGAACGACGATGGCATGCGCCATCTGCTACAAGACAAATTTGAGATTAATGGCGCAGCTTCGGCGAGTGCGGGTCCAGTGGGGCGACGCGCCTCGGCCGGTACGGGATGGAAGCTTAATTCAGAGATACTGACGTATTCACGAGCGCATGGATTGTTTGCTGGTATCGATTTGGGTGGATCCGAAATTGAGCGAGATGCCGATTCTACGAAAGCCATGTACGGAAGGGACCTGAGCAACACGGCAATTCTTAACGGAAAAGTTCCAGTGCCGGTCCAGGCGCGCGGTTTTATCCGAGAAATTGAAGCGGCTAAACTGCAAGCCAAGAAGTAATCATAACGGGGTCCTCTGCCAGCCACGGCTTAGCGTAACAGGAGTGAAGTTTGAGAGGGGGTTCGGGGATGGTTAGAAATTGCCCAACCCACATAACCGGAGGACGAAAGTGACGTGCAGAAATATCGTGTCCTGCCTCGTGCTGGTCATTAGTGTTGTTGCGGCTTGCAGTGCAAACGCTCAGCAGGAGGCGTCGACTGCTTGCACTTTCGATGACGGCAAACAAATCACAGTGAAGTATCAGTCCGTTCCGGCTACTCACAAGTTGCCGGACGACAGAATATGGAGCCCTGGCAAATCTCCAATGTTCCTGTTCACCTCGGGGGCACTCAAGCTCGGAAATGTGGATGTCCCAGTGGGCGCATACAGCATGTTTGTAGTTCCTGGCAAGGACCGATGGACACTAGTGCTGAACAAAAACGTGGCTCCGAATGCCCATTATGACGAACAAGAGGATCTCTTACGTGTGCCGATGGACCTTGGAACGTTGAGCGAGCCAGCAAAGACGGTCGGCATCTACTTCGGACATGTCGCACCGAAGCAGTGCAACATGCGTATCTATTACGGCACGACTGGGGCTTGGGCAGAGTTCCACGAGGAATAGGCAGAAGATAAAGGCGACTGAATGCGCTGGAGAGATGTTGTGGCGGAACAGCTGGCTAGACTCACGGACCCATGTGCTGCGTTTCGTCGTGCAAGCCGTGCCACGACGCAGCTCTATGACCTTGTGTTGGCGCCGACCGGCTTGAAAGCGACACAATGACAAGCCGAGCGCGAAGTTCGGGAAATTAGGCCCGCAGCCTAGCACAATCACCTCCGTTCATCCGCGAGCCTGATGGCAGTACCTCGGCACGTGCTGACTGGGGCTGCTGGCGCATCTACATCAGTAGCCCCAGAGTTCCAAGTGAAATTCGTGAGGTACCGACTTCTATGGCTTTACCGCAAAGACGCGACCCTGAAGAACAACAACGACGTCAACTGGAACTGGAGCGCCTGGAGCGCGAACCAGAAATCGACCGCGCGGGCGCTGGTAGCTGGTGGCTTGCCTGGTGGTGGATCTGGGTACTGATCCTCCTCGCCATCGTCTGGTTCGGAGGCTGGGGCTGGGGCGGCTATGGAGGCTGGTGGTGGGGCCGACCGCGAGCCGTCGCGGTCCAAACTGCAAATGGACCTCAGGGTCAGGGCATTGCTGTCCTGAATGCCACGGACAAGCAGGCGTTTGTTGGCCAACGGTTCCAAATTCGGAACGTGCCGATTCAAAAGAAGGTTAGTGATCACGTTTTATGGATCGGCATAAACAATGCTGCTCCGATGCTTGTAGTCCTCACCGGAACTGGCAACAACGCTGCGAATGCGTCCCTGGAGCAAGGAGATTTGGTGAACATCACAGGCACGGTCGAGAAGGCGCCAGATTCAGCGCAGGCGAAGCAACAGTGGTCGTTAAATGACGACGGGGCAAAACGGCTGCAACAGCAAGGGGCCTACATCCAAGCCGCTCAAGTCGAAAAAGTGCAGCACTGAACAGTGGCTGCAAACCCCGGTGCCTTTGCAATTCCTAGCGGGCTCTGGATGTTTCGAGACTTACTTGGAAACCACGAGCACCAGGCAGACACCATCCCACGACTTTTTGCCTGTGTGTGCGGGCGGCCGACCGCGCAGCGGCATTATGCCGATCCGGTTTGAATCCAGGTGGAAACGCGATTGGAGGTACTGGCGAACCTCCATGGCGCGCTGGTCGGAGGCCAGGTAGCGCTGGTCGGGCAGACCGCCTGTGGAGTAACCCTCCACGACCATCGGGTTGTCGGGCAAGTAAGGAACCAGCTTGGACATGGACTTGTCCAACATGGCCCGGCCAGCGGGGGTCAGCTGTTGGGATCCGTCAGAGCGGGAAGCGAACAGTTCCGCCGCGGGTATCCACACTCGCGCACGTGGTTTCTTCACGAATTCGGTCGAGTCGTACTTCTCGGGTGTCAATGTCGCCAGATTGTAAAAGCCGCGGCGATTAAAGAATCCTCGCAAGAAGAAATTGGTCTTGAGAGCTTCGGTATCATCGGACAGGTTAGTTAACGCCTGTTGCGCTCCGTGCACGGCCTCGCGGGCGGCTATGGCGGTCGGTTCGTTGTTCTTGGCGGGAAGAAGAAAAGTTCCGACCGCGTTGTCGAGCTGCGAGGTGATCGCGTTCACCTTGCGCGAAGCTTCCGCGACGTTGGCGCTCGCTCGCTTCGCATTCACGATAGTCGTGGTGACGTTCTTACCGGCGGCATCATCCGCCAGCAGCTTTCCCGCCACCCCGTGTCCTTCGCGGATCCCGGCGGTAATTGCGCTTGCATTACCGGTTATCTGGACTGAATTGGAAGCAATCTTCTCGACCTTCGGGCTCACGCCGACAATCAGCTTGTCGGCATGGCCGGAGAGGCTGGTAATGTTGTCGATCGCCGCATTCGCGCGCTGGTGAACGTCTCCAACCGTTGATTCCAGCATCTTCGCGAGCTTGCCGCCCTCCTTCATGAGGTCTCCCATGGAGACAGACTCCTGACTCGGGAGCGTACAGCCGGTTGGGCACTCGGGTGAGTTTGCGTTGCCCTTCTTGATATTCACGAACTTGTTGCCCACCATCCCTTCGGTTTCGATGCTGGCGACCGAATCCTTGCGGATAATTGGGTGGAATTTCTGGTCGACTTTCATCGTCAGCCGAAACTGCGACGATGGTCCCTTGGGAACCTGAATGTCCGTGATCTCTCCTGCGTTCATCCCGGAGACTCGTACCTTGGCGCCTGTCTGCAAAGTGTCAACGTCATTGAATTGCGTATAAACGACAAATTTTTTGGCGAACAGCTGCTGCCTGCCTCCAACAAGAAACAGGCCGACGCAGAACAGCGCAACTCCGCCGACCAGGAAGATGCCTACTTTGATATTTCTGGACATCAAGTTTCCGATCCCATAGCAAGCTCGCGGACCAGCGGATTCTCACTACGAGTAAGGTCCTCTGCCGTACCGCACTCAGCAATGCGGCCGCCAGCCAGGACAGCAAATTTATCGGCAAAGCTGCGCGCTCCCAACACATCATGGGTGACGGCGACCATTGTGACTTTCTGTTTTTTCTTCAACTGGCGGAGTAATGCGTAAATCTCAGAAGCCGTGATCCGGTCCAGCCCGCTGCTCGGCTCGTCAACAAGAAGAATGGAAGGATCGAGAGCTAACGCACGCGCCAGTCCGGCGCGTTTTTTCATCCCGCCAGAAAGCTCGGCCGGCATTTTCCCGATCTCATTCTCGAGTTCTACTTCCTTCAGCTTTTCACGAACGATGGACTGAATCTCACGTTCGGATTTCCGCGTGTGGCGCCGCAGGGGAAAAGCGATATTGTCGCCAACCGATATCGAATCGAATAATGCGGCGCTCTGAAATAAGAAGCCCATGTGCTTTCGCACCTCGGCCAGTCCCGTCGGATCCATGTTTTCGATTTCGTTTCCTTCGATTACAACCTTGCCCCGATCGGGCTTAATCAGGCCAATCATGAGTTTCAACGTGACGCTTTTCCCGGCTCCGCTCCGGCCGAGTAAGCAGAAGGCTTCCCCCACGCCGACCTGAAACCCGACATCATCGAGCACCTTTCTCCCGCCGAACGACTTGGATACATGCTCCAGCCGGACCGGGACTCGGTCTTTATGCTTCGCGTCATGGCCATCCTTTTCCATTCACGAGGGAAACCAGAAAAGAATGCTCTTTACCAGAATGACGTCAGCCAGAATGACCAGCAGCGAGGAGAGCACAACGCTCCTGGTGGAGGCACGGCCCACTCCGAATGCCCCCTGGCTAGCCGTGTAGCCCAGATAACATGAGAGCGTTCCGATAATGAATCCAAATACGACTGTCTTCAGTGTGGGGGGCACATAGTCGGACCACTGCATCCCGGCAAAGGCATCATTAATAAATAGGCGCGGCGACATATGCAGCGCCCAAAGGTCTCCAGCCATTCCGCCTGCAAGCCCGGAGAAGTTGAACACGGTAGTCAGTATGGGCAGGGCGATAACACATGCGACCACCCGTGTTACGACCAGGTACTTGAATGAGTCAATGGCTATAGCTTCCAGTGCATCGATCTGTTCCGTTACACGCATGCCGGCAAGCTCTGCGCCGATGCCCGCCCCTACTCGGCCGGTTACCAGCAAGGCCGTGAGCAGCGCCCCAATGTCCCTGAACAGCCCGAAGGATACGGCCTGCGGGATCATCGCTTGGGCCCCGAAACTCACCATAGCCGACCGGGTTTGCAAGGCGAGTACAACCCCGAAAGCGAATCCGGAGATGATGATGAGAGGACCAGAACGCCAGCCCACCTCGAACAACTGTTTGACCGTCTGGCGAAACTCGAAGGGAGGTCGGAAAGCCTCTTGGAAGGCGCGGAATCCGAACAAACCCAACTCTCCTACAGAATCGAAGAATGCGGTCAATCGGTTAAGCGCCATGTACCTTGCAGGTCCCACACGAACAGTGGGGTCGAATACGCAGGGGCTTCAATTAAGGATGCAGCGCAGACACGCGGGTTGCCGTTTGTGATCGGCCTTTGGATGCCAACCCACGTGAATATCGGAGTCCTCGTTCTGTAACGGTGTTGATGGCAGGCTGATTCCGAACACATCGAGGTGCTTCGAAACGCACGGCTTTTGCCCGGAATACGTGCTGTCGCATCTGGCCGAGGCGCGCGTATGGGCGCCCGTCGGGCGCCCCGTCCGGCGATGGACGGTGCACTTAGCCGGCAGCAGCCGAACTCGAATAGACCTTCTTTGCTGCTTGGGCTCCTAGTTGCCGGGTTGGTTGCTGGTCGTGAGAGCGCCCGGGCTTGCATCGCTGCCTGTGCCGGCTTCATTTGGCGACCAAAGCTGCTGCTCGAACCCGGCGGAGACCGAAAATTCCCAAGTAGCGATCGCCGCGTGGGGCAAGAATGAACCTCTGGCTACTTACCAGAGATGCGTGTCGTTTTTAGGAGATTTGAGACCTGTTGATTTGGGAGAAAGAATTGGTCGGGGAGAGAGGATTTGAACCTCCGACCCCCTGGTCCCGAACCAGGTGCTCTACCAGGCTGAGCCACTCCCCGACAGGAGAAGAACGCGGCGGTTGAATCTCGGGAACGTGCGTCCCAAATGCCGTACCGCGAAGTGACGCAGCGAAAAAATCGCGCTACGTCGCCACAGTTAACGCGGTATTCATTCGCGCCGCGGAAACGAATCTGGGATTCGTTTGCTCATTGATTATAACATCGTGATTTGGCCATCGTGATTTGGCCCGAGCCTCACGTGCGACTGTGCCCCGGATCTCGGAGTGGTACGTCTGCACAGTTGCGTGCGGTCTATAGCATGTCCCGGCATGACACCTCTCACGGCACCTCTCATATTGGTGTTCCCGTTTTGCGTCGTTGCGCACATAAACCTAATCCAATGAAAATTGTGCGCTGCCCATCTTCTGCTGCTAAGAATGCTTCTCACAATTAGTCCGAGGAGCGCTTCTCGAGGCGTGTTTCGGCGGGCAGATTTGAAAAGGAAGAGAAAGAAATTACGTGATCGGCAAGACAGCTTTCAGGGTCCTGACGGTGGTACTGACGTTGTGTCTTGGGTCCGCAATTGCGCAGCTCGGGCTGCCGGGAGCACCGTCACCGCAACCTTCCACAAGTTCAGAAATGCCGCTCAGCATACCTGCCGGATTTGAG
>Ga0070739_10005115_pt1 | contig 15180 bp, 11 predicted proteins | sample Coa_R1_7_FD_66445 | JGI IMG/M metagenome (GOLD analysis project Ga0070739, IMG submission 66445) | Surface soil microbial communities from Centralia Pennsylvania, which are recovering from an underground coalmine fire - Coalmine... | ecosystem: Environmental > Terrestrial > Soil > Unclassified ... | reverse complement strand
GCGGGATCGGGGTGGATGCGATCGCGACGAACTGGGTGCCCGCTTATACGCACTGGGCGCCGCCGTGCGCGGCGGTGCCGTTCTCCTGAGCGGGCCGTTCTCCTGAGCGGGCCGTTCTCCTGAGCGGGCGGTGCGTTCTCCTGACTGAGCAGAGCCGTGCGCGCCGAGCCTGCTGCTACGCCGGCTTGCGTGCGAGGCCGAGCACGTGCGACGCGGTCGGATCCGGCAAGTAGAGCCGCGGCGGGAAGCGGAACCGGCTCAGCGCGCTGATCTCGAATCCGGCGGCCGAGACTGCCGCGCCGGTTTCCCGCGAGCAGTGGCAGCCGGCGCCGAGCAACGGCCAGACCGTCGCGTCGAGCACACGCTGCCCCCACGCCGCCGCGCGGCCCTGCGAGCGCACGTGCTCCATGAAGCGGAACTCCCCGCCCGGGCGCAGAACCCGGCGGACCTCGTCGAGAGCAGCCTGCTGATCCGGCACGGAGCACAGCACGAGCGAGACGACCACGGCGTCGCAGGAGGCGTCGGCGAGCGGCATCCGCTCGGCCACGCCGCCGATCACCTCGATCTTGATGTTCCCTGATGACCCAGTGCTCCGCGCGACCTCGTCCGCGGCCTGCCGCGCCTTCGCCCGCAGGGTCGGCTCCGGCTCTACCGCGACGAGCCGGGTCACCTCGACCGGATAGTGCCGGAAGTTCAGGCCGTTGCCCGGGCCGATCTCGGCGACCTCGCCGCTGAGCCCTTCCAGCAGCCGCCTGCGGTACTGCGCCAGGCCGCCGCGGTCCATCGCCACCGAGACCCGCGAGTAGTACTTGGCGAACCACGGATGTGCTCGCCTGCCGCTGCCTGCCGGACTCGGCGGCGTCTGCGTCACTACTTCTTCACCCATACCTGATAGGTAGTCGGCCCGTATGAGGTCTGCACGTTGTATTCAGACACTATTCGATAGGGGCTGATCGGCGAGTGCAGGCCCTTGAGGATCGCCTGGTCGACCTCGGGCGTGGTGGTGCCGTCAATCGCGACGACCTGGAAGTAGCCCTGTTCGACCGCCGTCTGGTACGCGATGTCCCCGGTCAGCCACTGGCCCTGCCAGTCGAGGTAGAGGAAGGCGAAGGTCGAGGTGAACTGGGAGGGCTCGGCGTCGGTGTCGCCGCGCAGGTAGTAGATCGGCACCTCGTCGATCTCCACCAGGTAGTGCGCGCCCGGCTTCTGGTACTGCTTGATCGTGGCCACGAGGCGGGTCGCGTCCGGCCAGCCGCGGAACATGATGTGCGATTGCGACATGCCGAAAGCGAAGGCCACCACCGCGGCGCCGATGCCCAGTTGCAGCCGGCCGAAGTGGCCGCCGACCATCCGTACGAGGCCGTAGCCGGCCAGCGGCGCGGCGAACATCAGGCCGAAGCCGATGTGCTTCTGGAGCGCGACGTCGGTGTGGATGCGCAACTGGTTCGCCGGGGCGAGCAGCGCGGTGCCCAGCATCAGCGCGACCAGCGCCACGCGGCCCCACTTGCCGAGGGTGAGCCGGGAGTCGACGTCTGGTCGGTGCCGGAAGATGTAGTAAAGGCCGCCGACCACCGCCACGGCGAAGACCGGGGCGCCCCACTTGCCGATCTCGGTGAGCAGCGTCTGTGTGGAGGTGCCGCCTTGTGCTCGCGCCGTAGTGGTCTGCTGGATGCCGTGCACGTACGTCGGTCCGGCGAGCTTCAACGCGCCGTACGCCATGGAGCCGATCATGGCGGTGAGCGATATCGGACGCAGTAACGCCCAGCGCCAACCGTGGTAGGGGATGGCCGTGATGCAGGACAGCACGATGATCGTCGGTACGAACAGCAGCGATGCGTACTTCGTGCCGACCGCGAGCAGCATCGGCACCACAGCCAGCGCGTAATACGGCCAACTCGACAAGGCCCCGCGCACGACGATCCACGCCGCCAGCGCGAGCAGGAAGACGCAGGGCGCGTCATAGGTGGCGAACCCGCCCATGAAGATGGCAGAGGCCGTGGTGCCGAACAGCCCCGCGCCGCACAGCGCCGAGCGCACGCCGAACAGCCGACGCCCGGTCAGGTAGACCAGGCAGGTAGCGCCGAGCATGAACGCCAGGCTGAGCAGGCGGGCCGCGAACACCCCGCCGATCTGGTCGGCGATCGCTCCGACGATCGGGTAGAGCACCGGGGCGCCGGAGAAGTAGGCGGCGAAGTTGTCGATGGGCTGGCCGTTGAGCAGATGCGCGAGTTCGAGGTGACCCGAGTAGAGGTACAGCGCCTCGTCTTCGAACGCCGTGTTGTTGTTGCGCAGCGAGAGGAAGGCCTGGACGAAGAGGATGGCGAGCAGCAGTCCGCGGCGCGGCGTCGGGATCAGCCGGGAGAGGCCGGTGCGGCGCTTGCCCGCCAGCGAGGCGTCCGCCTTGCGCTCGGCCTCGCGCAGTGCGCCGACGTTGATCAGCGCGGTCTCGATCCGGTCCGTCGACCAGTCGGCCGGGCGGATCAGGATGCCGGTCTCCTCGAACGGGACCGTGTCGCGCCAGGAGACCTTGTCCCCGAACCGCTTGGGCGCGGGCCTGTTGACCGAAGGGGCCTGCTGTGCGCCGGGAGAGTCGGGCTCGGTCGGCAGAGGCTGCGGCGCCTGGTCTGGAGGCGGAGCCTGTCGGGGCAGCGCCACCGGCAGTGTGTCCGATTCCTCAGCCTCGGCCGGGGGCGCGTCCGGGGCGTTCGATCGGGGCGGTGCGACGGGTTCGGACAGCACCGCCATCGCGTCCGGGGCGATCAGCAGGTCGGGCGGAGTGGCGGCGTCCGGGACGACCTGTCCGGGTATCCGGACCCCGCCGGTCGGATAGACGACCGTGAACTCGGGTTCCCCGTCCAGCTCTTCGAACCCTGCTTCGGCGGATTCCGGCGTGCGCTCGCTGAGCCGATCCAGCGTTTTGTGTGACTGGAACAGCTCGTATAGCAGGTCGCGGCGCTCCTGCGCGGTCCGATCCGGCGTACCTGGCTCCTGCCGGTCGGTGCCCGGCGTGCGGCCGCCATCGTTCATCGTGCTGCTCATCGGGCGGCGCCCACGTTGAAGCCGAATTCGCTGGCCGCCACGTCCGATCTGAACGCGGCCTGCACCGTGGGCCGGTTCTCCAGCCGCCAGTCGCCCTGGCGGTTGTAGTCGTACCAGACGAAGCCGAGTATGTCGTCGTGCGTGGCCACGGCGTTGAACAAGGCGTTGACTGAGGCGACCTGGTTGGACCCGGCCTGGACGCCGGTCTCGGCGATGATGAACGGCTTGGCGGTGAACTTGCGGATGTCCAGCAGCGTCGGCAGGAACAGCGAGGAATAGGTGTGCGGGCCGTTGACCGTCCAGTATCCGGTCACGCCGATCCAGTCCACGTACTGGTCTCCCGGGTAGAGCGGCTGTAGTTGGATGTTGGGCACCGGATAGATGTCGTTGGGGTCCCAGATCCAGATGACGTTGGTCGCGCCGACCTTGGTGAACAGGTCGTGCACGTGTCGCCAGGCAGCCACGAAGTCGGCGGGGGCGGTCTGCTTGGTGCCCCAGGGGTACCAGTCGCCGTTCATCTCGTGCCCGAAGCTCAGCGCGATCGGCAGGTTCAGCGAGCGCACCGAGGCGGCGAACCGGCTGACGTAGTCGTCTGAGGCGCCCGCCGCGATCTGCTGCATGGTGACCCCGAACGGCTCCCAGACCTGGAAGTAGAGCGCGCCGTACGCCCACGCGTTCTTGACCGCCTGGGTGTCCAGGCCGGTGTTCCAGCCGACGTACGCGCCGAGCAGGTTCGGCTTCTTGCCCACCCAGGAGGCGAACTGCTCGGCCGGGGCGATCGACGAGGGCGCGCCCGGCATCTCGAGGCCGATGTACTTGTGCGCCGGCTTGATCAGCGGCTTGACGTCGAACGCGGGCTGGGTCAGGTTCGGCGCGGCGGAGGTTCCCGCGCTCGCGCCTGCCGCGGCGGGGCCCGCGGACGGGGTCATCTTCCACGTCGCGGCGTCGCGCACCACCGAGCAGCCGGAACTCAAGCCCACGGCGAGGCACAGCGCGAGCAGCGGGACCGGGACCCGGCGCCGGCGGATCATGCCGCGGCGGGATTCGGTCGGGCCAGCACGCGTGCGGCGGTGGCCGCGTAGAAGAGCCCTGAGGCGAGGAGCACCATGAAGTTGAACGGATCCATCGTGTACATCCGCCACAGGCACAGGCCGACCCACACGGCGGCGGTGACCGCGGTCCAGCCGATCATCCCGATCCAGAACCGCTTGTTGCGCCCCTGCTTCTTCGAGGACGAGCCGGAGGGCTGCCAGCCCATCCGGTTGTTGCGCAGCACGTCCCAGATCGTGAAGACGTGCGCCCAACCGTAGACCATCCGGCAGGCATACGCCTCCAGCCGGTACGGCGCCCGATGCCACAGCGGGAAGATCACCCCGGCGTAGATGAGGCCGGGCACCACGTAGATCAGGTTCGTGATCTGCAAGTCCTGCGGCAGGCCGATCAGCAGCGCGATCGGCACGATCGGCAGCACGAACGTCATCAGGGCCGTGTGCACGTAATAGAAGAACCCGGACAAATAGCTCAGCCGGACCCGGAACGGCAGCTTGGCGTGCCAGAACTTGCGGCTGCCGAGCATGCTCATGTTCCCGGAGCACCAGCGGTACTGCTGGTTCACGTAGGCGGCCAGGTTGTCCGGGCACACGCCGGTGGACAGCGCGATCGGCAGGTACTTCAGCCGCCAGCCGCGCAGGTAGAGGTCGAATCCGGTGTGCACGTCCTCGGAGTGCTCGATCAGGGTCATGCCGCCGTTGTCGTCGAGGGCGGCGCGCCGGTAGACCGCGCAGGTGCCCACGCAGATGGCGCCGTCGTAGCGGGAGAGCGAGGTCTGCACGGAGCGGTAGAAGAGCTCCTGCACCGCTCCCGCACCGCGCTCCAGCCAGTTTTGCGAGTCGAGCACCCGGAAGAACTGCGGCGTCTGCACGATCCCGACGGTCGGGTCCTGCATGTGCGGCAACGTCTCGTCCAGCATGTCCGGCCGCGGCGCGAAGTCGGCGTCGAGCAGCAGGATGAATTCGCCGCGCGATATTCGGTAGCCGTAGAGCAGGTTCCCGGCCTTCTTGTACCAGCCGCGGTTAGAGCGTCCCGCATATACATAACCGAATTCTTGAGCCATGCGGCGCAACTGCGGGCTGTCCGAATCGTCCAGTACGTACACGTTGACTTCGCCACGATAATGCGCGGCCATCAACGCGACGTGGGTCCATGTGTTGCGCAACACCTCGACCGGCTCGCCGCACACCGGCAGCAGCACGTCCACCGAGGGATAGACCGCCGGACGCCAGCTGTCGACGACGGCTTGGTGCGCGGCCAGGTCGAAGTCCTTGGCGGCCGCGTTGACCACGAGGGAGACCACGAAATAGGCGATGGTGAAGGCCAGGAAGGGCAGGTAGGCCCAGAACCAGGCGGAGACCTCGATCATCCGCACCTGGCTGTAGATCAGGAAGCCGAAGCTGATCACCGAGGCCCAGATCAGCAGCATCGCCCTGCGCTTGACGTACGAGTATTTCTCCACGTCGTCAGGGGGCTGCGGCAGCGACGGGTTGGGCGCCGGAGGGCGTCCGACCCGGGGTATCCGGCTGGTCCCGGCCGAGGCGGCGTGCTGCGGCATCCGTTCGATGCGAGCGCCCTCGACGACGTCGGTCACGTCGAGCCACCCCTCCTGGACCAGAGGTCGAACCATCACGAGCCCGGCAATGCTATCCCCTATCGCGCGCCGCACAACAGCGTGTGCGGTACAGGTAACTTTCAGCCCACTTTTCATGAGGATCTCTTGAAGTTCGTGCGCTACCGGTGGATAGAATCCCCAATCACCCCGGCCGCAGCGTGGCGACCTCCACGGTCGGCGGGGTTCAAGCACCGCCGCTCGTATGTAAGGGGTCGCATGGAAAGCGCCGCATCCATTCTCGACGGCATGCGCGCGGCGATCCCGCAGGGGCGGGTGAAACTTGACCAGTCAGAGGTGAGGCTGCTCTCGGAGCTGACCGCACGCCTCGTGGCCGCGCGCCCCGACGCTCTCGCCGAGTACCAGCGCTTCCAAGCGATACGCGAGCGCGGGATCTGCCTGCCGCGGGACGCGACGACGCAATGGCTGGTCGGGCGCACGGTGCTGGTCACCGGGGGCACCGGCTGTATCGGTTCGATGCTGATGGAGCAGCTCGCGGCGCTCGGCCCGGGCCGGCTGGTGAGCGTGAGCCGCGGCACGGTGCAGCCCTGGCGGCTGCCGCCAGGCGCAGAGTATCGCGAAGCGGACATACGGGATCGAACCGCGATATCAGAGCTTTTCGCCGAGCTCAAGCCCGACTTGGTGTTCCACGTGGCGGCCCAGCGGGAACCGGGCCGCGCCGAGGTCGAAGTGCACCGAACGGTGACCACGAACATCTTCGGAACCCGCAACCTCCTGGACGCGGCCGCAGAGCACGGGGTGCAGCACGTGGTGTGCGCATCGACCGGAAAGGCGCTGCGGCCTTACTCCCCGGACATTTACGCCGAATCCAAGCGCATCGCGGAATGGCTCATGGCGCGCGCCGCCGCGGGGTCGCAGCTGCTGATCACGGCCGCGCGGTTCACGCACGTCGTGGACAACTCGATCATCGCCGACCGGCTGCGCAACTGGTGCAAGGCCGGCGTGATCCGCCTGCACAGCGCCGAAATCGACTTCTACGCGCAATCCGCGCTCGAATCGGCGCAGCTGCTGCTCGCCTCGGGACTGAGCCCGCGGCGCGGCGTGGTGCGAATGCACGCACTGCGCAATCTGGACTGGCCGGTCAACCTGCTGGACCTGGCGATCGGCATGATCGTGGAAACCCGCTCCAGCTCGCCGATTTACATCGCAGGGTACGAAAGCGGATACGAGCCGGAGGCCTTCCCGGGCCTCTACGATCCGCGCACGGCCGGGTGTCTCAGTCCCCTCATCAACGCCTTCGAGGCGGCCTCTGTGGTGCCCGGAGACTGTACGGACACCGACGCCTTCGAGCTGCGCGCGCCGAGCGACGACGCCGCCGCGCTGGAGGCGCTCGCAGTGCTCGAAGAAACCTGCGAGAAGTCCGAGGACTCGGCGGATTTGCGCGGCCCGTTCGAGGCGCTGTCCCTGGCGCTGCTCGACAGTACTCTGCGAGACGTGCCCAAGCCCGCGCTGCAGCGCTCGATCCAGCTCGCCACGGCGCGGGGCGCGGCGAGCCGGGCTCACGACCGTCTACTCGACGCCCTGCGCCGCTGGGCCGCTTAGTAAGCCGCGACCGAGTCGCCATCCCGACAAAGGCAAAGGGTCAGGCGGCAGGCCTCAAGCCCACCGCCCGACCACTTCGTCCAAGACCCGCCGCTAGCTTCCCTGCCCCATGGACAGGTATGGAATCAGCTGGTTGATCTGCTGCCGGAATCCGGCCGGTACACCGCTCTGGTTCAGCGCGGACTGCAGTTGGCTGACGCCGGGCTGCACCGAGGACTTGGAGCCGATCTCCTGCTGGAGGGTGCCCACCGCCTGATTCAGCGGGCCCTGTGCCTGCTGCGGAATCTGGCCGGCGGCTTCGGCCTGCGAGACGGTCTGCTGGATCTGCTGCAGCGCCTGGCCGGGGCTGGCCGGGGCGGTGGCAAGAGGAGTGACCGAGTAGCTGGGCGCCGCGGTCACACCGCCGCCGGCCCCTGGGCTCGCCGAATTCGATCCCTGAGTCGGTGATGCGGCCGAACTCGCCCCCGGCGTGGTCCCGACTCCGCCCGCCTGACTCGAGGTGGCGCTCGGCGAAGCGCCGGACCCGCCCTGTCCACCGGTGGCCTGCCCGGCCGTGGACGGCGAGCCGGTCGGTTTCGCTGACGGCGACGAGCCGCCCGCGCTGCATCCCCAGACGATCGCGCCGACGACGAGCACGACGATCGTGATGGCGACATAGAGCGCTGATTTAGGTCGCTGCGGTGGCGAGCCGTGCCGGCCGGACGGTGAGGCGGTCGGTGTCAGTGGCGCGGAGGCCAGTGCGCTCGCCCCGGCCCGGCCGGATCCGCCGCGTCCGCGATTTCCACCGCCGCTCCCGCCGATCGCCTCGGCTGCGACCCCGACCGCGACGCCCGCGCCGACAAGCTCTCCGGCTGCCGCGCTTTCCTCGACGACCTCGGCGTATCCGACCTCTTCCGCCGCTGAGACGACTTCGGCCTCTTCTACTACTTCCGCCGTCTGCGCCGCCTCGGCCTCTGCCGCTCCCACCTCCGCGGCCGCAACTATCGCCCCCGCGACGACCGCGGCCGCTGCCGCCTCGACGACCGCCGCGGCCTCTCCCTCTTCCTCCACCGCTGCCACTTCGGCGGCGTTCTCCCGAACCCGTAGCGCGGCAATCAGTTCGCCGACCGTCGGGCGCGCACCGGCCTCGCCGAGCGCAGCGACCAGCAGCGCCGCGAGCTGTGCACGCAGCCCATAGGTCGCCACCAAGTTCGCCTCGGCCCACGCGCGCCGCCGCTCCACCAGGTCAATCGTCAGCAACTGCGGCGCGGCCGCACTCTCAGGGCTCGAAGCCGCGTCGAATCCGACCCCGAACTCCGCCTCCACGGCCTCGACGCCGGCGAGCGCGATGCAAGCCAGCCAGGCCAGCGCGTAGACGTCGGCGGCGCTGGTCAGCTCGCTCTGCGCGGCGACTTCGAGCGCGGCGGCCGCGGCCAGGTCGATCAGCAGCACGCCGTTTTCGGCGAGCAGGAACGAATAAGCGGACAGATGCCCGTGGACGATCTGCACCTCGTGCAGCACCTTGAGCACGTCGGCGATCCCGACGAGCACCTCGAGGATCTCCGCTTCGGTCAGCGCGCCGCGCAGCAGCACGGTGGCCAGGCTCTCCGCCTCCACCGGCTCCAAGACCACGTATCCGACGCGCTCGACCACCGCATCCGCGATCTCCCGCGCGCCCTCGCCCGCCGCCTCAGCCTCGACGCCCTCAGCCTCAGCTCCCTGCTCAGCCTCAGCCTCGACCTCGACTTCGACCTCGATCTCGCCGAAGTCCAGCACCACCGGCAGCGCCGGGTGATTCAGCCTGCGCAGCGTGGAGACCACGCCGGCCAGGTCCGCTCCGGAGGCGTAGGTGTCGCGAGCGGCCGCGACCTGAAGCCAGACCTCGACGCCGCGCGTCTCGTCCAGCGCGAGCCAGTACTCGTATTCAACGCCGGTCAGCGTGCTGTCGGCGACGGCGAAGCGGGTCAGCCGCTCGACCACGCGGTAGCGGTCGGCGACGAAGGCGCCCTGCTCGATTGCGGAAATCCCCACCACGCGCGGCACTGTACACCAGAACACGGCGGGCGCCACAAGGCTTGATCCCGCCGTGTTCGGACCGTGATTTTGCAGGTCCGCCCGCGTATCAGCCGAGCGCCTGCGCGAGGTCCGCGAGCAGGTCGGCGCGGTCCTCGATGCCCACGGACAGCCGGACCAGGTCGGCCGGCACCTCCAGCGGCGAGCCCGCGGCCGACATGTGCGTCATCCGGCCGGGATGCTCGATCAGCGACTCGACGCCGCCCAGCGATTCGCCGAGGGTGAACAGCCGGGTGCGGCCGCACATCTCGACCGCCGCCTCCTCGCCGTCGGCGTGCCGGAAGGAGACCATGCCGCCAAAGGCCCGCATCTGCTTCACCGCGATCTCATGGCCCTGATGCCCGGGCAGGCCCGGGTAGCGCACCTCGCTCACCTTCGGGTGCGCCGCCAGCATCTCGGCGACCGCTGCAGCGTTCTGACAATGCCGGTCCATCCGTACTGCCAAGGTCTTGATTCCCCGCAGCGTGAGCCAGGCGTCAAACGGCCCCGCGACCGCTCCCAGCGAGTTCTGGTGGAACGCCAACCGCTCCCCCAGCCCGGCGTCAGCCACCACGAGCGCGCCGCCGACCACGTCCGAGTGCCCGCCGATGTACTTCGTCGTGGAGTGCACGACCACATCCGCGCCGAGCGCGAGCGGCTGCTGTAGATAAGGAGTGGCGAACGTGTTGTCCACGACGAGCAACGCCCCGGCCTCCCGCGCGATGCCCGCGAGCGCGGCGATGTCCGAAACTCCGAGCAGCGGGTTCGACGGGGTCTCAATCCACACCGCCCGCGTGCGCCCACGCCGCACGGCCGCCCGCACCGCGTCGAGGTCGCCGAGGTCGACCGCGGTCCACTGCACGCCCCACCGCTCGTAGACCTTCGAAAACAGCCGGTAGGTGCCGCCGTAGGCGTCGTTCGGGATCACGACGTGGTCCCCCGGCGCCACGACCGTCCGCAGCAGGCAGTCCTCCGCCGCCAACCCGGACGCGAACGCCAGTCCGCGCGTGCCGCCCTCGATCGCGGCCAGGCACTCCTCCAGCGCGGTCCGGGTCGGGTTCGCCGAGCGGGAGTATTCGTAGCCGCCGCGCAGGCCGCCGACGCCGTCCTGCTTGTAGGTGGAGACCTGGTAGATCGGCGGAACGACCGCACCGGTCAGCGGGTCCGGCTCCTGTCCCGCGTGGATGGCCAGCGACGAGAAGCCCAGCCGCTCGTCGGACCCGGCGTGCTCGCCGTAGCTGTCGTGCCCGCTGCGCTCGCCGTGATCCCGGCGGGCCAGGTTTTCCCGGCCGGCCGGTTGATCCGCGTCATGTTTCGACTCAGTCATGCCGCCAGGCTATTGGACCGTCCGCGCGATCGCGCACCGCCACTCAGGCCACCATCCGGGTGGAACCGCCCCGGGCCGAACGCCGGGCCCGCCGCCGCGTGACCACCCGCTCGTGCCCCAGGCAGGTCGCCACCAGTATCCCGGCGCCGACCAACGCGATCGCGACGAGCGTCAGCACGAGCGCGGCCCACTCACCCGGCAACGCCTGCTCCAGCGTCCCGCGCGCCCGCGGCCCCGCCGCCGCGAGCCGTACCACCCCGTCCCCGGCACTCCAGATCATCACAGCTCCTCGCCTCTCCAAGCTGGAAGATCCCCCGGTACCCCATCCTCGCCCGAGCACCCGCCCCTCGCACTCGGAAGCGCCATCGGGCGGAATCCAGGCGGCGTCCCGGACGTTAACCAGACAGTCAATAAAGGAGGCCCCCGGCCGTGTTCCGCTTCACCAACCCGTTCAAGGACCGCCTTCCCGGCCCCGGCGAGGCGCTCCCCGGCAGGTCGTCCCGCCCGTTCCACCTGGCCGGCAAGCACACGGTCCTCGGCACCCCGATCGAGGAGCTGCCCGAAGGCTACGAGCAGGCGGTCTTCGGCCTCGGCTGCTTCTGGGGCGCCGAGCGCAAGTTCTGGTGGCACGACGACGTGTACTCGACCGCGGTCGGCTACGCGGGCGGCAGCACCCCGAACCCCACGTACGAAGAGGTCTGCTCCGGCGCCACCGGCCACGCCGAGGTCGTCCGCGTCGTCTACGACCCGAAAGTGGTCTCGTACGAGTCGCTGCTCAAGCTGTTCTGGGAGTCCCACGACCCGACGCAGGGCAACCGCCAGGGCAACGACGTCGGTACCCAGTACCGCTCGCTGATCCAGTACTTCACCGAGGACCAGCGCACGGCCGCCGAGGCCAGCCGCGCCGCCTACCAGCAGGTCCTCACCGCCGCCGGCCACGGCCGCATCACGACCGCCATCGAGCCCGCCACCGAGTTCTACTACGCCGAGGACTACCACCAGCAGTACCTCTCGGACGCCAAGAACCCGGACGGCTACTGCGGCCTCGGCGGTACTGGTGTGGCCTGTCCCGTCGGCCTCATCACCACCGACGGCACAGCGACGACCGCCAGCTGAACATCAATTCCAACCCGCTGTTCCCGCCCCGGTCCCGCCGGGTCGGTTTCCATTTGAGGGCTGCGGTTGGTGACGCGCGTGCTCCCGGCTCGCTGACGCTCGCCAGTCCGCGCGCGCTAGCCGGCATCCGCCGGTACTGAGGCCCACCCGCCCGCCCTCCGCTCCGCGGCGACGCCACCGCCTGGCTCCTCGCGTCGCTGCGGGGCCGGGCGACGCTGACAAACCCACGGCGCCAGCCAACTGCACAACCCACGGCCCCAGCCGAGGCAACAATCGCCCATACGAGCGACCGCATCCGTATCGGACCTCGGCGATCTACGAGGCTCGGGCATCAATCCCACTGCCCATCTTTACGAAGCCGACAGGTCCATTGGCAGCAGCACGAAGTAAGGATGGCCGCTCAACGGTGTCGCCTGTCCCGTCGGCTTGGCCAAGGCTGAGTAACCGCCACGGATCCTCGCCATCCACGCTGCGGGTTGCTCTCGGCCGCTGAGCAACCCGCAGCGCGCTACGTCCCGCTACGTTGACGAACCCGGCGAGTCGAGTCCCTGCTCGATGGCGTAGCGAGTCAGTTCGACCCGGTTATGCAGCTGCAGCTTGCCGAGGATGTTCTGCACGTGGTTTTGCACGGTCCGGTGCGATACGACGAGCCGTTCGGCGATCTGCCGGTATGACAGGCCTTTGGCGACGAGGCGCAGCACCTCGGTCTCGCGGTCGGTGAGGCGGGGCGTGTCGACGGGCGCGTTGGGGGCGGCGGCCAGGCGACGGTATTCGCCGAGCACGAGGCCCGCTAGGCCGACCGTGAAGACCGGGTCGCCTGCGGCAGTGCGTGCGACCGCTTCGATCAGCTCTGCTGGCTTCGCGGATTTCACCAGGTATCCGAGGGCGCCTGCCTTCAGCGCGTCGAGCACGTCCTGCTGCTCGCCGCTGGCCGAGAGCATCAGCACACGAATCGCCGGGTCAGTGGCGATCAACCTGCGCACGACCTCCACTCCGGACAGATCCGGCAGCTGGAGATCGAGAACGACGACGTCAGGTCGGGCGGCCGGCGCGACGCGGATCGCCTGTATACCCTCGCCGACCACAGCCGTCACGTCATATCCCGCCTCGGCTAGATCTCGGGCGACCGCGTTCCCCCAGATGGGATGGTCGTCGACCACCATCACGCGCACCGGCGTCGTCGGCCCGCCGTCCTCGTCCGAGACCATTGCTTTCACCTTCTCGCCTGACGTGCGCGGGGTATCCAGAACTCCACCTCGGTGCCTTCGCCCAGTTGGCTTTCGATGGTCGTCGTGCCGCCGCAGTCGGCGATCCGTCCGCGCATCGACTGTGCGATCCCTAACCGTCCAGCCGCGGCCGCCTCGCCCGGGCGCTCGGGCGGGAATCCGACGCCGTCGTCGCGGATCGTGACCCGGACTCCGTCCTGTTCGTCCTCGAGCAGGATCCAGGCGCGAGCGTCGGCGCCGGCGTGCTTGCGTACGTTGTCCAGGGCGGCACGCACCGCCGCGACCACCTCCGCAGCGATGACAGACGGCAGTTCCACGGCCTGCGCCGGAGTGGCGACCTCGACGTCGGGGGCGGCCAACGCCTGCACCAGCCCACGCAAGTCCTCGGCCGCGCCGGAGTCCGTGCTCGCTGCCCCGGCCAGCAGGCCGCGCAGCGCCACCTCCTGTTCGCCGGCGAGCGCGGCCAACTCGCTGCCCTCGGCGCCGAGTTCGGAGCCTTGCCGCTGCACGAGGGCCAGCACCTGCAGCACGCCGTCGTGGATCGAGCGGCCCAGCCGGTCTCGCTCGGCGGCGGCCGCCTCCCGCCTGATCTGCTCGGCGTGTTTGCGCTCCGCGCGGCGGGCGGCCAGCAGTTGCGCGAAGCCTAGGCCGCCTATGGACGCACCGGCCACCAGCATCAGGACGCCTGACGTGGTCAGGTGCACAGCCGGGCTGAGGATGGAGGGCTCCGGTTCGCCGTCTTTCAGGTAGGTGACCTGGATGGTCTGAAGTCCGCCGATGGCGAGCGTGCCGGCCAGTGGGCCGACCACGGCCGGCAGCGCTCCACGGCTGGCCAAAGCTGGGGCCGCGGCACCGATGACCGCACCGGAGGCGGAGGCGCTAAGGACGAGAATCAGCACCGAAGGAATCACAATGCGCTGGTCTGCCAGCTTTTCCGGGTTTCCGGTGGTCGCGCCGTACGCGATGAACAGCGCCATCGCGGCGAGTATCGCGAGCGTGGCGGCGAGCGGAACGCGCAGCCTGCTGCCCGCGACGGTCGCCCCGAGCGCGGCCCCCGCGAGCGTCGCCAGCCAGCGCAGCGGATCGTTGTAACTGAGCGCGGTGATCGTGAGGATGGCCGGCGCGATCACGGCCATCTGCGCCACTGCGGCGGTTATCGCCCCGGCAAGCGGCCAGAGCCCCGCGAGCATCGCAAGCAGCGTCACGGTCACGAGCGTGATCGCGCCGATGACCGCGGTCTGCGCAAAGCCGTGCCGAGCGACCGCGGACCACGTGACCCCGAGCAAGTTCGCCAGGCTTTGAGTGGTCAGAAACGACAGCGGGATCGACACGGACGCCGCCAACGTTCCGGCCACGACCAACCGGACGCGCCGCCACGATCGGCTGTCAGCAGGCGAGGCCGCGGCCGAGTCACCTCGCCGGTGAAACCACACCGCGGGAACGAGCCCGGCGAGACTGACCCCGACAAGCACGCTGTGCCAAGCAGCCGGCTCATGCCCCGATAGCAGCCAGCCGACCCCGTCCGTCATCGCGGCGCCGACCAAGCGGGAGCCCAGAGTCAGCGCCGCGACGCAAGCACCCCAGCCCACCGCGGTGCGGGTAAGTCCCTGGGCACAAGCCAGCAGCGCGATGATCGCCAGGGCGTACCCGGCGGGCGGCAGCAGCGCGAGGACCCACGGGTAGGCGCCAGTGAAATCCCACTCCATCACGACGCCCGGCACGACCATCAGCGCCGCCGCCGCGAGGAGGTACGGCCACCAGCGCAGAAGAGTCAGCCCGAGCGCTGTCGCCACCACTGGAACCAGCAGGAACAGCCAGTCGCGCAGGTTCGAAGGGCCGCCGTTGCCGTTGTCGATGGGCGTGTCGAGGAAGGGCGGCAGCCCCGCGACGGCCGGAGGCGATGTGGCCACGACGAGGAGCAGGCATCCAGCTACGCCAGCCAGCGCGGTCGGCAACCACCGCGACGCCGGCGCGGCGACAACGGCGGGCGACGGCTGGGCGGTCGGTGCGTCCATGCCCGAGATCATGGCTGATCCTCGGGAACTGCGCACAGGCTGGCCGCGATCAACGGGATCGGCGCGACCGAGGCCACTGATGCGGCCGGTGCCACCGATGCGCTCGGATGCGGAAGGCGGGGCGGTCGGCCGTCCGGCCGGTACTCGAAGTGCCACCACTCGTTGTCATAGACCTGATACAACTGGTGACGGGAGCCATAA
>Ga0070739_10005114_pt1 | contig 15181 bp, 8 predicted proteins | sample Coa_R1_7_FD_66445 | JGI IMG/M metagenome (GOLD analysis project Ga0070739, IMG submission 66445) | Surface soil microbial communities from Centralia Pennsylvania, which are recovering from an underground coalmine fire - Coalmine... | ecosystem: Environmental > Terrestrial > Soil > Unclassified ... | reverse complement strand
CGCTGCTCGATCGGCCCAACGCACTGGAGCGCTTCCGCCGCGAAGTCCAGGCCGCCGCACAGCTGGGCCACCGCAACATCGTCATCGCCTACGATGCAGAACAAGCGGGCGATCTGCACATGCTGGTGATGGAGTTCGTGCCCGGTCAGAGCCTCGCCGAGATAGTCGGAAAGAAAGGCCCGCTGCCGCTGCGGCACGCCTGCTACTACATGCGCCAGGCGGCGAAGGGCTTGCAGCACGCCTATGAGCGGGGAATGGTCCACCGCGACATCAAGCCGAGCAATTTGATTTTGACACCGGAAGGGAGGGTCAAAATCCTTGATTTCGGTCTCGCCAAGATGGTCACGGAGAGCGAGCTGGACCAAGGGGTAACGGGGACCGACACCTATGTGGGCACAGCGGAGTTCGTGGCCCCCGAGCAAGCCAGAGACGCCCGCACGGCCGACATCCGCGCCGATCTGTATAGCCTGGGCTGCACGCTTTACTGCCTGTTGGCCGGCCGCCCGCCGTTCCGCGAAGACACGCGGATGAATACCATCCTTGCCCACATTCACAAAGAGCCTCAACCACTGCCGGAACTGCGTCCGGAGGTGCCCGAATCGTTGTGGCGCGTGGTGGCGCGACTGCTGGCCAAAGATCCGGCCCAGCGTTATCAGAAACCCAACGAGGTCGTGGCGGCATTGACGCCCTTCATCGAGCCAGGGAAGCAGCCCGATACAAAAGGCGCTGTGACATCGTCGTCGGTCGTGAGTTCTGCGGCGGAAGGAACGGTGCTCGCGGCGGACACCAACGAGATCAACAAAGTTCTGCTGCAAGCTCCTGGCAGCACGCCGCCCACTGCCGTGCTGGCGCAGGACGGGGCCGCTTCGCCCTTCGCTAACCTTATCGACACGAATGACGCCTCGATGACAATCAGGCGAGTGAGTAAGGCGTCCAAGCCCTACCAATTGCCCTGGTGGAAACGCCCCATCGTGTTGGCAACGATCGCCAGCGTATCTCTCGCGTTGATACTGGCGGCGTTGACTATCAACAAGGACAAGGAGCCTCTGAACAAGGGCGACAAGAGCGAGCCAATTCCTGCCAAGGCATTCGTTGTCCTGGAGATCGATCAGCCCGGAGCCAAGGTGTTCATTGAGGGGCAGAGGGATCCCATCGTTATCCTTGACGGCAAGAAGGAAATCGAGTTAACCCCGGGATTGCACAGGCTGCGGACCAGCAAGGATGGTTTCGAGGACGATACCCGTCCAATCGAACTAAATCCGGGTGCAAATCGGCCCATCCAGATTAGGCTCAAGCCGAAGCCGACAGTGGTCCCCAGTCTCCCAGAAGAGCTACCGAACGATCCCGCGAACTCGCCAAAGCCGCCGAAACCGCAAAGCCCTGGCGAGCCGTCCTACGAGAAGAACAAAATTGCGGACAATTACCCGCAGCCCAAGCAGGAGCCGCTCAAACAAGACGATGCCGAGTCACTCATCAAACGGGGCGATGATTTTCTCGTGAAGAATGACGCGGAGGGAGCCATCGACGCCTATAGTCGAGCCATCCGGCTCCACGCGGACACCCCCCCTGTCCATTGCAGTCTGGGTGTGGCCTATTTTAAGAAGGGCGACCTGAACCGAGCCATCTCCGAATCGCAGCGAGCCATCGAACTGGATGCAGCTTATCTGACGGCCCACGCCAACCTGGCAATGTTTCTGGAGGCCAAAGGCGACCGGGAGGGTGCCATTTCCGAGTATTGCCAGGCCATCCATCTCGACCCCAAGTTCGTCAGCGATCGCGCGCATCAGGGACCATCGATGCAGCGCCTTGTTGACATGCTTAGCAGCTTTGTGAGTGGGAAGGCTCCTCCCGCCGACCCGAGCGAGCGCTTACTTCTGGCGGAAATCTGCCGTGTGGATAAAAAGCGCTACCGTTTCGCGGCCCAACTTGCCGCCAGAGCCTTTAGAGACAAGCCCTCCCTGGCGAAAGATTTGACGGCCGAGTATCGATACTACGCTGCTTGTGCCGCCGCTCAGGCTGGTTGCGGCCTAGGGGAGGACGCGAGCAAGCTGGATAAGAAGGAGCGAGCCCTCTGGCGCAAGCAAGCGCTTGATTGGCTCCGAGCCGATTTTCAACATCACCGCAAGCAACTAAGCGGCGCGGATGCAAAGACGATCCAGCAAGTGCTCACGAAGCTGGACCGCTGGCACTCGAATGCGGATTTGGACTGCGTGCGCGACGAAAAGGCTTTGGCCGAGCTGCCCGAGGCGGAACGGAGGGAATGGCGGAAACTGTGGGAGGAAGTGACCGTCGATGTCCTCCGCCAGGTGTTAAAGAGCCAAGACTCCGCCGTGCAGGAGACGTCGGCGGCCCGATTAGCGGAGCTAGGCCCCAAGGCCCAGCCTGCTGTCCACGACCTAACAGTAACGCTGGCTAACCCAGAGAATCCCATCAAGCTTCGGAACCTGGCCGCCTTGGCTATCGGCCGCATCGGCGCGGCTGCACAGCCGGCCGTACCGACGCTTGCAAAGATGCTCAATTCCAGCGAACCGTTGGAAGTCCGTCAAGCTGCAGCCGAGTCGCTCGCCAAGATAAAGTATCCGCTCAACGAAGCTGCACTGCCCGCCATAATCAAAGCCATCGAGAAGGACCAAGATGTTCGTGTCCGTCAGTTCTGTGCGGTGGCACTCGCCGCTGTCAATCCGGTGGAAAAGTTCCACAAATTGGGGGCGGACAGGGCGTTGACGAAACTGCTCATGGAGAAGGGCGATGAGTCCTCCAATCTGCGTTTCGATGTCGCCCGTACCTTGGCTTCCGTTTTGCGCGACAAAGCACCGGACAAGACGGTGGAGGTTCTGCTGAGGTTCCTTGAGAACGATAAGGTCAAAGTCTATAGAGGCACGGACATAAAACTAAACGATGGACGGGCGGTTCCTCAGGCGAATCTAGGAGAAGATGCTCGCTTCCTGGCAGCGGAGGCGCTGGGCATGCTTGGCAGCAAGGCAGCCAAACGTCCGGAGGTCGTGGCGGCGCTTCGCAAGGCCGCTAAATCGGAGAATCGGAAGCTGAAAGAGACGGCTCGGAAAGCCCTGAACGACCTGAACATCAAGGACTAAGCCCGCGATTGCTAGCTAAAATTCGGCACTGCCTCGGCGAAAAGGCCAAGGATGAGTCAGCAGCCTTGCCAAGAGACTCATTCCCGCGCGCGGACGACCACCTCGACTCCTTCTCCTTCTAACTTTTGGAGGGTAGACTCTAGCTCTGCCCGACGTTCGCGGAACTCCCCCTCGGATTCGCCTTGGAGCGGGAGAACATCCACGAAAATATCGGCTTGCGCGCAAGCGGAGCATGTGTAGTAGCGAAAGAGGACTCCCTCCAAACCCAGGGCTTTCCGTTCCGATTCCAGCCCCTTGGAATCTTCGCGGTCAAGCTCTTGCGGAGTGAACTCCTTGCCGCAGTGTGAACACAAACGCATCATGGTCGCTCTCTCCCTATGAAGTGATGGAACTCAGTAGTCCGTGCCTGCAACCTACGCCTGCCAGAGTCTTGTCCAGTAGTCTATCACAACTCGTCCTACTCCCGGTGGTCGGTGTGCAACGCCGAAAGGGCACTTCCTTCCTCAGGAGCAAAAGAAATGCCGGTCGTTTGCTTTCAACCGCAGAAAAGGCTGGCCTGCTTGTACCGCCTACCATCGCGGTGTCCGTTCGCGGCACCCTCTACGTCTTCTGGGAACGTCCGGGTCAGCGCCCCGCGCCGAAATCGGAAGAGCTTTCGTTCGGGCCGGCGCGGGACCCGGAGTGGAGTAGTGTGCCAATGGTCAGCGTATACCAAAAGGGAAAATGGTCCAGAGCAGGATTACTGGTGGTTGGACTGAAAGACGGCCTGCGGACGTGCCCCGATGCAGTGGGAAATGAAACGACAGCGCTCCTTGCAGCGCTGAGCGCGTTTCTTCTATGATCGAAGTCCGCGGACATGCCTCATGGGCCTGCGTCAAAAAAGAAACCAGTTTCTCTAGACTTCCTGTGCGCGGCTCGTTACCATCCATATCAAACGCTCCCAATCTCGTTGGCGATGACCGCCCATCAAATCGGGTCGTGTGTGCCCGTCACGGACGTTTCTGTTCGCACTCATGGTTTCGCCCAAACAAGGCGCACCATAGATGTTGCGCGTTCTCGTCGTTGATGATTGCCCCGATACCGTTACGAGCCTTCACTTATTGTTGCGTTCGTGGGGACACGAAGCGCGCGTTGCTACCGATGGACTCACGGCACTGAAGATTGCGGTCAGCCTTCCGTTAGACGTGGTGCTGCTCGATTTGGCCATGCCGGAAATAGACGGCTACCGAGTGGCCAAGTGCTTGCGGCAGCTGGACTCGCGAAAGCCAATCATCATCGCCCATTCTGGTTACTGCAAAGAGGCCGATGTGCGGCGCGCCTTGGAAGTTGGCTGTAACTACCATCTGCCCAAGCCCGCAGAACCGGACGAACTGAAGCGGCTTCTGGATAGCTGTGAGCATTGGCTTCAACGTTAACCATCGTTATCTCTCGACGGAATTCCCGCATTTGCCCCAGACGCAAACGAGCCGACATGCATGCCGATCTCCTCGACAATGGTACGCACGGTCGTGCCCATAGGCACTTCGACCAGCCCGGTGTGCCGCACGTTGCTGGTCAAAGCGAAAACCTTCGTCCCCTTGCTCCCGGCCGTGCCGATGCTGGCGAACCACTCGGCTGCCGTACTCAGAAAGCCCATTCCTGTTGCCGTAATTGCCGCGAATGGTTGAGATTGTACCAAGTCCCTCGCAGTCGGCTCATGCGTAAGGGTTTCCACTACAGAATCTGTCAATTCCTTCGCGACTTCACACGCGCTGTCAGCCTGGTAAACTGTTCTACTTGTAAGTATGCTACCGGAGAGTCTTCGCTTGAGGAAGAAAGCTCAAGCATCGAAAATCGCGGCTCGTACATATACTTATGGAAAGGATTTGCTTGACAAAAACCGCAGAGGCCACAGTGCTAAATCGCATAACCACACTGCGGTAACGGAAGAATCCGCCGATTTGACTAGCTTTGATTCTCCAATTGATCCGTCACAATAGATCTCCGACAGCAAATGATTTGTCGTTCGCGTGATGCACTGGCCTTGCCTTCTTTCCTCGATCCGACAAGCAGAGCGAGAACGTGTTCGCTGCTAGCAATCTTGAGTTGTCGCCAGCTTATGATAGGCACCAGGAGATTCGCCCATGTTTGCAACAACACTGTTGTTAATCAGCCACGATCACAATCTCGTCCGAACGATCCGTTCGATATGCGGCTCGATCCCCCAACTGAAGTTGAAGACTTGCGGTGAGCCAGAACTGGCTCGCCCGCACCTTCGCCGTGGAGGAGTAGCCCTTATCCTCATCCACCTGGTCAAGGGGCAGACAGATGAATCCATCACTACTTTGCTCCATACGCTGAAGACCAAGCTCTGCAACTGCGCCGTCGTTGTGCTTGCAAACGATAGGGACGAAGCGCGGACCAACTCTCTGCTGCGGGCAGGAGTGGCCGACTGCCTGGACGTACCTCTTGATATCAACCGTCTAACTCAGTTGGTGGATTCGCTCACCCTTCGGACGCACCTCGCTGCCCCGGATACGGTTGCGGACTCGGATGAAGCGGGCGAGTTGGCCGAGACATTTCCGCAAGGCCCGAGCGAGCTAATCGATCAACTCCGACGCGTAGCGGCGCAGGATACGACGGTGATGTTGACAGGGGAAACAGGGACGGGGAAGAGCCGCTTGGCTCGTCTCATTCACCAATCCTCTCCTCGGCGCGATCTACCCTTCCAGGTAGTGGACTGCGGGGCGTTGGCGCCGGCATTGATCGAGAGCACCTTGTTCGGCCACGTTCGCGGCGCATTCACCGGCGCCGACTGCGACCGAGCCGGCAAGCTGGCCTCGGTCGGACGAGGCACCCTGCTGTTAGACGAGATCAACTTGCTGCCCGCCGCATCGCAATGCAAGTTGCTTCGCGCAGTAGACGAGCGCGTCTTCGAGCCAGTCGGCAGTGATCGGTCGCAGCCGGTACAAGCCCGCCTGATCGCGGCTAGCAATGTGCCCTTGGAACGGGAGGTGGCAGCGGGGCGTTTTCGAGCCGACCTGTATTATCGCCTCAATGTGGTCGGATTCTGCTTGCCGCCGTTACGCGAAAACCCTCAACGCATCGCCCCTCTGGTCAGCAAGTTCGTGTCCGAACTCTCCGCGCAGAACAGACCCGACATTCGTGGCATCAGTACGAAAGCTCTGCGTGCCCTGGAGAAGTATGGATGGCCCGGCAACATTCGCGAACTGCAAAACGTCGTGGAACGGGCCGTGGCGCTGTCAGCCGGCCCTAAGGTTCAGTTGGACGATCTCCCCGAAACCATCCGGCATCATAGCGGTGTCTCTGCCGCGGCGACGCAACGCTCCAAGGCGATTGCACCGACGGGCCCGTTTTCCTCCGGCACCCTAGATCAGACCACGGAAGCTGCCGAGATCCAGTGCATTATTCTGGCCCTGAAGAAGCACAACAGCAATCGCTCTCGAGCAGCTGCAGATCTGGGCATTAGCCGAATGGGACTTTACAAAAAGCTCCGTCGCTATGGACTCAACCAGATCCTTGCGCGCGCGAGCAACTCCTAAGTAGTTCATCAGGCAACTCAGCTTACGCTGTGGGCATCGGCGATGTCTGGTGCTCTTCGCCGCCAGTGGCGAGGCCTCTCTCCCCAGCCCGAGGGATGACGAGGGCATGAGTAGCCTTGCTGTCCTCGAGGGCGCTGCGACGATCGATAGGAAAGAGAACAGCGGGCGGGTCAGCGATAGAAGGACAGCGGGGAGGATGGATGTGTGACCCGCTGCGCGTTCGTTTCGCCGAACCCGCCCGTAGTATTCTCGCCGGCGCAGATACGAGAAGTGAAAAAATCGGCCGGCAACGGATTGTTGTAAAAAGGGGCTGAGTCACGAGGACTGCGCCAGCCCCCTCCCTATCCAAAGGTCTTATGCATCTCCGAGAGTCCAGAGACTTCAAGTTGTGAATGAGTTAGCCGATGAAAAGTTCCGAACACGCAGCAGGATGCTTTAGATAGAACGGCTCCTCGACTTCCTTTGTGGCGGCCGCAGCTCGCACACTGTCCAGCAGATCCGCCAGCGAGAAGCGCTTGGGTGGAACTTTCGGCGGTTTCCACCTCGCAGCCGTCCAGCGAAAGCAATTTCTGGTAGACTAGCCACAACTCCGCATCGCCTTGCAATCAGCAACGCTGCTTTCGTCGAAAGACTCCATGACATAGCCAGGCGAGCGATCTAGTCAAAACGGTCGGCGCGTGGGCGAGCGCGCCGAACCGAATCCATGACGCATCACAATAGCGTAACCCGGCGGACAAGAATGCGATAGTCGAGAAGGTATGGACAAAAAATGTAGTGGAAACCCTGACAGGATGCGACAGCACTCGCCCCGCTTAAATTTCACGCGGCACAGCGTACAATGAGCAACTGCACGCTACGGCGTCAAGGGGGCCGACGATGCCAGCTAAGAAACCAACCAAGAAGTTGGCGACTGGTTCCGAGGAAACCAAGCCGGCACAAACGCCGCTTGGGACTCCCCATTCATCCGAGGCTTCGCAAATAACACCAACCGAGACCGTCCCGCAGAAGCGCGAACCGGAGCGTCCAGGGCCGCCCGTGGCCGGCATGGGAGCGTCGGCCGGCGGGTTGGACGCCTTCAAGAAATTCTTCACCGTCATGCCGCCCGACAGCGGGATCGCTTTCGTGCTGGTCCCTCACCTCGATCCCGCCCAGGAGAGCCTCATGGTAGAGTTGCTGGCCCGACATACGACCATGCCGGTCGTCGAGGCCGAGAACGACATGCCGGTCAAGGCCAACCACGTCTACATTATTCCGCCCAACAAGTTCATGACCATCCGCGACGGCTTCCTCCGGCTGACTGGCCCGGTGCAGCGGCATACCTCGCAAACGTCCATCGACCTTTTCCTGCGCTCCCTGGCCGACGATCAGCAGGAACGGTCCATTGGCATCCTCTTGTCCGGGACAGGGACGCACGGCACACTGGGGCTGAAAGCCATCAAGGCCGCGAGCGGCATGGTCATGATCCAGGATCCGGCGACGGCTCAGTGCGAACAGATGCCGCGAAGCGCCGTCGCCGCCGGGCTGGCCGATTATGTGCTGCCCGTCGAGCTGATGCCCGAAAACCTCCTCAAATATGTCCACCATGCCTACGTCAATCGCGGCACACCTATCGAAACAGGCCCGGAAGCAGCCGACCACTTGACGCAGGTGCTGGCCCTGCTGCGGACACGCACCAAGTTCGATTTCCGCGGCTATCGCAAAAAGATGCTGACGCGGCGGATCGAGCGGCGCATGGGGCTGAGCCATTTGGACAGCATCCCCGATTACCTATCGTTCTTGCGCAAGCACCCGCAGGAGGTCAAGCAGCTGGTCAAAGATCTGCTCATCGGCGTGACCAGCTTCTTCCGCGACCCCGAAGCCTTTGAGCTGTTGGCAAACCAAGTCATCGCCCCTTTGGTGCAGCGCAAAGAAGCGGATGCCGCCATCCGCGTGTGGGTGCCTGGCTGCGCGATGGGCGAGGAGGCTTACGTCCTCGCCATGCTGCTCAAGGAGCAGCTGGCTGTGGCCCGTAAGAGCTGCCGTGTGCAGGTTTTTGCCACCGATGTCGATGGCGACGCCGTGGACGTGGCCCGCCAGGCCCTCTATCCCGACAGCATCGCTGCCGATCTGACGCCGGAACGCCTGACCCAGTTTTTCACCAAGGTAGACGATCACACGTACCAGGTCAACAAGTCCTTACGGGACATGATCATTTTCGCGGTTCAGAACCTCCTCAGCGACCCTCCCTTCAGCAAGCTCGATCTCATCAGCTGCCGCAACCTACTGATCTACCTCGAACCGGAGGTGCAAAAGAAAGTGGTCACGTTGTTCCACTTCGCTCTTGTGGAGGGAGGTTTTTTATTCCTGGGGCCGGCAGAGACCATCGGCAGGCAGATTGATCTGTTCGAGACGTTGTCGAAAAAGTGGCGAATCTTTCGCCGCATCGGTCCGGCGCGGCCGGAGCGCGTCGATTTTCCAATCATGGCCGCTACGGAAGCAGGCGGAGCGAAGTCCATCTTCCCCAAGGCGGGCGGAATGCCGCCGCTCAACTTCGCCGAGCTGACGCACCAACTGTTGCTGGAGCAGCTGGCCCCGGCCGCCGTCCTCATCAATCGCAAGTACGAGGTTCTCTATTACTTCGGACCATGCACGCGCTACCTTGAATTTCCGACCGGCGAGCCGACCCACGATGTGACGCGGATGGCCCGTGAGGGCTTGAGTACCCGACTGCGGGGAGCGATCCATCGGGCCGTCCAGGATAACCAAGACATGGTCTTGAACAGGGGCCGCGTCAAACGCGACGGCAGCTATTCTCCAGTGCGTGTGACCGTCCGGCCAATCCAGGCGCCCAAGGCGGCCGAGGGATTGCTGCTGATTATCTTCGAGGAAGAAGCCCCGCCGGCTCAGCCGACTTCGCCCACGCCCCAAGAGCAGAAAGAAGCGGGCGACGAAGCTGTCCTTCGGCAGCTGGAAGACGAATTGAACGTGACCCGTGCGGATCTGCAAGGCACCATCGAGGAGATGGAACGCTCCAATGAGGAGCTAAAGGCCTCCAACGAAGAAATCCTGTCCATGAACGAGGAGTTGCAATCGGCCAATGAGGAGCTGGAGGCTTCCAACGAAGAAATCAGATCGATCAACGAGGAGATGCAATCGGCTAACGAGGAGCTAGAAGCCTCTCGAACGAAGCTGCAATCTCTCAACGAGGAGCTGGGTACTGTCAACAGCCAGCTTCAGGACAAGGTCAAGGAACTCGCGTCAGCCAACAACGACATGACAAACCTGCTCAACTGCACGGACGTGGCCACTATCTTCCTGGATAGGGCCTTTCGCCTCAAGCTGTTCACGCCGGCAGCCGCTAAACTCTTCCACGTCCTCCCAGCGGACCTTGGCCGCCCTCTCGGCGACATCACAGCCCATTTCGACGATCCCGATCTCCTTCGCGATGCTCAACAGGTTCTGCAACATCTGACGCCCCAGGAAAAGGAGGTTTCGACTGCGGAGGGAGTCTGGTGGGTACGCCGTATCACCGTCTACCGTACCCAGGACAATCGGATCGATGGGGTCGTGATTACTTTCGTGGACATAACGGAGCGCAAAAAGGCCACAGACTTTGTCGTCCGCCGCCTTGCTGCCATCGTTGAGAATTCCATAGACGCCATCTTTAGCAAGGACCTCGATGGCGTCATCCAGACCTGGAACCGAGGCGCCGAGCGCCTTTACGGCTACACGGCCGAGGAAGCCGTGGGTCAGTCGGTTCGGATGCTCGTCCCGGAGGACCGCATCGACGAATGGTACGCGATCGTGCAACGGCTGCGATGCGGCGAGAGTGTTGAACGGCTGGAGACCGAGCGTGTTCGCAAGGACGGACAGCGTATTCCGGTAGCTCTGACGGTTTCGCCGCTCCGGGACCATAGCGGCAAGGTCGTAAGCGCCTCGACGATTGTGCGGGACATCCGCGCGTCAAAGCAGGCGGAGCAGGCTCTGCGTGAAAGCGAGCGGCGGTTCCGACTGCTTTTCGAGAAGAGTTTGGATGCAATCCTGGTGGCCGATGACCAGGGGCGGTATCTAATGGCCAACGAAGCTGCTTGCCGACTGCTTGGCTATTCGTTGGACGAATTGCTGGGCATGAAGGTGGCCGATCTGCGGCTTTCCCAAGGCGCTAACGCAGGGGAACTGTACCAAAGCTATGTCACTCGGGGAGAGCAATTCGGTGAATTTGAATTTATACGGCCGGATGGTCAGGAGCGGGTTGCCGAGTATACCGCCATCCGGCTGACGCCAGGGCAACACATGAGCATCCTGCGGGATGTCACCGAGCGCAGACGAGCTGAGGAGATGCTGCGTCAAAGCGAAGCCCGACTGCGGGCAATCCTTGACTCGACGGTCGATGCCATCATTACAATCGATCACCAGGGGATCATCCAGTCGGTCAATCCAGGCGCGGAGCGGATGTTCGGCTACGCCGCTGCCGAGATGGTTGGACAGAACGTGGCCATGCTCATGCCTTCGCCGTACCGCGGAGCGCACAATGATTACATTGCACGGTACCTGCAAACAGGGGAAAAACACATCATCGGCATCACCCGCGAAACCGTAGCCCAGCGCAAGAACGGCAGCGTTTTCGAGGTAGACCTGACAGTCAGCGAGATCCCGCATCTAAATCTTTTTACCGGCATTCATCGCGACATTACCGAGCGGAAGCGATTGGAACGCGAACTCGTGGAGATCGCTTCGCAGCAGCAGCAGCGCATTGGCCAGGATCTGCACGACAGCGTGGCCCAGGAGCTGACAGCCCTCAACCTCCTGTCCGGAACATTGGCCGTAACCCTGAAAACGAATCCCGTCAATGCATTGAAGATCGTCGAACAGTTACAGCTCGGATTACAGCGCAGCCAACAAGAGCTTCGATCCGTCCTGCGTGGGCTGCTCCCTGTAGCAGTCGATAGTAATGGGCTGATGGCCGCTCTGACGGAACTCGCCATGCGGGTCCGCCAAGAGGGGAAAGTGTCTTGCACGTTCGACTGCCCCAAGCCCGTAGCAGTCGCGGACAATCTCACCGCGACCCACCTGTATCTCATCGCCCAAGAAGCGGTCAACAACGCACTCAAACACGGCAAACCCCGGAACATCAAGATCGGCTTGCAGTCCAATGGCGGCGTGGTTCTGTGGGTACAGTGCGACGGCATCGGTATGCCGGCTCGGTCAGAGGCGAGCGGGGGCCTGGGTCTGCGCATCATGCACAGCCGTGCAGCGATTATTGGCGCGCAATTGATTATCGAGCCGGTTGAGCCTACGGGTACCCTGGTCAAATGTAGGTTAGTGAGAAAGCACCATGAGGCAGAACAAGAAACAGAAGCGAAGCCGGGTCCTCATCGTCGATGACCACCCGGCGGTGCGGGAAGCGCTAGCCTTACGGATCGGAGTGCAACGCGACCTGGAGGTCTGTGGGGAGGCCGCCGACATGGCCGAGGCGCTGCTTTTGGTCCATGACATCCAACCCGACGTAGCAGTGGTCGATATCTCCCTCAAGACCGGGAACGGGCTGGACTTGATCAAACGGATCCACGACCGCACCACTACCGTTCGCATTCTGGTCTGGTCCACGCATAGCGATGCGCTCTACGCAGAGCGTTGCCTCCGGGCTGGAGCGCTCGGCTACGTCAACAAAGATCAAGCTACGGACAAGATCGTCGAAGCCATCCGGCGAGTACTGGACGACAAGGTGTACGTCAGCGACGAGATGGCGGAGATAATGTTGCACCGCGCCGTCGGCGACCGTCGCAAGGAAGTCGGTCGCTCACCGCTGGACGCGCTGTCCGATCGTGAACTGGAGGTTTTCCGCCTGCTCGGCGAGGGGATGAAGACGGCCCTGATCGCCGAACGCTTGCATTTGAGCGTCAACACCGTCCAGACCTACCGCGAGCGCATTCGGCAGAAATTGGATTTGAGCGATGGCACGGAGCTAGTCCACCATGCCGTGCAGTGGGTATTGGAACATGGCTGAACTACCCTGCTTTCGTGACCACCCGCACCCCGGCTTCTCCCAGCTGGCTCCATCTCTACAATAGGCGGCGAGTGGTTTGCCCGTTCTCTTTCCCTGGAGGTATGCAATGAAGCTACAGTTGCTCGGACTCGTTGTGGTCAGTCTGTTGCTGGCTGCCGACGATACCAAGAAGGCCGACGAAGCCGCTAAGAAGATCGAAGGCGACTGGCAAGGGGTTTCCCTGGAACAGGACGGCAACAAAAACGACGATGCCGAGAACTTCACCGTGAAGATCAAGGACGGCAAGTACGAGGCCAAGATGGGCGATGAGACGAGCGGCAAGGGGAAGCTGAAGCTCGATCCGAGCAAGAAGCCGCACGCGATAGACATCATGGTCGAGGAGGGGGCTGCCAGCGGCCAGACGCAGCTGGGCATCTACGAGGTCAAAGACGACATGCTTAAGGTCTGCTTCGCCCAGCCGGACAAGCCGCGTCCCACTGAGTTTTCCGCCAAGGAAGGCAGCGGCAACACGCTCATCGTCCTCAAGCGCCGCAAATTGTAACAGCGCTACCCACAAGATCCCACATTGACCACAAATTCGATCCGATTGGAAACCCTGGGACAGTCTCCACGAGTGCTTTCGCTCCTCAGCGATCCATCGCATCCGCCAAGGCCGTTCTTGCCGGCGCGGCGGGCTGATGGGCCATCCCCTGAGGAGTTGTTTCTGCCACTCGTGGCACTGCGGCTTGTACAGCCTGCTTGAGCGGTGCTGGATACACGCCGATGCCCAACGTCAAGAGCGCGCACAGCCACACGGCTGCCAGCACAGGCAACGAGCGCTCTCGTTTGGCGGGGGCAGTGAGGACCGATGGCGGTGGTTCGCGCAGGTACATCACGGCAGCGATGCGCAGATAATACCAACCGCCGATGGCCGCGTTGATTGCCGCCACTACCGCCAAGCTGATAAACAACTTTCGTTGCTCCAGAATCGCCGCTACCTCGACATTCGGCGGCACATCCAGCGCTCCGGCGAAGAGAAGGAATTTGCCCATAAAGCCGGCCGTCAACGGAATGCCGATGAGGCTGAAGAGGAACAACACCATCAGCAGAGCCATACCCGGCCGAGTGCGGCTGAGTCCGGCGAGGTCATCCATCGTCTCCGCCGGTTGGCCGCTTACATTCAGATATTCCAGCACGGCGAAGGCGCCAAGTGTCATGGCGCCGTAGGATGCCAGGTAGAAAAACACGGCATCGACGCCGTCCACCATCGCATCGGGAGCAGTAAGGAGGCGCGGGGCCACGGCCAAGCCGATGAGCATGTAGCCGGCGTGGGCGACGCTTGAGTAGGCCAGGAGCCGCCGCAGATTGTCTTGCAGTAAGCCGAGGACGTTGCCCACCGTCATCGTTACGGCGGCCATGATCCATAGCAGCACCGGAAGCTGCTCGCTCAGGATCGGTAAGTCCAGCTTGGCCGTGAACACTTGATGCGAGAGCGTCGGCAACACGAAGCCGAGTACACGGACCAAGGCGGCGAAGCCGGCCACCTTGGGTACGAAAGCCAGGACGGCAGCGTTGGCCGTGGTTGTGCCCTGATAGACATCCGGTGCGTAAAAATGGAAGGGAAACGCCGTCAGCCGGAAGCCCAGCCCGGCTACTACCATGACCAGAGCCACCATGCCCATTCCCAAAACCGGCGACAAGGCAGCTTCCTCCATCGATCCGGGTAGCAGACTGGCGCGACGAAACGCCTCGGCCAATCCCGGCAAATTCGTGGTTCCGGCCAGGCCATACAAGTAGCTGAATCCGAACAGCGTCAGCACCGACGAGAAGACGCTCAGGAGAAAATACTTCATCGCCGCTTCCTGAGCGGGTGCGTCGAGACCTCCCTCGGGACGCCGGCTCTTGCCGAAATAGAGGATCAAATAGGTCGGTATACTCGTTAATTCCAGAGCGAGAAAGAGCGTTATCAATTCGTTGGCCGCTCCGCTTAGCCCCATGCCGGCGACCATGAGTAGCAAACAAGCGTGGTAGTCGGCGGCGCGATTCTCCGGAGTGGAGACCCAGCAGAGCAGCACGAAAATGATGCCGCCGATGATCGCAACCGCGCGGATCAGCAGGGCCAACCGATCCAGAACCACCGGGCCGGCGTAGCGGACGGTGTCTGCGGCTCCGGCCGATTCATAGTGCGGCAATGGGTTTAGTATCAGCACCAGACCCGCCACAAGCAGCGTCGCCAACGCCACCCCGCCCCACAGATGACGATTGGCGCGCCATGTCCCGCCGAGAAAAAGTACACAAGCCATCCCGCCCAGGATCAATTCCGGAGCAAGATAGGGAACAAAGCCGGTCAACGCTGTCACGAGAGTGGGATTCACGTTATTTCTTCTCCGTCGCTCTGGCGGCCTGCTGAACATCGGCGGGAGGAGCGGCAGAGGTCAGCTCTGTGCCGGCTCGTTTGCGCGCCGCCTCGGCGATGCCGGCCACCACCTGGACTTCCGGCCGCACCGTATCGAAGAACGGTTTGGGAAAGACGCCCAGAGCCAGGCACAATCCGGCAATGGGCAGGATCGCAGCTAACT
>Ga0070739_10005113_pt1 | contig 15184 bp, 17 predicted proteins | sample Coa_R1_7_FD_66445 | JGI IMG/M metagenome (GOLD analysis project Ga0070739, IMG submission 66445) | Surface soil microbial communities from Centralia Pennsylvania, which are recovering from an underground coalmine fire - Coalmine... | ecosystem: Environmental > Terrestrial > Soil > Unclassified ... | reverse complement strand
CGGCGTCTGCGGGAGCGCGCGGGCGTCATCGCGCACGGCGGCCGGCGGACGCTCGAGGCGATCGCCGCCGAGCCGCGGGTCGCCGAGCTGCTCGAGCTCGAGCCGGGCGCGCCGGTCGCGTACATCGAGTCGGTCGCGTGGGACGACGACCTGCGCCCCTTCGACTGCTACCGCGCCTGGCTCCGCACCGACCGGACGCGGATCGACGTCCAGGCCTCCGGCCCGGGAGGCTATGCATGAGCCTCCTGCTCGAGGGCCGGCGGGCCGTCGTCACCGGCGGCGGCAGCGGGATCGGCCGCGAGACGGCGAAGGTCTGCGCGCGCGAGGGAGCGAGGGTCGGCGTGCTCGACGTCGACGCCGAGGCGGCCGCGCGCACGGTGTCCGAGGTCGAGGCGGCCGGAGGCGAGGCGCTTCCCCTCGTCGCCGACCTGACCGACGAGGCGCAGGTCGAGAAGGCCGTCGCCGACGCGTCCGCCGCGTGGGGCGGGCTCGACTGCGTGATCGGCTGCGCCGGCGTCCAGCTCGCGGGGCAGGACGACCGCGCCGACCGCCTCTCCCTCGAGGTCTGGCAGCGGACGCTCGCCGTCAACCTGACGGGGATGTTCCTCGTCTCCAAGCACGGCATCCGCGAGCTGCTGAGAAACGGCGGCGGCACGGTCGTCCTCGTCTGCTCGCCGACCGGCCTCTTCGGCTGCGCTCCGGGCTACGACGCGTACTCGACGAGCAAGGCCGGCGTCTACGGCCTCGTCCGCGTGATGGCCGCGGACTACGGCCAGGAGAACATCCGCGTCAACGGCGTCGTCCCCGGCTACACGCGCACGCCGATGACGGAGTGGGTCACGCCCGACGAGCACGACGCGCTGCTGGAGACGATCCCGCTGCGCCGCGCCGGGCAGCCGGAGGAGGTCGCCGAGACGATCGCCTTCCTCGCCTCCGACCGCACGCCCTACGTGACCGGCGCGGTCTGGTCGGCCGACGGCGGGATGACCGCGATATGAGTGACAAGGTCGGCCTGGCCGAGTTCGAGCAGATCTTCGAGTCGGTCAAGAACTGGGGGCGCTGGGGCGAGGACGACGAGCTCGGGACGCTCAACTACGTCACGCCCGAGAAGGTGCGCGCCGCGGCGGGCCTCGTCCGCTCGGGGCGGCGCGTCTCCATGGCGATCCCGATCGACAAGACCGCGGGGCCGGACAACCCGATGCAGGCGACGCTGCTCCTCGTCCAGGGCCACGACGTTCCCGTGGACGAGAGCAAGGTCCGCTTCGGCGTCGACTGGCTCGGCATGGCCGCGCACGGCGACACGCACACGCACGTCGACGCGCTCTGCCACATCTCCTACGGCGGGATCACCTACAACGGCCGCCGCGCCGAGGACGTGCTGCCGTCGAGCGGCGCCACGACGCAGGACATCGCCGTCTACCACCAGGGCGTCGTCGGCCGCGGCGTCCTGCTCGACATCCCGCGCCACCGCGGGGTGAAGTGGCTCGAGCCGGGCGAGTTCGTGCGGCGCGCCGAGCTGGAGGAGTGCGCGGAGGCCGAGGGAGTCGAGCTGGGAGAGGGCGACATCCTCGTCTTCCGCACCGGCCATCACCGGCGGCGGCTCGAGCTCGGCGCGTGGGACAACGGCCCGCCGCCGCGCGGCGAGGGCAAGGCCGGCCTGCACGTCGACACGATCCCGTGGATGCACGAGCGGCGGCTCGCCGCGTTCCTGCCGGACGGCGACGGCGAGACCGTGCCGAGCGTGGTCGAGGGCGTCACGTACCCGATCCACCCGCTGCAGGTGGTCGCGATGGGGATGCTCGTCTCCGACAGCCTGCAGTTCGAGGAGCTCGCGCCGGCGTGCGAGGAGGAGGGCCGCTGGGAGTTCATGGTCGTCGGCCTGCCGTTAAGACTTCCCGGCGGGACCGGCTCGCCCTGGAACCCGATCGCAATCTTCTGAGAGGAGCCCGAGTGGACGCGGAACAGAGCGCAGAGCAGCTTGGCGGCCTGCTGGGACGACAGCTGCAGATCTCCCAGATCGCGGTCGTCTGCCACGACCTGCAGAGGACGATGGAGCAGTACACGAAGCTGCTCGGCTGGGGCCCGTGGAACGTCTACCGCCACGAGCCGCCGCGCCTGCACGACACCGAGCTGCACGGGCAGCCGGCCGAGTACACGATGCTCGGCGCCGAGACGCACGTCGGCGAGATGGGCTTCGAGCTCCTGCAGCCGCTCGAGGGGCGGAGCATCTACGGCGAGTGGCTGGAGACGCACGGCGAGGGGCTCCACCACGTCGCCGTCATGCTCCACGACTTCGACGAGTCGACCCGGCTGAAGGAGCGGTTCGCGGAGGTCGGCGCGAGCGTCCTGATGGGCGGGCGCATCGGCGAGACGATCGAGTTCTACTACCTCGACACCGAGCCCTCGCTGAAGATCATCCTCGAGTCCGGCTCCGGTCACGCGATCGACCTCGTCCCCGACTACGTCTACCCGTAGTGCACGAGCAGCTGCGCGAGCGGGTCGCCGCCGCCAACCGTGAGCTCGCCGCGGCCGGCCTCGCGCAGGCGAGCTGGGGGAACGTCAGCGAGGTCGACCGCGAGGCGGGCGTCGTCGCGATCAAGCCGAGCGGGATCCGCTGCCAGGACGCCCGCGCGGAGGACGTAGCGCTCGTCTCGCTCGCCGACGGCGAGCGCCGCGAGGGATTGAAGCCGTCCTCCGACGCGCCGACACACCTCGAGCTCTACCGCGCCCACCGCGAGATCGGCGGGGTCGTCCATACGCACTCGACGTACGCGACCTCGTGGGCGCAGGCGCGGCGGCCGCTGCCGTGCCTCGGCACGACGCACGCCGACCACTTCAACGGCGCGGTCCCCTGCACGCGCGAGCTGACCGCTGAGGAGTGCGAGGGCGAGTACGAGCGACAGACGGGCGTCGCGATCCTCGAGACGCTGGCGGGACGCGACCCGCTCGAGGTGCCCGCCGTGCTCGTCGCGTCACACGGCGTGTTCACCTGGGGCACGTCCGCGGCGGACGCGGTCGAGCAGGCGGCGGCGCTCGAGGAGGCCGCGCGGCTCGCGTTCAACACCGTCCTGCTCGACTCGTCGCTCGGGCCGGTGTCGGACGCGCTGCTCGCCCGCCACTTCCGGCGCAAGCACGGGCCGACGGCCTACTACGGGCAGCGATGAGCCGGGTCGCGATCGTCACCGGCGGGGGGACCGGGATCGGCGCGGCCGCAGCGCGCCTGCTCGCGGAGAAGGGCCTCGAGGTCGTGCTCGTCGGACGGCGCGCGGAGCCGCTCGAGGAGGTGCGCGCACGGATCGGCGGGCGGACGCTCGTGCTCGCCGCCGACATGGGCGAGCCCGGGACGCCGCGGCGCCTCGTCGACGAGACGCTCGCGGCGTTCGGCCGGCTCGACGTGCTCGTGAACAACGCGGCCGTGATCCGCAACGGCCCGCTCGAGGAGCATTCGCGCGAGTGGTTCGACCGCCACTACGCCGTCAACGTGGCCGGCCCGTTCTTCCTGCTCCAGGCCGCCTTGCCGTCGTTGCGCGAGTCGCCGGACGCGGCGGTCGTGAACGTCAGCTCCTCCGTCGGCTCGATGGTGAAGCCGGGGACGATGCTCTACGGCTCGTCGAAGGCGGCGCTCGAATATCTGACGCGCGCGTGGGCGTACGAGCTCGCGGCGGACGGCATCCGGGTGAACGCGATCGCGCCCGGGCCGGTCGACACGCCGATCCACGCCACGTACGCGGACGATCTCGAGGCGACCTACGCCGACCTCGCGCGCCGCATCCCGCTCGGTCGGATGGGAACCGTGGACGATCTCGCCGTCTGGGTCTGGCTGCTCGTCTCGCCCGAGACGGCCTGGACGACGGGGAACGTCGTGCACGTGGACGGCGGCCAGGTGCTCGGGCTGCCCGAGTCCGCCGGCGGGTAGCGTGCGCCCGGGGCCGCTCGCCCTTTGGCGATTTCTAAGTTAGATTCCGTCCATGGGGCTGGCCGCGCCCGTTCTCTCCTTCGACGACGACTCCGGAGGCGACGAGCCCGTCGTCGCCCATGCGCGTCTCGCCCCGGCCGGCGAGGCCGACGAGCGGGCCCGCGAGGACGAGATCTGCGTCCTGCTCGTCGAGGACGAGCCGTCGATGCAGATCGTGTGCAGGGTCAACCTCGAGAGCGAGGGCTTCCGCGTCGTCCTCGCGAGCGACGGGAAGGAGGCGCTCGCGCTCGCCGTGTCCGAGCGGCCGGATCTCGTGTTGCTCGACGTGATGCTTCCCGACCTCGGCGGCTTCGACGTCGCCGAGCGGCTCGACGCGCCGGTCGTCTTCCTCTCGGCGCGGGCGTCCGAGCTCGACCTCGAGCGCGGCCGGCGCTCCGGCGCGATGGACTACGTGACGAAGCCGTTCGATCCGACGACACTGCCGTCGCGGCTGCGCGAGGATCTCACCGAGTTCTTCCGCAGCGGGAGCGCCGACGGCGTCTGGCGCATGCGCTTCGGGCCCGGCCGGCGCAGCGGCTGAGAGGAACGGCGGGGGGAGCGAGGATGACGCCGAGTCGCGAACGGGCCGCCCGGCTGCGGGTGGCGCGGCCCGTGCTGACCGCGCTCGCCCTGCTGGTCGTGATCGTGCTCGCCCTCGTCACGGTCGGCGGCTACGCCGCATACCGCGTCTACTCGCTCGGCAACCACCGCTTCATCGACCAGACGGCTCCCTTCTTCGCCGTGACCGAGGACCTGGCGGTGGAGATGCTCAACCAGGAGACCGGCGTCCGCGGCTACGTGATCACGGGCGACCCGAAGACGCTCGCTCCCTACCGGCAGGGCAGGAAGTACGCGCGCGTCGAGCTCGCGCTGATCGCGAAGGACCGCTCGTTCGACCCGCGCATCCCGGCCGACCTGCGGCGGATGCGCCAGGAGGTCGGCTCGCTCGAGACGTACTTCCGTCAGGAGATCGCGCTCGTCAGGAGCGGCCCGGCCGGGAAGCGGCGCGCGCAGGAGAGGATCCTGCTCGGCAAGGGCCACTTCGACCATCTCCGCGCCGCATCCGCTGCGCTGATCCAGGACGCGAGCGCCGTGATCAAGCGCTCGCACCGCGAGCAGCGCTCGACGCTCACGCAGTGGTGGGTCTTCCTCGGGATCGCGGGAGGCATCGCGCTCCTGATCGCGCTCGGGCTGCTCCTGCGCGTGCCGCGGCGGCTGGACGAGCTCGTCCGCGAGGAGCAGAGCGCGCGCCGCGAGGCGGAGCGCTCGGCCGACGCCGCCCGCGCGCTCGCGCACGTCCGCGAGGCGGTGTTCCTGCTCGACGCAGACGGCAGGATCCGCTACCGCAATCCAGCCGCCGAGGAGTGGTTCGGGCCCGATCCCGCGCTGGACGAGCTGGCGGCGGCGGGCGGCGAGCCCGTCCGCGTCGCGCTCCCCGGCGGCGAGCGCTGGCTCGCGGCCGCGCAGACCGAGTTCGACGGCGGCACGGTGCTCGTGTGCCGCGACGTCTCCGACGACCAGCGCCTCGAGCGCATGCGGGCGGACTTCGTGGCGACGGCCGCGCACGAGCTGCGGACGCCGCTCGCCGCCGTCTACGGAGCGGTGCGCACCCTCCGTCAGCGGCACGAGCTCCCGGAGGATGTGGCCGCGCGCTTCCTCGAGCTGATCGAGCAGGAGTCCGAGCAGCTGAAGACCGTGATGGACCAGCTGATCGTCTCCGCGCAGCTCGACTCCTCCGACTTGCGTCTCAACCACCAGCCGGTGGACGCCGTCGCCCTCTGCGAGAACCTCGCGGCAGCCGCCGACGCGCGGAAGCCCGAGGCGATCGACCTCCGGGTCGAGGCGAGCGGCGAGGTGCTCGTCCGTGCCGATCCCGATCGCGTGCGCCAGGTGGTGGCGAACCTGCTCGACAACGCCATCAAGTACTCGCCCGACGGCGGCCGCGTGGCCGTGCGCGTCGGCGCGAACGGGCGCTCCGGGGTGATCGAGGTCACCGACGAGGGAGTCGGGATCCCGGCGCACGAGCAGGAGCGGATCTTCCAGAAGTTCTACCGCCTCGATCCGAACATGACGAAGGGCGTCGGCGGGTCGGGGCTCGGCCTCTACATCTGCCGCCAGCTCGTGGAGCAGATGGGCGGGCAGCTCACGGTCAGCTCCCGCTACGGCGGCGGCTCGACGTTCACGGTGACGCTGCCGCTCGTGCCTGCCGAGCGGCCGGTCCGGACGAGCCCGGCCTAGCTCGATGCAAGGGCTCAGCGGCCGGCGGCGTAGCCCTGCCGGCCGCGCGGGTCCGCCGCAGCCTTGAGCACGCCGTCGGGCTCGCGCCCGGCGGCGCTGACGCGGCCGAGCGTCCAGGCGCCCGAGACCTCCACCTCGTGGCCGCGGCGGCGCAGCTCCTCGATCGTCGCGGCGCCCACGCGCTCCTCGACGGCGACATGGCGCGGGAGCGTCTCCCGCGGATAGAAGCTCGACGGGAACGCCTCGGTGTGGTGGTTCGGAGCGTCGATCGCCGCCTGCAGGTCGAGCCCGCGATGGACGTGGCCGAGGAAGGCGTGCAGCGTCCACTGGTCCTGCTGGTCGCCGCCCGGCGTCCCGAAGGCGAGGTACGGCTCGCCGTCCCGCGCGGCGAGCGTCGGCGAGAGCGTCGTGCGCGGCCGCTTCCCCGGCTCGAGCGAGTTGGGCAGCCCCTCCTCGAGCCAGAACATCTGCGCCCGCGTGCCGAGGCAGAAGCCGAGCGCGGGGATCACGGGCGCGCCGTCGAGCCAGCCGCCGCTCGGCGTCGCCGAAACGAGGTTCCCGAAGCGGTCGACCACGTCGACGTGGACGGTGTCGCCCCCTGTCGTCCGGCGGCGCACCGGCTGCTCGGCCACCGGTGCTTGCAGCGATCGGCGGGTCGGCTCGCCGATCCCGGGCGCGACCCGCGCGTCGGTCACGGGTCGCGGAAGCCGGGGCTCGCGGCCGCCCGGCGAGCCGGGACGCAGCTCCGCGGCCGCCTCGTCGCCGACCAGGCGACGCCGTTCCGCCGCGTACTCCCGCGACAGGAGCTCGGCGAGCGGCACGTCGGCGAAGTCGGGGTCGCCGTACCAGGCCTCGCGGTCGGCGAAGGCGAGCTTGGCGCACTCGGTCACGACGTGGATGTCGAGCTGCGCGGGATCGAACCCCTCCAGCAGGCGGAGCTGCTGGAGGAAGACCGGCGCCTGGCTCCACGGGCCGGCCTTGAAGACCTCGTAGCCGTGGTAGTCGACCGAGAGCGGCTCCTCCCACGCGGGCCCCCAGTCGCGGAGGTCGTCCTCGGCGAGCACGCCGCCGTGCCGCTCGCCCGAGCTGTCGAGCCACTCGCGCTCCTGGAAGCGGACGACCTCCTCGGCGACGAAGCCGCGATACCACTCCTCGACCGGGTCGGCTGCCGCCGCCAGCCGGCGGTACGTCTCGGCGAGCCGCGGGTTCCGGTGCAGCGTCCCGGGCTCCGCGACCGGGAGGTAGACCTCGGCCGAGGTCGTCCAGTTGTCGCGGAAGAGGCGCTCCATCCGCCGGATCGTCTCCGCGACCTGCGGCACGACGGGGTACCCGTGCTCCGCGTAGTGGATCGCGTACTTCGCGACCTCGGCGAACGGCATCGTCCCGTGCTCGCGCAGCATGGCGAGCCAGCCGCCGAACGCGCCCGGAACGACCGCGGCGAGCGGCCCGGTCCCGGGCACGAGCTCGAGCCCCAGCCCGCGGTAGCGCGCGATCGTGGCCGCCCGCGGCGCCGGGCCCTGGGCGCAGAGGACGAGCGGACGGTCGCGTCCCGCCGGCCAGAGAAGCGCCGGGAGGTCGCCGCCGGGCCCGTTCATGTGCGGCTCGACGACCTGGAGCGTGAAGCCCGCCGCGACGGCCGCGTCGAACGCGTTCCCGCCCTGCTCGAGCACGGCCATGCCGGCCGCCGACGCGAGCCAGTGCGTCGACGCGACCATCCCGAACGTCCCGCGCAGCTCCGGACGCGTCGTGAAGTCCATGCCGCAACGTTAGTGTCCGGCGCGATGCGCTTCCGGCTGCGCTCGCTCGCGCTCGACCCGAAGCTGTTCGCGATCGGGCTCGGGGGAGGGCTTCTCTCCGGCCTGCTCGGCGTCGGCGGCGGCATCGTCATGGTGCCGCTGCTCGTGCTCTGGGCGCGTTACCGGCAGCGGGAGGCGCACGCGATCTCGCTCGGGGCGATCATCCCGATCAGCGTGGCCGGGATCGCGACGTACGGCGTCGCGGGAGAGGTGCGCTACTGGCCGGCGATCGGCCTGGCCGCGGGGGCGATCGTCGGGGCGCCGCTCGGCGCACGGCTGCTGGCGCAGATGGACGAGCGGCGGCTGAAGCTCGTCTTCGGCGTGTTCCTCGTCGCCGTCGCCGCGGTGCTGGGAGCCCGTGGATGAGCGGGCCCACGCTCTACGTCGCGCTCGTGGCGTTCGGCGTCGTCGTCGGCGTGGCGTCCGGGTTGCTCGGCGTCGGCGGCGGGACGCTGATCGTCCCCTTCCTGACGCTCGCGGTCGGTTTCTCGCAGCACTCGGCGCAGGCGACGTCGCTGCTCGTCGTGCTGCCGACGGCGGTCGCCGGCAGCCTCGCCCTGCGCAGGCGCGGCGTCGGCGACCTCGGGCTCGCGCTCCGCTTCGGCGTCGTGGGCGCGGTCGGCAGCGTCCTCGGCGCGCTGCTCGCGCTCGCGCTCCCGGGCCCGACGCTCCGGCTCGTCTTCGCGGTCTTCGTCGGCCTCGTCGGACTGCGCCTCGCCGCGGACGGCATCCGCGGCGGGAGGAGCCGGACGTGAGCACGGAGGTGCTCGCCTACGTCCGGTCGAACCTGCCCGCGCCGCCGGCGCGCGTGCTCGAGATCGGCGCCGGCGACGGCTCTTTGGCCCGCGGGCTGCTCGACGCCGGCTACGACGTGCTCGCGATCGACCCGCACCCGCGTGGAGCGGACGTCCGCCCTGCCGCGCTGCACGAGCTGGACGAGCCGGCTGGGTCGTTCCGCTCGGCGGTCGCGATCACCTCGCTGCATCACGTCGAGCCGCTCGAGGAGTCGCTCGCGCATCTCGCACGGCTGCTCGAGCCGGGAGGCGTGCTCGTGGTGGACGAGTTCGACGTCGGCGCGTTCGACGAGCGCGCGGCGGCCTGGTGGCTGCGGCAGCGGCGGGCGCTCGGCGGCGAGGAGCAGGAGACTCCGGAGCAGCTCGTCGGCGAGCATCGCGCCCACCTGCATCCTCTCGCGCGGATCGTCTCGGCGCTCGAGCGGGACTTCCGTGTCGGCATCCCGCTGCTCGGCCCCTACCTCCACCGCTGGAACCTGGGCGAGACGGTGCGCGGCGAGGAGGAGGCGGCGATCGCACGCGGCGAGATCCCCGCGGTTGGCGCACGTCTGCTCGCGACGAACTAGACGATACCGTGCTCGTAGGCGTACCGAACCGCCTGGGCGCGGTCCCGGACGCGGGTCTTCTGGAAGATGTGGTTGACGTGGGTCTTGACGGTGGCACCGCTGACGACGAGCGCCGCCGCGATCTCCGCGTTCGAGTGTCCGGCGGCGATCAGCTTCAGAACTTCCACCTCCCGCGCCGTGAGATCGTCCGGGACGGAAGCCGGACGGGAGTCGACGAGCGCCGCGACGAGGCGCTGCTGCACCGCCGGGTCGAGGTGCGTACGGCCGTCGGCCACGGCGCGGATCGCCTGCTCGATCTCCTCGGCGCTCGCGTCCTTGGTCAGGTAGCCGCGCGCGCCCGCCTGGAGCGCCGGGAAGAGGGACTCGTCGTCGGCGTAGGTCGTGAGCACGAGCACCTGCGTGTCGGGCAGCTCGCGGCGAATCAGCCGCGTCGCCTGGGCGCCGTCCAGTTCGGGCATGCGCAGGTCCATGAGCACGACGTCCGGCCGCGTCTCCCGCGCGAGCTCCACCGCCTCGCGGCCGTCGGCGGCGGTGCCGACGATCTCGAAGTCTTCGACGAGGCCGACCAGCATCGTGAGCCCGTCCCGGACCACGCGCTGGTCGTCGGCGACGAGGATCTCGATCACGCCGGAATCTCGAGCCGGACGCACCAGCCGCTGCCGGTCGGGCCGGCGTCGAGCCTGCCACCAGCCCGCTCGAGTCGCTCCCGCAGCCCACGCAGGCCGTTGCCGCCGCCGACGCCGGCGAGACCGGCGCCCGCGTCGCTCGTTCCGGAAAGCGAGTCCTCCACCGTGAGCGTCGTGCGGTCGCTGCCGTAACGAAGAAGGACCGTCGTGGCGGCGCCCGGCGCGTAGCGGCCGACGTTCGTCAGCGCCTCCTGCGCGCCGCGGTAGAGAGCGAGGCTCGCCTCCATCGGGAGCGCCCGGCGGTCGCCTTCGACTCTGAGCGTCACCTGGGCGGCCGCGTCGGCGGCGAATTCGGCGACGAGCGCCTCGAGCTGGTCGACCCCGGGAGCGACCTCGCCGTGGAGGGCGCCCACCGCCTGGCGCGCGTTGGCGAGCCCCTCCCGCACGAGCTCGCCGGCGCGGTCGACCGCCGCCCGCACCTCCGCACTCGCCCCGTCCCGCTCGGCGAGCTTCCGCGCCCCCTGCAGCTGCAGCGCGGCGCCGGAGAGCGCGTGGGCGAGCACGTCGTGGAGCTCGCCCGCGATTTTGCTCCGCTCGGCGAGCGCGGCGGCTTCGAGCTGCTGCTCGCGCGCGTCCTCGAGTTGGGCGAGGAGGAGCTCCGTCGTCTGCTGGCTCGCGCGCACCTGCTTGACGAAGTGCGCGACGAGACCGAGCAACGCGCAGAGGAGCAACCCAGCGGCGACGGCCGCCACCGAGCCACCGGCGAGCGCCTCCGCCAGGCCGAGTCCCGCGGTCGTCGCCGCCGCCAGGCCCACCCCGAGAGGTACCGGCAGCCGCGCGACCGCCATCCAGACTGCTGCCCCCCCGGCGAGGTCGGTGGCGCCCTTCGGCTGCAGCGCGACCAGCGCCACGCCGGCCGCGCCCATTGCCGCGAGCACCGCCGCCTGGACGAGGACCGGCTGCTCGACGAACACGTTGCGCACGGCGAGGGCGAGCGTGATCAAGAACAGCACGAGCGCCGCGGCGACCCCGAGGCCGCGATCGTGGAGGGCGGGAGCCGGATGACCGTTGATCGCGCCGAACGCGACGGCCGCCATCACCAGCAGTCCGAGCGGGCGCAGCATCTCCCGCTGGCGATGTTGCCGGTGCGCCGCGCGCGCGAGAGCCTCGGCTTCGCGCGCGCTTTGGGATGCGTCCACGGGGAGACGATAGAACGCTGCTCAGGCCGCGAGAAGGCGGCGGCCCCGCACCTGGACGACGGCGAGGCGCGCACCGACCTCGATCAGCGCCATCAGCACGAAGGCCACCGGCCACGCCGCCGCGCCGATCTGGTGGTCGATGCTGAAGCTGCGGACGTCTGGCTGGAGTCCGTGGCCGACCGCGAAGGCGAAGGCCATCCGCGAGCCGATCCCGGCGACGAGCAGCCCGCCGGCGATCCAGCCGACCCGGGCGAGCGCGACACCGTCGCCCGCGCGAACCTGGGTGGCGAAGCCGCCGAGCAGCCCGAGCACCAGCCCGCTCGCGGCCAGTCCGACGATCAGCAGGAGGTCGTTGCCGGCGGTGGGAAACGTGTGCAGGTACTGGGCGCCGACGAAGAACATCAGGATGAGCGGGACGGTCACGCTCCGGCGGTCGAGCTCCCGCTCCCGCGCCTGGCGGAGGACGAGGAGGACGAAGGCCGCGTTGAGGAGATACTCGGTGGTGGTCATGCCGAGATCTTCGGACGGCGGCGGCTTCGCGTCGTCGGCGCGGCGGTTGATTCCGGGTTGATCCGCGCCTCAACCCGCGGGCTGATTACGCCGCGCCGGGCATCGGCCAGGCGTCGACCGGGCTCGGCATCGGCCAGCCGCTGCCGAAGCTCGGCATGGGCCAGCCGCCGGGCGCCACCGGCGCCGGAGCCTCGCGGGTCGCCTCGCGCCGCTCACATACCCACCGGAGCAGGCTCAGCTGCAGACCCAGCCGCTGCCCCTCCGTCAGCTCCGGCAGGGCGGTCTCAAGCGCCTCGTCCAGAAATCGCGACGACGCCAAACCCGAGTCCACCTCCACGTGCCAGCGCTGCGGGTCCTTCGTCACCGTGACGAGGTGGCCACCATGCTCGAACGTTGTCCTCATCCGCGCGCCTCTCCTTCTCGGCGGCGCATTTCCCTCGTATCGCCTGCAGCAAACGACCACCGCCGGGCTAGCGTGGCGTCTCTTCGACGAGGTCGCCGACCTCGTGCCGGGCGAACGCGTCTCGCGGCTCGCGGCCGGGGATGCGCAGGCCGACGAGGACGCCGACAGCCGGGGCGATCGCGCAGGCGGCGAAGGCGGCCGTGAAGCCGTTGCCCGACGGGTAGCCGGCGGCTCCGACCGTCCCGGCGAGGATGGACGCGACCGCGGCGCCTCCGAAGGCGCCTCCGACGGTGCGGGTGACGGTGTTCATGCCGGTGGCGATGCCGGTCTCGGCGGGCCCGACGTTCTCGATGATCAGGTTGACCATCGCGGCGAAGGCGAGCCCGATTCCCGCACCGAGCAGCGTCGCGGCAAGATAGATCTGCCAGGGCTGGCTGCGGGCGACGGCGAGGAGCGTGTACGCGGCGCTGGCGAGGAGCGCACCCGCGAGCAGCGGCGGCTTGGACCCGAACCGCTTCTCCAGGCGGCCGGTCTGCGCGCCGAAGACGAGCATCGCGATCGTCGCCGGGACGAGGAAGAGACCGGCGCCGGTGACCGAGGAGCCGAAGCCGTAGCCGATCCGCGTCGGCGTCTCGACGAGGTCGGGGAGCAGGATGAACGACGAGTACATGCCGAAGCCGAGCAGGGCGGCGACCGCGTTCGTCGTCCAGACGCCGCGAATGCGCATCATCCGCATGTCGACGAGCGGTGCGCGCGAGCGGGCCTCGCTCCACACCCAGACCACGAGCACGATCGCGCCGCCGGCGAGCAGGATCAGCGTGCGCGCAGACGACCAGTGCCACACGGGGGCCTCGCTCACGGCGACCAGCACGGACGCCAGGCCGACCGGCATCAGCGCGGCTCCGGCCCAGTTCACGGCTCCCCGGACTCGAACCGGCGACTCGGGCACGAAGAAGTGGATGGCGGCCGTCGCCGGCACGAGCAGGATCAGCGGCAGCCAGAAGAGATAGTGGTAGTCGAGGTGGTCGACGATCGGCCCGGCGAGGACGATCCCGGCGCCGCCGCCGACGCCGAGCAGGGCCGACATCAGCCCGATCCCGCCCGCCACGCGCTCGCGCGGGAACTCGTCCCGGATGATCCCAAAGGCGAGCGGGAAGAGGCCGCCGGCCGCCCCCTGGATCACCCGGCCGACGAGCATCACCGCCAGCGTGGTGGAGACGGCGGACACGACGGTCGCGACGCAGAGCAGGACGAGCACGACGACGAGCAGCCGCTCCTTGCCGTGCATGTCGCCGAGCCGGCCGATCAGCGGCGTCGCGATCGAGGCGCTCAGCAGGTAGGCCGTCAGCACCCAGCTGATCGAGTTGACCGACGTGTGCAGCGCGTGCTGGAGGTCCGGGAGCGCCGGGGCGACGAGCGACTGCAGCAGCGAGTACGCGCCGCCCGCCGCGGCCAGCAGCACGAACGTGACGTTGTAGTGCTGCCTGGCCTGCGTCAGCCGATCCGGATCAGCTTCTTGTTGACGAACTCGTCGGCGCCGTACCGGCCGAGCTCGCGTCCGAAGCCGGAGCGCTTCGTGCCGCCGAACGGCAGCTCGGCTCCGTCGGCTCCGACGATGTTGACGTAGACCATCCCGGCGTCGATCTGGTCCGCCACGCGCTCGGCCTGCTCGGGATCGTTCGTCATCACGTAGGAGCCGAGCCCGAACGGCGTGTCGTTGGCGAGCTCGACCGCCTCCTCCTCGGAGGAGACGCGGTAGACCTGCGCGACCGGCCCGAACAGCTCCTCGCGGTAGACGTCGTTGTCCGGCGTGATGTCCGTCAGCACGGTCGGCTCGAAATAGTTGCCATCGCGCTTGCCGCCCGTGACGACGGTCGCGCCCTGCTCGACCGCGCGCTTGAGCTGATCCTCGAGGCGGTCGGCCGCCGTCTGCGAGGAGAGCGGGCCCAGCTCGGTGCCGCGCTCCTTCGGGTCTCCCGGCTTCACGGCGTCGAGCGCGGCCGTGAACTTCTCGAGGAACGGCTCGTAGAGCTCGTCGATCACGATCAGCCGCTTCGCGGCGTTGCAGGACTGGCCGGCGTTGTCGATCCGCGCCGAGACGGCGTCCTCGACCGTCTTGTCGAGGTCGTCGGTGCCGAGGACGATGAACGGATCCGAGCCGCCGAGCTCGAGCACGACCTTCTTCAGGTGACGGCCGGCGATCTCCGCCACCGCGGCGCCGGCGCGCTCGGAGCCGGTGACGGAGACGCCGCGGACGCGCGGATCGGCGATCACCGACTCGATCTGCTCGTTCGTCGCGTAGATGTTGACGTACGCGCCCTCGGGGAACCCGGCGTCGGCGAACATCTGAGCCATCGCCTCCGCCGACTGCGGGCACTGCGGAGCGTGCTTCAGCAGGATCGTGTTGCCGATGACCAGGTTGGGCCCCGCGAAGCGCGCGACCTGGTAGTAGGGGAAGTTCCACGGCATGATCCCGAGCAGGACGCCGAGCGAGCTGCGGCGGACGACGGCCGATCCCTCGCCGTCGAGGAGCTCGATCGGCTCGTCCGCCATCAACTTCTCCGCGTTGTCGGCGTAGAACGCGTAGATCGAGGCGCAGAAGTCGACCTCGCCGCGCGCCTGCGGGACGGGCTTGCCCATCTCGGCCACGATGATGTCTGCGAGCTCCTTGCGCCGTTCCGAATGGAGCTCGCCCACGCGCCGCACGAGCGCCGCCCGCTCGGCGACCGTCGTCGCCTTCGACCACTCCCGGTGCGCCTTGTCGGCGCGCGCGATCGCGTCGCGCAACTCCTCGTCGCTGATGGTCGGGTACTCCTTGACCGTCTCGCCGGTCGCAGGATCGACCACTGCGTACATGCTCGCCATCTCGCTCCTCCGTCGTCCGACTGCGGGGCGGACTCTAGTCGTCTGCGGCGGCGTGGGACTAGCTGAAGCGGCGGACCTTGCCGGTCACGCTGTCGACGCCGATGAAGGAGCCCTGCGGAAGCTCGAAGACGTAGGACGGGTTCATGGGCTTCGGCCCGAGCGGGTTGCGCAGGGTCACGCTCGTGAAGCCGCTGCGATACCCGGCTCCCCGCAGGCGGGAGACCGCCCGGGC
>Ga0070739_10005109_pt1 | contig 15186 bp, 11 predicted proteins | sample Coa_R1_7_FD_66445 | JGI IMG/M metagenome (GOLD analysis project Ga0070739, IMG submission 66445) | Surface soil microbial communities from Centralia Pennsylvania, which are recovering from an underground coalmine fire - Coalmine... | ecosystem: Environmental > Terrestrial > Soil > Unclassified ... | reverse complement strand
CACTCTCTGCCCGTCTCGGCAGTCCTATAGCCATTTTGCAGGATTTGCAGGGTCCCAAGATCCGTGTCAGCTCTCTTCAGGGGGGCCAGCCAGTTAAACTGGTTGATGGCGCAATGTTGACGATTACGACGAAAGATATTGAGGGGAATGAGAAAATCATTCCTACGACCTATGAAGCACTACCCCAGGATGTTCAGCCGGGAGATCGTATTTTGCTCGATGATGGTTTGCTTGAACTGCGTGTACTGAGCACGACTGATACTGATGTTGTGTGTCAGGTGGTGCATGGAGGCATGCTGAAGGAACACAAGGGTATTAACTTGCCTGGCATCGCGGTAAGTGCTCCGGCTCTCACAGAGAAGGATCGTGATGATCTCAAGTTTGGGGTGGCGCATGGTGTTGACTATGTGGCGCTCAGTTTTGTGCGTCGCCCGGAGGATGTGCTGGAGGCAAAGTATCTCATTCGCCAGTTCCAGATGGAATCGAAAGGAAAGAAAGCACCGGAGCCCATCCCGCTGATTGTCAAACTGGAGAAGCCAGAGGCGGTTGCTCACCTCGATGCTATTCTTGAGGTCACGGATGGCGTGATGGTGGCGCGGGGTGATCTTGGCGTTGAGATGTCACTGGAGAAGGTGCCGCTCATTCAGAAGCGCGTTATCGCTAAGTGTAATGAACTGGGGCTTCCTGTCATCACAGCGACACAAATGCTGGAATCGATGGTCACGAATCCGAGCCCAACCAGAGCCGAAGTAACTGATGTGTCGAATGCTATTCTCGATGGAACCGATGCTGTGATGTTGAGCGCCGAAACCGCCGCTGGCTCTTATCCGCTTGAGGCTGTCCAGATGATGGTACGTATTGCCTTGGAGACCGAGGCAGAGGATAGGACCGCACATCAACCGCAGCACCTATGGCGAACGCAAGCGCATGCGGTGAGTCATGCAGCACGTGCGTTGAGCGAGGAAGCAAGCGTACGGGCAATTGTGGTCTTTACTCGCTCAGGTGCTTCTGCTCACTTGATCTCGAAAGATCGTCCCCGCGTGCCTATCCTGGCCTATACACCTTCTGAAGAGGTCTATCGTCGGCTTGCTCTCTGGTGGGGTGTCTGGTCGTATCATAGTGAGCTGCAGGGGACGACTGAGGAACTCATCGATGTCGTTGACCAGCTGCTTGAGGAGGATAAGCTGATTCACAAAGGCGAGTACGTAGTGATTATGGGGGGATTGCCGATAGCAAGCCAGGCGCGAACGAACTTTGTCAAGCTGCATTGCGTGGGCACTAACAAGTGAGTGCGGAGCAGGACGGGATTCTGCCGTCCATAAAAGGTGTCACTCTATCTCGCCGCAGTCACGTTTTGAAATGAAGTGACATCTTTTGTTGGTAGCAGGCATGATTTCATTGCTTAAATGCTAGCTTACCGCCAATATCTATCAAACGGAGAGTACGCTCAGCTGCACGACTCACTAGAGAGCTTGCTGAAGTCATGGCCTCGGTCAAGGTCATCGGATGGGTGGGTAAGGGTACAATAGCGCTTATCCCCAGATCGTAGAGAGCCTGCTCGTCATGATCTACGCCGCCAACTATGACGATGACTGGTACGCCGCGAGCTTTAGCTGCACTGGCGACCGTTCCTACGCTTTTGCCATGCAGTGTTTGGATATCGAGATGCCCTTCAGCGGTAATCAGGAGATCAGCTGCTGCGAGAGAGGTGTCGAAGTGTAGTGCATCGAGCACCATCATAGAGCCGGGGAGCAACTCGGCATTAAAGAATGCCACCAGTCCTGCGCCCAAGCCACCTGCGGCCCCCGCGCCGGGAAGGTCGAGGACGTCTACGCCGAGGTCGCGTTTGACAATTGCAGCGTAGTGGCGCAGTGCATTATCCAGTTCGCTTACCATAGCTGGTGTTGCGCCCTTCTGTGGACCATAGATGGCCGAGGCACCATGAGGACCACAGAGCGGATTATCCACATCACAGGCTACTTGCACAGCCATGTTGTGCAGACGAGGGTCCAATGTATCATAGACAATACGTGCGAGTTGCGCAAGAGCGGCTCCGCCGGGTGGCAACTCTTGTCCCTGCTCATCTAGAAGGTGTGCTCCTAGAGCTTGGACCATACCGGCACCACCATCGTTCGTTGCGCTTCCACCTATTCCAATCAGTAGCCGTCGGCAACCCAGGTCCAGGGCGTGACGGATCAGTTCTCCTGTTCCTTTGGTGGTCGTGATGCGAGGGTCACGCCGCTCTAGAGGTACCAGCGGTAGACCGGAGGCCGCCGCCATTTCGATGACCGCTGTTCCTTGTAGGGTGCCGCCGAGCGTACCAAAGAATGCGTCCACAGGTTCACCGAGTGGTCCGGTAACTCTCACGGGAATGATCTTCCCGTCTGTTGCTGCGACCATTGCCTCCACTGTGCCCTCGCCTCCGTCAGCTATAGGCAGCTCAGTCACTGTTGCATCGGGTGTTGCTGCTTGCACTCCTGCGGCGATGGCATGCGCGGTCTCTGCGGCAGTCAAACTTCCTTTAAGTGCTTGTGGTGCGATAAGTATGCGCATTGTGGCCTCCTTTGCCTGATAAACGTGAATCCTGCCTCACGCCTACTCAGGTAGCGACGTTCGTTTATTTTATTCGACGGAAATTCATTTTCCATTTATTAGAAGTATAATTCCTTGTCGAAATGTTGTCAAGAGGCATTTTCCGTTTTGCCTGGCCCTTGACAATCAGGTAAATCTATGGCATATTCATGATATGGAAAATAAATTTCTTTCTAACGAAAAAGAGGAGAGCGATGACAACCACAATTGGCTTTATCGGCTTAGGGATTATGGGGAAACCCATGGCACGTAACCTGATGAAGGCAGGCTACAAATTAGTAGTCTACAACCGCAGTCAGGCACCCGTGAAGGAGTTAGCCGCTGATGGAGCGGCAGGGGCAGACAGTCCAAAGGCAGTGGCAGAGCAGAGTGATGTCGTCATTACTATGTTGCCTGATTCGCCCCAGGTCCAGGAAGTGATGACTGGCGAGAATGGGGTGTTAGGCGGTGCTAAAGCCAGCACACTGGTGATCGATATGAGCACGATCTCACCGGTGGTCACGCAGGAGTTGGCCCGCTTGGCACAGGAGCGTGGAGTGCGGATGCTGGATGCACCCGTGAGCGGGGGAGATGTTGGTGCTCAGCAGGGTACGCTCTCTATTATGGTGGGCGGGAGCGCCGAGGACTTCGAGCAGGCCAGGCCAATCTTCGAAGTGCTGGGCAAGACTATTGTGCATGTGGGGGGGACTGGCGCAGGGCAGGTTGTCAAGGCGTGCAACCAGATTGTGGTAGCGCTGACGATTGAGGCGGTTAGCGAGGCATTGGTGCTTGGTTCCAAGGCCGGAGTGGATCCCGCTGTCATCCTCAAGGTTCTCTCAGGTGGTCTGGCAGCAAACCGCGTCATGGAAGTGCGGGGTCCCAATTTCTTGCAGCACAATTTTCAGCCGGGCTTCAAAATCGCGTTGCACCATAAAGATTTAGGAATCGCGCTCTCTGCTGGCCGCGAGTATGGCGTTGCGTTACCCGTGACAGCCATTGTTGATCAAATGCTCCAGGCACTCAAGCAGCGTGGGCAGGGCGAACAGGACCATTCAGCTATCCTCACCCTGATCGAGGACCTGGCGCAGCATCAGATTGGAGAGTCCAGGTAGGGCAGGTTGCTACCATTCAACAAAAGGAGGAAGAGAACATGTCAAAAATGAACCCGATGGATGTGGTGGTCAAGATTCTCGAGGATGAGGGAGTCGGGTACGTCTTCGGCGTGCCTGGCGCGGCAATCTTGCCACTCTACAAAGCCCTGAGCAAGTCAGAGCGCATCAAAAACATCTCAGTTCGTCATGAGGAGGGGGGTACGCACGCGGCGGATGGCTATGCACGTGCGACCGGTAAGGTTGGCATCAGTATTGGAACGTCAGGTCCGGCGGGTACGAATATGATCACCGGGCTCTATACTTGCCTGGCCGATTCTATTCCCATTATCTGTATCACCGGTCAGGCTCCATCGACCGTCCTGCATCGGGAAGCATTCCAGGCGGTGGAGATCGCCGAGATTGCTCGCCCCGTTACCAAATGGAGTGTGCAGGTCAAGGAGACCGCGCAGTTGCCCTGGGTCTTCCGCGAAGCCTTCCGCATTGCACAGTCGGGCCGTCCTGGTCCCGTGCTCATTGACTTGCCGCTCAATGTCCAGAAAGGGCCAGATCTAGAGTACGACTCCAACCTGGATAGTTCGCTAGCGGTGCAGAAGCCGGGACCGAACATGAATGCTATCCGTCGGGCAGTGGAAATGATCATGGATGCCGAGCGGCCGATGCTGCTGGCGGGTGGAGGCGTCATCATCGCTGACGCCTCGGATGAACTGATGGCGCTGGCCGAGTACTTACAGATCCCGGTGACGCCCACACTGATGGGCAAGGGGGCCATCCCTGAGGACCATCTCCTCTATGCAGGAATGGTTGGCATCCAAACGAACCAGCGCTATGCCAACGAGCTCTTCCTGGAGAGTGACCTGGTCGTGGCGATTGGGGCGCGTTTTGCCGACCGACACACGGGCAACCTGGAGGTCTACCGTGGCAACAGGAAGTTTATCCATATCGACATCGAGCCGTTCCAGATCGGGCGGGTTTTTCCGCCCGACCTGGGCATTGTCTCAGATGCCAAACTAGCGCTCCAGGCACTGAGGCAGGTAGCTCAAGAGTTTACTCCGGCACGCCAGTCCAATGCCTGGGTGGAACGAGTGCGGCACTTACGCTATACATTGTGGCGCAAGACGGACTTTGATAACACACCAATTAAACCACAACGAGTGTACCAGGAGATGAATGAGGTCTTTGGCCGGGATACGCTCATCGTCACGGCCATTGGGCTCTACCAGATCTGGAGTGGGCAATTCCAGCGCAGCTACCTGCCGCGCCATTACTTCTGCTGTGGGCAGGCCGGTCCACTCGGCTGGGAGGTACCGGCTTGCATCGGTGTGAAGCTGGCTCAGCCAGACAAGCTGGTGGTAGGTGTGGTCGGGGACTACTCCTTCGAATTCCTGATGGAGGAGGTGGCGGTGGCTGTGCAATATAAAGTCCCGTATGTGCTGGTCATGGTCAACAACGGTTACATGGGGCTGATTCGGCAGTCCGAGCTGCCCTATGACATGAACTTCGCGGTAGATCTTTCTTATACCGAGCCGAGCAGCGAAACCTATGGCATGGATCACGTGGCAGTCATGGAAGCCATGGGAGCGATGGGACGCCGTGTCGGTCGGCCTGAGGAGATCAAGCCTGCCTTAGAGTGGGCAGTGCGGGTCAGTGAGGAACGGCGCGTACCTGTGTTGGTGGAGGTGATGGTCGAGCGGGAGACCAATGCTGCGATGGGGACGGCCTTAAACAACATCGTCGAGTTCGAAGAGTTGGCGGAGGGTGGCAGGGTACCTGCCCATCACCACGTTGCCACCGCAATTCCGGTGACTGATTAGTACTGGATACCTACAAGCCATATGCACAAGCATACAGTGGTGTGCAGCACACATCACTGTGTACTTGTGCGTATTCTTACGGTGTTTGGCCAGGCCATTACAGACCCTGTCGACATCGTGAGCAGGATACCGAATACGTTTGTGCTGATTGTGGGTGCGATTACCTTTGTGGTTGCGACGATTGGTATCAATATCGTTGCGAACTTCGTCTCGCCAGCTTACGACCTGGCGAATGTGGCACCCAAGTACATCAATTTCCAGCGTGGTGGGTTCATTGCTGCCATGCGTGCAGAATGCTGATCTTGTCCTGGTTGATCTGGCAGATGAACGTCAGTTACAACGTGTCGATTTGTTTTATCGCCATCAACACAGTCCCTACGTTGGTAGAATGCTGCGCGGACGTATTGTACGCACTCTAGTACGCGGTACCTCTGTTTTCCTGGAGGGGAAGGTCGTCTCGAAGCCTGTTGGTCAGTTGGTGAAACCGGCTGAAATTAGGGCTTGACAAACCACTGAGTAGCATGTACACTCATATAATGAAAATGGCTCTTCCACACAATAGAAAACTAATGTGTGCCATCTAGCGGTAGCCGAAGTATTCCGGCTAGGACCATTAATTGTCAGCAAGTGGAAGGATAGTTTGAAGGTTCTCTGGCCCAGGAGTTGGGTTACTCGCTGCTATGGATGAGCAAAAGCGAAGAGGAGCTTGACGCAGGGTGCCGATATTCTGCTGGTAGTGCTTTCCTCAGAAGGCAGGAGTACTTCTGAATGCCCACTCTTTCTCATAAGATGGGTGTCTACCGGCGAGTTTATTCCTACTTTTTCCTGATTTCTACTTTCATTTTGGGAGGATATCAACATGGCTACAGACGTTGATGTAGTAGCTATTCCTGAAGAACATGGTATAGAGACACATGGCATTGAGCGTGTCTCTCCTCAAACTCGTACTCACGTTCGCGTCCTCGACAACTTCACCATGTGGTTCGGTGCCAATCTGGTGATCTCCACGATTGCGCTTGGAACGCTGGCACACGTCGTCTTCCAGCTCGGCTTTTGGGATAGTGCCGCAGTGATCATCATTTTCAATATCCTGGGTACGCTCCCTGTCGCCTTCTTCTCCACGCTTGGCCCTAAGTTGGGGCTACGCCAGATGACCATCTCACGATTCTCCTTTGGCTGGGTGGGTGCCATTATCATGGCGATCTTCAATGTTGCCGCATGTATTGGCTGGTCTGCTGTCAACGTCATTGTAGGTGGTCAGTTGATCGACGATCTGACACATGGAGCCGTCCCGAGATGGGCAGGTATTCTTGTCATAGCGATTCTCACGACGATAGTCAGCCTCTATGGCTACAGATATGTGCATCGCTATGAGCGTTGGGCCTGGATTCCTCTGGCGATCATTTTTGTGATCATGTTTATTGCTTCGGCTCCCCACTTCAAAGATATCCCCACCCCTGCGTTTGGTGGTGCCGCGATCGCAGGCTTTCTCTCCTTTGGTGGTGCTATCTATGGTTTCGCCACCGGATGGAGCTCCTATGCTGCTGATTACAACGTCAACCAGCCGGAGAATACATCGCCCGTTCGTGTCTTCTGGCTCACTTTCCTGGGTGTCCTGGTCCCTTGTGTGCTACTAGAACTTTTCGGGGTTGCGCTGACCAGCACTTTTTCTGGAACAGGCGGTGATTTACTGGCAGCTGCCAATGCTCCACTGGGCGCTCTCGGTACAGTCATAGTGGCCTTGCTTGCCCTCAGTGTGGTGGCTAACAATATCCCGAACGATTATAGTCTAGGACTCTCCATGCAAGTGCTTGGAAAGAGCTTTCAGCGTGTCAATCGGGCAGTATGGACGCTCATTGGTGCCGTCGTCTACATCACCATCGCCCTTCTTGCAGCGAAGAACTTTAATGAAACACTCAGCAACTTTCTGCTGCTGGTCGCCTACTGGCTGGGTCCCTGGGCCATCATCCTCATTGAAGAGCACTTTATCTTCCGGCGTGGACGCTACAATGTCAATGACTGGAATACCCGTAGCAAGTTGCCGATTGGGTGGGCGGCTATAGTCTCTTTAGCTATTGGTCTGGTGGGGGTGATTCTCGGTGCTGCTCAGGTTTACTATGTTGGGCCCATCGCAAACCTGGTCAATCCTCCCTATGGCATGGACATTGGCTTCGAGTTGGGCGTGGTCTTTGCTGCTATCGCCTACTTCTTCTTGAGACGCATCGAGTTGAGCCAAAGCGGAAGGTGAGAACACGGGGTGTTGCGCTCTGGTTTCGAGATGTACCTTTGCTAAGTCGGGCTTGATCCAGGGCGCAATGAACTGTAGTAATGAGCTCTACCCTTGTAAGGTGAAGGAAGGAGAAAAGTAGAGCATGAGTATGCTTCGTATCACCGTCGGTTCTTTAGAATTTACGGCACGCATGGAAGAAGAAAACGCGCCGAAGACATGTGCGGCGTTTAAGAAGCTGCTTCCTTATGGAGCCACATGTTTCGCTAGCAAGCTAGGCCAGTTAGCGGGAAATCACTTTCTAACTATCGTAGCTGGCAATGAGCAACTTCGAGAACTAGGACACCGCGTTCTTTGGGAAGGGGCTCAGGATATCTTGTTTGAAAGCAAGGGATAAGTACACTCAAGGAGTATGCAACATGCGGTTCAGCGCAAATATTTCGATTCTATTCAAGGAAGTTTCATTCTTGGAGCGTTTTGGGAAGGCTGCCGAGGCGGGGTTCAAGGCGGTGGAGTTCTGGTGGCCGACAGGACAAAATCTTCAGGAAGTAGTAGATGCGGTGAAAGAGGCGGGACTTACAGTAGATCTCTTCAATTTCGATGCTGGAGATATGCCAGCAGGAGATCGTGGACTGTTGAGTGATCCACGGCGGCAAGAGCAGTTCCGCGAGAACGTGCCAATAGCTCTGGATCTGGCTTCACAGCTAGGAACCAGGAAACTCAATGCATTGGTAGGTCGCCAGCTTCCTGACCTGACTCGTGACGAACAACTCGAACTTGCCCGTAAAAACGTGGCCTGGGCAGCCGATCAGGCCCAGAAACAGGGCGGTGAGATACTTATCGAGGCGGTCAATACATTTGAGAATGGCCCCTATCTCCTTTCTCGGACGGAGCAAGCTGTTCGGTTCATTGAGTCCGTGGGGAGAGAGAATGTCAAGTTGCAGTACGATGTGTACCACATGCAGCGCATGGAGGGGAATATCGTCGCGACATTGCGAACATACATGAGTAAAGTAGGGCATATCCAGATTGCCGACTCACCGGGGCGTGGTGAACCTGGGACGGGCGAGATTAACTATCACTACGTGCTCCAAGCCATAGATGAACTTGGCTACAGTGGCTACATTGGTCTGGAATACAACCCCACGACTGCCACAACCATCGAGAGCCTGGAGTGGTTGCCCAAATCGGCGCGTAGTGGTGAGGTCAGCGTTGCAGATTTGCGACTCTAAGCTGGGCAATCTAAACGTCTTGTGGTTGAGCATGGCATAATGCATACCACAAGACGTTTAGATTGCCCAGCTTTCATGAAAGAGGCTAGGCAAGAGGTGCTCAGCATGATATGATGCATACATCAGATGTAGCGATTAGACATTGGTTTAGTATGCCGGGAGGTCGCATATGCCACATTACTTCACACGTGAAGAAGCTGAAGCTCTCTTACCAGAAATCACTCCTGTGCTACGTAAAATTCAGCAATGCAATCAGGATTTACTGGCCATCGAGAAAGAACTGCATGTACTCACTATACGGGCGATGGGCAATGGTCATCATTTGCGTGAGCGTATTCTAGCGTTGCAGGGCAGCGTAGAGCGCTATGTAATGGAGATACGACGTTTGATTGAGGAGTTGCAAGCCTTTGGCTGTGAACTGAAAGACCCGGAGAAAGGCTTGATCGACTTTCTCAGCTTGCGTAATGGCCGCGAGGTCTACCTGTGCTGGTATCTGGGCGAGGATCGTATCTGTTTCTGGCATGATCTTGATACAGGCTTCGCTGGGCGTCAGCCCCTATAATGGATGTGTGCGTGTGACCATCGGGGATTTGCTGGAGCAAGGAACACGAGCGCTCATCATGGCTGGACAGACAAGCGCACGGTTAGATGCGCGAGTGTTGTTAGGTCATGTCATGGGGATGGAGGCGGCAATGTTATTTGCCTATCCCGAGCGTGAGGTATCAGCTGAGCAAGGGCAACAGTTTCTCTTACTGATTGAGCGGCGGGTGCATGGCGAACCTGTGGCCTATCTTGTCAGGCATAAAGAGTTTTATGGTCGCGATTTTATCGTTGATGAACGTGTGCTTATCCCGCGCCCAGAGACAGAACTGTTGGTTGAGGCAGCTCTAGAGCACATTCGTCGCAAATTACATACTGGGCAAGTGCCCATTGTCGCCGATATTGGAACTGGCAGTGGCGCTATTGCGATTTCACTCGCTCTAGAAGAACCTCGCCTCCCGTACCTCTATGCAACTGATATCTCCCCTGATGCTTTGGAGGTGGCATACCTCAACGCTAAACGCTATGCCGTAGAGCAGCGTATACGCTTGCTTCAGGGTGATCTCGTTGAGCCGCTACCTGAGCCTGTGGATATCATCACTGCTAACCTGCCCTATGTGGGAGCGGAGGAGATGGACGTACTGGCCCCCGATGTCCTTGCTTATGAGCCTCACCTGGCTCTCTTTAGTGGGCCATCTGGACTGGACCTTTTACAGCGCTTTTTACGAGCGGTACGGCAGGCAGGGACACTCAAGGAGGGGGGATGGATGTTGTTAGAGATCGGTTATGCGCAAAAAGAAACGCTTACGCGCCTGCTCTTTGAAATCTGGCCCGGCACGACGGTGATGTGGAAAAAGGACTACAGTGGGTGGGATAGGTTACTGCAAGTAGGTATCTAATCGTTACTGTTGTAATAGTGGCCCAAGCCAGCAGCTACTAAAGAACACTTTGATTTGCGTTTTCTTAGAAAGAAACGTTATAATCGAAGACAAAGACGGGAGTCTATTCATTGATGTACCAGCATAGTATGCTAACATTCTCCACCCCAGGAGGCAACTGTATGGTTCCCGCAAGTATCACTTCTATGAGTCTTGTCCATCTCCTCTTCCTTTTTCCAGTGAGTTTAGCAAATGACCTGATCGTGTTAGTGATGGGCGGAGCATATGCATTTCTGCTCACCTATATATTCACCTTCGGCATCATAGGCTTCTGCCGCCGAGTAGGATGGTTGGATAAACCTGAAGCACGCCGAATACATAAGAACCCGGTACCACGCTTAGGCGGTATAGCGATGTTCTTAGGTTTTGTGCTCGCCTCAATGGTATTTTATGCTCCTGATCCTATTGTTCAGTCCAAAGAAATGATCACCTACTGGTTGTTGCTTGTGGCGAGCCTCTTGATCGTGCTTGTTCATGCCTATGATGATGTAAAGGGACTCAAACCCCTGACAAAACTGCTGGCGCAAACCGCTGCTGTCATCATTTTGCTCGGGCCAGGGTGGACGGTAGTCAAGGGTGTAGTCACCTATGTCTTTCATGGCGTCTTGCTGTTCGGCTTTAGTAATCCCTTTGGAGCACCGAACTCTACTCATCCATTACCCTGGTATCGCCAACCGGAGATCACCCTGTTTATTCAGCACCCTGATATAACGGTTGCTGCCATTCCTGCCGTTCTGTTCACGTGGTTCTGGATGGCAGGGATGATGAATACAGTGAATTTGATTGATGGGCTGGACGGCTTAGCAACGGGCGTTGTTGGGATAACAGGACTCTTTATCACGATTATTAGCTGGACATTAGGACAGCATAGTATTGCCATTCTCTCTGCAATCTTCACCGGCGCGGTTTTCGGCTTTCTGCCTCACAATTGGAACCCTGCGAAGGTATTTATGGGCGACAGTGGCTCTCAATTCCTGGGCCTGGGCCTGGCGGTCCTTTCGATTATAGGTGGTGCGAAAGTTGCCCTGGCACTGATGGTCCTGGGTATCCCGATTCTTGACGTAGCAGTAGTGATGATCAATCGTGTGAGGCGTGGACAGCATCCTTTGTACTATGATAGGACGCATCTGCATTATCGTTTATTAGCGACCGGGTTGAGGGTCAAACAGATTTGCTACTTGTTCTATGGGCTGACTCTCATATTTGGTATATTAGGACTCAGCCTGAATCACTACCTCAAGCTCATCGGAATGGGCCTTGTAGGACTGACAATGGCAGCCCTCATCTATTGGATTGACCATCGACAACAAAAAAGTGGGGAGCTTATCAAACTTGGTCCCGACCCTGAGCCACCTGGAGGGATGGGTTCTTCTCTGGGGCCTACTGATGACGGTAGGCATTGCACTCCTCCAGAATGGGAGTTGGGCAAGGATATCTCACATTCTGCTCTGAGTGAGGATGAGCGCTTCGTCTCGGAGCAATCAGGTGGTATCAAGGCTAAAACAGGCACCTTGAGGGAGGTTATGCGCGTTTGAATACATTTTGAAACATGAGCAATGCGACTCCATGCCTTTTGCATGACAAAAGGCATGGAGTCGCATTGCTCATGTTTTTATTATTTATCCCACCACCACCGAATCTATGTTGTGTGTATGCTGGTGAGCCGCCTCCTCAGCGAACATACGCTTGAGAAAATGGCCTGTGTATGATTGTTCATTCTCGGCAACCTGTTCTGGTGTACCCTGTGCTATAACGTATCCTCCTGCATCGCCACCTTCTGGACCGAGGTCGATAATCCAGTCTGCACTTTTGATGACCTCCAGATTATGTTCGATGACCACCAGCGAGTTTCCGGCATCAACCAGCCTTTGCAAGACATCAAGTAGACGCTCGACATCAGCAAAGTGCAGACCCGTTGTTGGCTCATCCAGGATGTACATGGTGCGCCCTGTAGCTCGACGTGAGAGCTCAGTTGCCAGTTTGACACGCTGTGCCTCACCGCCGGAAAGCGTTGTGGCGGGTTGGCCCAGGCGCATGTAGCCCAGACCCACGTCATAGAGTGTCTTGAGCTTATTGTAGATCGATGGCACGTTAGCAAAGAAGGTGGTGGCCTCTTCAATCGTCATGTCTAGCACATCAGCAATATTCTTACCCTTGTAATGAATCTCCAATGCTTCGCGATTGTAGCGCTTGCCTTTACACACTTCACAGGGTACATACACATCGGGCAAGAAGTTCATCTCGATTTTGACGATGCCCTCACCCTTACAGGCTTCACAACGTCCTCCCTTTACATTGAAGGAGAAGCGCCCAGGTGTGTAACCGCGAATGCGTGCCTCTGGGACCTGTGCAAAGAGTTCCCGGATGCCGGTGAAGGCGTTGGTGTAGGTAGCAGGGTTAGAGCGCGGTGTGCGTCCGATAGGCGATTGATCGATGTCGATAACCTTGTCCAGATATGCCAGACCCTCGATATCTTCGTGTGCTCCAGGCTTGTCGTGGGAGCGGAAGAAGGCATGGGAGAGTTTCCGATAGAGAATATCAGTAATCAGTGTACTTTTGCCAGAGCCAGACACCCCTGTCACAGCAACAAACTTGCCGAGGGGTATCTTAACGGTAATGTCTTTGAGATTGTTCTCACGAGCACCCTTGATAACCAGTGAGTTCCTATTGCCATTGCGTCGCTTTTTAGGGATCTCGATACGTTTTCTGCGGGCAAGATAGTCACCGGTCAAGGAATTGGTGTTAGCAACAATCTCCTCGTAGGTTCCCTGCGCTACCACTTTTCCGCCGTGTTCACCGGCTCCTGGTCCAATATCGATGATATGGTCAGCGGCACGCATGGTGTCTTCGTCGTGTTCAACCACGAGTAACGTATTGCCCAGGTTACGCAGGCGTACCAATGTCTTAATGAGTCGCTCATTGTCGCGCTGATGCAGCCCAATACTCGGTTCGTCGAGGATATAGAGCACACCCATCAGACCAGAACCGATCTGTGTTGCCAGGCGGATGCGCTGCGCCTCACCACCAGAAAGGCTGGCGGCTGCACGATTCAGCGTGAGATAGTCAAGACCAACGTCGAGCAGGAATTGTAGACGAGCGCGGATCTCTTTGAGAATTTGCCGCGCAATAAAACGCTCTCGTTCAGTCAATGTGCTCAGGACAAGCGGTTCGCCAGGGTCAATCTTTGTCGGGAGCTCTATTGTTGTTTCATCCTCTCCCTGCTGCTTGCCCTGCCCATTTGCTTGTGCGACGATCTGTAGTGGAGGTAGTGCCCCTATTGTCTCACGTTCGCTTGCCTCTAACTCCTGGAAGAAGCGTTGCGCTTGCGTGATAGAGAGGCTAGTCACCTGTACGACGTTGCGCCCTCCGATAGTGACAGCCATTGCCTCTGGTTTGAGCCGAGCACCACGACAATCAGGGCAAATGCGGGCGGACATGTAGCTCTCGATCTCTTCGCGAATTCCTTCGCTACTAGTCTCCTTGTAGCGTTTTTCCAGATGAGGAATGACCCCCTCGAAGTGAACATTGTACTTGCGCGTGTTGCCATGCTGCGGGGTATAACGAATAGTTAGCTGCTCCTGGACACCGTAGAGTATTTTCTGCTGTAGGTCGTCGCTCAGTTCACGCCAGGGCGTCTCAAGACTAAAGCTGTACTGTTTTGCTAGCGCTTCCAGAATAGCGGCATGCCACTGGCTCCCGTTGACGATCTTACTCCACGGTCCGATGGCTCCTTCCGCAATACTCAGTTCAGGATGCGTCACCACCAGTTCCGCATCGATTTCCTGCTGTGTCCCCAGACCAGTGCAGGTGGGACAGGCCCCATGGGGACTATTGAAACTGAAACTGCGCGGTGCAATCTCTGGCAAACTGATGCCGCAGTAAACACAAGCAGCCTTCTCTGAAAAAAGAATCTCCTCGCCATCAACAACCGAGACCAGTACCACACCGTTTCCCAGCTTGAGAGTCGTCTCCAATGAGTCTGCGAGTCGTTGGCGGAAAGAAGGATCAACGTCCTCGGAGAATGTTGATTCTGCAATACTCTCGGCGTCGCGTTCTCTTGTCGCATTCACATCGTAGAGAGCAGGCCGCTCTGCCACCCGTTTCAATGGTGGCCGTAGTTGTGCTCTATCGGATGAACGATCATCCCTCGCCTGTTTCATTCCTTTACGGATAACCAGGCGGTCGACGACCACCTCGATAGTATGTTTCTTCTGCTTATCCAGTTCGATCTCGTCACCGAGGTCATAGACCGTGCCATCGACGCGAATACGGACATAGCCGGATCGACGCTGCTCCTCAAAGATATTTTTGTATTCACCTTTGCGTCCCACCACAAGTGGCGCGAGCAGTAGAATACGTGTGCCTTCGGGCAAGCTGAGCACTGCATCAGTAATCTGTTGCAGTGTTTGCTGACTCACCTCACGTCCGCATTTTGGGCAGTGTGGATGACCGATGCGAGCGTAGAGCAGACGCAAGTAGTCGTAGATTTCGGTCACGGTTCCAACGGTCGAGCGCGGGTTATGTGTCGTGCCCTTCTGATCGATGGAGATAGCGGGAGAGAGGCCGTCAATGTGGTCAACGTCAGGCTTTTCCATCTTGTCCAGAAACTGGCGAGCGTAGGCCGATAGCGACTCGACATAGCGGCGCTGTCCCTCTGCAAAAATGGTATCGAAGGCCAGGCTGCTCTTGCCAGAACCCGAAAGACCGGTGATGACCACCAGCTTATCACGCGGAATAGTCACATCAATGTTTTTC
>Ga0070739_10005108_pt1 | contig 15187 bp, 12 predicted proteins | sample Coa_R1_7_FD_66445 | JGI IMG/M metagenome (GOLD analysis project Ga0070739, IMG submission 66445) | Surface soil microbial communities from Centralia Pennsylvania, which are recovering from an underground coalmine fire - Coalmine... | ecosystem: Environmental > Terrestrial > Soil > Unclassified ... | reverse complement strand
ACGGAGAACGTCGGCCGTCTGGCGCGCGGGCGCGAGCTCCGCCGCCCGCAACGCGAGGTGCAGGCTGACCTGCGGATTGGTCGGGATGTCGGCGAGCGCGCGGCCGGCGAGCTCGCCGCCACGCGCATGCCGCGCCTGCGTTCGCGCATCACTCCGCTGGACGAGCGCGTAGGCGGCGACGCCCGCGACGATGGCGAGGGCGACGAGGCTGGCACCGATGATCGCCAGCAGGCGGCGGCGCTGCCGCCGGGCTCGGATCCGCTCGCGGCGCAGGTGGTGCTCGGCCTGCCACGCAAGGATGGGCGGCCCGAGCACGTCGTGGAAGATCTCGTAGCGCGTCGGCAGGCCCTGCATGCCGTTGACGCCGCGCACGATGCGCTCCCGGCCGAGCGTGTCGAGAAGGCGCCGCAGCTGGACGTCCTCCACCTCCGCGTACTCCGCCAGGTCGGAGGGCTCGTGCGACACCTTCCGGCCGGAGGGCGTGACGAGCTGCCGCACCACGCGCGCCGCCGCCTCCTGCTCGGCGAGCGGCAGCCGCCCGAGGGCTCCGTGCACGTGCTCGCGCACGATCGCGCGCGCACCGCCGATCTCGCGGAACGTGGCGAGGCGGAGGACGCGCGAGTCGGATTCGCGCTCGCGCTCCCAGAGCCGCTCCAGGACGAGCTGGAGGTACGGCGCCTCGACCCCGGTCTCGGTCGACGCCTCGTCGAGCACCGACTCGACGAGCTCGTCCTCGGCGGTGAACTCGTCCCCGGTGAGCTCGGCGTAGCGGGCGAGCGGGCCGAGGATCGCGGCCTTGCCCGCTGCCCGGTCGAGCCGGTCGAGGCGCAGCAGGTTCGAGAACAGCTCCGGGATCCGTCCTGCGAAGTCGTCGAGCTCGGCGAGCGCATCGTCGCGAAGCGCGAGCAGGACATTGACCCGAAGACCGGGACGGCGTAAGAGCTCGGGAAGCGCGTCGGTCAAAGGCCCTTCGACACCGTGGTAGAAGACGTACTCCTCGAAGTTGTCGAGTAGCAGGTGCAGCTCGCCGCTCCCGGTCCGCTGCGCCGCTGCCGCGACCGTGTCGACGAGCCCAGCCGTCGCACCGAGGTCACCGCACTCAGCCTCGACCGACGCGATCAGGCGTCCGGCGGGATCCTCGGCCCACGCGTCGTGCACGACCACCGGCGCGCCGCTCAGCCGGCGCAGCCGGCGGGCGACCCCGGCGCCGAGCAGCGAGCTCTTGCCCACGCCGCTCGGCCCGTAGAGGACGGTCAGCCGGTTCGCGAGCACGTTGGCAGCAACGGCGGCGATCTCGCGCTCCCGGCCGAAGAAGAGGAGCGCGTCGAGCTCCGAGTCCTCGAACGCGGCGAGCCCCTTGTACGGGCTCTCGGGGACGGCGCTCACGGTGCGGCCGCCTTCACGAGGGCGCGCTCCAGCTCGGCGACGTACGCGGCCGGCGCCATGTCCACCACCTCGACGTCCCGCTTCCGCCAGAACTCTCGCTCGAGCGGCTGCGGCCCCGGATGCACCGACCAGGAGCGATACGGCAGCGGCTCGCTGCCCCAGAGCCGCTCGAGGACGACTCGCAACGTCCAGGTCGAGAGCGTGTAGCCGAGCAAGAGAAGGTGCGTGCGGCGCAGCCGTGCGGCGAGCGCGACCGGCAGCCGGCGGGCGATGTCGCCGTAGTGGATGAAGTCGTCCTCCGTCACGGCGAAGCTCTCCCACGCGCGCTCGGTCGACCGGTCGATCCGGCCCTGCAGGTGGAGAAGCACCGTCCGCTCGTCGAGCGCGAGCTCGCCGGCATAGGCGTTCGGCCGCTCGATCACGTTCGCTGCGCCGGTCGGCGCGATGTGACAGAAGCTGCCGCGCATCTGTCCCGACGCGAGGTAGCAGACCGTCTCGTACGGCTCGTCCACGTCCTCGAGCGCCCGCTCGAGCGCGAGCTCGTAGCCGGTGGTGACAAGCAGCGGCTGCGCCGTCTCGCGCTCGCGCAGCAGCGCCGGCAGCCGGGCGAGGAAGCGATGGACGGGCGACGGCTCGCCGTCTCCCTCGACGAGGGCGTGGAGCGTGTCGTAGAGCGGGCCGGAGCCGTTGAGGACGGCGACAGCCTGCGAGACGCGCGCGAGCTCGGGCGTCGCCGTGTCGACGCCGAAGCGCCGGGCCAGCTCCGAGGCGAGCGGCTCGGAGTCCGAGCCGACCACGACGGTCACCTTGCCGCCGATGAGCGCCGCCGCCACCTCCTCGAAGTGCTCGACCTCGGGAATCGCGCCGCGGCCGACGGCGAACGTCTCCTGCCGGAGGATCGAGGCGTGCACGCCGCGCAGCAGCGGGCTCGGCTCGAGGCCTAGCTCCTCGACGAGCAGCTCGCGGCCCTCGCGGTACGACTCGAGCGCCTGCGCCTGCCGTCCCGAGCGGTAGAGGGCGAGCATGAGCTGCGCGCGCAGACGCTCGCGCAGCGGATGGACCCGGACGAGCGCCTCCAGCTCGCTCACGACGTCGGCATGTGCGCCGGTGGCGAGCTTCGCCTCGGCCCGCTCCTCGACGAGCGCGAGATGGAACTCCTCGAGGCGCGCGATCTCCTCCTGCGCGAACGTCTCGTAGCGGAACTCGGCCAGCGGCTCGCCCCGCCACAGGGCGAGGGCCTCGTCGAGAAGCGCAGCGCGCCGCACCGGCTCGCTCGCCCGCGCGGCGTCGACGAGCCTCCTGACGCGGGCGACGTCGAGCTGTTCCGGCTCGAGCCGAATGACATATCCCGGCGGGCGCGTCTCGATCACGTCCGTACCGAGTGCTTTCCTCAGCTGCGCGACGAAGTTCTGGAGAGAGGCGACAGCGGTGGCAGGCGGGCTCTCGGCCCAGAGAGCCTCCACCAGGCGGTCCTGCGCGACAACCCGGCCGGCCTCGAGCAGGAGCATCGCCAGAACCGCCCGCTGCTTCGGGCCGCCGAGCGGCAGCGGCTCGCCTCCTGCACGAGCCTCGAGCGGACCGAGGATGGCGAATTCGACCACCGCGCGAACGGTTGTAGCACCCGCGCAGGAGCCCCTCCTAACCGCCGTTAGCCCGCCGTTAGAGCGCGATTGGGTGCAGCGCTGATGCTCGGAGCGTGGACAGCTTGAGAAATCGCCGCGTCCTCGTCGTCGTCGCAGCGCTGATGCTCGCCGGCGGCTCGTACGCGGCCGGCCGCGCGACGGCGTCCGTCGGCGGCTCGGGCCCGGTCCGGGCGGCGTTCGCCGCCCGCAGCTACGCCCCCGGCGCGCGTGCCGCGCTCCACCTGCGCGGCCACGCAGCGGCCCTGCGCCTCAGCTTCTACCGGGCAGGCGGCGGTCACGTCGGGCTGCTCGAAGGACGGCTCGTCACCCCCGCGCGCCTCATCACCAGGCCCGGGACGACGCTCCATGTGAGGCTCGGACGCTGGCCGAGCGGTCTCTACTACGCGAAGGTCGTGACCCCGAAGAAGGGAACCTGGTACGCGCCGTTCGTCCTCCGGCCGCCGCATCTCGGCACCGCGAACGTCCTCGTCGTGCTGCCGACGAACACGTGGCAGGCGTACAACTTCGAGGGCGGGGACTCCTGGTACGAGAACGCGAGCGTCCATCGGATCGACATCTCGCGGCCGTTCATCGACCACGGGATCCCGCCGCACTACCTCCATTACGACCGCGGCTTCCTCCGCTGGCTGGCAATCCACAACGACGAGCCGGACTTCGTCTCGGACGACGACCTCGACCGGCTCGGCAGCGCCGCGACGCTGGCCCGCGACTACCGCCTGATCGTCTTCTCGGGCCACGAGGAATACGCGACCGAGCACGAATACGACCTCGTGCAGGGCTACCGCGACCTCGGCGGCCACCTCGCGTTCCTCTCCGCCAACGACTTCTTCTACAAGGTCGTCAAGCACGGCGACACGATGGACGGCCGCTGGCGGTGGCGCGATCTGGGCCGGCCCGAGGCCGCTCTCGTCGGAGAGCAGTACGTCGGCTGGAACGAGGACCGCTACACGAACCGGCCCTTCCACATCACCGGCCTGGGGAAGGCGCCCTGGCTCTTCGCCGGCACGGGCCTCCACGACGGATCCGTCTTCGGCAGGTACGGGATCGAGGTCGACGCGCGGACACCGGTGTCGCCTCCCGGCACGGTCGTCCTGGCCGACATCCCGAACATCTTCGGCCCGGGCAAGACCGCCCAGATGACGTACTACACGACGCCGGCCGGAGCCAAGGTCTTCTCCGCGGGAGTGATGAACTTCGGCGGCTCGGCGCTGTGGCCTACCGTGAGCGCCATGCTCGAGAACCTCTGGGTGAAGCTCACGACTCCGTGACGCGCCGCAGTCTGGCCGCCCTCGGGCTGATCGCCGCAGCCGGCGCTCTCGTCTCGTGCGGGAGCGGGGGGCCGCGGACTACGTCGTCCACATCGGCACCTCCCGTCGTCACCACTACGGCGACTCCGCCGGTCAAGCCGCCGCGGGCGAACGCCGCCGTCGCATGGCCGACGTACGGGGCGGACGACGCTCGCCTGCGTGCGGTCGCCGCGCCGGGACTGCGGCCGCCGTTCCGGCGCCTCTGGACGTTCCACGGCCGGCACCTGCTGGAGTTCCCGCCCGTCGTCGGCTACGGCCGCGTCTTCGAGGAGGCGTTCGACGGACGCCTCTACTCGCTCGACGAGGCGACCGGCCGGGCGCGCTGGCGCTACGTGTCCCACCGCTGCGGCTGGTCCTCGCCGGCCCTCGCCGACCACCTCGTCTTCGCCACCTTCATCGGTAACGCGGAGTGCCACGCCGCGCTGGGCGGCGGCGAGCTCCTCGCCTTCGATGCCGAGACGGGCCGCATCCGCTGGCGTAGGACGATCGGGCCTTCGGAGTCGTCGCCGCTGGTCGCGGGCGGCACCGTCTACGTCGGCGACCAGGACGGACGTGTCTCCGCCTTCGCCGACCGCACCGGCCGGCTGCGCTGGAGCTTCGACACCGGCGCGCCGATCAAGGCGTCGGCCTCGCTCGCCTACGGGCGCATCTACATCGGCAACTACGCCGGCGAGATGCTCGCACTCGACGCGCGCACCGGCCGGCTGATCTGGCGCAGCACCGGCCACGGCAACTTCTACTCGACCGCCGCGGTCACTGCCGGCCACGTCTACGCCGGCTCGCTCGACGGTCACGTCTACGCGTTCTCGGCCTGGAGCGGTGCCGTCCTCTGGAGCTTCGGGACGGGTAGCTACGTCTACGCCTCTCCTGCCGTCTGGCACGGCCTCGTCCTCGTGGGCTCGTACGACCACGACTTCGTCGCGCTCGACGGCGGCAACGGATCGGTCCGCTGGACCTTCCACGGCCGCGCGCCGATCTCGGGGGCGGCCGCCGTCGTCGACGGGATCGTGTACTTCTCGAGCTTCGACCACCGGACGTACGCTCTCGCCGCCTCGAATGGCCGCGTCCGCAAGGAATGGCCGGACGGCGAGTACTCGCCGGCAGTGGTCGGCAACCGTCGGCTCTATCTCGTCGGGCTTGGCCGGATCTATGCGCTCGCTCCGCAGCGCGGCTCCTAAGGATCCCCCGTTCGGGTGCCGATGACTTAGGCGTTGAACAAGCTCCCTCGGGCCGCCTCGGCCATCCGTCACAGCACGTTGCTTGCGTGGGTCGCGCCCGCCGTCGCGGCGGGCTCGGTCGCGCTCGCGCACGGCGGCACCGGCGGCGACACCAGCATGTTCGTCGCCGCGGGCCGAACGCTACTCTCCGCTCACTGGAGCCACACGTTCGCGAATAGCGAGATCCAGGTCGGCCCGTTGCAGCTCGCGCTGTTCGGCTCGATCGGTCGCTCCGCCGCTGCCCTCGCCGTCGTGCTCGCAGTCGCAACCGTCCTGCTCCTCCTCGCGGCCGCTCGCGCGGCCGGCGTCCGAAGGCCGGTCCTGCTCGGTGCTCTCGGATTCCTGGCTCTCGCCGCCGGCCTCACGCGAGCCGGATACCAGTACGGTCATCCCGCCGACGCGCTGATGCCGCTCGCCTGGGTTCTCGCTGCGGTCCAGGCGCGGCGCGGGCACGTGGCGCGCGCGGGAGCCCTCGTCGGTCTGACCGCCGGCTTCCAGACCTGGGGGATCCTCGGCGTGGCGGTGCTCGCCGTCGCGCCGCGGTGGCGTGACGCGGCCAGGGGTGCGCTGGCGGCGGCGACCGTGGCCGTCCTGCTCTTCCTCCCGTTCGTGCTCGGCGGACACTTCGCCATGGGCTCGTACTCCTGGAACGTCAACCCGCAGACGTTCCTCTCCCTCTTCGTCACGCCCGGCGTCGAGTTCGGCTGGTCGCTGCGCCTGCTCCAGGGCGCGTTCGCGCTGAGCGCAGGCGTCGCAGCCGCGCGACTGCTGCGGAGCTCGCCGCACGCGCCATGGGCGGTGCCGCTCGCGGTCGTCGCCGTGCGGCTTCTGCTCGATCCGTTCTTCCTGCGCTACTACCCGACCGGCGTGTGGGGCCCCGCCTTCGTAGGCGCCGCACTGCTCGCCGCTCAGGTCACCGTGTCGCGCAGCCGGCGGGAGTCGTTCGCGTGAGCACTCGCGCCCGGATCGGAATCACGGTCGGCTGCGTCGCGGTCTTCCTCGGCTCCTGGTCGCTCACCCACCGCCTCTGGTACCCGGCGAGCGGCCGCGGCGTGGACATCTCCGTCTATCACCGGTATGCCCGGGAGACCGTCGCCGGGAGGATGCCGTACCGAAGCTTCTCGGTCGTATACCCGCCGGGGTTCCTGCTGCCGGCCCTCGCGCCGGACGCGACGGCACCGGCGAAGGACTACGACGCGTACGTCCGCGACTTCGATCGATGGATGGCCGGCGCCGGCGTGTTCCTCCTCCTGTTCGCCGCCGCCGCGCTCGCCGCGCTGCGCGCACGACCCGCGCATTTCGTCGCTGCGCTCGGCTTCATGTCGGTCACTCCGCTCCTGCTCGGCACGCTGATGTTCTCGCGCTTCGACCTCTGGCCGACGGCCCTGGCGATCGGAGGATTCGGCGCGCTGCTGGCGGGCCGCGACCGAACCGGCGCAGCGCTGATCGGTGTGGCGATCGCGACGAAGCTCTGGCCTGCGGTGTTCGTCCCGCTGGGGCTCGTCTGGGTCTGGCGCCGCCACGGCCGGCCTGCGACCGTGCGATGGCTCGCGATCGTCGTCGTCGCGTGTGCTGCCGTCTTCCTGCCGTTCGCAGCGCTAGCCCCGGGCGGCCTCGGCCACAGCTTCGGGATCCAGATCGACCGGCCTCTGCAGATCGAAAGCCTCGGCTCGGCGATCCTGCTCGCGGCGCACAACCTGGGCGGGCTCGCTGCGACGTACAAGACGAGCTACGGCTCGCAGAACCTCGTCGCGCACGGCGCGACGTTGATGACCGACGCGACGTCCCTCCTACAGCTCCTTGGGCTTGGGGCAATCTGGCTCGCATTCGCACGCGGGCCGGCGCGCGCCGACCGGCTCGCCACGGCGGCGGCCGCCTGCGTGGCCGTCTTCATCGCGTTCGGCAAGGTCTTCTCGCCGCAGTATCTGATCTGGCTGATCCCCTTCGTGCCGCTCGTCCGCAGCCGACTCGCGTCTCTCCTCCTCGGAGCCGCGCTCGTGGTGACGCAGTTCTACTTCCCAGCGCACTACGGCGACCTCCTCATCATGCAGCAGTCCGCCGCCTGGATGGTGCTGGCCCGCGACCTCGTGGTCCTGATCCTCGCCGTGGAGCTCGGCCGGCTCCTGCTCGAGCGCGAGCCGGTCGAGGCTAAGGCTCCGACGGTCGCACCGGAAGCGCTGCCGGCTCCGGCCGGCTGACGTCAGCGCTTTCGGCGCTTGCGCTTCAATCCATCCAGGATCAGGTCGAGCCCGAATTCGAACTCCTGTCTGCCGTCGGGCGCGTCAGGGGCCATGTGCTGCTCGCCGTGCTCTGCCAGGTACGGGTAGCGCGGCCGCATCTGCTCGAGGATCCGTGCGAAGAGCTCCTCGACGTCCTCGGCGCCGGTGGCGGCGAACGCCTTGCTGGCGTTGGCGTGACCAAGCTGCCAGAGCGTGAAGCCGAAGATGTGGCTGTCGAGCGTGTGGTACGCCGAGTAGGCGAGCTCCTGCGAGAAGCCCGCTTCCCGAAGGCGCCGCAGGAGCCATTCCATGTACCGGACGCGCGGGCCGACGACCGTGCGGACGTCGCTCGGCACGAGGGCGAGGCCGCAGGCCCAGGGATGCTCGATCAGGAGATCGTGGGCGCGGACGGCACAGCGCCGAATCGCCGCGTCCCAGGCCGACTCGTCGTCGGGCAGCTCGAACTGCTCGATCACCGAGTCGACCATCGCCGCCACGAGCTCGGCCTTGTTGGCAACGTGTTTGTAGAGGGACATCGCCTCGACCCCCAGCGCCTGGCCGAGCTTGCGCATGCTCAACGCCTCGATGCCGTCCTTGTCCGCGACGGCGATCGCCTTCGCAAGCACGCGCTCCTTCGTGAGTGGTCTCCGTCTGCGTGTCCTCGTCGCCATGGCCTTGACAAGCTTACGCTGTATGTTTAGCTTACGCCATAAGCTTACGGCGTAAAGGAGAAGTGATGGCGACGATGGCGATGCCGGCGGAGAGCACTCAGACGATGAAGGCGGTCGTACGGCGGCGGTGGGGCCGGCCGCGCGACGTGGTGGAGCTCGACGAGATCAGGAAGCCCACCCTCGGCGACGACGAGGTGCTCGTGCGCGTGCATGCGTCGTCGGTCAACCGCAGCGACTACTACTCCCTCGGCGGCGCCGCAATCCTTATGCGTCCGATGATCGGCGGCTTCCTGCGGCCGAAGGACGAACGGGTCGGCGGCGACTTTGCGGGCGTTGCCGAGGCCGTCGGGAAGAACGTCACCGACGTCCGGCCTGGCGACGAGGTGTACGGCGTGCGCTCGGGTGCCTTCAGCGAGTACGTCACGCCGAAGCTGGCGGTCGCGCGGAAGCCGGCGAACCTGTCTTTCGAGGAGGCCGCGGCCGTGCCGATCGCCGCGCTGACGGCGCTCGAGGCGCTCCGGGACCACGGCGGCCTGCAGCCCGGACAGCGCGTCCTCGTGAACGGCGGCTCCGGCGGCGTCGGCACGTTCGCGGTTCAGCTGGCGAAGGCGCTCGGCGCCGGCCACGTCACCGCCGTGTGCAGCCCTCGCAACGTCGAGCAGGCGAGGCAGCTCGGCGCGGATGCCGTGATCGACTACACGCGGGACGACTACGCGCGTGGCGGCGACCGCTACGACCTGATCGTGGACGTCGCCGGCACCCATTCCTGGCGCCAGAACCTGCGTGTCCTCGTCCCGGGCGGGACGCTCGTGCTCACCGGGATGCCCATGAGCAGCAACCGACTCACGGGCCCGATGGGGCGGCTCGCGCGGCTGTGGCTCACGTCCCGGATCGGCCGCGGACGGAGGCTCGTCTTCTTCGTCTGCAAGCCGAACCGCGCCAACCTCGCGACGCTCCGTGAGCTGATCGAGGACGGGAAGGTGCGGCCGACCGTCGACCGCGTCTACCCGCTCGCCGAGGTCGCCGACGCGCTCGAGGCGATGGGAGAAGGCCACACGCGCGGCAAGCTGGTCGTCCGCATCGACTGACCGTCCGCGCCCTACGGTTCCCGTTTGCACGATTTCCGTTTTCGGTGTAGGACTGCAGGAGTCCGATGCGGTTGCACCGAAGCATCGTCCTCCTCGGCCTGCTCGTGATCGCGGCCTCCGCCGGGGCCCCGGCGTACGGCAGCGCCATCATCGCCCGCAACGTGGCGCGGCCGGCGCTGACGGTCGACCGCCAGGGCCGAGCTCACGTGACCTGGTACTCCGGGTCGCAGCAGCGGAGGCTGGTTGCCTGGGGCGCGGTCAACGCCCTCCCTCCGAGCACGACCCAGCCGCAGGTCAGGTTCCGGCTTCGCTACGGGGCCCGCGCGAGAGGGGTCTGCCTTCCCTACGACGGGCCGCCTCTGCCCTGGCTCGTCAAGGCCTGCAAGGCGCCGGACGGCAGCTACTGGGCGCTGCAGTCGTGGCAGCGGCTCAAGCCGAATTACGGGGGGACACTGGGGCCGGAGGAGCTCCATCTCTCCCACTGGAGCGGCCCGATCGCGCAGCTCGTCGTCTACCAGAACTGGGCGTTCGGCGGGGTGCGTCACCTCTTCGGCAGGCTCACCTATGACGGCGTCGGGGTCTACGGCTTCACGGCCGCCCCGCAGGGCGCGCCCCGCGACGGCTACGGGCGCAACATCTACCTCGACACGTTCGACTCGGCCTACGGGAACGGCTGGCATCGCGAGAACAGCTTCCTCACGCACCACGGTGGCCGGACCCCGGGAACCTTCTGCTACGGGTTCTTCCCGCATCTCGGTCATCCGAGCGGCGACGGGACGCGGTACCGGGCGACCGCCGAAGGCCCCGGGGTGACACCCGACGTGATGTGGGCAGCGGACGACATCGGCCCCTTCAACGCGTCCATCAATCGCGAGAAGCAGGCGCTCGAGCAGAGCTGGGGCGACCCGAAGTGCCAGACCTGAGCCCGGCGTAGTCCGTCCCCGCGTAGTTTCCCTTCGTGACCGACGTGCGCCTCACGAGCGCCGAGCGCGTCCTCTTTCCGGAGGACGGGATCACGAAGGGCGACCTCTTCGCCTACTACGAGCAGGTCGCTCCCGCGCTCGTGCCGCACCTGCGCGACCGGCCGTTCACGCTGAAGCGCTACCCGCACGGGATCCACGGCGAGGTGTACTTCCAGAAGCAGGCGCCGCGCGGGATGCCCGCCTCGATCCGCACCCGCCGCTTCACCACGCACCCTCGCGAGGGAGGGTCGCGGCAGGTCGACTTCGCCCTCGTGGACTCGCCGGAAGCGCTCCTCTGGATGGTGCAGATGAACTGCGTCGACATGAACGCCTGGTACTCGCGCGTCGACCGGCCCGACCGTCCCGACTACGTCGTCTTCGACCTCGACCCGCCCGACGACCCGGACGGATTCGAGCAGGCGATCGAGGCCGCGCGTCTCGTGGGCGAGCTACTCGAGGAGGTTGGCCTCCCCGGCTATCCGAAGACGAGCGGCGCCGACGGGATCCACGTGCTCGCCCCGGTCAAGCGGCGCGCGACCTTCAAGGAGACGTACGCGTTCGCGGAAGCGGCTGCTCGGCTGCTCGAGCGCCGTCACCCCGGCCTCGTCACCACCGCATGGCTGAAGAAGAAGCGCGCCGGGGTGCTGCTCGACCACCGGCAGAACGGCTGGGGCAAGACGATCGCGTCGGTCTACTCAGTCCGGCCGCGGCCAGGCGCACCAGTTTCGACGCCGCTGCGGTGGGAGGAGCTGAAGCCCGGACTGCGGCCCACCGACTTTCCGATGCCGGTCGCCCTGCGGCGGCTCGAGCGCCACGGCGACCTGTACACGCCGGTGCTCGAAGAGCCGCGCGCGCTCGGGGCTGCCGCGAAGAAACTCGCTCGTCTCCGCTAGGAGCCGATCGTGTCGCAGGCGACGTCGCCGCTCGTAACCCAGAGCTGGCGGCGCGTCGCCGCAATCCCGCACAGCTGTCCTACCTTGCCCCTCACGAGCCGGAAGGTGCGGAGGACTCTGTCCGTGCCTGGATCGATCTTGACGACGGAGTGATCGTTGGCAACCCAAACTCCGCCGGCCCCGATCGCGATCTCGCCGCTGCCGCCCTCAGGCGACAGGTCGAGCCGCCGGACGACGCGCAGCGTGATGGGGTTGATCTTCAGAAGCTTGTTGCCCAGCCCGCAGCACGTGGCGGCCCAGACTGCGTTATCCCCCACTGCGATCGAAACCGGGCCCCAGTCGGCGCCGTGCTTTGCCAGGACGATGTCGTGATGCTTCGCCTGGCCGGTCCTGAACGCCTCGATCCGGCTGTCGCTCCGCAGCCCTGGGCTATTGACCGCATACGTGCCGATCCAGGCCGTGTCGTAGCCGTAGGCGACGGAGGTCGCGCTCTCGTCCAGGTGGAGGACGCGGGAGACATCGCCATCAGGGACGTCGACAACGGCCACACGATTGTCGCCTGCTACGGGGCCGTGGAATCCGACGATGACCCAGAGGTGACCCCCGCCGAATGCCTCCAGGCCCGCGAACGGAAGGGGGAAGCTGATCGGATCGACGTGCGAGGGAGCCACTGCGCCGGGAGACGTGCCCCCGGTGCCCGCTCCGAGGCGGATCACGACCGAGGACTGCGCCGGCTGGTCGTTTGCGCCGATGTTCGTGATCCAGGCGTTGCCTTCCCGGTCGAAGACGATGTCGTTCGGTTGGCCGAAGCCGAGTCCGCGGGTGTCGACCTCGTGGGTGCGGAGGTCGTAGCGGGAGACGTCGTCGGACCCGTAGTTCGCGGTCCAGACCGCCGTGCGCGTGATCGCGATCGGTCCCGGCAGGGATCCGACGCGCGCCACCAAGATCGGCTTGCCCGTGTGCGGGTTCACCTCGACCAGGCTGTTCGAGACGATCCGAGGCGTGGCCGCGGCCGAGGTCGAGAGAATCGCGGCAGCCGCTGCGGCCCCGGCGAGGAGGACGACTCCGGCGAGGAGCAGCAGCCGGCGGCGCGGCCGGAGCCGTCCCCGGGGCGGGGCCTCCGGAGTTGGGGGCGCAGGCGTGCAGGCCACGAGTCCGTTCACGGCCGCGGTGCCCTCGGGCGTCTCGAGCGAGGTGTCGTGACGGAGGATCGCCTGCTGCAGGCGCTGCAGCCCTTCGCTCGGCTCGATGCCGAGGTCGTCGACGAGCGTACGCCGCGCTTCGGCGTACGCCTCGAGCGCGTCCGCCTGCCGGTCGGCACGGTAGAGGGCGAGCATCTGCTGTGCGCGAAGCCGCTCGCGCAGCGGGTGCTCGCGGACGAGCACGTTGAGCTCTCCGAGAACCTGTTCGTGGCGACCCAGCGCGAGGTCGCAGTCGATCCGGTCCATCAGAGCCGCGACGCGCAGCTCGTCCAGCCTCGCCACCTCGTCGCGCCCCAGAGACTCCAGCTGCAGCCCCGCCAGGGTTGGACCTCGCCAGAGAGCGAGCGCCTCGCGGAAGCGGTCGGCAGCGGTCTCGAGCTCTCCCTTCGCGACGGACTCCCTGGCGTCGGCGAGGATGCGCTGCAGGCGTTCTGCGTCGAGGTGGTCACGCTCGACGCGCAGCCGATACCCGCCCGACGCGGTCTCGATGGCGTCGGCACCGGCCCCGCCGAGCGCCTTGCGCAGTTGAGAGACGTAGACGTTGACCGCTTTCCGTGCAGTCGGCGGAGGCGCCTCCCCCCACAGGTCGTCGATGAGACGCTCACGGGAGACGAATTCGTTCGCATGCAGGAGTAGGACGCCGAGGACGAGCCGCTCTTTCAGCGTCCCAAGTGGGACCGAACTCCCGTCCTCGACCACCTCGAGCGGCCCGAGGATCCGAAACTCCACGCTCCGGTTTTACCGCTTCGCCAGACGGATTGGAAGGATCCGTCGCACTCCGGCCTAAGCTCGGTCCTAGCCGGCCTGTTACCCCAACCGCCCACCCTGGGGCGCGATGGAAAGCGACGCGTACCACGGCGAGATCTGGACGGACGGCCGCGGCTTTGCCACCGTCCGGCTCCCGGACGGGGCGGGCCGGCTGGCGCCGCCGCTCGACTACGAGTTGCGAGACCTCGACCCGCCGAGCAGCGCCCGCGTCACCGCAGAACTCGAGGACGGCCGCTTCACGATCGCGACCGACCAACCCCACGTGAAGGTCGCCTGGCGGATCAGCCGCCGGAGGGAGGGACCCAGATGAACAGACCACTCGCAACCATGGCCGTCGCCCTGGCCGCCGGAGCGGCGGCAGCGGGGCTGGGCGCCGGCCCGGCGGACAGCCGGGGGAGCTCCTCCGGTTCGTGCCTTCCCGGCGGCTTTCCCGATAGCTGCCGGGTCTTCCTCACAGGATCTGGCCCCTCGCCCAGCACCCTGACGATGCACGCGGGTCAGGTCGTGACGTTCTTCAACGGGGATTCCGTGACCCACACGGTCGTCTTCGCAAACGGCCTCTGCTCGCTCACCCTTGCCCCGGACCAGGGCGGCTACAACGGTGGCTTCTGCGACAACGGGTTCACGTCGTCGCTGGGCAGCTACCCCTACACAGAAGACGGCAAATTCCCCGGCACGGTGGTGACGGTGCCCTGGCGTCGGTCCGTGACCCTGACAGCCCGAACCCACACGATTCCGGCCGGCAAACGCCTGACCCTGCACGGACTGGTCAGCCAGAGCAACACGGGCGCAGCGCCGCCCCCTCCGGTCTTGATTCTCGCGCGTCGCAACAGCCGACAACCCTTCGAACAAGTAGCCACGGCCCGCACGAAGGGCTCCCACCAAGCCACCTACGGATGGAAGCTCAGCGTGCACCCCGACGTCACGACCACCTACATCGCAAAGGTGACGGCGCAACGCACATGCTACTTCCCGGTGCGGCGGTGTGCACGTCAGGACGCGCAGGTCTGGATCAACGCCAAGAGCCGCCCGCTCACCATCCGGATCCGGCAGGAGGGTTCGAGATGAACAAGCGATTCGCTGCAGTCGCAGTCGTGGTGGCTGTGGTCGCCGCGGCGGCGGGCTTCCTCGCCGATACTCCGCGTGGCTCCGCCCAGTCCGAGCCCGTGATCGCCTTGCTCGGCGAAGGCCCAGGGGACCCAATCCCGAGCGAGGCCGCGCACGGCGGCCAGGCCGAGGCGGCTGCGCTCGGAGACACCCTCACCACCACAATCGGCTACGACGCATCGTCGATCGACTCGCTGATCGCCCAGCACGTCGCGGCGATCATCGCCGACAACGAGCGCAACGACTATTCCATCGACCAGGCTCTGGGACGAGCTCGGAAGGCGGGCATTCCCACGCTCTCCCTCGAGGACGGCTACTCCAACTCCGTCTGGGTCAGCCAGTCCAGCCTCGGGGAGTACGCGCACGCACTCGCCGACGATCTCGCCTCCCAGATGGGGAGCCGTGGCCAATACGTGCTCGTCTCCTGCTACCAGGGCGACGCGAACGTCCAGGCGTGGCTACGAGTGCTGAAGCACTACATGCCGCGCCGCTACCCGCACATGCACCGGGTTGGAGTCGCGTACGGCGACACCGGCAACGGCAACGCGGACAAGCACATGTTACGGCGCTTGATCCGGGCTCACCGGCACTTGCGGGGCCTGATCTTCCTCTGCCCGGGCGACTCGGCCATCGTCCCGAAGCAGATCGTAAAAGCCCACAACGTCGGCAAGGTCTTCGCGGCCGGTAACGGCGGCGACTGCCCGCCGCTGTACATCGACTGGGC
>Ga0070739_10005107_pt1 | contig 15190 bp, 13 predicted proteins | sample Coa_R1_7_FD_66445 | JGI IMG/M metagenome (GOLD analysis project Ga0070739, IMG submission 66445) | Surface soil microbial communities from Centralia Pennsylvania, which are recovering from an underground coalmine fire - Coalmine... | ecosystem: Environmental > Terrestrial > Soil > Unclassified ... | reverse complement strand
CGGCCCCGGCCAGATGTGGGAGCAGATGACCACCGACATCCGCGAGCGCGGCGGCGAGGTCCGGCTGAACGCGCCGGTGACGCGGCTGCGCATGGACGGCGGGCGCGTCGTCGAGGTCGTGGCGGGCGGCGAGACGCTGACCCCGTCGCACGTGATCTCCTCGCTGCCGCTTCGCACGACGGTGGGGATCTGCTCGCCCGAGGCGCCGGGGGCGGTGCGCGACGCCGCCCGGGGGCTGCGCTACCGGGACTTCCTGACCGTGCTGCTCGTCCTGACCGAGAAGAACATCTTCCCCGACAACTGGATCTACATCCACGAGCCCGACGTGCGGGTGGGGCGGATCCAGAACTTCCGCTCGTGGAGCCCGTGGATGGTGCCGAACGACGAGGACGGGTCGATCGGCCTCGAGTACTTCTGCTTCGAGGGCGACGACCTGTGGACGATGCGCGACGAGGACCTGGTGCGTCTGGCGACCGACGAGCTGGTCCAGATCGGCTTGGCCCGGCCGGAGATGGTCAAGCGCGGGTTCGCGGTGCGCGTCCACAAGGCGTATCCGATCTACGACGCCGAGTACGCCGAGCGCGTGGCGACGATCCGCGGCTGGCTCGAGACGGTCCCGAATCTCCAGCAGGTCGGGCGCAACGGCCTGCACCGCTACAACAACTCCGACCACTCGATGCTGACCGCGATGCGCGCGGTCGACAACATCCTGCTCGGTACCGACCACGACATCTGGGCGGTGAACGCCGAGAGCGTCTATCACGAGGAGCACGTCGAGCCCGAGCAGCCGTACAAGAACCCGCCCTCGACGCCGGCGATGGAGCAGCCGCTCGCCTCGGAATGGTGAGGGGGCTGGACGGTAGAGGTTGTCTCGGAGCTCCGCGCGTGCGGCTGGCGAGCGCCGGATCAAGTGAGGCGAGGACGCAGGACCGACGGCATAGCAGCGCTATGCCGAGGTCCGAGGACGACGCATCACGAAGATCCGCCGCCGCCAGACGGGCGTGGGGGGTTCCGAGACAACCTCTTGGGGAGGGGGCGGTGCGACGGATCCTGACGCTGTGCGTCGCGGCCGCCGTCGTGCTCGCCCCGCTTCTGCCCTCGGTCGCGTTGCCCTCGGTGGCGCTGGGGGCGCGGCTCCACAAGATCACGACGCTCCCCGCGACGACCCCGCCCGGAACGACGAGCCCGTTCTCCCCCGGCGTCCCGCAGGCGCCGATCACGGTGCCGACGCAGACCGCGCCGCCGGTGGCGACCGCACCGGCGACGGGGACGAGCACGTCGGGCAGCGGCCTGAGCGGTGGGAGCGCGGTGGCGATCGCGATCGGCGCGCTGATCGTGCTCGGTGGGATCTCGTACTTCATCTGGCGCGACTCGCGGCGGCACGTGCGGATGCGACCGAGCGGCGCCGACGCCGCGGGCACGGTGACCGGCGGCAGCCGGGGCTCCAAGGCGCCGCCCAAGCCGCGCAAGCTGTCGCCGGCCGAGCGGCGGCGGCGCAAGCGCGGGCGGGCGCGGAGGTAGGTCTCGGGGCCGGTCGTAGCGTCTCGGGCCGGTCGTAGCGTCTCGGGCCGGTCGTTGGGTCCGAGCTCACGCGGGACGCCCGTCGGTGCGGAGCTTTCGCTTCGCGCGCAGCAGCTGGCGCTCGACGGTTCGGCGCGTGTCGCCGGTGCGGCTGCCGATCTCGTTGTAGTCGAAGCCGAAGCCGTGGAGCCAGACCATCCGCTGCTGGCGCACCGGCAGACGGTGGACCTCGGCCAGCCGGTCGTGCAGTTCGGCCAGCTGGTCGGGTCCGGGCTCGCGGGCAGGCAGCTCGATGACGATGCCGGCTCGTAGCTCGGCGCTGTCGAGCGGGACCTCTCGCTCGCCGAGCCGCACCAGGCGGATCGCCTCCCGCGTGGCGGTCGTCGCGAGCCAGCCGAGCGTGCAGGCGCTGGGGATCGACTCGCGGCGCGGCAGCCACCGGCTCCACGCGATCTGACACGCCTCCTCGATCAGCGGCGGTGGCGCGCTGATGTTGCGGGCGACGATCCTCCGGACCCGCGCCGCGAGGCTCACGTATGTCGACTCGATTTGACGATCGACCGGGACGCTGGCCATCTGCAACCTCCAATTGAGACTGTTTTATTACGAATCAGCCTAGTCAATCGCAGCTCATCTGACTAGAGTGATTAGTATGAATTTGTCTCAATTAGTGAGGAGATCGTCGTGAAGATCCTATTCGGCATCAGCGCGCACCCCGACCCGGCAGGGCTGCCGGGCAGCAACGTCCTCCAGCAGGTGGTCAACGGAGCCGAGGCGTGGGCGCTCGCGGCCGCGCTGCTCGGGGCATTCGTCGGAGCGGCGCTCTGGGCGGTCGCGTCGCACACCAACAGCCACCACTACGCGGCAAGAGGACGGATGGCGGCGCTCGTCTCAGCCGCCGCGGCACTCGTGATCGGCGCGGGGCCTGGCCTGGTCAACTTCTTCCAGCACCTCGGGACGACGGCGCGATGAGCCGCCTCCGTCAGAGGTTCGCCGTGCTTGCCGTAGCGGCCGGCCTGGCGGGCGCGGCGTGGACGGTCGGCGCCGCGGTCGACGCGCAGCCAGCGAGAGCCGCGTCGCTCGCCGGGGGCATCCTCGGCCAGGTGACGGGCGGGCTCAGCTCACTGAACCCGGTGACAGCGGGCACCGGCGCGCTCGCCGGGATCGCCCTGACGGCCGTCGGGGCATGGGTCCTTGGCGGCGCGAAGGGCGCACTCGAGGAGACGGCGAGCGTGGTCGGCGAGACGACTACGCCGAGGGTGGAGAGCGCGTGGTTCTCCTCCACGTACTGGCGAGTCGCGGGGCTCGGCGCGATGCTCACGCTGCCGTTCCTGTTCGCGGCGGCGGCGCAGGCGCTGGTCCGCTCCGACCTGGCCCTTCTCGGCCGGGCCGCCTTCGGCTACCTGCCGCTCGCGCTGCTCGGAGTGAGCATCGCGGCGCCGCTGACGATGTTGCTGCTGTCCGCGACGGATGAGATGTGCGCCGTCGTCGGGAGCGTCGGGGCGAGCGGCGGCGCGGCCTTCCTGCGACAGACGGCGCGCGTGGTGGCCGGCCTCGGAACGTTCGGCGGGGCGCCGTTTCTGGCGTTCGTGGTCGGCCTGTTCACGCTGGCCGTGGCGATCGGGCTCGCCCTGGAGATGCTCGTGCGCGAGGCCGCCGTCTACATCGTGATGTTGATGCTTCCGCTTGCGTTCGCGGCACTCGTCTGGCCGGCTCGGCGCGTGTGGGCGATCCGGCTGGTCGAGCTGCTGGTCGCGTTGATCCTCTCGAAGTTCGTGATCGTGGCGGTGCTTTCGCTGGCCGGGGCGGCGGCTGGCGGAGCCGGGACGCCCGCTCCGATCCGAGTGCTCACCGCGATGGCTCTGCTGCTCCTGTCCGCGTTCGCGCCGTGGGTGATGCTGCGCCTCCTGCCGTTCACCGAGCTGGCCGCGGGCGCCGCCGGCGCACTGCGATCCGAGGTGCCGCGGCTGCGCTCGGTCCCGATGGCCGCGGCTTCGGCAGCCGAGGCTCCCGCGGCGTTCGTCGAGTCGCTTCGGCAGCGCATGCAGCGCCACGCGCAGGACGAGGCCGCGGAGGAGACCGAACCGGAGAGCCGGTTCGGCCCGGGCGCGTCAATCGGTGGCGAGGGGGATACGGACTCCGAGGCGCCGGGCGCACTGGCCGTTGCGGAGCTGCCTGCCGGGAATGCGCGTGGCGACGATCCGCCTCGCCCCGACCGGCAGGGCGCAGGGGCGGGAGAGCGCAGTCCGGGCATGGAGCCGATCTGGCAGATGGAGAACGGCACGTGGCCGCCGCTGCTGCCGGCGCCCGGTCGTTGGGGAGGACCGACGGAGTACAGGCCACCGGACCAGGGCGCTTATGGACCACCGGATCACGGCTCCGCGGCGCCGGATCAGGTCTCCGCGCCGCCGGATGAGCCGGCGGTGCCGCCGATCCAGGAGGACCCGGAGGGGCGGCTGTGACAGCGGAGCGACTCACTTACCGCTTCGGCCCGCTCGAGCGCCGTGGCCTGTTCGGCCCGGTCCGAAGCGGTCAGGTCGCGATCCTCGTGCTCGGTGCGTTGCTCGCGGTGGCGATTCTCGACGCCGCCCCCACGGCCACGGGGGCAGTGGCCGGGACAATCGCGTTCGCGGCGTGCGCACTGCTGTGCGTGGTCCCGCTCGGCGGACGCACGGCGCAGGAGTGGGCACCGGTAGCGGCGGCCTTCTGCGCGCGCCGGACGACGCTCGCCACGCGGTTTCGCTCGTCCATCCCTGGGCGCGGGTTGACCTGGCGCAGCGGCAGCGCCGGTCTCGTTGCGCCTCCGGCCCAGGCTCCCCGCTGCCTGCGCGACGTCCAGATCACCGAGCTCGCCTACCGCGACAGAACGCTCGGCGCGGTCTCGCACGCCGGCGGCCGCAGGCTGATCGCCGTGCTCGCCTGCCGGGTGGTCTCCTTCGCGCTGCTCGATCCAGATGCCCAGGAGCGGAGGCTCGCGAGGTGGGGGATGGTGCTCACGTCCGCGGCCGCCACGCCGATCCGCCGGATCCAGTGGCTCGAGCGCACGGCCCCCGCCCAGGGCGACGAGGTGGCACGCTGGCTGCACAGCGCGAGGGACCCGGCGGTGCCGCTGCGCGGCACGCCGATCGTCGAGTCCTACCTCGAGCTGATCTCGGGCAGCGTCCGCGTCGCCCAGGACCACGAGATCCTGGTCGCCGTCGAGGTCGATGGCGCGCGTCTGCCGGAGCGCCGGCCGGGCGACGTGCAGGCCGCGCTGGTCGAGCAGGCCGAACGGGTGGCCCGCGGGCTGGAGGCGGCGGAGATCAAGGTGCTCGGCGCGCTCACCTGCGGGCAGCTCGCGCGGACCCTGCGGACGGCCTTCGACCCATACGCGCGCACTGAGCTCACGGCGCTCGCCGCCGTCGATCCGGACCGCGCCGACCTCGACGCGGCGAACGCCTGGCCGCTCGCGCTCGAGGAGGCGTGGGATCACGTGCGCAGCGATGGCGCCCACCACGCCACGTACTGGATCGGAGGCTGGCCCCGGGTCGAGGTCTCGCCGATGTTCATGGACGCTCTGCTCGGAAGCTCGGACGCGGTCCGCACGGTCGCGGTGACCTTCGAACCGGTGCCACCGGGCCGCTCGACCAGGGAGGTCGAGGCGGCGGTGACACGCGATCGCGCCGACAGCGAGCTGCGGCGCAGGTTCGGGCAGTCGGAAACCGCGCGCCAGCGACAGGCCCAGGAAGCGGCGCTGCGGCGCGAGGCCGAGCTTGCCGCCGGGCACAGCGAGGTGAGGCTCGCCGGCTACGTCACCGTGAGCGGCAGGGATCCCGACGAGCTTCGCGGGGCGTGCGCGCGGGTCGTGGAGCATGCGGCGCGGGCGCGGCTCGAGCTCCACAGGCTCTACGGCCAGCAGGCGGCGGCGCTGACGTTCACGCTGCCGCTCTGCCGGGGCCTTCGGTGATGATCGTGAAGGCGGGCCGCCGGAGGGTTCGATGAGGCTCGCCCGGGCCGAGCGCCCGGCCCACCGCTTCACGACCCGCCATGCCCAGGCGATCTACCCGTTCACGGCGTCCGTGGGCCTCGGCGGCCGGGGCGCGTTCATCGGGCGCGACGCGGGCGGCGGGACGTTCTGCTTCGACCCCTGGGTCCTGTACGGCGAGGGCGTCCTCGACGACCCCAACGCGATCGTGATCGGCAAGCTCGGCCAGGGCAAGAGCGCGCTGGTCAAGACGCTGTTGTGGCGGATGCTCCTGTTCGGGCGCCGCGCGTTCGTGCTCGATGTCAAGCGGGAGTACGGGCCGCTGTGCGAGGCGGCCGGGGTCCGACCGATCGCGCTCGCCCCCGGCGGCGGCGTCCGCCTGAACCCGCTGGCCGCGCGCCCCGAGGAGCATGCGCAGATCGAGCTGCTGCGCGCGATCGCGACGACCGCGATCGGCGCGCCGCTGACCCAGGTCGAGGCGGCCGCGCTTCGCGAGGCGCTGAGAGCGGTCCGCGCACGGCGGCCCGAGGCGACCCTCCCGGACGTCGCTGCCGCGTTGTTCTCGCCGACCGCTGCGATGGCCGACGCGATCAACACCGCCCCCGAGCGCCTCGCCGCCGACGCCCGGCGCGCGGCGCTGGCCATCCAGGACCTGTGCGAAGGGCCGCTTCGGGGGATGTTCGACGGCCCGACGACCGCCGGCCTCGACCTCGAGGCTCGGCTCCTGGTGCTCGACCTTCACGCGGTGCGGGACTCGCCGGCCGTCGGGATCCTGATGGCGTGCGCGACAGCGTGGATGACGGCGCTGCTGGCACGGATGGCGGAGCGACCCGGGCGGGAGCGTCTGATCAACGTCGCCGACGAGTCCTGGAAGATCATCCAGCACACCGGGCTGGGCGAGTGGTTCCAGGCGAACTTCAAGCTCGCGCGCCAGTTCGGGGTGATGAACCTCGTCGTCCTTCACAAGCTCGCCGACCTTCACGCGGCCGGCGACGCGGGATCGCGGGCGGCGCGGATCGCGGAGGGGCTGATCGCCGACGCGTCGACGCGGATCGTCTACCACCAGGACGAGAGTCAGATCGAGCTGACGCGCAACTTGCTCGGACTGTCGGAGACCGAAGCGCGGCTGCTCGCCGTGCTCGCTCCCGGGCAGGCGCTGTGGCAGGTCGGCGCGCGCTCGTTCGTCGTCCAGCACCACCGCTCGCGGCTGGAACGGCGGCTGTCGGACACCGACACCGGGATGCAGATCGGGATCCGCGGGGCGAGACGATGAGAGCGCCGGCAGGAGGGGGCGGGGATGTCGTCGCGATCGGCCTCGCGGCGTGCCTGGGGGCCGGCTTGGCGCTGGTCTGGCTGTGGGGCGGGATCGCGGGAGCGCTTTTCGGCCACGGCTGGCCGGACATCCACGCCGGAGCGCTGCTTGGCGTGCTCCTCCGCCTGCCCTTCCACCTCGACGATCTGCGTACCGCGTGGCCGGCGGGCCTGCGCGGCGATCTGCCCGCCGGATTGCCATTGCTCGCGGTGCTCCTCGTATTGACCTCGATCACGGCGCTTGCTGCGGCGGGCATCGCCCGCGCGTCTCTGCGCGGCCGCGCGCGCGGCGGACGAGCGGGCGCACGCTGGGCTGCAGGTGGCGAGCTGCGTTCCCTGCGGCGCAGACGTGGCGAAGGCGCTGGCGCCGGACGTCTCGTCCTCGGCCGGCGCCGCGGCAGGCTGCTGTACGCGGAGCGCCGGCACGCCCTGGTGGCGTTCGGGCCGCCCCAGTCGGGCAAGTCGGCCGGGCTGGCGATCCCAGCGCTCCTCGAGTGGGACGGGCCGGCAATCGCCTCTTCGATCAAGACCGACCTGCTGTCGGCGACGCTGCGCCGTCGCGAGGAGCTCGGGCCCGTGTTCGTGTTCGACCCATTCGCGCTCAGCGGCGTGCCGTCGCACACGTGGTCACCGCTCGCGCACGCAACCACATGGGAGGGCGCTCTCGAGGCCGCATGGCGGATGTCAGCCGCCGCAGAGCTGGACAGCCGCGGCGTCGAGGGCGGTGACTTCTGGGCGGTCGCCGCAGAACAGCGCCTCGCGCCGCTGCTCTACGCGGCGGCGCGTTCCGGTGGCCGCATGGAGCAGGTCGTCGCCTGGGCATACGGCCAGGGGGCGAGGGATCTCGACGAGGCGCTCGAGGCGATCGCACACCGCGCAGGCAGCGACACCGAGCAGCTGGAGGCGCGGGCGGCATACGAAGCGGTCCGCGCCTTCGAGGCACAGGCCGACCGCACCCGCTCCTCGATCGAGGCGACGGCCCAGGCCCTGCTTCGCGCCTACCGCTTCACGCGCGTCGCCAGATCGGCGCACGGCTGCGAGATCGACGCAGACGACCTGCTCGACGCCCCGGCGACGCTCTACCTGGTCGGTGACGCGAAGGCCTCGAAGCTGCTGCGTCCGATCTTCCTGTGTCTCCTCTCCGAGGTGGTCGACCGAGCCTATGCGCGAGCCAACGAGAACGGCGGCAGGCTCGCTCTGCCGCTCCTCGTCTGCCTGGACGAGGCCGGGAACGTCGCGCCGCTTCCGAACCTGGCCGAAATCGCCTCGACGGCACCGAGCCACAACATCCAGCTCGTCTCGATCTTCCACGACATGGCGCAGGCCCGGAGCCGCTACGGCCAGCAGGCCGAGACGGTCGTCAACAGCCACCGCGCGCGGATGCTGCTGCCCGGCGTCGCCGACCTCGAGACGCTGCGCTACTTCTCGGGCCTGGTCGGCGAGGAGGAGGCTCGGGACCTCACGAGAACGACCGGTGCGGGCGGGACGACACGGTCGTTCGCCCACCGACGGCGGCCGTTGATCGCGGCGGAGGCGTTGCGCCAGCTGCCGGACGGACAGGCGCTTCTTCTCTACGGGCGACTTGCCCCGGTTCAGCTCAGGCTGCGGCGGTGGTTCGAGGACCGGCGGCTGCGCCGTCTGGCCGGTACGCCGATCGGCGGGACACGATGAGCTGGGATCCGGCCGAGCCGCCGGACGGCCACGAACCAGGGCGCGAACCGGACGAACCGCTCGACGGAAGCAGCGAGGGCTGGGAGGAGCCGCAGCGCTGGCCGCTCGACTGGAGGGCCTTGTATCCCCGTGAGCGCTGGATCTGGTTCGAGCGACTGTGGAGCGACGTGTGCCTGCTGCGCGAGCGCTACCGGCTGCCCGTGCGCTCGCGGTGGTGGGAGGATCCGATCCAGGTGGAGGCGCTGGCGGCTCTGGCGGCATGGGTGGCGCGCTACGACTCGAGTGAATGGGACGACCCGCCGGGCAAGCTCTCGCTCCTGTTCGAGCTCGAGCGCGTCGGCCAGCTCCTGCGGGACGGCCACGATCCGTTCGTCCCGGTCAGGGACCGCCCCGCCTTCGCTCGTCATCTCGCCGAGGCCGGGTGCGACCCGCCGCCAGGCTGCGCGTGAGAGGATCGGGTTAGCCCGGGTCCTGCACGTGAGAGGATCGGGTCCGCCCGTGACCTGCACGTGAGAGGATCGGCCGCCCGTGTCCTGCACGTGAGAGGATCGGGTCCCCGTCCCAAGGAGACCGAGCATGCCGCTGAACCGGCAGGAAGAGAAGCGCCGCCGGCAGCACCCGATCCCGGCACCCGTGCACCACGCCGACCCCAGCGCCGCGATCCCGTGTCACGAGCTTCCCGAGACCGGGATGGACGCAGGCACGGCCTATGACGTGATCACCAACGAGCTGCTGCTCGACGGCCAGGCCCGGCTCAACCTGGCCACGTTCGTGACGACGTGGATGCCGACGATGGCCTCTCGGCTGATGGCCGACACCGCGGACAAGAACATCATCGACAAGGACGAGTACCCGCAGACCGCCGAGCTCGAGTCGCGCTGCGTCAACATCATCGCGAACCTGTGGCACGCGCCCGAGAGCGAGAAGGCCACCGGCTGCTCTACGACCGGCTCGAGCGAGGCGGCGATGCTGTCGGGGATGGCGCTCAAGTGGCGCTGGCGCGAGCGCCGCCAGGCCCAGGGCAAGGCGGCCGAACGGCCCAACCTGGTGATGGGGGCCAACGTGCAGGTCTGCTGGGAGAAGTTCTGCCGCTACTGGGAGGTGGAGCCGCGTCTCGTGCCGATGGAGGGCGAGCGCTTCCATCTCGGCGCGGAGGAGGCGATCGCTCGCTGCGACGAGAACACGATCGGGGTCGTGGCGATCCTCGGGTCGACCTTCGATGGCAGCTACGAGCCGATCAAGGAGATCGCCGCAGCGCTCGACCGGCTCGAAGAGGAACAGGGCCTGCACATCCCGCTCCACGTCGACGCCGCGTCCGGGGGATTCGTCGCCCCGTTCATCCAGCCCGACCTGGAATGGGACTTCCGGATCGAGCGGGTGCAATCGATCAACGCCTCCGGACACAAGTACGGCCTCGTCTATCCCGGCGTCGGCTGGGCGATCTGGCGCGACGAGGATGCCCTGCCCCGCGATCTGATCTTCGACGTCAACTATCTCGGCGGCCACATGCCGACATTCGCGCTCAACTTCTCGCGACCCGGGAGCGAGGTGATCGCCCAGTACTTCATGTTCGTCAGCCTGGGCCGCGACGGCTACCGGCGCGTGATCCAGAATGCGTCCGACGTCGCCCAGCATCTGTCGTCGGGCATCGCGGAGATCGGCCCCTACCGGCTGCTCACGCGCGGCGACGAGTTGCCGGTGTTCGCGTTCACGCTCGACGAGGGCGTCGAGAAGTACAACGTGTTCGACGTCTCAGACCACCTGCGCCAGCGCGGCTGGCTCGTGCCCGCGTACACCTTCCCCGAGAACCGCGAGGACCTCAGTGTCCTGCGCATCGTCGTGCGGGCGGGGCTGAACCACGACATGGCCGACCTCCTGCTGGGCCACCTGCGCGAGCAGACCGAGGAGCTCGAGTCGCTCGAGGCCCCCCTGCCGGCACGGAAGACCGGGCAGCGGCAGGCATTCCGGCACTGAACCCCGCGAGGCGCGCGACGCCGGCCAGAGAGTTCACGGCCTGACATTTCGCCCTCGCGGGCGTCCAGACCGACGGTTGCCGGCTCAAGCGCCGCGGGGCTCGGCCCGATGGCCAGCAGGTATGCGAAACAAGCTTGCCGTCCTGATCTCGCTCGCGCTCGGCACCGGCCTCGGCGCGATGCCGGTGCGCGCCGCGGTCGTCTCCGACAACCCGGGCACCGTCCCGACGACGACGTCCACGACCCCCACTACCACGACCCCCACCACCACCACGACGCCCACCACTCCGACGATCACGACCCCGACGACCGCCACGCCGAAGCCGACGGTCCACCTCAAATCCGGCTACATCAACCCGTTCGCGGGCGGTGGCTGGGCGCCTTCGCGCATCGACATGGGGATGGACTGGATCGAGACGAAGACGCTCCCGGTGAAGGCGATCGGCGCGGCGCGAATCCTCGGCTCGGACAGCCACGCCGGCTGGCCGGGCGGTCACATCATCTGGTACCAGCTGCTCACCGGCAGCCACGCCGGCGACATCGTCTACGTCGCCGAGCACCTCAAGAAGCTGATCAGGGCCGGGACGATCGTGCAGCCGGGACAGACGATCGCGCTGGCCATCCCCGGCTACCCCTGGACCGAGTGGGGCTGGGCCGACAGCTACGGCTCGCCGCGCGCCTACCCGTGCTACAAGGAGGGACGGGCGACGAACTCGGGGAAGGAGATGGCCCGCTTCCTCTCCTCGCTGGGGGCGCTCACCGCCCACATCGCAGGCGCTGGGCCGAGCCACCCGAGCGGCAAGCGCTGCTGAAAACCGCCCGAAAGCGATAACTTCGCTGCACCCGCGGGCGGCCAACCGCCCCGGCGAGCGGAGAGAGGCGCGATGAGCACGTCGGACTGGGTGAGGCTGGTGACGATCCCGTTCTTCACGGGCGTGATCGGCTGGCTGATCAACTGGACCGGCCTGATCATGCTGTTCAACCCGGTCCGCTTCCACGGCTTCCGGATCCCCGGCCTCTACGAGGTCTCGAAGCTGTTGCCGCGCAAGCTCCAGGAGGTGCCGGGGATCATGCAGGGGGGAATCGGCTGGCAGGGGATCGTCCCCGCCCGTGCCGCGAAGATGGGCAGCATCGCCTCGGACAAGGCGATCGCCAAGCTGGGCACCCCGGCCGAGTTCTTCCGCGAGCTCGAGCCGGACCGGATCGCCGAGCAGATGACGGTCATGTTCGAGCCACGGATCCCGGAGATCGTCGACCAGACGATGCGCCGCGAGCAGCCCGGACTGTGGAGCAACGTGCCACCCCAGGCGCGGCAGGCGCTCTACTCGCGCGTGCAGGCGCAGCTGCCCGGGATCATGCGCGACATCACGGACACGATCGCCGAGAACATCGATCAGCTGCTCGACCCGAAGCTGATGGTCATCGACCACTTCGAGCGCAACCCCGCGCTGGTGAACAGGGTGTTCCGCGACTTCGGCGCCCGCGAGCTCAAGCTGATGGTCAACTTCGGCTTCCTGTTCGGGTTCCTGCTCGGGATCCCCGTCGCGATCATCACGCACTTCGTCGAGAACTGGTGGCTGCTGCCGGCGCTCGGCGTGGTCGTCGGCTGGACGACCAACCTGCTCGGCATGTGGGTGATCTTCGAGCCCGTCGAACCGCGCCACATCGGGCCGCTGCGCCTGCACGGGCTGTTCCTGCGCCGCCAGAACGAGGCTGCCGAGGTGTACGCGCGAATCATCGCCGAGGACGTGGTGACGATGGAGAACATCGGCGACTTCCTCGTGAACGGCCCGCGCGGCGACCGCACCGAGCAGATGCTCCAGGACGCGCTCGGCCCAGCCATCGACCGCGCCGCGGGGCCGCTCCGAAATGCCGTCCGGGTGGCCGTCGGCCCCCGCGAGTACGACACGATCACGGAGGCGTTCGCACGGGAGGGAAAGTCCCACACGATGACGCCGTTCCGCGACCCCGAGTTCGGCCGCGAGCAGAGCGAGAACATCCGTCGCCTGTTCGCGCAGAGGACCAAGGAGCTGCCGCCTCGCGACTACGTCGAGATGATGCGCGCGGCGATCAAGGAGGACGAGTGGATGCTCTACCTCCACGGCGGCGTGATGGGATTCGCGGGCGGGCTCATCCACCTGGGGATCTTCCACTGATGGCCGAACCCGGCCCCCCCATCCCGCATGGCGAAGATCCCGGCCCCCCCGTCCCGCATGGCGAGGATCCCGGCCTCGGCGGACTGGTGCGGCTGGCGGCGACCGCCTGGTGGCACACGACGGAGTACGCGCTCGGGACGAGCGTCAAGCTCGCGGAACGGCTGCTGGACGTCGCCATCCACCCGGAGCGCGCAGGCGAGCTCGCCGAGGAGCTCAACCGGACGGCGCGAGTTGCGGCGCACGACCTGGCTCGCCTGGCGGGGCGGGACGGGATCCCTCCATCCGCGGCGGAGGCGACCCCCGAGCACAACGGCGTCCCCTCCCCGTCGCTTCGCGCCAAGGGAGAGGAGCTGCTTCAGAAGTCCCGTGACGTCCACTACGAGGAGGACGCCCATCCCGCCTATGAGCGGCTGGTCGAATCGCTGGCTCCCGACGAGGCACGGATCCTCCGCCTGCTGCTCCTCAACGGCCCCCAGCCGTCGGTCGACGTCCGCACGGGTGGGCCGCTCGGGCTGATCACCTCGCGCCTGCTCGCCCCGGGTCTGAACATGATCGGCGCCCGCGCGGGGCTCAAGTACGTCGACCGCGCCCCGTCGTATCTGACCAACCTGCACCGGCTCGGGTTGATCTGGTTCTCTCGCGAGACCCTGCGCGACCCCGAGCGCTATCAGGTGCTGGAGGCCCAGCCCGAGGTGCTCGCGGCCGTCCACTCGGTCCGCGCCGCGAAGATCGTCCGCCGCAGCATCCACCTGACCCCGTTCGGCGAGGACTTCTGCCGGGCCGCGTTCGCGTCAGACACCCAGCGTCACGGCCCGCTGCCCGAGCACGCCTCGCCGGCGAGCCGCAGCGAGCCCCAGGGCCCGCTGCCGGCCGCCTGACTCACAGACGCTGCGCGAGATCCGTGCCGGCCGCCTCGAGCTCGGCGACGGTACCCGCCTCGAGCACGACCTGGAGATCGAGGATCCGCAGGCTGAAGCGGTCGAGGTCGAGCTCGCCGACGACCGCGTGGCACGGCACGCCTGACTGCCGCGCCCGCGTAGCCACCTCGGAGACGAGCTTGCCGGCGAAACTCTGGCGGTCGAGGCGGCCCTCGCCCGTCACGACCGCCCGCGCGGCTCGCATGCGCTCGTCGAACCCGAGCGCGTCGAGGACGAACGCGCTGCCCGGAACGAGCTGCGCGCCGAGCTCGGCCCACAACCCGCCAGCGAGGCCACCCGCCGCCCCGGTCATCGGCACGCCGCGCGGGTCGCGCGAGAAGCCTCGGGCGAGCCGGTGAAGGCGCGCCGTCAGCCGCCGCACGTCGTCATCCGACGCGCCCTTCTGGGGCGCGAACACCCGGGCCGCCTGCTCGAACGGAGTGCGCACGTCGCACAGCACCACGAGCCGCACCGCGCCGATCCCGCCCGCCGCGCGGATCACGCGCAGAGCTCCGGCGCCGCCGTCCGTCGTCGCGCTGCCGCCGACGGCTACGTAGACCGTGCGGGCGCCGGCCGCGACCGCCTCGACGATCAGCTCACCGGTCCCCTCGGTGCCGGCGGCCACAGCGTCGCGCCGACCGGGCTCGACCAGGGACAGCCCGCTCGCCGCGGCCATCTCCACCACCGCGATGCGATCCGCGCCGAGGCCGAACTGAGCCTGCACCGGGCGCCCGAGCGGATCACGGACCTCGGCGTTCACGAGCTCGAGGCCAAGCGCCGCGGCGAGCACCGCCAGCGTGCCCTCGCCGCCGTCGGCCAGCGGGCAGACCGCCGCTCGCCTGCCGCCGCGCTCGATGCCGCGCGCCACCGACCGGGCGACCTCGGCGGAGCGCAGCGTGCCCTTGAAGCCGTCCGGCGCGACCAGCACCTCGGTCGGAATCCCCTTGGTCGCCATCACCGTCATCCTGTCAGTGGATGGCGAGCGATTACACGACCGTCGAGGCTGCCGGCCAGGAGGTGCGGGTGTCCAACCCGGGCAAGACGTATTTCCCGGAGGCGGGGCACACGAAGCTCGACGTCGTCCACTACTACCTGAACGTCGCCGGCGCCGCTCTGAACCACCTGCGAGAGCGGCCGACATCGCTGAAGCGCTTCGTCGACGGCGCGGCCGGGGAGCCGTTCTTCCAGAAGCGGATCCCCGACACGGCGCCGGACTGGCTGCAGACGACGACCGTCCGGTTTCCGAGCGGCCGCCCCGCGCGGATGCTCGTCGCCGCAGACGAGGCCCACCTGGTCTGGGGCGTGAATCTCGGCGTGATCGACTGGAACCCCTGGCAGGCGCGCCTCCCCGACCTCGACCATCCCGACGAGCTCCGGATCGATCTCGACCCCACACCGGAAGCCACATGGGACGATGTCAGGCGCCTCGCGCTCGTCGTCAAGGCGACCCTCGAGGATCACGGCCTGACCGGCTTTCCGAAGACGAGCGGCTCGCGCGGCATGCACATCAACGTCCGGATCGTCGCCGAGCACGACTTCATCGCCGTCCGGCGCGCCGCCGTGGCGCTGGCTCGGGAGGTCGAGCGCCGCGCGCCCGAGCTCGCGACCACCAGTTGGTGGAAGGAGGAGCGTCACGGCGTGTTCATCGACTACAACCAGAACGCGCGCGACCGGACG
>Ga0070739_10005106_pt1 | contig 15191 bp, 11 predicted proteins | sample Coa_R1_7_FD_66445 | JGI IMG/M metagenome (GOLD analysis project Ga0070739, IMG submission 66445) | Surface soil microbial communities from Centralia Pennsylvania, which are recovering from an underground coalmine fire - Coalmine... | ecosystem: Environmental > Terrestrial > Soil > Unclassified ... | reverse complement strand
GAGCAACGGCCGGTCCTTTCGCTCGCCTACAAGGACTCGTTTGGCGCTCTCATCAATCAACCTCGCGCGTACCAGACTAGAATCGAACCGTTCTTTTCCAACTTGCTCCCAGAAGGGACGCTGCGCGATTATCTGGCCCGACGGGCAGGCGTGAAGGCCGTTCGTGAATACCAGTTGCTCGGCCAATTGGGAGTGGACTTGCCCGGGGCAGTTGAGGTCGTGCCTGTGGGGGCAGAGGCAATCGTCGAAGATGACGCTGGCACAAGCGAAGCGGCCAAGCAGACCAAACACGCACTTCGGTTCTCTCTAGCGGGCGTGCAGCTGAAGTTCTCGGCAGTGAAAAATCAGGGGAAGCACGGCGGACTGACTATCCCGGTAAGCGGGTCCGGTGGCGACTGGATTATCAAGCTACCGTCGTCGCGCCATCCAGACGTTCCCGAAAATGAGTTCGCGACAATGAACCTCGCGGCGGTTCTCGGTATCGAGGTGCCAGAGACCAACCTCGTATCCATCGATGATGTCGAAGGCCTTCCCGAGGGCATCATTCGGTATGGAACGTCGGCTTACGCTATCCGGCGCTTCGACCGTTCCCCTCAAGGCGCCGTCCACATCGAGGACTTCGCTCAAGTGTTCGGCGTATTCGCGGACGAGAAGTACGACAATGCCAGCTATCGCCAGATACTTTCAGTGCTTGCCATCGAAACGGATGAACGCAGCGTCGCGGAATTCATTCGCCGATTGACCTATTCTGTCTTAATCGGGAACGGCGATATGCACCTCAAGAACTGGTCGTTGGTATATCCCGACGGCCATCATCCTACGCTGTCTCCGGCCTACGATTTGGTCTCCACGGTTCCCTATATTCCGGAGGAGGAGTCAGCGCTTAAGTTCCATCGCTCGAAAGAGTGGCGGTCGTTTAATTACGACGCGCTCGCCATCATTGCGGATCGGGCGAAGGTTCCGAGCCATCTTGTTGTCTCAACCGCGAAGGAAACCGTTGAGCGGTTCGATGATGTTTGGATACGTGAAAAGAGCAACTTGCCCTTTTCCAGAGAAACCCTTGCGGCCATCGAAAAGCATCGCAAGAGCTTGGCGGTATAAGCCTAAGCGGCGCGCGCGCGCAGAATGACCAAACAACACCCTGTCTCGCGCTACAAAGACACGCTACAAAAGCCGCTGTCGCGGCGGCGCGGTTTTTGCTGTTTTTCGTCGTTTTCGAGTTTAGCCTGCCCTATCCTCTCCTGGGCACCACGCCTACTCTGAACGGTCGATAGTCGTCGCAGATAGACGCTTCCATACGATATCCCAGGATTCTCGGCGCTGGATAAGGCGTGCGACTTCGCCGCCGTCTCGACGTTCAACCAGGTAGCGGACCCTGGGCTCGCCTGGGACAAAAAGGAGGTCCGCGAGCTCCGCCTTGAGCGACCGAGCCGAAGCCATTCCCTTGCGCATGGTTGCCGAGTTCCCGTTCCACTCTATGTCCATCGTGAGGCCATCGGGCAGTTGGTAACGACCGACATATTGCGCCCAGAGCTTTGCCGATAGGTCGACGGACGTAGGATCCGTCCGAAGCGCGATGACTTGGGATGCAATTAGGCGCCAACCAGCGCTCGTGCGAAGCCAGCTGTCGGTTTGGCGATAGCGGGCGTGAAGCTCCTCCCCATGATAATGTTCAAGCTCTTCGAGAACGTAGGTCGCCACCTGGAGATTACCGAATTTTCGCGCGGAAAACTGAGCCACCTTGATGGTTCCCGATGCTCCGGCGGGTAATGGTCGCATCTCGGCCAGAAACTGCTTTCGTTCGATGCGCTCGCCGTTCTCGTCCGTGAGTACAAAGTCGGGGTGGGTCCATTTCGACCATATGTCGACGCGCGCGGGCGCAAGCGCATCAGCAAGTGCCTGGGTCACCTTTTCGAGGTCCTCAGACGCATGCGCCACTGCGGCGCTCGTCATGAATACAGCACCGGCGGCTCCGATGAAGCATCGCCGCGTCGTCGGGATTAAATGATCGTTCATTGCTTACCCCCTCGCCGCCGGGAGCCGCAAGAACGGCGGCCGATCGACTTGCGCGCTCCATTGCGCTTCTTTGCGGCGTCGGTCAGGAATACCTTTGTCGAGCATTTCCAAAGTGGTTGATAGCTCAGAGCCAGCACCAGCGGTCGCAATGTTCGTGAACATCGCCCCTCCCAGCGTCTGCACTTGCATCAGGTGCAATTGATCGCTTAGTGCGGCCCATGTCGCGTCACTTGAACGCCCACGAGATCGTCGACCAGTTGGCGGCCATTTACGACGAATCGGTTGCAAATCTTCGGCGCGCGCTTTCCCACTACATCGCTGATCGCACGCCGCCCGACATAGGCTCACGTCGGACCGGCGCTTTCGCCTACCCGGAACTGCGCATCGACTACGCCGGCAAGCTGCAGCGGTCCGCACCAGCGCGAGCATTTGCGCGGCTTAACCAGGCCGGTGCTTATGCGACGAGCGTCGCTCGACCCGAGCTGTTTCGCGACTATCTGGTGGATCAACTCGAGCACCTTAGCCGCGATTATGATGTGGCGATTTCGGTCGGCCGATCCGCAAGCGAGATCCCCTACGCTTACGTAATCGAGAATAGCGGGATCGAGGTCGGTAACATCTCGACCAGCGAACTTTCGCGTTTCTTCCCTTCTAACGAACTGGTCCATCTTGGCGACGAAATTGCCGACGGTGTCTGGATTAATGGCGAAAACAGCAGTCGGCCACTTGCACTGTTCGACGGTCCGAGGACCGACTTCAGTCTGGCGCGGCTGCGTCATTATACTGGCACGCCGCCCGAGCACTTCCAGCAGTTCGTTCTGTTCACAAACTATGTTCGCTATGTCGACGAGTTCGTACGCGTCGCAATCGATACACTGCGGCGAGACGGTTCGCGCTTTACGGGGCTGTCGGTGCCCGGCGCCGTGTACGAACCTGGCGAGCTTGTGAACGCGGAAGCCGAAATCGCCGCGGGCCAGTGGCGGCGCCACCAAATGCCGGCTTACCACCTGATGGCAGAAGGCCGCACCGGAATTACCTTGGTCAATATCGGCGTTGGACCGTCAAACGCGAAAACCATCTGCGACCATGTCGCGGTTCTCCGTCCCGAGGTGTGGTTGATGATCGGCCACTGCGGGGGTCTTCGTCCAAGCCAGACGATCGGTGACTATGTTCTGGCGCACGCCTATCTGCGCGACGACCATGTGCTCGACGACATGCTGCCGCCTGAAATTCCTTTGCCCGCAATCGCGGAAGTTCAAAAGGCTCTGTTCGACGCGACGACCGCGATCACCGGAGAGGACGAAGACAGCGTGAAGCGCCGGCTAAGGACCGGCACCGTGGTGACGACCGACGATCGAAACTGGGAGCTCCGCTATGCTGCCTCGGCGCTACGTTTCAATCAAAGCCGGGCAGTCGCAATCGACATGGAGTCGGCAACCGTCGCGGCTCAAGGCTACCGTTTTCGCGTACCATACGGCACCTTGCTCTGCGTCTCCGACAAGCCATTGCATGGTGAACTGAAGCTTCCGGGACAAGCAAACGCATTTTACGAACGCGCCGTCAGCCAGCATTTGCGTATTGGTGTCGAGGCCCTCAAACTCTTGCAGCGCGAAGGTGAAGGACTTCACAGCCGAAAGTTGCGGAGCTTCGATGAGCCGCCGCTGCGTTGATCGACAGCCGCTGTGACGCGCGCATTGCAGCAGCGGGTTATGCTGGAATGACAGGATCGCAACATTCCTGGAGCAGCTTGCGAACCCCATTTCCGCCGACAATTGGAGCCCGCGCGAGCGGCCCTGTCAGTTGACCCCGAACAGGCGAATCCGATTTGCGGCGGGCGGGTCCCGGCCAGGGGCGATCCAATCAACGAGTGCGTCGAGGTCGATGATGTTACGGTCGGTGACGTCGGTACCAGCCGTAAATGCGCTCAATCCGTCGCCGCCAGCTGCCAAATAGTTATTCACAACGACGCGGTAGCGGCGATCGGGGCTGATTACTGTACCGCTGAGCCTCGCCTCAATGACGCGGTCGCCCGCGGCGCGATGCATATCGACAGTGTAGCTGAAACCTGCCGACGTCGCGAGCGCGTGCGGGCGTAGCCCTCGGGGGGGAAGCGCACCGGCATATTGCTGCTCAAGGGCCGCTTTCAGCTGCGCTCCGGTCAGCGTCATGACCACCAAATTGTTGCCGAACGGCATCATCGAGAACGCATCGGCATAACGGATAGCGCCGGCTGGAAGAGATACGCGCACACCCGTCGCATTGAGCAGCGCAAGTTGTGCACCGCCCATGTCTGGTGCACGCGTGGCGGCAAGCATTGAATCCGCAATGAGATCAGCGGCAGGACTCTCTGCCTCGTCCGCAGCCGCCGGAGCCGGAGCCGACAATCGGCCAACAATGCGATTGGCAATTGGCGCAACGGCGGAAGCATAGCGCTGAACTAGAGCCTGCTCTCGAGCGTCCGCGCCGTTCTGCCCGTTCCCGACAATGATGTTCCGTGCATCCTGGCTGATAAGGTGATGAGTCGCAGGATCGAACTTCAATCGAACATCGGTTACGAAATATCCGTATTTCCCGGCGCTCGTGAGGAGGCGCCCGCTTCCGATTTCTGCTGGCGTGCCGCGACAGATGTATGCCCAGTGCGTGTGCGCCGAAATCACGGTCGCAATTGCCGGATCAAGTCGGCGGACGATTGGAATAATTTCGCCGGTGAGCCCATCGCATGCGTTTCCAGCGGTGAACTGAGGTGTCTTTCCACCTTGGTGGATCAGCAGGACAATCGCATCGGCGCCTTCAGCCTTGAGCATCGGCACAAGGGCATTCGCCGTGTCGGCCTCATCTTTAAATGTGAGTCCGCGGACACCCGAAGGCGTTACGAGAGTCGCTGTGCCCTTCAGGGTCTCGCCAATGAAGCCAAGGGTGATTGGCCCGGCGGGAGTGTCAAACCGCTTGATTGCAGTTGCGGGGAAAATGGTCGTTCCGTCCGCCTGCACTACGTTAGCCGCAAGGTAGCGGAATTTGGCCCCTCCGAATTTCTCAACGGCACAGGGCGTCCGTCGCGTGAATTTCGCGCAGCCGCCATATTGCATTCGCTTCAGCTCGTCGGCTCCGCGGTCGAACTCGTGGTTCCCGACCGAGCCGATCTCGAGATGCATGAGGTTCATCGCATCGATCGTTGGTTCATCGAGGTAATTGGCAGAGATCAGTGGCGAAGCGCCGATGGTGTCGCCAGCAGATACCGTGATCGTATTGGCATGACCGACACGCAAGCCCGCGAGAGCTGCCGCAAGATGGGCTGCACCGCCCGTTTGAATCCGCTGCTTCGTGCCGTCGTGATCCCACACGTCGACTGGAGGAGGCGTTTCTATGTTGCCGTGAAAATCGTTGAAGGCGAGAATCTGTATTTCGACCGGAACCGCCGCAGTTCGGCCGTCACCGAGCCGCGTTGGCGCAATAGGCGAGACGCAAGCTGTGATTGCTAGCGTGATGATGAGAGCGAAAAAGGTGCGGATCATTTGGGCGCTGATTTGGTGTTGAGCCGGCGCGCTTCAGCGAAAATCGCATCCAGGTAGGCTGCCAAGCGAATGCCGCCTTGGCTCAGCCGCTGCTCCATGATCGGCGTGAATTTGAAGGCATAAGCGTAGGAGAGGTTCGGCACTGCTTGCGGAGCACCACTCGAGTCCTTCCCTCCCGCCGGAGCCGATTGCGCGGGATAAACCGAATCCCGGATCTGCGCACTTTCGGCGATCCAATCCCTGGGATTTACGTCCCACCATCTTACGATCTCTTGCGGGCTCGTGTGTCTCTCGAGCTTCGCGGCAAGCTCGGTGAACGAAAGCTGCTCGTCGTCGACGAGTGCCGAATCCCAAACGGAATGAAGATTTGTCGGCTTGCCAAACCAGGTGACCTTTACGTCATTGCCACCCCGGTCACAGCATTTCCCGACGTGCAGCGGCTGGTGAAGGTCACCGACGATGTGCACGACGAAGCGAAGTGCGAGCTGCTTGTCGGCCCGGCTGGCGCTGGGATCTTGCAATATCTTTGTAAAGCGCTCGAGCGCTTCAAGCGCATCGCCCTCGGGAGGTGCATGTTCATAGACATCACCGTTGAGCGTCACATAGTGCCAAGGCGGCGATTGTTTCTGCCAGAAGTCGCCAGGAGCGGAGCGCATCTCGTCCGGCCAGTTCGCCGCTTCGTCCAGGCTCTCGCCGGGGCCAAGGATCTGCGCGATCTCCGCTCGCGCGAGACCGCTCAGCGCAGAATCGGCAATTGCAGCAACGACCCGGTGCCCAGTCTTGCCCCAGGCAAGCGCCGGTGAAGGAATGATTGCAACCACGGCAACAACGATCATTGAAAGGCGCGAATGCATCCGACTCGATACTCTCGTTCTCGACATGACTGGCGCATGCCCCGTGAAGCCGATTAGAGACAAGAGGATGACAGACGAACAACTGATCTTCCTCGCACGATCCGCCGCGGGAAAAGCCTATGCGCCTTACTCAAACTTCCACGTCGGCTGTGCCGTTGAATCGGTTGATGGCGAGATCGCAACCGGCGCAAACATGGAAAATGCCTGCTACCGGCTCGGCCTCTGTGCTGAACAAAGCGCGCTCACGGCCGCACAGCACAGCTTCGGCCTCGACAAGATCGCGCGAATTGCTGTGGTGGGTGGCACGGACTCGATCGCCTGTACCCCCTGCGGCGGTTGTCGACAGGCAATCCTCGAAGCAGCACAGCTAAGTCGCCAAGACTTGCCAATCTTGTGTGGAAGCGGCGACGGATCCAAGCTCGAACGCTACACGATCAGCGATCTACTGCCTTCCGGCTTCGGCCCCGCTAACCTCAACGTCAAACCAGCTTAATCTCGCGAAGGCGCTCCTGCAGATAATCATTGGCGGTGATCGGAGGCCACTTGGGCTGCTCCGCGGGGCCAACCGTTTGTGGCAGTGCTTCGATGAGGAAATCGGATCGAAAGTGAAGAAAAAACGGCATCGAATAGCGAGCGCTGCTGGCGCGCTCGGGAGTCGGGTTAACCACCCGATGTGATGTCGAACGCAATTTGCCGTTGGTAAGGCGCTGCAGCATGTCGCCGATATTGATCACGAGCTCGCCGCGCTCGGGCGACACGGGGATCCATCGGCCATCGCGCGTTAGAAGCTCGAGGCCGGCCTCTTCGGCGCCGAGCAGTAGCGTAATTGCATTAATGTCCTCATGCGCGCCGGCCCTTATATGCTCTCCGGTCGGTTCCGTCTGCGGCGGATAATGAAGCGCACGAAGCACGGAATTGCCGTCTCGCACCGCATCCTCGAAATAGTCCTCGTCGATGTTGAGATAGCGGGCAATTGCCTTGAGTACCTTAAGGCCGGTCCGGTCAAATGTCGCAAAAAGCTCAAGAAACGTCTCCTTGAACCCATGAACTTCCGCAGGCCATAGATTATCGGGCATGTGGTCCCGGAATTTGTGATCTTTCGGCAAGTCGCGGCCGACGTGCCAGAACTCCTTCAGGTCATGCGCCTTGTGGCCCTTGGCGGTCTCAATGCCGAACGGCGTATAACCCCGAGCCCCACCAGCGCCCGGAACAAGATACTTGCGCTTAACTTCCTCGGGCAGTGCGAAGAATGCCTTCGCCTTTGCCTCCGCGTCGTCAATCAGTTGCTGGGGAATGCCGTGATCGGACAGGATCGCGAAACCATATTCCTCGAAGCTGTTGCCAAGCTTCCGCGCGAAAGCCTCCGGATCGCACTCCGCATCCTTGAGTGAGACGGACGCGATATTATCGGCGGTACTTGTTGTCATGGCTTACATCGTAACAGATGAACTCGCGTCATGGCAGCATCAGCGAAGCAAGCGCCGCGCTCATGAGATTTGCAAGGCTGCCGGCGAGCAGTGCTCGGATTCCCAGCCTTGCGATAACTGGCCGTTGATTGGGTGCAAGGCTCCCCGTTACGGCCATCTGAATGGCGATCGAGCTGAAATTCGCGAAACCGCAAAGTGCAAATGTGACGATCTCGCGACTGCGCAAGCTGAGAGTCGAGGCATCCATCTTGCCGAGCTCGATGAAGGCAACGAACTCGTTGAGGACAAGCTTTGTCCCAAACAAGCCTCCCGCGGTAATGGCTTCGCGCCACGGAATGCCGATCAGGAACATGACGGGTGCAAAGCAATAGCCGATGATACGCTGGAAGCTGAGCTCCCTTGCGCCGAGCATGTTCCCAAGCCCGCCGAGCAGGCCATTCGCAAGCGCGACAAGAGCAACAAAGGCAAGGACCATTGCACCGACGGCAACTGCAAGCTTGACGCCGGTCTGCGCTCCCTGCGCCGCTGCCATGATGATGTTGGCGGGCTTCACGCCTTCCTCGAACGTCTCGGCGACATCGACCTTTGAATCTTCGACGGTGTCGCTGTCGGCGGGATCGTCGGGCATGATCATTTTCGCCATGAGAATGCCACCGGGCGCCGACATGAAGGCTGCCGCAAGAAGGTAAGGAAGGTAGCTCGCGCCAAGCAGGCTCGCGTAAGCCGCTAAGATGGTGCCGGCGACACCGGCCATGCCGACACACATGACTGTGAACAGCCTCGATGGCGGCAATGCTGCGAGATACGGGCGCACGACGAGCGGCGATTCCGATTGCCCGACGAAGATATTTGCCGCAGCGGAGAGCGATTCAACGCGGCTGATGCCTGTCACCCAGCCAATCGCGCCACCGACCCACCGCACGACGCGCTGCATGATTCCAAGATAGTAGAGTATCGCAACGAGGCTCGCGAAGAAGATAATGACCGGAAGAGCTGCAATGGCGAAGGTATGCGCAAGGGGGTTGGCAGAACTCGGACCGAACAGGAACTCGGTTCCTTGGGTCGCATAGCCGAGGAGATTGCCGACGCCGGTTGAGAGGGTCTGAATGCCTGCGCGCCCCCAGTCCGTATAGAGGACAAGGAACGCAATGGCGGCCTGGAGCAGGAATGCGGCGCCGACGACGCGAATTCGAATTGCTCGCCGGTTTGTCGACAGCGCGAAGGCGATGCCGAGGATGACAATTATCCCGGCGATGCCGAGCAGCTTTTGATTCACTGAGCCCCTCCCGCGGGCCGACTACCAGACCATCCCCTGCGTAGCGGCTGTTGCAGCTTCGTCCAGCAAATCCAGCGCCTGGTCGGGCGTCTCAGCGACGAGTAGCTGGTGTCGGCGCTCGCGCGACAAGAAGCCGCACTGCGTCGCATGTTCGATGAATTCGATCATGCGATTCCAGTAACCGTCGACATTCAGCAGACAGAACGGCTTCTTGTGATAACCGAGCGCATTCCAACTCCAAGCTTCGAAGAGTTCATCGAGCGTGCCGATGCCGCCGGGCAAGGCAAGAAAGGCATCCGCGAGATCCGTCATCTTGGCCTTCCGCTCGTGCATGGTTTCGACCCGATACAGTTCGGTCAAGCCGAGGTGGGCAACTTCGAGATCGACCAGAGCGGCCGGGATGACGCCGTAAACCTGCGCCCCTCCGGCAAGCACGCTGTCGGCGATAAGGCCCATAAGGCCCAGGCGTCCGCCGCCATAAACGAGGTCTACGCCGCGGCGCACCATTGCTGCTGCGGTCGCTCGCGTCGAATCCGCGAAGACAGAATGATTGCCCGGTGCTGACCCACAATAGACAGCAAGTCGTTTCACATGCTTCAAAGCCCCGCTAGCTCCTTTAAGTCGGCTTCCGGTCGTGCTCCGAAATGCGAAATCACCTCGGCCGCGGCACGTGCGCCAACTTCAAGGCAGACGCGAAGCTCCTGTCCGCGACATCGGGCGGCGAGGAATCCCGCCGCAAACAAGTCGCCGGCGCCGGTCGTGTCGACAACACGGTCCACTGGCGCTGCGGGTATTTCAATCGTTTCGCCATTCTCAACGCCGATTGAGCCGTGCTGTCCTCGCGTAACCACGAGCGTGCCGACTTTGGGGCGAAGAGCCGCGATGCAATCCAAAATGTCGTCGCAGCCGACGAGATGGTGAATTTCCTGTTCATTGCCGAACAATATGTCGACCGTTCCCTTTTCAATCATGCCGAGCACGCCATTGCGACGAGCGCCGATGCAGAGGCTTTCAGACAAGGTGAAGGCGACCGTTCGTCCGGCGGAGTGCGCGATCCGGGCCGCTTCGAGCATTGCGGCGCGCGGTCGCTCGGGACCCCAGAGGTAGCCTTCGAGAAAGGTCACGCTTGCAGAGCGGATGAGCTCCGGGTCAAGCGCCGCGGGGCTAAGCTCGTGGCTTGCGCCGGGGCATGTATTCATCGTCCGCTGTGCATCCGGCGTGACGAGGATCAGGCACCGACCGGTAGGCGGCGGCGAATCGATTGGCGGCGTTTCAAACCGGACACCGAGCGAAGTCATGTCATGCGCAAAAATGGCACCAAGTTGATCGGCCGCAACCTGCCCAATGAATGCCGCGTCAAGGCCGAGCGCGGCAGCTCCCGCCATGCTGTTCGCTGCAGAGCCGCCGCTGATCTCCCGTGCCGGGCCCATGGCGGCGTAGAGAGCATCGGCGGCATCGATGGTGAGCAGCTGCATGCCACCCTTTGGCAAGGAGTGACGCGCAATGAACGCATCGTCGGCCGTCGCAATGACGTCGACGATCGCGTCACCGATCGCGACTATGTCGAGCTTGGAGGAGATCACGGGCGCGCTCGCTACCCGCACCATCGACATTGGGTCAACGCTGGTTGCGCGCCACGATGGAACCGTTACGCATCAGGGTCATGACCGACAAGACGCGCTCCGTCCCGTTTTCACTGCTCCTGCTTTCGATTTTTTACGGAGGGATGGTGTGCATTGCTGGCGTTCTCGGGAACAAGCAGGTCGCACTTGGCCCCCTTGCTGTCGAAGCGGGTATTTTCGCCTTCTTGCTACTGGTGGTTACCTCGAGCTCGGTCGCCGAGCTTCACGGTCGCGCTACAGCCAATCGGCTCGTCCTCATGGGGTTCATCCCGCTCGTCACGTCGCTCGTTCTAAGCGTGATCGTGCTCGCCTTGCCCGCCTCTCCGCAGATGGATCCCAATCGGCTGTCGGCGTTCGAGACGATGATGAAGGGTACCCCACGGATCTGGCTTGGTGGCATCTTCGCCTATGGCGTTTCGACGTTCCTCAACGTCACGATCTTCAGCCGCCTCAAGGCACGAGAAGGAGGCCGTCTTCTTTGGCTTCGGGCCGGAATCGCAAGCGTTCTTAGCCAGGTGGTCGATACCGTCATTTTCATCACGGTCGCCTTCTACGGCGCGTTCCCGATCGGCGAGCTTCTCCTTGGGCAGATGCTGGCGAAGGTGACGCTTTCGGCAATCCTGGTACCGCCTCTGGTCTATCTCTTTGTTGGACTCGGACGCCAGCTCGACAGGACCGATGCCGAATAGCAGTTGCAAAAGTGCAACGCTTCCCAGGAATCATTGCGAGGCGGCCGACTGCTGTAACAACCGTGCCTTAATCGGCTAATAGCCGGACCGGGGAATCACCAACAATCCATTGTTTTGCGGGGGAGTAGTTTCCGTGAAGAAAGCCTTTCTGCTGCGCTCGTGCGCGGCTCTTTTTGCGCCAATCGCCGCCGGGGCGATGATTGCCACTCCAGCAATGGCGCAGGAGACCACGTCGTCGATCAGCGGCACCGTTATGTCCAAGGGAACGCCAGTTCCGAACGCAGCGGTTACGATCACCCACGTTCCCTCGGGGACGGTTGCGAGGACCACGACGTCCGCGGACGGCACATTCGTGGCTTCCGGTCTGCGGGTCGGCGGCCCATATACTGTCGATATCGCGAGCACCGCCGGTCACACACGCGTCACCGACATCTATACGGTTGCTGGACAACCCTACAACTTGCCCGTCGACATTGCCCCACAGGCCGCGCAGGCGCCGGAGATCGTCGTCACCGCATCGCGCATCAGAGGCGCTGGCGTCATCGGGACTGGCCCCGCGACCGTTCTCACTGCCAACGACATTTCGAAGGTTGCTTCAGTGAACCGCGATATTCGCGACCTGATGCGCCGTGATCCGTTCGCGACACTCGACACGTCGCAGTCGACGGGTCGCCAGGTAACCTTCGCCGGCGTGAACCCGCGCTTTAATCGCTTCACCGTTGACGGCGTCCCCATCACGGACAGCTTCGGGCTCAATCCCGACGCACTCCCCTCGCGCCGCGGTCCCGTGCCGAACGATTCGATCGGCGAATTCGAGACGGAAGTGGCACCCTATGACATCCGCGAGGGCTTCTTTCAGGGTGGTGTCATCAACGCCATTCTGCGCTCCGGCACCAATCACTTCCAGGGCACTGGATTCTACACTCTGTCGACCGACGGTCTGACGGGCTCGCATCTCAAGCCCTACATCACGAATCCCACCGGATACGTCGCTCAACCGAAGTTCAAGAGCCAGGATTTCGGTGTCGAACTCTCGGGTCCCATTATTAAGGACCGCCTGTTCTTCATGGTTTCAGCCGAGCGTGTTCGAGCGAACAACCCGTTCAATCTCGCAACGACCTCGATTACTCCGACCGTGTTCAACCAGATCGTCGGCATCGCCAAGACCAAATATGGGGTCGATGCCGGCGGTACGCTCACGAACGTGGGCGACAAGGACGACCGCGTCGTTGGCCGTATCGATGCGAATATTACCGACAAGCAGCGACTCTCGATCACGGGCATCTACACGAAGGACCAGATCAACACGCTCGGCTTCAACACGCCGACCTCTGAATCAACAGTTTCGAACGATTACGTTAAGCCGGACCGCCTTGCCGCGGGCGTCGCGACGTTGAACTCGGCCTGGACCGATGTTCTTTCGACCGAGACCCGCGTCATGTACAAGGATTACCAGAGCGGGCAGAACCCGATCCTTGCCAAGACCGCTCTTGCCTTGGTCTGTAGTGACCCTGGCTCGGCGTCGGCGATTACCGTTGGCAATGCAACCCAATGCTCATCGAACGTCACCTCTCTTGCGATCGGGCCGCTCGGCTCCGCACAGACGAATATTCTCCACACGAAGACTTTCGATGCACAGGAATTGGTCCGCCTCTCCTTTGGCAACCACAACGTGCGGTTGCTCTACGACTACCAGCACGTCTCCAACTATAATCTGTTCATTGGTCAGACGGCGAACCCTGGCAGCACCGGCATCTCGTCGGGCGCTTATGGCGCTTATTACTTTGACTCGATTGCAGCCTTCCAGGCAGGAACGGCGCAGGAGTTTGGGTATGCCAACGCGACCACGGGCAATCCGAACGACGCTGCCGCCATTTTCAGCTATGCGACCCATACTGTCGGGCTCCAGGATGACTGGAAGCTCATGCCGAATCTCACCGTCACGGCCGGGATGCGGTACGATGTCTATGCGAGCAGCAGCCGTCCGCTCCTGAACCAGGCGTTCGTTGCACGCGAAGGCTTCTCGAACACCGAATTCATGGATGGCCGTGGCCTGTGGCAGCCCCGCGTCGGATTTGACTGGAAAGCGACGCGACGCTTTGATCTTCACGGCGGCGTCGGCGTCTTCGGCGGCGGCACGCCAGACGTCTATATCGGCAACAGCTTCTCATCGAGCGGCGTGCAGCCGGTCTTGTTCAGCACGGCGACTGCCGGCAGCCCGTTCCTGACGAATGTCAGCCTCACGCAGATCCCGGCGGCTGCGACCGCAGCGCTTCGGGGTACGCAGAACGCACCGGTCGCGGCAATCGACCCCAATTTCAAGATCCCGTCCGAGTGGCGTGGCTCGCTCTCCGGTACGTATGATTTCAATCTGGGTCCGCTTGGTGATCACTGGATCTTGGGTGGAAACGTTCTCGTCTCCAAGACCCGAGAAGCAATCCTTTACCGCGACGGACGCGATCACCCGATCGTCGGTCCAAGCGCGCTTACGCCCGACGGCCGCCAGCGTTACTTCGATGCAACGCCGGCAAGCCAGGGCGGCCCTTCTGGTAACGCCGACACGATACTTGGCAACACCTCGCGCGGCCGCGGCTATATCGGAGTCGTCAGCCTCAGCAAGAAATGGGACTTCGGTCTCAGCACGTGGGCGAGCTTCACCTACCAGGACGTGCGTGATCAAGCGGCGGTCACTTCCTCGATCGCGTCGTCAAACTACGGCAATACCGCTTATTACGACGCAAACAGCGGCGCCTACGGCCATTCGAACGACGAGGTTCGCTACTCGTTCAAGTATGACGTTGATTTCGATCATGCATTCTTCGGCGATTACCGGACGCGTATTGACCTGTTCGGTGAAACTCGGATCGGATCGCCCTTCAGCTACACGATGCAGGAGGCCTCGAGCCCTGGCGGTAGGGGCCAGGTGTTCGGTACAGCCGGCAACACGAGCCGCTTCTTGTTTTACGTACCGACGGGCCCCAATGATCCGCTTGTCACCTACGACAGCGCCGCGACGGCCGCGCGGATCGACCAGATCATCAATTCGACGGGGCTCAAGAACTACCGAGGCAAGATAGCGCCGCGGAATGCCTTCAACTCAAAGTGGTTCACGAAAATCGATCTTCACGTCGAGCAGGAAGTTCCGACGTTCGTCGGGAAGTCCAAGATCTCGCTGTTCGCCGACATCGAGAACCTGCCCAACCTCATCAATCACCATTGGGGCGAGCAGCTGCGGAACTTCTTCCCCTACACCGATGTGGTGGCAAAGGTGTCATGCGTTGCAAAGGGCGCCAATGCGTGCGCGCAATATCAATATTCGGCGCCAAGCAGCGATTCGTTCCTTGCTGACCAGCTGATCACCGTGAACGGCTCGTCGCTCTACTCGATCCGCATTGGTGCGCGGTTCAGTTTCTAACCCACGCTCTTGAGTAAAGTGAGGCCGGGTGGGACAGCGTCCTTCCCGGCCTTATCTTTTGCGCAATCTTGGAGAACGCTAAGGCCCGCTCAATGCCGCTTTACAGCCTCGGTGAGCGCACGCCTCGGCTTGCTGTCGACGCGTGGATCGCTCCGTCGGCCGATCTCATCGGCGATGTGCGTCTCGGCGCGCGCGCAAGTGTCTGGTTCGGCGCGGTCATTCGGGCAGACAACACGGCGATTTCAATTGGCGATGAAACCAATGTTCAGGATTGCTGCCTTTGCCATTCCGACCCTGGATACCCGCTCACTGTAGGTCGGCGAGTGACGGTTGGGCATCAGGCGATCCTCCATGGCTGCACGATCGCGGACGATTGCCTG
>Ga0070739_10005102_pt1 | contig 15200 bp, 13 predicted proteins | sample Coa_R1_7_FD_66445 | JGI IMG/M metagenome (GOLD analysis project Ga0070739, IMG submission 66445) | Surface soil microbial communities from Centralia Pennsylvania, which are recovering from an underground coalmine fire - Coalmine... | ecosystem: Environmental > Terrestrial > Soil > Unclassified ... | reverse complement strand
CCGGCCACGACCATGCCGATGGATGCTGTCTCCGCCACCGGACCCGGCGGCGAGAACCCTCTGACCTCCGCCATCAACTTCACCTGGCCCGCAAACGTCTTCGGCCTCCCCGCACTTACAATTCCCTGTGGATTCTCAAGCCAGGGACTGCCCATCGGCGTCCAGTTCCTCGGCCGCCCCTTCGCCGAGGCAGCTCTCTACCGCCTCGCCCGCGCCTACGAACGCAATCACGACTGGGTGACTCGCTCCCCGTACGAAGGATAGAGCGAGCCGCATTACCCTTTCCAGCCCGTATACCGGTGGCAGCTTCAACATCGACGCCTACAACTACTACTGCACGGGCGGCGGTACCTACTGCGCGGCCAACGCGGCTAACCAGAGTTCCTACGTCGAAGACGTCTGTGGGTCCAACGGATATGCTTGTCCAGGTCTCAATTTCGTCGAAGCATATTCTCGAGGTCCCTACAACGGCGAAACGTCCGGAACGCCGGTCCAAGTCTATGCGTATTGCGCTAAGTTCACTGCGAACGGCGTTCAGCAGATCAGTACCGACGATGTCTACAGTGCCGGCCAGACCTACTTCACCTACGAAGACCTGGGAGTTATCGGCGGTAAATCAACGCTCTTTGGCAGCCCGTCGAATCCGATGACCGGCTCCGAGGACAATACGGCCCAGGTAAGCTCTCAGAACTGGTCGGTGTACGATCCCGTCCGCAACTACCGCGCCACCGTGACCGGTACCCAGAATACCAATAACTCTGATGCCGCGAACGACGCCCTGAACTCCGGTCAATTCTCGGTCACCATAACGGGCATGATCCAGAACTACGATAACTACGATAACCCGACCGGAAGTCCGTACCCTGGAACGCTCAGCTGCGTCGCCGGCGGCCCGCATGCCTACGACCTGGTCAACGCTGGCCTCTCATTCACTACCGGCTTCGAAGGAGAGATGGAACCTCTGGAGTGAAGTGGCGTAGGGATTGATGGCGGCTCTCGATCGCCGCCCCTCTCGGTGGCGGGAGCGGGCACGAGTTCTTGGTGCGATGCCCCTCGGCAGTCACGATGTCGGGTAGGGCGGGACCGCGCGATAGCGCAGTGTCCCGCCTCCCTGCCTCAATTGCGCCCCCTCCTCTCCGCTCACTTGACATTAGCCCGGACGGGTGCATTCTTGCTTCATAACAGCGCGATGTTTAGCCCGGTTGTAATTCCAATCGTGAAGTACTCTTCCGTTCGCGATCGTTAGCGAGCAGCGACCCGCCGCTCCCTTGACCAAAGCAGCCTCGACGTCATCATCTTTGACGACAATATCGAAGACCGCGAGATCAGCCGGGCCGCCGGGAATGAGCGTACCGTAGCCGGTATCCGCCAGACCGAGCGCCCGTGCCCCGCCGACCGTCGCGGCGCGGATCAGACGCCTATTGAGATCGGGCTCGCCGTACCCCTGCTCGATCGCGATAGCCCGCAGGCAGGCGACGTCCTCCATCAGATCGAGCGACGGCGACGACGCGAGTGAATCGGTACCGACCGAAATGTCGTGGCCCTCGGCGAGATACGCCGCCACCGGCGCGCGCTCCAGACCAAGGACGGCGTTGGAGCGGGGGCAGAGTACCACCCGCGTCCCTCGCCTCAGGATGAGATCGCGTTCCGCGCGATCGAGGTAGATCGCGTGCGCCAGGTGCGTGTTGTCGTCGAGCAGATCAACCGAATCCGCATAGGCGCCGGTGCCGAGGCCGGAGCCACCCTTTCGAATCAATTCGAACTCGTCGCGCAGGTCGCCGTAGATTTCGAGCACCGAGCGGTCGCCGTTCCGGTAGAGGTTGCGCTCCACGCTCGATTCGGCGACGTGCGAGTGCACGCGCAATCCCCGTTGCCGGGCGATCGCCACCAGGTCTCGGATCACCGATCCGTCGAGGCTGTACGGCGCGTGCGGTGAGATGCCGCACCGGCACGTCGCCGGTTGGTCCAGCCGGGCCAGGAACCGCGCCCGACCCGCTTCCTCCCAGAGTCGCCCGTAGTAGCCGATTGCCTCGAGATATTCGACGCCCGCGACATGATGCGCGGCGATCGCCCCCCGCGCCTGGTCGTGCGTTACCACGTCCCCGAAGACGGTCGTGCCGGACGCAATCGCCTGTCTCGCCCCGTCGAGCGCCGCTGCCCGCCAGTAGTCCGGGTCGCCGACCGAAGCCAGCATCTCGCCGAACGACTCCGACCAGTGCTCGAAACTGTCGTACCGGCCGCGACCGAGCGTGGCGAAGTGCGTGTACTGGAGGTGAGTATGGGCGTTGACGAGGCCGGGAGTGATGACGCCGCGCCGGCGATCGACGGGCACTCCGGACCACTCCGCCGGCAGCTCCCCCAGCGGCCCCACCCAGGCGACCCGCGTCCCTTCAATGCCCGCCGCTCCATCGCGGATTGGCGCCGACGCGACCGGAACCACCCAGTCGGCGGCGATGATCTTACTTGCCACCGCCGCCGCCGAATCCGAGTTGAAGCGCGCGCTGGGCGAAGACAAAGACCAGCAGCGTCGGCAGCAACGCCACCAGCCCCGCGGCGGCCTGCTCCTGAAGATTGAGATTTTCCCGCGTGGCAAGCGAGGCCGTCGCCAGCGTCAGGGTATTGACCGACGGATCCTGGAGCAGCGTGGCGGCCACGAGCAAATCGCCGAAGGTCCAGACAAACACCAATGCGGTAACGGCGGCAAGCGCCGGGCGTGCCAGCGGCACCGCGATCTGCCCGAACGTCCGCAGAACCGTTGCCCCGTCCAGGGTCGCGGCTTCCAGAATATCGGTCGAGAGCACCTGCCGAAAGAACGTATGCAGCAGGTAGAGCGCGAACGGCAGCGACGACACGCCGTCCACGACCCCGGTTACCACCCGGCTGTTGCTGAACCCGACCTCCGTCAAAATCACGAACACCGGAATCAGCCATGCCACGGTGGGAATCGCCCAGCCGGCAACCAGCGTCCAGCGCAACGCGGCGACGATCCGGCCCTGGTGGATCCGGAACCAGTACGCGCCGCCCAGTGCCGCCAGGCCGGCAACCACGCAGGCGACGACGCAGGTGATGAAGCTCGAGATCAGCGCGCCGCCCAGGTTGCCACCGGTCCAGGCGGCGGTCAGATTGTTGAGGGTAAACGCCCCCGGCAGACCGCCCGGATTATCGATGTAGTCCTTGAAGGTGCGGAACGACGTCGAGAGCAGCATCAAGAACGGGACGACGAAGGGAATAGTGATCAGCGCGGCGATCCCCGTCTTCAGCCACCGTTCGACGCGGAGAGTCATCGGCCGGTATCCTGCGCCGCATTACGTCGCCCGGAGATGAACCCGGCAAGCTGCGCGACGGCGACAAAGACCAGCGCGACGACGACGATCATGGCGACGAGGACGACAGATTGCGCCGCCGCTGCCCCGAAGAATCCGAACGTAATGAACGTCTGGTAGACGAAGAAATCCATCGTGGTGCTGGCGAGACCGGGGCCGCCGTTGGTTAGGACGTACACCCAGGAGAACATGAACAGGAAGATCGAGACGACCTGGAAGAGCGTCCAGAGGGCAATCGTCGGCCGGATCGCCGGTACCGCGATGTACCAGAGCTCCTTCCAGTAGCCGGCCCCGTCGAGGCGGGCGGCCTCGAACTGCTCCTGCGGCGCCGCGCTCAGCGCCGCCGAGAAGATCAGGACGCCGGTCCCGAAGCCCGCCCACAGGACCAGCACGATGATGACCGGCTTCACGAGATTGGCGTCGGTTAGCCACGGCTGGGCGAGGAACCCGAGCCCGATCGCGCGCAGCGACGCGTTGATCGGGCCGTCGTCCTGCAGGAGCGAACGGAAGACCAGACCGACGATAGCCGGCGACATGACCGTGGGGATGAAGTAGATAGTCCGGAATGCGCCGGCGTACGGCACCCGCTCGCGCAACATGTAGGCGACCAGGAGCGGCGCGAGGACCCACAGCGGGAGGCCGAGAAGGTAGTAACCCTGATTGCTCACGACCTGCCAGAACTGCGACTCGCCGAAAAGGGTGGTGTAATTCTCCCAGCCCAGAAACGTCGAGACTGCGCCGGGCTCCCAGTCGTAGAACGACTGGTTCAGGACGTAGATCAGCGGGATGAAGAACACCGCCGCCTCCAGCGCGACCAGCGGCAGGAGGAGGATCAGGCTGCGGTCCAGGAAGCGCGAGTTCTCTAGGGAGAAGCCGGACCGGCGCTTTCGCGCCGGCCCGTCGGGTTCTTTTCGCATTCGCCGCTCGTCCTGCGACGATAGGACTACCGGTCTCAGGTCAGTGGCTCTGCTGGAAGGCGGACTGCGCCTGGCTCGTGAACTCGGCCGGCGACATGCTCCCGCTGATCAGCGGCGCCGCGTTTCGCTCGTAAGTCGCGAGAACCGTCAGCGGGAACGCTTCGAAGCCGGTGTGGTTCACCGGATTCTCCATCAGCGGCACGAACGCCTTCTGCATCGGCGTCGTCGTCTTGACGGTGACGTTTTTCAGGTTCGGCGGAACCTCCACGGTTTTCCAGATGATCGTCTCGGCCTGCGGACTAACGAGGAAGTTGACGAACGCGCCCGCTGCTTCCGGGTACTTGGTCCACTTGGTCACGCCCCACCCCGTCTCGGCGCCGGCATCGATCAGATTGGTGTACTTCGATCCCGGAACCTGCGGGAACCGCATCACCGTCGTACTCGGAACGGAGTGGTACGACTGCTCCGCGGTGCTCATCGAACCGGTCACCATCATCGCGGTCTTGCCGGCGTAGTACTGATTGAACGCGTCATCGTACATGTTCCGGCCCAGCGCCGCTTTGCCGCCGAAACAACCCGCCTTGTTCATGTCCAGGATGTAGCCGGTTGCCGTCTTGAACATCGGTGCGTCAACCGGGATCTTTCCGGCCACCCACTTCTTGAGAGTGGCGGTGTCCATCATCTCACTCGACATCATGTACATGAAGGTTTCAAAGAGGTAGCCGTCTTTCCAGCCCGAGGCGATCGGCTGAATACCCTTGGCGCTGAGCTCGCGGCAGCTGCCGAGAAAATTCGACCAGCTACTGAGCGCGTGGGCCGGCGAGATGCCGGCCTGCGCGAAGAGGCGACGGTTGACCACCAGCGCGTACCCGTAGGTGCCGGCGGGCAGGATGTACAGGTTGCCGTCTTTCGAGTAGTTGTCGGCCACGAACTTCAAGTTCTTCTTGACCGCCGGCTGCATGGCGTTCTGCAGCGGATACAGACCGTGCCGGTAGCTGTACGCCTGGGCGCCCCCGTACATCGTGATGACGTCCGGTCCCTTCCGGGCCACCGTCGCGTCGCGTACTCGGCCAAAGTAGGGGCCGTACGGCATGTTCTCCAGGTTGATCTTGACCTGTGGGTACTTTGCCTCAAAGGCTTTGACCACCGCGCTGTAGGCCTGCGGTCCCTTCGTGTATTCACCGGGCATGAACGACCACACCGTCAGCGTTATTTTCGCCTTGGGTACCGGTTTCAACAGTGCGGATACGCCTCCCGAGCTACCGCTGCTGTTGTTGCTTCCACAGGCGGCAAGAATCATCGAACCGGCCGCGGCCAGCGCCAGCGCCGTGGTTCTGTGTCGAAACGCCTTATCGAACATCTGCTTCCCTTTCCGGCTACCACGAACGCATGGCGGCCGCTAGCTCTTCGGTTACGTCTTCCAGGGTCCCACCCTCGAGCTCCAGCTGGCATGCGGCGACCGCGGTCTCCAGCTCTTCTCCGACTGGATAGACACCGGGTGCCCAGTCCTTTACCTCGGTGGCGATGCGCTCGGCGGCGAGCGCCTGCAGGGAGAAAGACAGGTCCATGACCTCAATGGGGTTCCCTTCCGCCGCCGCGCAGTTTAGGCAGTCACCGTGCGCGATCACCAGGACCGATTTCTCGTCTCCGGGCAGCCGGTACTCCACGACGTTCGCGCGGACCTCGGCGCCCGTGCCCAGCGATTCGAGGTATCGCATCGGCAGCTCGAACGAGCCGCCCCCGGCCGTGCACAGGATGACGCCATCGCGCATGCGCGCCAGGTGGTCCGGAGTCACCACTCCCGCGATTCCGGTCGCCGCGAAAACGACCTCCGCCTCCGGCGCCGCGTCGGTCAGGCTCTGCACGCGATAACCGTCGTACAAAGCACGGAGCCCTCTGATAGGGTCGATCTCCGACACGACGACACGTGCGCCGAGCGCGGCAGCGTGCCGTGCGACGCCCTGACCGACCCAGCCGTAGCCGACGACGACCACGACCCGACCGGCCAGCTGCAGATTTGTAATGTCCAGGAACGCCATAATGCACGACTGCCCGGTCCCATACGTGTTGTCGAAGAGATACTTGGTCCGGGCATCGTTCACGGCGATGACTGGAATCCTCAGGGCGCCTTGCTCGTGCATGACACGCAGCGGTCGCACGCCGCTGGTCGTCTCCTCGGCCGCTCCCAGCATGCGGTCCACAAGCTCCGGGTACTCGCGATGAGCCAGCCGGATCAGAGCCGCGCCGTCGTCCAGCAGGATGTCGGGAGCGGTCTCCAGGAACGCCCGCGCCAGCTCCGCGTCGCGCTCCGAACCGGCGCCTTCCTCGGCGAAGACCTGCAGCCCCGCGGCTTCGAGCGCCCGGGCGGCCTCGTCCTTCGTGTTGCGGCCGGGGCAGTACACGCTCACCCCGGCCCCGGCGGATTGCAGCGCAAGGGCGAGATTCGCCGTCTTGGGCTCGAGCACCAGGGCGATTCCGATTCGCAGGCCGGCGATCGATCCCGCCTCGCGGAGCCGCTCCCGAATCGACGCCAGGACAGGCATGCTCCTCGCCGCCCATTCGATCTGGCGTGCCCCCTCCGAGACGATGTCGTCAATCGGCCGGACAGTCATGGCTGTACCGCATCCCCAATCAGGTCGCGAAGATCTTCGGACTGATCGGCGCGCGACTCGGCGAGCGAGATTCCCAGCGACCGGAGCTTCGCCGCGGCAACCGCATCGTCCAGCTCCTTCGGGATGACGTGGACGCCGGCGGGCAGGTCGGTGGTCGCGAGATAGTGCGCGCCCAGTCCCTGCACGGCGAACGAGAGGTCCATGATCTCGATCGGGTGACCGGAACCGCCGGCGATATTGACGAGCGCGCCGCCGGAAAGGAGATGGACGGCGCGATCACCGAGCCGGTAGGTTTCGACACCGTTCCGGGGACGGTCGACCGCGGTGGCGGATTGAGCCAGCGCCTCGACGTCGATCTCAAGGTCGTGATGACCGGCGTTGGCTAGAACAACGTCGTCGCGCAGACTGGGAAAGTCGACGGCCCCAATCGCGCGCCGGCCACCGGTCGCGGTAATAACCACGCCCGCTTGCGGTAAGACATCTTGGGCCGCTTCGACTGTATGTCCGTCCACATGGGCCTCCAGAGCCCGGACCGGGTCGATCTCTACCACATACGTGCGGGCGCCCATCGATCGAGCGTAGCCGGCGATACCCCGACCGACAAACCCGTAGCCGATGACCGCCAGATGCATGCCGGCGATGCGTCGGTTGGTCAGGCGAAGTATCGCCTGCAGTGTCGTCTGTCCTGTCCCGTGGATATTGTCGAACAGGTGCTTGCAGCGGGCATTATTCGCCGAAAGCGCCTTGAAGGGCAGGCGGCCCGCCTGGTGCATGGCCTGGAGCCGGGCGGTACCGGTGGTCGTCTCCTCGGAAACGCCCTTGAGCCGGGCGAACCGGTCCGGGCGATAACGCGCCACGCGCGTCGTCAGCTCCGCGCCGTCGTCGATTATGTACTCGGGATCCTGGTCGGCCGCCGCGAGGAGCTCCCGTTCCCAGGTTTCGTGATTCCCTCCGGCGTTGGAAACGACGGTCAGTCCGCGCTCCCGGAGCGCTTCCACGACTTCCTGCCGCGTCGTCCGCGGGTTGCTGCCGGCGACGATCACCCGCGCCCCGGAATCGGCGAGAACCGTTGCCAGAAACGCTGTCTTCGCCTCGAGGTGAACGACGACGGCGATACGAATGTCGGTCAGGGCGCCGTCGGCGAGTCGCTCGCGCACGAATCCGTTGAGAACGGGGGAATGGCGCCGGACCCACTCGATCTGCGCGCGACCCACCTCCGCCAGCGATGACGTGGGGGCTGGAGCGGATTGGGATGACGTCCCTGCGGTGCGCGATCCGGCCGGAGATGACATGGCGAATTATAGGCGGGACCGCTACCTACCCTGGGTACGGCCTGCGTTCCGGCCAGAAGCACTGCTCGGCAACGGGTCCTAAGTCCCTGGTACCGCGACGCTATCGCGGGTTTACTAACGGTGCGCATCGGGGATGGGGTTTCGGATCGTCACATGGCCTCGAAAATATTGAGATTCGCGTCGTGCCGGCAGTAGGCCGTTTCTGGTCAGAGCGCCCCGGCAGCGTCAGAACACGCCTTCTGGCCGGTTATCTTTCCCTCGTGCTCCTGCTCGCCGGCTCCTGGGTCGTGGCGGCATCCAGCGCCGGGCGAGTCCGCGCCAGCTATGAGCACGCCGTCCGGGTCGACTCGGCTCTCATCGACAATATCGACTTGCGAACAAAATTGCTTGACGATGAAGAAACCGGCTCGCGTGGCTATTTGTTGACCTACCGCGACGGTTTCTTGCAACCGTACCGGGCAGCCAAACGTCAGCTGCCCTCCGTACGCGCCGAAAGTACCCAACTCCTGCGCTTGAGCACGCCGCGTGTCCGCCAACTGGGGAGCGTGCTCGAGAAGCGGGGAAAAGCGTGGGAAAAGTGGGCGAGCCTCATTCTGAGCATGCCCGAAATCATTTCCACGCGTGCGTTCTTGATTCAAATGGACCGCGGGAAGCATCTCTTCGACCTCTATCGCGCAACTGCCGCGGCGCTCGAACGAACGCTCAATCAGGATCGGCGCGAAGATCTGACAGCCAGCGACCACACGATCGATACCATGAACCTGATCCTTGCCGGTGTTTTCGGCGGCGCGATTATCCTTCTCCTTGTCGTTGGCTCCATTACTGTGCGATCGATCACCAAGCCATTGGACGACCTGGGCAGATCGGCCGAACTCATGGGCCGCGGCGATTTGAGTCAACCGGTCCAGGTCACGGGTGCTCGCGAGTTCGCCACACTCGCTACCACCATGGAAGCGATGCGGCTGGCGCGTAAGGAAACCGAGGAGGCTCTCCATACCAAAACACGCGAGCAGGACACTTTCATCTATACGGTGTCCCACGACCTCCGCGCGCCCCTCGTCTCGTTGCAATGGTTAGTGAACATTCTGGTGGAAGACTATGGGTCAACCCTGGACGCCGAAGCGCTCCGCTACCTCGACCGCATCGACGCCAACGCGGTCAAGATGCAGGGACTGTTGAGCGACCTCCTGGATCTCGCTCGAATCGGTCGCGTTGAAACGGAGATGACGCCACTCGATCTCGGCGCCGTGGTCGCGGGCGTCGTGGATCAGCTGGAGCCGACGCTTCGTGCCCGCGGAGCCGAAGTCGTCGTCTCCGACCCCTTGCCGCTCGTCCAAGGAAACAGCACCCGGTTGGGGCAGCTCTTTACGAACCTCATCGACAACGCGCTGCGCTACACCGCTCCCGATATCCGTCCGGTCATCCAGATCGCGGCTTCGGATCGGGGTGCTGTCTGGGAGATTACCGTCGCCGACAACGGTGTCGGTATCGACCCGGCGTCGCAGGGGAAGGTTTTCGGCCTCTTCCAGCGGCTCCCGGCCGGCAAGGCGCTCAATCCGGGCGGCACCGGCGCCGGGCTTGCGATCGTCGCGCGGGTCGTCGAGACCCACGCCGGAGACCTCTGGCTCGAATCAGACGAGGGCGCCGGTTGCACTTTTCATTTCACGCTGGCGAAAGCTCGGCGTCTGCCCGATGCGGAAACCTCTCTGCTAATCGGGCAGACGCCTACACCCACCTCGTTCGACAGTCGAGAAGCGGCCTCTTCTCGTTTGTGACTCACACCGAATCCATTCGCAGTGCGTCCGCTATCATCGTTGCCCGGCGTGAAAACGTAGTGGCGATTTGCAATCGCCGGCCCCGCTCGCCATTTCAAACTAGAACCGCCGCTGAGCGGAGAAATTACGCTCGACTGAAAATCCGGGCGCGCAGTGACTGCGGTTCCGGGGCGCGGCGCTGAAACGCTTCATTGAGCAAGGTCGCGATATCGTCGGGGCGCAGGAGCGACTGAAACGGAGCCATCGCCGTCTGGTGGTAGGTCTCCACCGGCGCCACGCCATTCACCGCGATGAAGTTGCCCAGCTCGGTGATCGCGATCGCCTCGGCGTGTTGCTCGTCGAGGCGATGGCCGAGAGCACGCAGAAAATCTTCGTACCCGGTAGGCACGAGCTCGTGACGATTGCCGAGGCGCTGGCCGCGGCCTCGCTCAGCAAAAGCCGCTCCGATCAACCGCGGAAAATCGGCATGGGGAAACTCGAGTGCCTGCGGCGCTCGCTCTCCGGGACGCATTGCTCGCGCCAGAAACCCACCGGCAATCTCGACCAGATTCAAGGAGCGATAGCCACCCAGGTCGAGACGGCGTCCAATGACCCGCAACCGGTTCTGGTACGTCGGGTCGAGAAGTTCCGGTGGAAGCTCGGCGCTCTTCACCATCATGCCGTCGCGCGCCTCATTACGCCCCAATAGAGCAGCGTATTCCCCAATACGGCGCGTAGATCCAGGAGGTAGCTCGGCTTGCTGATGTATCCGCTGGCGCCGAGCTCGTAGGCACGGGCGACATCGCTCGATAGCTCGGACGACGTGAGCATGACAACCGGGATGTGCCGCAAGCGCGCGTCCGACTTGACACGCGAAAGCACGTCGAACCCATTGAAGCCGGCCATATTGATATCGAGGAGGATCAGATCCGGAAGAGCCGTCTCGCGCTCCAATTCCGCGACCGCGGCCGCCCCGTCGTCGATCGACCGGACCAACGTTTCGGGCGCGACCTCACGAATTGCCCGGCTGATGATTAGAACGTGATCCGGGTCGTCGTCGATGACGTACACCCGGAGAGATGTCGTCATTGCGGCGGTCATGTACCCTCCCCCGGTTTGAGATAGTCGCAACAGGGGGGCCAAGACCTCCCGAATCCTTCCAGGTCGTGCCCCACCCCCGTTGTCCGAATGTCAGCGTACGTCCCGGCGGGTGCGGGCGCAACAGACAATAGACCCGGGTGAAGAGAGGTCCTTCGGCAGGTACTACCCGAAGATTTCGAAACCTGTAGGGCGGGACCGCGAAGATGTAGGGCGGGACCGCGACGATAGGAGCAGTGTCCCGCCTCCCCGGCCCCCCGCACCTCCCGCGGTGTTGAAGGAAATTCTAAGGTCGAAGCGCCTGCAGCGTGATAGCTTGAGCGTGCGTGCATATCGCGATCTCTGAAGGGAGGCGTCTATGGCGGAAACGATCCATATTCCGGCGCGAGAAGGACGCGGAGCTCGGATTTCCGTGGGAACGCGTTTTCGTGTCGTCGATCCTCAGGGAGGCCAGGTCGGCGACCTTTTCGCCTTTAATGCCCGCGATATCCGGGAATACGCCAGCGCGGAACATACGCGAGTGTTCAACAACCGGCTCTTCCCTCGGTTGGGCGAGCACTTTGTCACCAACAAGCGGCGGCCGATCCTGTTGTTCGAGGAAGATAACTCGCCGGGCGTTCACGACATGCTCTGTGCTGCCTGCGATCCGGCGCGGTTCGAATTGCTCGGTGTCGAGGGATGGCACGCCTCCTGTCAGGAAAATTTGCGTACCGTCATGGCCGGGTTTGGGCACGAGTACGTCGAAGTTCCGCAGCCGATCAACCTGTTCATGAATATCCCCGTTACCATGGGAACGCCGAACCAGGAAGACGGCGAAATCGGTTGGGAGCCCGCTCTGACGAAGGCGGGCGACGCGGTGACCATGCGGGCCGAGATGGATTGCTACATCGTCGTGTCGGCCTGTCCGCAGGACATCATCGTCATCAACGAGAACAAGCCGTCGCCGCTCGAGATTCAGATTCTCTGATTCCGGATCGACCGGATCCGCTCGGCGACGACCTCCGCCGTGTGAAGGACCGTAAGGTCGCGGCCGCTCGCAGCGACGCCGCCGCGGAAGTTCATGATGCACCCCGGGTTATCAGTGATAAGGACCGGCGCGCCCGTCTCGTCGACGTTGGTCAAGGCCCGCGCCAGGATGTGACGGCTCATTTCTGGGCGGGTAAACGACACCGAACCGCCGAAGCCGCAGCAGACTGCTGCTTCCGGCATCGGGCGGAGGTCGATTCCGCAGGCGTCGCTCAAGACGCGCATCGGCTCCTGATCCTGACCGAGGACGTTGTGCGCCTGACAGAAGTAGTGATACGTCGCCGGGGCGGCGTCACCACCGGCAAGAGAGCCGGCGGGCAGTTTGGCGATGCGATCCAGGAAGGTGGTGAAGTCGTAGACGCGTGCCGCTTGCCGTTCGGCACGAATCTGCCACCCCGGTTCCTCCAGGAAGAGGTTGCGGTACTCGCGCAGCATCGCGATCACGCAGGACGTCCCGCCGCTCACAATGTAATCGGCGTGACAACGTTCGAGAACACGAATCGTCTGCTTCGCCATCCGTCGAGCGTTGGTACGATCGCCGGCATCGTAGGCGGGTAAACCGCAGCAATGCTGCGTCCGCGGAAAAACGACCTCTGCTCCGAGGGCGCGGAGGACCTCCACAATTGCCACGCCCATCTCCGGGTACAGCCAGTCCGTCAGGCACTGGACGAAGAAGCCGATCGTTCGACTGCGCAGCGTTGCGCCGACCGGACCGTCGAGCGGGTCGGGTGCGAGCGACAGCGACAGGTCGCGGAACGGGCGCGGCGCCGGAGCGGGCAGCTTACGCCACGAGGTGAGCTTGGATGGGCCGGGCAGATTGAGGAACGAGCCCGTTCGCAGCGGAGCGGCGAGTTTCGCGCCGATTCTTAGGCCCGTCTGGGCGACCAGGCGTCGCGACCACAGGGCAAGCGCGGCCCGCTCGACCGGAGGCAAACCGGATTCGCGGGCGACCCAGGCGCGTACATCCAGAATCTGGCGCGGCAGCGGTATATCGACCGGGCAAACGGTCTGACAGGCATTGCAGGACACGCAGAGACTCTGCGGTCCCGTATCGTGCTCCAATCCGCTATGAAACGGCGTATTGACCAGGCCGATTGCGCCGGCATAGACGTAGCCGAAAACGTGCCCGCCAACCACCCCGTACGACGGGCAAACATTGGCGCAGGCGCCGCAGCGAATGCAGCGCAAAGCATCGGCGAAACGCGGACTCGACCGCATCGCCGACCGTCCGTTGTCGAGCAGAACGATATGCAACTCGCCGCCCTCGTCGGCCGGCCCGGTGATCATGCTGACGTAAGTGGTCGCACGCTGTCCGGTCGCGCTGGGCGCCAGCAGCTCCAGTTGCAGCATCGCTGCATCCAGCGTGGGCACGAGCTTTTCGATCCCGACCAGGACCACATGGATGCGGGGCAGGATAGTGGTGAGTTCCGCGTTTCCCTCATTCGTCACCAGGAGAACGGTCCCGGTCTCGGCCACGATCGCGTTCGCGCCGGAGATGCCCATCCCGGCCGTGATGAACTCGTCGCGCAGTGTCTCGCGGGCCACGGCCAGCTGGGCATCGACATCGTTGCGGTCGACCGGCCGGCCGGTCGCGGCCTCAAAGAGCTCGGCCACCTGCTGCCGGTTCTTGTGGATCGCCGGTGCGATGATGTGCGATGGCCGCTCCTTGGCGAGTTGGATGATCCACTCGCCCACATCCGACTCCACCGGCCGGATCCCGGCTGCTTCCAGCGCCTCATTCAATCCGACCTCTTCGCTGACGATCGACTTTGACTTGATGACCGTCCTCACGCCGCGCGAGCGGGCCAGATCCACAATCCGCGCGGTTGCATCTCGAGGAGTTTCGGCAGTATGGACGACCGCCCCGGCCCGTTCGGCAGCGGCAACGAACTCGTCCAGATAGTGCGGGAGGCGCTCGATGACGTCGTTTTTGACCGCTGCCAGCTCCTGCCGCAGCGCTTCAAAGTCGCGTCCCTCAAAGGCGTGCTCGCGATGACCGCTCCAGCGGCGCTGAAAGGCCAGGAGGTTGCGCTGGAGCTGCGGATCGTCGACCGCGCGATCGTAGCGCTCCCGCCATTGCTCAGTCATCGGCCGGGTGCCAATCCGGAATCCAGACGACGATCGACTCACCGGGACCGTGCGCCCCGACGATCGCAATCTGCTCGATGTCAGAGGTTCGGCTCGGTCCGGAAATGAACGTCACGTACCGCATGCCGGCGCCAAGTGCACGTCGTAGGAATACCGTCGCATCGGGAAGCCCCGCGACGATCGATCCGGTCGGAAGTAGAAAAATGATCCGGCGGGCGAGGAAGATCATCGACCGGTCCTGCCGGTCCGGTTCGGTCACCGCCACGCTTCCGGTCGCCGCGACGCCGAGTCGGCCCCGGACGATCACGGTCGCCGGCCACGAGCCGTCCGGCTCAGACGCCCTCTGGAGGGAAGGGACCAGGGTGGCCAGACTCGACGTGACTCCGTATCTCGCGGACGCCTGGCCCGCGATCAGCGACGGAAGATGGGCAAGGTCTGATCGAAGAACCGTAGAACCGCGCTTGGCAGCTTCCGCCGTGAACGTCATTTCAAGATCCTCGCGCGTAGCAACCACTGACCTGATCCTTCTCGAGACCGACACACCGACCGGATATCTTCTTCCTACGGTAACCGACACGCGGATAGTAGGATCGGACATCATGGACGCGCACACGGGCTATCTCGACCTGTACGACTTTCGGCGCCGGGTCTTTGCCATGTATCAGGAGCGAAATGCCGGAATGCGAAACGGAGCGAACCCTGAGGACGTGCTCGCCCGCTTTCGCCGGGCCCGGGATCAGCTCTTTGCCGAGCATCCCCAGTCAGCGCTTGACGACGTCCAGAAAGGGACGTTCACCGGACTGCGCTACTTTCCGTACAACCCGGACGCGAGCGTTTCCGCCGAGGTCGTCCCGACGGCGAGTAGCCGGCGCGAGGTTATCCGAATTACCGAGGACGAGAGCGTACCGCTCGAGCCGGTTGCGACGCTCCGGTTCGCGATCGGCGGCTCGAAGGCGGAGCTGACGATGTACTGGACCGACGTCTATGGCGGCGGTCTGTTCCTACCGTTTCGCGACACGACGGCTCCCGACCAGACATACGGTGGCGGCCGGTACCTTTTCGACACCGTCAAAGGCAGCGACTTTCTGGA
>Ga0070739_10005099_pt1 | contig 15204 bp, 8 predicted proteins | sample Coa_R1_7_FD_66445 | JGI IMG/M metagenome (GOLD analysis project Ga0070739, IMG submission 66445) | Surface soil microbial communities from Centralia Pennsylvania, which are recovering from an underground coalmine fire - Coalmine... | ecosystem: Environmental > Terrestrial > Soil > Unclassified ... | reverse complement strand
GTATGACGGAGTGCTGACAGAGTCCGGCGGCGGCATGACCGCGACGGCGTATGTGAGTTCTGCGACGGACGAGCTCGTCGTGAACGTGACCGGCGCCGATCCCGGCGCCGTCCAAACCGCGCGGCTCGGCTTGTGGCAGCCGAGAACCCCGGCCGCACAAGCCGTCGGCGGAAGCGTGGGCGTGCTCTCGCAGACCTGGGTGGACAACACCCAGCCCGGCGCAAGCAACGAGACCTTCGGCGCGCTCGGCGCCGTGACGGCCTCAGGCCAGGGCGTGCAAGCCAGCGTGGTCGATCCGCTCACGGTGCAGGTCAGTTTTCGTCCGCACGCCGACGGCTCGTTCCGGGTCGTGGTGGCCGCCCCGCAGTGGACCGGCGGGGACGTGACCACCGTGGCTCGCGGTCTGCGCGCCGATGCCGCGCCGATTCGCGCCGCAGCCCTGGATACCGCGCAGCGACGCTGGTGGCACAGTTACTGGAGCCGCGTCGGGTTGATGGAGCTGTCCTCCGCAGACGGCGCTGCGCAGTACCTTGAGAACGTCCGGTTGATCAGCCTGTACGCGGCGGCCGCGGAGCGCGGCACGGTGCGGCCGGGTTCGCAGGCCGGCGTCGCCGACCTGTTCGACTCATCGCAGGATTCACATTCCTGGGACCCGGCCTCCTACTGGGGCTGGAACCTGCGGATGATGGTGACGGCGAATCTCGGCGCGGGCGCGTTCGGCAACAACGACGGCTATTTCGCGATGTACCGCAACGATCTGCCGGCGATCGAGAACTGGACGTCGAGCCAGTTCGGCGGGCTGCCGGGCGCCTGTGTCCCGGAGACCATGCGGTTCAACGGCGTCGGCATCCAGGTGCACCAGGCGAACGGGGTGTGGGGCGCACGGCCCTACCTGGACTGCAGCGCGCAAGGGCCGGCGAACTTCAATGCCAGAACCCTGAGTACCGGCGGCGAGGTCTCGCTGTTCATCTGGCAGACCTATCTGGCCACCGACGACCTCGGCTTCCTGCGGGCTAACTATCCGCTGATGGCCGCCTGGGCGCGATTCATGCTGGCCTACGCCAAGCCCGGCGCCGACGGCTTCCTGCACACCAGCCCGTCCAACGCGCACGAGACGCAGTGGGACGTGGACGATCCGACCACTGACATCGCCGCCATGGACGCGGTCTTCCCCGAGGTGGTCCAGGCGGCGCGGATCCTGCGCCGCGACGGCGACCTGGTCGGCCAGATCGAGGCCGCGCTGCCGAAGATCCTGCCGTATCCGCGCACCGACGCCGCGACCCGGACCCAGCAGCTCACCCCGGCCGCCGACGCGACCGGCGGCGACGTGATCGGCATGTCATACCAGCAGGCCGCGCCGACTCACAACACCGAGAACCTCGGCCTGGAGCCGGTCTGGCCGTATGGACTGGTCGGCGACAGCGGGCCGCTGAGCGCGCTGGCCCAGCGCACCTTCACCGATCGGCCGAACGTCGAGATCAACGACTGGAGCCTCGACCCGATCGACGCGGCACGGCTCGGGTTGTCCGCGGACGTCGCCAAGACGCTCGTCGACCAGACCGAGAAGTACCAGTCGCGCCCCTCGGGCCTGGCCGCGTTCGGCGCGAGCTATCCCGAGCCATATGCGGAGCAGGGTGCGGTGGTCGCGGACGCGTTGCAGGAGGCGATGGTGCAGGACTACGACGGCTTGCTGCGCATCGCCCCGGCGTGGCCGAGCGGCTGGGACGCCGACGCCAGCGTGTACATCCAGCACCGCAGCAAGGTCGATGTACAGGTGCGCGGCGGCCGGCTGCTGACCGTGGTGATCGAGGCCGGAGCGACCGGCCCGATCCGGATCCGCAATCCGTGGCCGGGACAGGCAGTCCAGGTGGTCAGCGGTAAGACGCACATCGTCGTGGGGCCGACATCAGCAGACGAAGTCACCCTGCCCGCGATGCAAGGGAACGGATACCTCGTGGAGCCGGTCGCCGCCCCGACCACCGCACTGCCCTATGCCCCAGTCACCGGAACGCCGGCCACGGCTTACCGGACGCTCGGCGCGGCGCAGATCGGTCTGCCAGCCGCAGGCTAGGCCCGGTCCGCTACCCGCATTTCGCCTATGCGTTGACGAGCGTATTGACGCGCGGTAGCGGACCGCGTACGGTCCTCAATCTAGTAAGAGAACTTTCCTAACCGCGTGCCGGGTCCCACCACGCCCGGCACGCGGTGCGCCATGAGCAGCACCAAGGACCGCAGCACGAAAGACAACCCACGCACCCACCCGTTTCCCTGGGACGGAGCCCGCAGTCATGCGCAAGCTGCCCACGCTCGCCGCGCTCGCGGCGGTATCAACCCTCGTACCGGTCGGCCTGATCGCCCTCGGTGCGAACTCCGCGACCGCGGCCGGTACCTTCCCGGCGCACTACGCGGCGCCGTATCTGCAGATCTCGAGCGGCGACGCGGGCGACATGGCCGCCGACCTGTCCGCGAGCGGCGACAAGTTCTACACCCTGGCCTTCCTGACGCCGAAGTCCGGCTGCACGCCGGAGTGGGAGGACGGCGGCGACTCGGTCGGCGCGTTCAGCAGCCAGATCAACGCGATCAAGGCGGCCGGCGGCAACGTGATCATCTCCTTCGGCGGCGAGGCGGGCGGGGAGTTGGCGCAGACCTGCACCTCGGTGTCGAACCTGACCGCCGCGTACAAGAAGGTGGTGGACACCTACGGGGTCACCCGGCTGGACTTCGACATCGAAGGCAGCGTGCTCGACGACACCACCTCCAACGCCCGGCGCGCCCAGGCGCTGGCCGCGCTCCAGGCCGCCGAACCGGCCGTGCAGATCGACTTCACCGTCCCGGTCGACCCCACCGGCCTGGAGTCCAACGCCGTCAACCTGCTCAAGGGCGCCAAGAGCAAGGGCGTGAAGGTCAACCTCGTCAACATCATGACGATGGACTTCGGCGACGGGCAGAACGCGCTCGCCGACGCCGAGTCCGCGGCCAACGGGACCGTGCCGCAGCTGGAGTCGGTCTACGGGGTCTCCTCGGCGCGGGCCTGGAACATGCTCGGGCTCACCCCGATCGCCGGGCACAACGACGACAACGAGAACTTCACCCAGTCCAACGCCGGCACGCTGGAGAGCTTCGCGGCGAGCCACGGCGTGCAGGAGCTGGCCTTCTGGGAGGTCGACGGCTACGACAAGGGCACCGGCTACGCCTACTCCAAGATCTTCAACAAGATCACCGGTGGGAGCACGGGCGGAGGTGGCGGTGGGGGCCACGCCTACGTCGGCGCCCAGTCCGGCAAGTGCATCGACGACAACAACTCCAGCACCACCAACGGGACCCAGCTGGAGATCTACACCTGCAACGGCGGCGCCAACCAGTCGATCGTGACCAGCGGCAGCACGCTGCAGGTCGAGGGCAAGTGCATCGACGCCAACAACAACCAGACCGCGAACGGCACCATCGTCGACATCTACACCTGCAACGGCGGCGCCAACCAGAACTGGACCTACAGCGCCTCCTCAGGCACCATCGTCGGCGCCCAGTCCGGCAAGTGCATCACCGTGCAGGGTGCCAGCACCGCCAACCTGGCCAAGCTGATCCTGTACACGTGCAACGGCGGGGCCAACCAGAAGTGGACCGCGCAGTGAGGCGAGCCGCCGAGCTGCTTTGAGCCGAAGCCGGTGCGCGGATATCGCTCCTGCTGCCGCCGCGGCGTCCCGTCGGACGCCGCGGCGGCAGCGCGATTTTCGTTACCCGCCGAGGGTGATGAGTTCGGCGCTGCCCGATGCGATCGGCAGGGCCAGCGCGCCGTTGTGGACGCGCACTCTGTCCGCCGGACGGAGGGGAAGCCGGCCGGCACGGTCGACGCTGGCGCCCTGGATCTGCACGCCCTGGGCGCTGGCGAGCGACTTCCCGGTCAGGTGCACCACGGACCCGGTCGCGCCGGTGTGGCCTCCGGTGAAGCGGATGGCGAGGCTCACCGGCGCGGCCGTGGTCGCGTCCTTCTCGATGACGGCGACCCGGATCTTGCCGTCGTCGCCGCGCACCGCGTAGGCGGTCAGGTTAGGCGCGGTCCCAGAGCCGCCGGCGGAGACCTTCACCGGCAGGAACCGGCCGGCTCCCATGTGGTCGGCGAGGTAGAGGCCGTAGTACTCGGGGGCGGCGGTGTAGACCTCGGCCTTCTCGTCGGCCGCGTTCGCGGCGCAGATCGGCGTGTAGATCTGGAACTTGCCGTTGTACAGCGGCGCGTCGCACACGCCGAGGCCGCCGTGGAAGTTCAGGCCGTTGAATCCGTCCTGCGCCATCAGCAGGCTGTAATCGAGGGCCCAGAGCGACGAGGCGTACGTGTCGCTGACCCCGGTGATGCCGCCGCCGGCGGCCGAGTTGGTCTCGTCGATCCGGATCGGCAGGCCGGCGGCGCGCGCGCCGGCCAGCTCCTGCGCGACGTTCGCGACCTCGCTCGTGTCGGTCTGCGGCGAGAGCAGCTGCGTCGCCGTCGAGCCGCCCGGCACGCTGTACCCGTGGATCGTCAGCAGGCTGAGCCGGCTCTTCTCGGCCTGCGCGAACTGCGAGACCCAAGCTCCGGTGGTGGTCGGCGAGCTGACGTCCGGCCCGGCCAGCGGCGTGCTGCCCGCTGCGACGGCGCAGGCCTGCCAGTCCGGGAGGTACTGGGTGTAGCCGTAGGGCGCGGTGCGCAGGCCGTTGTGCGCCCAGTCGTTCGGCTCGTTGCCGCATTCGGCCCCGAGCAAGTTGCTTCCCAGCGTGGCCTTGAGGACCTTGGCCTCGTCGGTCGCCAGCGCCGCGTCGTAGTGCCCGAGGTTGATGCCCACCTCGGCACGCCAGCCGGTGGCGTCGAGGAAGTGGCCGAGCCGGGCGATGTCGGACGGCCCGACGACATCCTGTACCCAGCTGGGCGGCGGCTGCGGCGGGGGTTGGCCGGCCGGCTCCCAGAGGGTGTCGCGGTCGAGCGTGTTCCCGCCGATGCGCAGGTTGCCGGAGCCGAGCGTGCGCAGCAGGTTGACCAGGTTGCCGGTGCCCGCGTCGAAATTGCCGACGCCGAGCTCGCGCATCTCGTAGGAGAGGCCCACGAAGTCGCGCGGGAGCGCACCGTAGGGATGCGCGGTGTCAATGGTCAGCGTCACCTGCGCCGGTGCGGTCGCCGACGCGGCGGGCGAGTCGGCTATCACTGCCGCGCCGGCGGTTCCGGTGCAGCAGAGCGCTGCGAGCGTGAGGGCGATGGTCGCCGGTGCCGTGCGTCGTCGTTGAGCAGGGGGCATAGGGGCCGTCCTCTTCACATATGTGAATGATATTCAGAAGCATGACCGCCAAGCACGCTACGCGACGGGAAAGGGGCCCACAAGCGTTTCATTCGCCGTTTCATCGCCCGGTTCTGAGCGGTTGTGAGCGTCGTTCTTGAGTAAGCGTCAGTTCATGCCACAGGGTCTTGTGATCAACCGGGTGCCGCCACCATGATGGGTGACCGCTCTGCGTCTGGAGGGATCGAGCACGTTCAGCAAGCGCATTTCACCTGGTGCGGACGGACCCGGACAGGGTCGCGGCGGGCAGTTCGGGTATCCGCGGCCCCGGCTTTTCCCCGGGCTCACGCTGACCCGGCTGACCGCGGCGGCCGCGGTTCTCGGCGCGGTGGCCGGCTGCATCGTCGCCTTCGGCGTTCTGCGTCCGAGCGGGAGCGGCAACGGCGCCCCGCCGCCCGCCGTCGTTCCGGTCATCGGCCCGACGAACGGATCGGCGGCGACCACCGTCACCGGCGCGGGACTGCCCAGCCCCAGCCCGACGCCGACCTCCCCGTCGCCGCGACCCAGCGGCTCCGTGGCGAGAACGCCCGCGGGCGCGTCGCAGTCGCCTGCGGCCTCGCCGCTGCCGCCGCGCGCCTACGAGGGTGACGCGAGCGGGAACGTGCTGGCCGGCGGTGCTAAGGCCGGCTGGTGCGGGGCCTGTCCGGACGGTATGAAGATCCGCTTTCTCGGCGAGGGCGGCACGCTGACCTTCCCGGACGTCAGGGCCTCGGCCGCCGGCGACTACACCATGAAGATCGTATTCACCGAGGGCGACACGAGCGGCGGCCGCGATGCCGTCGTCTCGGTCGACGAGGTCGACACGAGCGTGTATTTCGCCGGGAACGGCGACTGGAACAGCCCACAGGCGCTGACCATGACGGTTCACCTGGCCGCCGGGCGCAACTCCATCGAATTCAGCAACCCGGCGAACGTGGCCCCGGACATCGCCGAGATCGTCGTCTGAACCTGTCGGCTGCGCACGGGCGGCGGGCGGGTGCTTGCCAACCCCGGGCGGCTGACGTACTTTCCTCCACGCGAAGTTCTTCGCGACACGGCCGTTATGAGGGTGGCGGCCATATTCGCCCCCTTGCATACGTAGGCCGTGGAGGTCATGTCATGAGGTTCCGCCGCGGAACCCGTTCCACTCGCGCGCTCGCAGCCGTCGCCGCTGCGGCCGCCGCCACCCTCGCCGGCGCTCTCGCGGTCGTGGTGCTGCCGACCGCCGCGAGCGCGGCGGCCGGGCCCGGCAGCTACACCATCGTCAACGCCGGCAGCAGCCACCTGTGCCTGGACCTGCCCGGTTCGAGCACCTCCGCCGGCGTGCAGCTCGATTTGCAGAGCTGCGCCGGGTCCGCGAACCAGGTATGGACCCTGACGGGCGCGAGCACCGGCTACACGATCACCTCGCCGGTCAGCGGCCTGTGCCTGGGCATCGCGGGCGCGTCGACCAGCGCAGGCAAGGCGGTCCAGCAGCAGGCCTGCGACGGCACCGCCAACCAGCGGTGGACGCTCAACGCCAGCGGAAGCGACTACCAGCTCATCAACGTCAACGCGGCCAAGTGCATGAACGCCTCCGGCAGCGGCACCTCGGCGGGAACCCTGGTGGTGCAGAACAGCTGTGACAGCAGCGCCACGAAGCTGTGGACGCTCAATGCCGGCACGTCGAGCCCGAGTCCGAGTGCGAGCCGGAGCGCGTCCGCCTCCGCCTCGCCGTCACCGAGTTCCAGCCCGACTCCGCCGCAGCCCGGCGAGCCGAGCGTGCCGGGCACCTGCACCCCGGTTGCCGCGCAGCTGGCCAAGCCGAGCAACGAGCAGTTCACCAGCGCGCAGGAGTCCGCGCCCCCGGACACGGCGCGTATCCAAGCGGCGCTCGACAGCTGCGCCGGGACCGGCAAGGCGGTGGAGCTGACCGCGAGTGGCGGCGACACCGCGTTCCTCTCCGGCCCGCTGACGGTCAACGCGGGTGAGGTGCTGCTCGTCGATTCCGGAGTCACGCTCTACGCCTCCCGCAACCCCGCCGACTACCAGGTCTCCGGCCAGCCGAAGTGCGGCACCCTCGGAGCCTCCGACGGCAGCACCCTCGGCACGGCCACCGGCTGCGTGCCGTTCATCGCCGTCCGCGGCAACAACTCCGCAGTGATGGGCACCCAGAGCGCCTCGGGCAGTCAGGGCGTCATCAACGGCCGCGGCGACCAGGACATGCTCGGCACCAGCACCACCTGGTGGGCGCTGGCCGAGTCCGCGCACAGCAAGACCACCACGCAGCAGGAGAACCCGAAGCTGATCACGGTCTTCGGCGCCTCGAACGTGACGATGTACCACATCAGCCTGACGAACTCGCCGATGTTCAACGTGCTGCTCGAGGGCGGCAGCGGGTTCACCGCCTGGGGCGTGCGGATCGACAACCCGGACAACGCCCGCAACACCGACGGCTTCGATCCCGACAGCGCCAGCAATGTCCTGATCACCGACAGCTACATCAACACCGGTGACGACGGGGTCGCGGTCAAGGCCGACGCCGGCGGCGCCGCCAGCCACATCACCGTGAGCAACACCAGCTTCTGGGGCATCCACGGCCTGTCGGTCGGCAGCCAGACCAACGGCGGCGTGCAGGACGTGACCTTCGCCGGAAACTACATCCACGGCGGCACCGACATTCACGGCAACACCGCGTCCAGCAACAACGGGGTGCGGGTCAAGAGCGACACCAGCTTCGGCGGCACGGTGTCCGGGGTCAGCTTCGTGAACACCTGCGAGACCGGGGTCGAGCACCTGATCCTGATCGACCCGCAGTACCTGAGCGGGAACGGCTCGACGGTGCCCAACTTCGCCGACATCACCATCGACGGCCTGAAGGCGGTCAACTCCTCGTCAGGCAAGTCGACCCTCAACGGCTACTCCGCCGCCTATCCGCTTGGCCTGACCCTGGAGAACGTCCAGCTCGACGCGACCAAGGTCGCCGCGCAGTACGCCAACATCAGGATCTACAACGCCAATATCGCGCCCACGGGCACCGGCGTCACGGTGACCAGCTTCACCGGCTCCGGCAGCGTGCCCAGCTGCGCCAGCTTCCCGAGCTGGCCGGGGCTGTAACCGCACCGGGACGAGAAGGTCGCGAGGCGGGCCGCCGCATCAGTGGCGGCCCGCGTCGCCGAACCCCGACAGGATCAGCGCGGGGACCTGGTCGGCGGGCAGGGGTCGGGAGAAGTAGTAACCCTGCCCGGTGTCCGCGCCCAGCTTGCGCAGCGTCTCGGCCTGCGCCCCGGTCTCCACGCCCTCCGCGATCACCATCATGCCGCAGGCGCGCGCCAGGTTGATCAGGCTGCTGACGATCGGTTCCTCGGAGCCGTCCTGCGCGCCGCCGTCCGGCACGGCCGCGGGGATCAGCCCCTTGACGAAGGAGGAGTCTATTTTCAGCGTGTGCGCGGGCAGCCTGCGCAGGTAGGCCAGGTTCGAATAGCCGGTGCCGAAATCGTCGATGGCGATGCGCACGCCGAGGTCGGCGAGCTCCCGCAGCCGTTGCACGGCGGGCCTTCCGCGCCGGCCCGGCTCCATCACCGCGCTCTCGGTCAGCTCCAGCTGGAGGCGGGCCGGGGGCAGCCCCCCGGCCTCGAGCGCGTCGCGCACCTCGCGGACCAGTCCGGGGTCGCGCACCTGGGGCACCGCGACGTTCACCGAGACGGTGACCGGCGCGCCCTCCGGCGGCCGCGGCCAGGTCGCGGCGTCGGCCACGGCGCGGCGCAGCACCCAGCGGCCGAGCGCCACGATGGCGCCGGTCTCCTCGGCCAGCGGCACGAACCGGCCGGGGCCGAGCAGCCCGAGCCGCGGATGGTTCCAGCGCACCAGGGCCTCGAGCGAGCGGACCCGCTGGTCGGCCAGGTCCACGATGGGCTGGTACTCCAGGAACAGCTCGCCGCGTTCGAGCGCGCCGGGCAGCTCCTGGGAGAGCGCGTAGCGGGCCACCTGCCGGGCGTTGCGCTGCGGGTCGAACAGCGCCCAGCGGTCGCGCCCGGCCGCCTTGGCCCAGTACAGCGTGACGTCGGCGGCGCGCAGCAGCTCGCTCGGGCCGGCCCCCTCGACCGGCTGCTCCACGATCCCGATGCTGCCGGTGACGGTCAGCTCGCGCCCGTCGAGCAGCACCGGTTCGCGGATCGCCGCGAGCACCCGCTCGGCCACCTCGATCGCGCTTTGCGGGCCCGCGGTGTCGGGCAGCAGGATGACGAACTCGTCGCCGCCCATCCGGGCCACCGGATGAGCGTGCGGTTCGACGGCCTCGCGCAGCCGGGCGGCGATCTGGATCAGCAGCCGGTCGCCGGCGTCGTGGCCGAGGGTGTCGTTGACCGCCTTGAATCCGTCGATGTCCAGGAAGCAGACCGCGATGCGCCGGCCTTCGCCGGCCTCGCCGCTCTTAGCGGAGCCGCTCTCAGCGAGGCCGTCGCCGTCGTCCGCGTCCGCTGCGTCTTCGCTCTCAGTGCTCTCAGTGTCTTCGCTCTCAGTGTCTTCGCCCTCGGCGCGGCCGTCGCGGAAGTTCAGCGTGGCGGCGAGTTCTTCGAGCAGCAGGGTGCGGTTGGGCAGGCCGGTCAGCGGGTCGTGGGTGGCCTGGTGGCGCAGCCGCTCGGTCATCTCGCGCCGTTCGGTGATGTCCTCGAACAGCCCGACCACGAGCGCCGTCTTGCCGTCGTCCCCGATCACGCTGCTGGCCCGCATGCGGGCCCAGATGACCTCACCGTCGGAGAGCACGAACTGCTTCTCGCCGGTCATCTGGCGCCGCCGGCCGGCCAGCAGCGCGCGGTAGTGCTCCCAGTACTCCGGCGGGTCGGTGGGCAGCCGCAGGGAGCTGATCTCCAGGCCGCGGGCGGCGCGGGCGTCCCGGCCCAGCATCCGCGCCAGCGGCTCGTTGATCTCCAGGATGCGGCCTTCGCCGTCGGCGATGCCGATACCGAGGGCCGCGCCGCGGAACACCGCCCGGAACCGCGCCTCGCCGGTGCGGTGCGCGTCGAGCACCGCGATGCGGATCGCTTCCTGCTCGCGGCGGGTGCGGTCACGCAGGCCCTCGGCGTACCCGGCGGCCAGTCCCGCATACAGGGCGGTGCGTACGGCCGAGTCGATCTCGGTGGGCAGGTGGTCGGCGAGGACCGCGATCGACGCGGCGAGCGATTCCGGCTGAGTGTGATGCGAGTCGATCAGCGCACTGCCTACCGCGCTACCGGCCTTTCGCGCCGCGACCGGATCGGTCAGCGCGTCGCGGACCCAGTCCGCCAGCACGGCCGCCAGCGCCCTCGTCTCGGCCGCGCTCATCGGCACCGAGCCGGCCGCGGCCAGGGCCCCCGCCCACGCCGACGGCAGGTCCCCGGCGCTCTCGCTCACTCCAGCCGCCCTACGGCGCCGTAACCCGAGTATCGCTTCACGTCCCCGTCCAGCGGGTCCGGAAGCGCGGCCTCCTCGTCGGGACGCCACCGGGTCATGTCGGTGAGCCCGGGCGGCACCAGCTCGTAACCGCTCATCAGGTCCATGATCTCGGCGTGGCTGCGCATGGTCATCGTCGCGCTGGAGCGGGAGTAGACCTCCTCCAGGCTGCGGATGCGCTCGGGGAAGTAGTCGCGCGTGCCGTGGCTGACCGCCAGATACGAACCCGCGACGCTCGCCCGGCGGTAGGCGGCGACGATGCCGGCCGGATCGTCGCTGTCCGGCACGAAGTGCAGCACCGCGAACATCAGGACCGCGAGCGGGCGGCCGAGGTCCAGGAAGCCGTCGAGGGCGGGATCGGCCAGCACGCGCTCCGGGTCGCGCAGGTCGGCATGGACGAACCTGGCGTTCGGCGTCTCGGCCAGCAGCACCCGGCTGTGCGCCACCGCCACCGGATCGCTGTCCACGTAGACGGTGCGCGCCCGCGGGTTGACCGCGGCGACTATCTCGTGCACGTTGCCCACGGTCGGGATCCCGGAGCCGAGATCGAGGAACTGCTCGATCCCCTGCCCAGCCAGGAAAGTGACCGCCCGGCGCAGGAACGCCCGGTTCGCGCGGGTCACCTGCGGCAGTTCCGGCCAGGCGCCCAGGGCCTTTTCGGCCAGCTCCCGGTCTGCGGCGAAGTTGTGCGATCCGCCCAGGTAGTAGTCGTACATTCGAGCGGGCGCCGGGCGTTCCAGATCGATCTCGTCCGGGGCCCACGCTGGGCGATGCGACACGGTGCTGCCCTTCTTACGGCGACGCGCCGCCACCGGCCGCAGACGGACCAGCGACGTTCCTGCGAGCGAGCATACGACGACGGGAGACCCTGATATAAGACCCCGTTCTGGCCATCCGCGGCCCGCCTGATCGGGAACAGGTCCGACGTCTTGACGCACGGCTCCCGTATCGGTTAAATCACAGCGCGAATAAACGGCCCGTCGACTCCCGCCTTCCTCCGGCCTGAACAGCAGGACTCTTATTCCGAACGAGGAGGTCGCGCATGTCCGTTTCAGGCGAGATCAGCCCGCCTTTGCGCAGACGCAGCAGAACCCTCGCGATCGCCACCGCCGCCGTGACCGCGGCCGGCCTCGCGATCCCCGCGCTGGTGAACGGCTCCGCCGCCGGCTCCTCCATCGCGCCCTGGCTGGACGCGAGCCAGCCGACGCCGGTCCGGGTCGACGCCCTCCTGCGCGCCATGACGCTGGAGGAGAAGGTCGGCCAGATGGACCAGCAGCTGGTCACCACGCTCACCGACCCGAACAGCGCGACCTGCGCGGACAACGGCTGGAACATGCCGAACACCGCCTGCATGCAGAAGATCCTGATCGACCAGCACGTCGGTTCGATCCTGGCCGGCGGCACCAACAACCCGCCGGACACCACCGGCAAGGGCGGGGTCGGCAACACCGGCGCCGACTGGGCCACCGAGTACAACATCATCCAGCAGTACGCGATCAAGAACTCGCGGCTGCACATCCCGGTCGTGTTCGGCGTGGACGCGGTGCACGGCTTCGGGCACCCCTATCAGGCCCCGCTGTTCCCGCAGTCCATCGGCATGGGCGCCACCTGGGACCCGGCCGCCGCGCAGGCCGGCGGCGAGGTGACCGCGAACGCGCTGCGGGCCACCGGCTGGAACTGGGACTTCGCCCCGGTGCAGGATCTCGCCCGGGACAACCGCTGGGGCCGCACCTACGAGACCTGGGCCGAAGAGCCCGCGCTCTCCGCGGCGATGGGCGCCGCGAACATCAAGGGCCTGCAGGCGGCCTCGGCCGGCGGCGGGTTGAAGGTGAGCGCCACGGTCAAGCACTTCGCCGGCTACTCGCAGTCGGTCAACGGCCACGACCGCAACGAGGCGCTGCTGCCGCTGAACTACCTGCAAGACACGATCCTGCCCTCCTACGCGGGCGGAATCGACGCGGGGGCCGGGGCCGTGATGGTCGACTCCGGATCGATCAACGGCGTTCCGGCAACCGCCTCGCACTACCTGCTGACCGACATCCTGCGTGACCAGATGGGCTTCCGGGGCGTCGTGATCAGCGACTACCAGGACGTGCCCGCGTTGCAGAGCACTTACCACATCGCCGCCGACCTGCCCGGGGCGATCGCCGCCGCGGTCAACGCCGGCGTCGACATGAGCATGCAGGTCTCCAACCCGGACCAGTGGCAGGCCGCGATCCTGCAGGACGTGCACACCGGCAAGATCTCGCAGGCCCGCATCGACCAGGCGGTGCGCCGGATCCTGACCATGAAGTTCCAGCTCGGCCTGTTCAACCAGCCGTGCGTGGCCGACCCGAGCAAGCCGTGCGTGGACGTCGGCGCGGCGGACGCCGCGGTGACCGCCGGGCGCGACCAGACGCTCAAGGCCGCGCAGGAGTCGATGACGCTGCTGCGCAACCAGGGCAACGTGCTGCCGCTCACCCCCGGCAGCAAGGTCGTGGTCACCGGTCCGAGCGCGGACTCGATGACCAATCAGCTCGGCGGCTGGAGCGTGAGCTGGCAGGGCGTCTTCGGCGCCGGGCATGTGTGCTGCATGGGACCGGCCAACCAGATCCCGCCGGGCACGACCGTGCTCAGCGGAATCAAGGCCGATGACCCGGCAGCCGTCTACGCGCCCGACCAGGCCACAGCGCTAGCCGACGCGTCGAGCGCGAGCGCGTACGTGGTCGCGGTCGGCGAGAAGGCCTACGCGGAAGGGCTCGGCGACAACCCCGCTCCGGCGCTCGCGCCGGACCAGCAGGCGCTCATCACCGCGCTGGAGGGCACCGGCAAGCCGGTCATCGTGGTCGTGATCGCGGGACGGCCGGTCGGGCTCGGCCCGGCGGAGAAGGCCAACGCGGTGCTGATGGCCTACCAGGGCAGCACCGAGGCCGGCCAGGCGGTCGCGGACGCGATCTTCGGCAAGATCGACCCGAGCGGCAAGCTGTCGGTGAGCTGGCCGTCCGACGCATCCAGCGTCGGCGGCGACTTCAACGGCGGCGCACCCTCCCCGCTCGGCGACCAGCCGAAGTTCTTCGACCAGCTGCCAGGCACCGGTTCCGGTCCGGGGCACTCCTACAACCCGCTCTACCCGTTCGGGTACGGGCTCTCCTACACCACCTTCGCCAACAGCGGCCTGACCGTCACGCCGACGGTCCGGACGCACGGCAACGCCACGGTCACCTTCACGGTCACCAACACCGGTTCCGTGGCAGGCACCGACATCGTGCCGGTGTACGTGGCGCAGCCGGTCAGCGCCGTGGTGGTGCCGCCGCAGCGCCTTGTCGGCTTCGCGCGGGTAACGCTGAACCCGGGCCAGTCCAAGCAGGTGCACGTCACGTTCCCGGCCTCCGCTCTCGGCGTCAGCCAGGGCGACATCAACAGCGCGGCCCCGCCGAGCGTCGAGCCGGGCGGCTACATCGTGCAACTCGACAAGAACGACACCACGCCGTACGACGTCGACCTGTCGGCCAACTTCACCATTCGGTGACGCGACACGAGCGGCGGTACGCCGGCCGGACCGGTCGGTGTGCCGCCGCTCGTCCGTAGGTCCACCGGTTAACGTGGCTTCGTGCCGGAATCCTCGATCACCGACCAACCCGCCGAAGTCGGCCCGATCACGCCGGCCCGTAGACGACTTCGCCGCAGCGTCTTGATCTCGGTGGCGGTCGTGCTCGTCGGCGCGGCTCTGGTCGCCTCAGGGATCCTCGCGTACATCAACGAGCGCGACGACCGCCAGCACCTCAGCTACGTCGGCACGGCCGGCCGGGGCGCGCGGCTCGAGCTGACCGTGCGGGTGCAGCGGGTCGACGTCGCGGGCGAGGAGATGACGCTCAGCGTCCTGCCCTCGCCGCGTGGTGCCTTGGCCACGGACGAGTTGGCCGGCGAGATGGCGCAGACCGTGCGGCTCTACACGCCGTCACTCGCGCAGAGCAGCGTCACCCTGGAGAAGGGCACGATTCCGGCGCTGCAGCAGATCGACGTCCCGCTCAGCGACGGCACACCGACCGACTATCCCTTCGACCACTATTCCGCCGACATCGTGTGGGCCGCCTCGGCGGACGACGGTACGCCGGTTCCGGTGGTGATGGACTTCGAGAACCGGGATCCGTTCTTCTCGGTCCATCCCCGCTCCGCGGTCGCGGCCACCCAGGGCATCCTGCTGGAGACCGAGATCGGCCGCTCGCGCGGCACGTTCATCCTGGCCTGGTTCATGATGGCGGCGATGTGGGCGATGTCGCTCGCGGTGCTCGGCGGAGCCTCGGTCATGGTGCGGCGCCGGCTGGGCCTGGTGTGGCCCGGGATGGCGTGGATGGCCGCCACGGTCTTCGCGCTGGTCGGCCTGCGCAACGCCGCTCCGGGCAGCCCGCCGATCGGATCGATCATCGACTATGCGGCGTTCTTCTGGGCCGAAGCGGTGACTGTGGCCAGCGTCGCCTGGGCGGCGGTCGCGGGCCTGCACGTCGAGCACCACAGAGACGACCCCTGAACCAGACAG